>Ga0209099_1000103_pt1 | contig 94846 bp, 82 predicted proteins | sample AD_JPNHW2_MetaG_FD_184430 | JGI IMG/M metagenome (GOLD analysis project Ga0209099, IMG submission 184430) | Active sludge microbial communities of municipal wastewater-treating anaerobic digesters from Japan - AD_JPNHW2_MetaG (SPAdes) (version 2) | ecosystem: Engineered > Bioreactor > Anaerobic...
CGACGTGTAATGCCCAAGAATAGCCAATATGTCCCGTTCTTAGAATAAGATTGTTTCGAATTGCTCCAACAGCAAAAAGTGAAACAAGAGAGGAAATACAAATGATTCCTTTATCGAGAAAAATCCATCTGTAAAAAATGTAATGGAGCAAGGGAAACGCAACTGCAACTAAAATTGAAGTATAAAATTGATTTAGCTTTTTAAACCGCTTTTGAATAAAATTTATAAGAATTGCACCCAAAACAATCTCTTCGTTAAGCGTATAGCCTATAATATGTAAAAAAGCAGTAAATGAAATGAGACTGAATGAAACGTGTGATCCCCTTGCAATGAATGTTATTAGCTGAAATGAGCCAAATGCAATAACAATTAGAAATAGTAAGCAAAAAAAGAATGCCTTTGGTTCAATTCTAAGGCCTATCCATTCCAAATATTCATCCTCCCAGCAAATACGTGCTAAAAGGATAATAAGTAAAGTTCCAATTAGGGAGTACCACCAACCAGGAAAAGTATTATAGGAGAACAATAGGTAAACAAGGACAATCAATCTGACATATAATCGGGATGGATTGCTCTTGAAATAATCCTTTATTCTTTTATACACTATCAACGATTACCTACAAAATGTAAAAATTGTTGGCTTTACAAGCCTTTCAAAATCTTTGTAGGCAAGCTTAATTAGCTCGCGATGAGATCCTGCATTAAAGGCAATCTCCTCGTCATGAGTTAATTTTTCAGCGACATAAACTGTCATTCCGTAAAGATTACCAAAAGGTGGCATTGCACCAAGCTCGCAATCTGGGAACAAGGCACCAAACTCCTTTTCCGATGAGATCTCCATAGAATTAACGCTTAAAGCGCTTTTAAGTAGATCGAGATTGATCTTGCAAGAAGCAGGTAAAACAGCCATAATTAGCTTTCCATCGGCCTTAATAACCACTGTTTTAGCGATGTCTTTGCCAGAAATATGGGCAGATGCTGCTATTCGTTGTGCAGTATAAGCCAATGAGTGATTGATTGTGACATACTCTATTTTCTGGCTATCCAGGAATTCCTTTAATTTTTTTACTGGCATAGTAGGCTTCTTTTTCAAGAAAAGTTACAGCGTAAAAAAATCAAAATCAACTTTATTTTATAGAAAAAAGAAAGCAACTTTTCACTCTATCGAAACTCTCATTTTCAGACTGTTTCATTTTTTCTCGAACGACAACCTATAAGAAAATTTTAATTGAATATTTAGCTCTGTTTTTTTGTTTTAAACCTTCGCCATTTGAGACTAAAAAAAAGACGAGGCGCTACCTCGTCTTTTAGGAAAATGTATAAATACAATTATCGCATATGATTAAAACACTGATTACTTCTTAACAGCTTTTAATGACTCAGCCCAATCGCATAAAACTTTAATTTCTTCCTTCGTTAACGTCGCATTAGGATTCTTCTCCAGGAAACCTTTTGGGGGCATTTTACCTTTAGTAGTTAAATTACAGATAGCCTTTGCTTTTGAAGTTTGTTTCTTAGATGAAAGTTCATCCCATTTTGAAAAATTAAGCAGTGATTTTGACAACCCTTTTGCTGTTTCAGAATGACAATTGTAGCATGATTTTTGGACAATACTAACGACCTCGGGCGGTAATTGCTTTTCCTCGTCACCTCCATTTTGGAGATTTTGAATATTAGAAGGACCTGCAAGCAGCTTGGTTAATACCAAAACACCTACTAACACTAAAGAATACATGATAATCTTTTTCATTTTCTTAGTTTTTAGTTATTTATGCTTTAGACTTCAATTTGAATTAACGAAATCAATTAAAATGAAAATTTCAATTCAATGTAATTCAAAATCCTCTACACCAAATTTAAATCAAGTTTTCAATAAAGATGCTTTTTCTTGAATTAATCTTTTCTTGAGATCTTTAAAAACTAATTTATGTTTTCACAGCCTTCATTTATCTTCCAAACTATTATTCTCAAAAATCAAATACTGTTTAAACTATTTTTGAAAATATTAAACAATTGAACCACAACGCTGTTTTTAAAAATAATAGTTGGAGTGAGTTGTTTTTTGCACTATCTTAAACAAAAAAAACACCAGAACACTATAAAGTCAAAATTTCTCAAAGTCATAAGAGTTTCAAAGGATTATTATTCATAGAATAAGTAACTAAAAACAACCCTTATGGAAGCCAAAGAACCTATGAATACTGGTGGTCAAAACAATGAGAGAAACGAAATACCCAAAATTCTAAAAAGATATCAGAATTCAGATTTTGGAATTCAACAACGGGTAATATTCTTTTATCGCTTATGTATAGCAATAATCATTAGCTTATTTTTAATGATGTCCTATACAAGCTACGTTCAAATTATTAATCCAATTTACGGCAAACTCTTCCTCCCCGTATTAATACCAGAATTTTCAATAATGGTTTTAACCTTGATAAGCCTTGTACTACTTATCAAAGGTCATTTTTGGTTTTCAACCCAAATGCTTCTAGCAACAACGCTTGCAACGGTTTGGGTTGTTATGTTTTTGGATAAAGGAGGGGCGGTATCGCGTCTTGATACAGTTGTTTTCATATATGCTATTCTTTCCGCACTGCCCTTACTCGTTGACAAATCAAAAACAGCAATCATCATAAATATATCTATTAATATAGCAATCCTCATTGTTTTTATCTTAATAAATAAGAGTCAACTAAATTTAGATAAATCAACTGTTATAGATTACATTTCTGATTTTACAATCTCAATAACATTCTTGGGTGTTGTTGTATATAATATTTCAAAAATCAATAAACGATCCTTTGAACGAGCTATCCAAGACATTAAAGAGCGTCACGAAGCAGAAAAAGCACTTATTGAGAGTGAAAAGAAGTACACTGAAACTATTGATCTTCTCCCTCAAACCATCTTTGAGGCTGATTTAACGGGAAAATTAACTTATGTTAATAAAGTTGGATTCGATGTTTTCGGCTATACCTCTGATGATTTGATTAAGGGGGTCAACGTACTATCAATGATTACTGAAAGCGATAGGGGAATTGCCTCAGAAAATATCAGAAATATTCTTATGGCGATCCCTGAAAAAGGGAATCAGTACACCGCCCTCCGAAAAGATGGCTCTACTTTCCCTGTTCAAATTTATTCTAAAGTGTATGAAACTAATGGTAAACCAAGCGGATTTAGAGGAATAATTATTGATATTACTGAGCGAAACAAAGCAGAGGAAGCCTTAAGGCAAAGTGAGATGTTCCGCCAAAGGGTTTTTGACAGTTCAAACATTCCAATTGTCATTATGGAACCCTCATCGTTAAAGTATATTGATATAAATAAAGCCGCACTAGATATATACGGGTTTCGATCACGAGAAGATATTTTAGGGAAAGTGCCTATTGATGTTTCCGCTGCAGTTCAGTATGACGGAACACCTTCAGCAAAAAAAGCAATAGCCTATATAATAAAAGCTATCAATGAGGGATCTGCAACCTTTGAATGGTTACATCAAAGATCTAATGGAGAGCAATGGGATGCTGAGGTTCACTTACTTCCTTTCAAATCTAACGACCAAACTTTACTCCAATTCTCATTAATTGATATTACTGAACGTAAAAAGGCTGAGAAAGCTCTTAAAGAAAACGAGGAGAGATACCGAAGTCTTATTGAAAGTCTGAACGAAGCAATTATCGTAGCCGATAATAACCATAAAGTTGAGTATATAAATAAACAATTTACCGAATTACTTGGATATACCCCTGAGGATATTGTTGGTAAAATTGGTTATAAAATACTTCACGATCCAGAGGATCTTAAAATTGTTGAAAATGCGAATGTAGAGAGAATAAACAATGTATTCAGCAGCTATGAAATTCAGTTCAAAGCAAAAGGTGGGCGAAAATTTGATATTCTGGTTAGTGGATCACCTTTAAAAAATGCTGAAGGCGAAATAATTGGATCAATCGGAGCATTAACTGATATTACTGAGCGCAAAAAAGTTGAAAAAGCACTAAAAGAGAGCCAGCAATTATTCCAAACATTAACGCAATCATCGCCTGTCGGGATTTTCCGGACAAGGGCAGATGGGTATACTACTTTCGTTAACCCCAAATGGTCAGAACTATCTGGGTTGTCTTTTGAAGAAGCCTTAGGCGATGGATGGCTTAATGCAGTACACCCAGATGATAGAAAAACGATTAAAAAAATCTGGGAGGCAGACTCAAACGTAGGAAGTACATCCATTGCCGAATATCGATTTCTCAAACCTGATGGATCAATAGTTTGGGTTCTCGGTGATGCCATACCCGAAATAATTGATGGTGAGATTAAGGGGTTTATTGGTACTATTACTGATATTACTGAAATAAAAACAACACTTGGTTTACTAGAAACCAGCGAAAAACGATTTCGTGAATTGTCCGATCTCTTACCTCAACCAATTTGGGAAGCCGACTCTTCGGGTAGAGTTACATACATAAATAACCACGGAATGGAGTTGTACGGCTACAATCAAAAAGAATTTGAGCAAGGAATTAGCCTAATTTCAACAATAATACCTGAACAAAGAGAAAGAGCAGCATTTAATATCCAAGAAAGATTAAGTGGTAAAAAAGTTAGCGCAAAGGATGAAGAATACATCTCAGCTAAAAAAAATGGTGAACAATTTCCTGTTCAGGTTTATGTTACAGCTATAAAGGAAAAAGAAAAATTTGTTGGCCTACGAGGGATAACGGTTGACATGACAGAAATTAAAAAAGCTAGTGATGCCCTCAGACAAAGCGAAGAGAAGTACCGCACCCTCATGGAAAGCATTAATGAAGTTGTTATGATGGTTGATAATGACGATAGGGTACAGTTCGTAAATAACAAATTCACCGAAATACTAGGATACACTCAGGAAGAAATTATTGGATTTATAGGCTATGAAAAGCTCTTACCTCCAAACGAGCAACTTCTTATAAAAAAAGCCAATAACCTTAGAGTTGCGAGGGTTTCAAGTCAATACGAAATTTCATTTATAGCAAAAAATGGAAAAATAATTGACTTCTTAGTTCATGGAGCTCCTGTTGAGAATGAAAAAGGGGAGGTGATTGGATCTATAGGAACAATGATTGATATTACTGAAAAAAAGCAGATTGAACTTGAGCTTGAAAGGCATAGAACCCAGTTGGAATTTTTAGTCAATGAGCGAACCGAGGAACTTGCTGCTGCAAATGAGGAATTAAAGGCAACCAATGAGGAGCTTTACTCACAGCGAAAAGAGCTGGAAGAGGCCTTAAACAACCTTAAGGAAACACAAAATAAACTTATCCAATCAGAAAAAATGGCCTCGTTGGGTGTTTTGGCAGCAGGGATAGCCCATGAAATAAACAATCCACTAAATTTCATTAATGGAGGAGCTTCCGGAATAGAGAGTTATATTAATGAGAATTTTAAAGATCATATTAAAGATGTTGCACCGCTTATAGAGGGTATTCAAATCGGAGTGAAACGTGCAGCAGATATTGTTACAAGTCTTAACCACTATAGTCGACGTGATGATTTACCCAGCACTAAATGTGATGTCAATGCTATAATCGATAATTGTTTGGTAATACTTCATAATCAGCTAAAAAATAGAATTGAGGTAGATAAAAATTTCAACAATAAAATATATACACTACTATGCAATGAAGGTAGACTTCACCAAGTATTTTTAAACATACTTTCAAATTCGATTCAAGCCATTGACGATAAAGGAACTATAACTATATTTACAAGCATAAAAAAGGATTACTTAACAATATCAATATCAGATACTGGTTGTGGGATTAGTAAAGAGAATCTACCAAAAATTACAGATCCTTTTTTTACGACTAAAGAGCCAGGAAAAGGAACAGGTTTAGGACTTTCTATTACTTATAACATTATTAAAGAGTACAATGGCACGTTAGAGTTTGATTCAGAGATTGGCGTTGGAACAAAAGCAATAATAACCTTACCCTTAAATAAAGAGAATTAATGACAGACAAATCAGCAACCATTCTTTACGTAGATGACGAGCCTCTAAACTTGATGCTTTTTAAAGCAAACTTTAAAAACAAGTTCAACGTACATACTGCTGAATCGGGGCATAAAGGGTTAGAACTACTCAAGGAAATTCCTGATACAAACATTGTGATCAGCGATATGAAAATGCCAGGAATTAATGGCCTCGAATTTATACGGCTGGCAAAAAAAGAGTTTCCAAATATTTCATTTTATATTCTAACTGGCTTTGACATTACTGATGAGATATCTCAAGCAATTGAGGAAGGTCTTATCCACAAATATTTTCGAAAACCATTCAACATCAAGGAGATTGAATCTGCAATTTTTGAGGTTTTGTAGCTTTTTCTTTACACCGAAAAGAATCTTTCCTAAGGATAAACAAGATTGTTAATTTTATTTTACTGCACCGAATATCATACCCGAAAGCATGGGTATTAACCACACTATCCATACAAAAATGCTAAATCGATGAAACTTTAGAATCATTCTCTCATTTCGATTTAACAATACAATTACGGCCCATACTGCATGAAAAAGCATTAAAAGAATTGCAATATTTCCAGTAATCCCATGAAAAGTTAGCTTAAAAAGCGAACCAGAAAGTATACTCATCGCAGTTGTTCCAATTGTATCGCATATAAAACCCAAAATAAAAAAGATTGTATGCCACCATTTAAGTCTCAACTGAATTCTTTCCGCCCAAACACCAATGGTATAAAATAGGCAAGCAATGTTTATAAAGACGATAGCCAAAACTAGAGTAGTCGAATGCATAATTATTTATATAAAACTTACCTATTAAGTAAATTGTGAAAGGTAGCAAAAAACTACTTTCAGCGTTTCATTTAAGAACAAGTAACAATGATGTAATAACCTTGCAATACACTTAACGACACAAATAATATTTGGTTACCCCTAACCCACCTTCTCTTTCAACAGATCCATGCAGTTACTGCAAAAACCAGCACCTTTCTGATCCAAATCTTCAACATAGGTACTTGATCGCATTACGCATGTTGTTGTGTGGCAGTGTATTAATCCAAGTGTATGCCCTAATTCATGTACAACCTCTTTTATTGTACGCTCAAGTAAAATATTTTCATCAGCAGCAATATTGTACCTCTCATTACTAAGCCTATAAATAGAGACAATCCCAGTAATCCCGTTAAGATAAGCTTGTCCAAAAATGTATGTTAGAATTGGAATAAAAAGGTCAACATTAAAAAGTCCTATAGTTCTATACGATTCGGACGAATAAATTGTATCTATTTGTTTAAGTATCTTATTCCCATCGTACTGCCGTCGAGAGGAATCGAAGAAATCGCTCAAATCGATATGCCCATCTTTAACCTTAACAGGACAGTTCATTACAAGTGATACTTCCTTTGCAATCCTGTTAAGAAAATAGCTCTCAAAATGTCCGAAAGAAACTATAGTGATATGCTGATTATTCATTCACAAGATGTTATACAGAAGCATAAATTCTAATAATAGGAAAGGAATTTCAAATTCCATTCTAATTGTAATTACTTCTCTGATCTTTTCAGATCATACTTCTTTATTTTATTGTAAAGAGTAACCCTATCAATATTTAACGCTTTAGCTGCTCGTGAAATATTCCAACTATACTTGTTTAGGATAAGAACAATGTGATTTTTTTCGTTTTCATCAAGGCTCTCAATAGAACTATCTATCAGGCTTGATTCAATAGGTAAATCTCTCAAGTAAATTCTTTTCCCGTTGCCTATTACTATGGCCCGTTCAATCATATTCTCAAGTTCACGAATATTCCCAGGAAATTTAAATTCCTCTAATCTTTTTAATGCTGAAGGGTCAATTGTAACAAGAGGTTTATTCATTGAATTACAATATTTCTTAATAAAATAGTCGACAAGGATAGGGATATCTCCTGCTCTTTCGCGTAATGGGGGAACATGAATATTAACCACATTTAGCCTATAGAATAAGTCTTCACGAAACGTACCTGTTTCCACCATACTTTTCAAGTCCTTATTTGTTGCACAAATAACTCTGAAGTCAGACTTAATTTCCTTATTCCCTCCTACCCTTATAAAACTCTTCGTTTCGAGTACACGAAGTAACTCAACCTGCATCTTTGAAGAGATTGTTGCAATTTCATCTAAAAAAATAGTACCACTATCGGCCATTTCGAACCTTCCTTTACGATTGTACAGAGCACCTGTAAATGCTCCTTTTTCGTGACCAAATAGTTCACTTTCTAAAAGACTCTCCGTTAATGCTCCGCAATGAACACTAACCAATGGAAAAAACTTACGAGGCGAATTAGCGTGTATTGCTCTAGCTATTAACTCCTTCCCTGTTCCACTTTCGCCAGTTATTATTACTGATGAGTTAGACTGAGCAACACTCTCAACTTGTCTTAGGACGCTTTGCATTGCTTCACTTTTTCCAATAAGATCCTCAACACTTTCTAATGTTGCGACTTTTTGCTTAAGAGCCTCATTTTCTCCAACTAGGGAAATTTGCTTTGAAGCGTTACGGACTAAATGAGAAAGATCGTCCGGATCGAATGGTTTTGTAACGTAATCGAAGGCTCCATCTTTCAATGCCTGAACAGCAGTATCAACCGTAGCAAAAGCAGTCATTACAATTACAATAATATCCTTTTCAAGAGCCTTTATCCGCTTCAGCATCTCCAAACCGTCCATCCCCGGCATTTTGATATCGGCAAGAACAATATCAAAACATTCAGATTCAAGAATTGAAAGAGCCATTTTTGCGCTATCAGCGCACTCAACGCGATAACCGTCTTCAACAAACCAGTTGTATAATGAATCTCTTACCGATTCTTCATCATCAACAACTAAAATCGAAATTTTTTTTGTCATTGTTTTATCACGTTACATCCTTAATTAATGGTAATAATATGGATATAGTTGTTCCTTTTCCGGGTTCCGACTTTACTTCAATTTTACCCTTATGATTTTTAATAATACCATGAACAATTGCTAAACCTAGTCCATGTCCACTTGTATTCTGTTTTGTTGAAAAAAACGGTTCGAAAATATGAGGAAGATCCTCTTTTGATATACCAATCCCATTATCAGAAACATCAATCTTTATAAAATTATCATCAATATTTTTTGTTTTAAGAACAACCTCAGCGTTTTCGGTAACTGCTTCCGAAGCATTTACTAAGAGGGCCATAAATGCCTGTTTTATTTGATTTGGGCTACAGTATATTTCATCTAATTTCGCTGAAAGATCAGTGTAGAATGACACATTTGCAATCTTCATCGGATGATTCATCAACTCACAGGTATCCCTAAGTACTTCGTGTATATGCTTTGGTTCAAAATTCTCTTGGTCTTTTCTCGAGAAATCGAGTAAACCCTTTACGATATCACCACATCGCTTGGTTTCATTCTCTATTAGCATAAGCTGCTTTAGCATCAACTCCTTTTTGGCTGGATCAATGTCTTGATTACTTAGCTGCTTATACACAAGCTTAGTATAAACAAGAATACCTGAAAGGGGGTTGTTTATTTCATGAGCCACCGAAAGTGAAAGTTTTCCTAGTGATGCAATTCGCTCTACATGGATTAAATCGCTTTGAGCCGCACCCAATTCCTCTGTTTTTTTCTGAACCTTATACTCTAGCTGCTGCGACCAATTATGTAGTTCCTTATTAGCCGCCTGAAGGTTATCAAGCATATCGTTTAACGCAAGAGAAACCATCCTGATATCACTTAGCTGATTTGGCTTGATCTCTAAACGGGTATCCTTATCACCATTTGCAACAGCCTGACTTGCTTCCACTATTGCACCTAATGGTTTTTTTATCTTTTTATTGGTAAAGAATATAAGAACTGAAGCTAGTAATATTGTTGATAAAGTTGCCAGCAAATAGAATTCTGCTGTTGATTTCTTAACGGCATCATCAAGATCGGCTAATGGGATTTTAATAATTAGCGATCCAAGAACATCTTCGGATTGAGTATGCGCATGGCAAGAGCTTGTATAGCATGATTTCTCATTCAGTATCGGCGACCTTATTAGCAAATGGCGATGCCCATTATCCTTGTCGGTCATGCTGCAACCACTTTTCAAGCTAATAATTTTATATGTCTTCTCCTTCCTTGGAAACATCTCATCAAGATCGGAATGACAAGCTGTACAATGCGGATTACTATGGTTATTACTATCCGCTGCAAATGAGGTATAAGCCAACTCATTACTATTATCGTACATGTTAACCTCATCAATCCCTGGCATTGTGTTAATGATGTCAAGTGTATACTGTAAAGCACTTCTATCGTTTTCGAGCATAGAACGGTAAAGTGATCCCTCAACCAAATAGCCAATATTATTACCATTCTGACGAATTACAGTTTTCATATGCTCCTCGTTTACAGATAAAAAAATCACTCCGAAAGAGGCGAAAAGAATAAGGGAAAGGATTGCAATAATAAATATCACTCGTCCGTATATAGATGACCGGAAGTTGAAGTACTTATTTAAGAATGGTTTCCCTGAATTACTAGTTTGATTTGGAATCATATTTTCTCCCACTCTTTATACTGGATTAATAGTAGATAAGCTCAATAAATTTATAAAAACTAAATGAAATAAACCACCAACAATTCATAAATAACAATACCCTACAGTTACAAGCATCATAGGGTATTGAAATAAACTTTTAGGCTTAAGATTCATCCTAAGGTTTATTAAGAAAAGTGGTTTGAAAGTCTTGCCAAACCTCTTTTGGCATCTCGGACATTGGAAAATCAGCGAGTTCACCACCATCCTGCAAAACCACCATTGCAGGTTGTGCCGAATACTTCTCTGTTGATGCTGATAAAAAATCCTTGAAACGAGCCAATTCCTTGGATGTCCATTTCAAAGCCTCTTCGGCAAGGTAGTAGCCACTAGTTTCTGTAATCCAACTTGATGGCTTAATCTTGCAAACCCACCCATTCTTATAAGGATCTTGATTGATTAGCTCAGGGCTTTTGCTGAGCAAGGAATTAGAATCCATTAACTCCCCTGAAATTGGAGATGAAATTTTTAGGACCTTCCCATTTCGACTAATTTCAATAAGGTCATCGCCTTTGGTAATTTTATCACCAGCATTTTTAAGAACTTTTAATTGCACCTCGCCAGTAATATGAAAGAGCAAATCATCTAGTCCGACTCTTGCAATTCCTGACATATCTAAGTGAGTCCATGCATGGTTTTTCCCGAGGAAAACACCTTGAGGCACTTCCAATGAGTTTGCAGATAAAACACCAAAGCGTTTTTGAAACTCTCTGCGGAGTTTTGCTTTTCTGTTAAGCAAAATCCAGAAAGGGACTAGAATTACAAAAAAGATTATTACTGCTATATATTCAATCCCTTTAGTTTCAAAGATGTTAGAGTAGCTAAAACCTTCCATTTTAGTATATTTTTAAGTTAAAGCCCAAATATTAATTACTATCTTTTTTCATCTACAACCCATGCTGGGGAATCGCGTAAAACTGGCATTCGGTTAATTACCCATCTAAAAATCCAAATTTCAGTAAACATAACAGCAAGGGTAACCACAAATTCCATCCACGATGGGATGTAGCGAATTTCAGCATCCCATCTAAAACCAATAATAGTAACATTAAGTCTATTTAATATCACCCCAACAATCGTAATTATTGCGGCAATCTTTATTAGCTTAAGATTGCGTGTTCTATAGCTAGAAAAGAATAACAACATAGGGAACAAAACAAAACCAACAACTTCGAGCATGTACCAGTTTCCCATCGAAGTACCAAAATACTCCCAGCGTTTACCATGAATAAATACAATTACTTGAAGAAAGAAGTAAGCGAACATGGCAACTGAGCAAACCTTAGACAACCCATGAAGTATTTCATCATGTGCATGCTCATTCTTATCACTAATCTGCCACGAGAAAACCTTCTGAGTAATTGATCCCTCAAAAATTACCATCGATAAACCAGCAAAAATGCTAGAAATAAAGAATAGTATAGGTATAAATTCAGAATACCACAGAGGATGTATCTTATCTTTTGCCATTAGGTAAAGCGCCCCTAAGCCCGATTGGTGGAGGGTTGATAAAGTAATACCAAAAATCACCGTTGCAATGGTCATCCCCGATAGAATTTTCCTAGCACGTCTTGCGCCAAGCCATTCTGCAATTGCAGGAGAGAATTCGATTAACTGAGCAATCATATAAAGAAGAAAGTGCCATGCTACCAAAAAAAGAACTGAACTTGCTCCAAAATTATTCCCAATAATTGGATTTATCACATTCCATGGGCGACCAAGATCAAGAAGAAGAGCACCCGCATAAAACAGATACGCCAAAAAACCGTTAAGAACTGTTACCCTAACAATTGAATGATACTTATGCATGTTAAGGATATAAACCATAAATGTTAGAACATACGCGCCACCAGCAAATGCAACACCCGTAACAACATCAAAGCCAATCCATAATCCCCAAGGAACATCCTGAGTAAGATTTGTGATCGATCCTATCCCCTTCCAAAATCGAATTACGATGAGCACTAACCCTAAAATCATTATTGGAAGAGAGATTATGTTAAAAGGAGTAAAAATTTTCCCTTTAGGTTTAAACTCGCTTTTGAGGAATTTCCAAATGGGCTTCCCATCATTATCTCTAACATTATATGCAGATAGATCATTCATTATCACCTCCCTCCTTTGTTTGATTATTTTTTGTTGCTTCGTAAATACCAAGTAGGATTGGTGGTAAGAGGACAAATACAGTTGGTACACTAAACAAGAATCCCTTCGAGAGCTCAGGGTAAGATGATTTTTGAATTGAAGCATTAAATCCTAATTCACTAATTGAAGTGGGGGTTAAATACATAAAACCTGTTCCACCAGCTTCATTTTCGCCATAAATATTGTCGTTATAAGATCCGGGATTGTCATGAATTCTTTTTCTTGCTTCTTTAATAAGATCACTTCGCTTACCAAACATTATTGCGTCAGCAGGGCAAATCTCAGCACAAATCGGAACTCCTCCTTTAATAATTTTATCATAGCACATATCACACTTCTGAATCTTAGGATTTGGACTGTGATATTCGAATTTTGGAATATCGAATGGGCAGGAGATCATACAGTATCGACATCCCATACACTTTTCGCCCCTCCATATTACTGGTCCCTCTTTAGTTTTGTACATAGCTTGAGTTAGGCAAGCCGCAGCACATGCAGGTTGGTTACAATGCATGCATTGTTTCCGATTATAAACCTCCCCTTTTGTAGTTGAATATGAATTTACAACAACCCTTCGTGTTTCATCTGTTTTTCTAACAATACCAGTCTTAGGTTCATCAATCGGTTTAGGTAATCCATGTGCTTCGGCGCAAGCAATCTCGCAGCTTTGACATCCACCGCATCGCCATGAATCATATAGCATTCCGAAGAATTCAACTTCTTTTTCCTTCGATGTTGAAGCCAGACCTTTACCCACAGTAAGTGTAATGCCTGCAACACCAAGTATTTTTAAAAAGCCTCTTCGATCTATACCCATAACTTAATTTTTTAGTTGTTTAAAAAACTGATGTTATGTTTGTTATAGTCAACTCGCACTATCAAGGAAATGTGTTTGAAAGTCCTCCCACACCTCAGGTTTCATATCTTTTAGAATTCCATTTTTAATTTCTCCGCCATCTTGCATCACAACCTGATAACCTTCTGTTTGCTCCCCTTTTAAAACTATTGCTAAAAAATCCTTTAGATGCAAGAACTCCATCTTTATCCATTCTTTGTATCCTTGTGACATTATTAAGAATTGAATGTCTCTAAACCAATTTGAAGGTTCAATCATATAAATCCATCCATCTTGATATGGAGATTTAGCCAGAACTGAGGTATCAAACTCTAACCCTTTATTATTAGCTTTTATAGTACCAGAGATTGGTGCCTTAATGTTAAGCTGCTTCCCATCTTGGATTATTGTAAGAAAAGGGTCCCCCTTCTTCACTTTTTCTCCTATTTCCCTCATCTTTACTTTTGAAATAGGGCCAGTTACGTGTTGCAAAAAATCGTCCAGTCCGACACCAACAGTACCATCCTTCTCCATAAAAACCCAAGTATGTGACTTATCAAAATAAAGTCCATCAAGAATAGCAATCGACTTATCATCAAAGAAAGGTATGGCCTCAACATCAGTCCTACTTACCGACTTCCTTTGAATACTTAATCTTGACACAATCGAATCTATAACGAAGAATGAAACCGCCAAAACTGTTAGTAGAATAATTGCGAAAGGAACTATATAACTTCTACTATTCGAAGTTGTTTTTACTTCTTTGAAATAAAGTTTATCAATATTTGTTTTTATTTGGCTATTAGTAAGATCACAATAACCATTTGTGTTCATTAATTGCTGTCCTGATGAAAGTACCCATGTTAAAAAGGCAATCTGATTTTGGTCTTTAGGTGTGATTGATGAAATAGAGTAAATATTTCGATACAATTCCTTAGGGTATTTCCCAATCCAAACACCATGGATTAAGGCCTCCGCATTTTCATATATTTTCTCATTAAAGTCAATCTTACCATTTCCATTTTTATCTATTGGTAATGGATAAATGCCACTTACAAAATTTTTTGTTTTAGGATCAATAATATCAGACATCATACAAAAACCAACCGACAAGGGCTCATTTCTAATTATAGCAAGTAATTCTTCACTTGTTTCAACTTCATTTATCTTAACAGTCCCCTTATCTATATTGAAAAATTTAATAAGACTTGATTTAAAAGAATCATTTCTTAACGAGTAAACTTTTACACTGTTAGTAATTTTAGATGTCAACATAACAAGTTTCTCGGAAGTAATTCCGCTTAATTGAAAATCTCCGATATGTGGGTTTCTTTGGTTAATAATTGGAACAATAACATCTACTCCTACAACCATTTTCCACGCAAAGCTATTATTTAGATCAGGCAAATAATTACTTGAAGCAAACGCTAAGTTGGTTAATATTCCCAATTTGCTTTTATCTGTCCCTAATTGTGGTATAACACTAATTTTCAGGTTAGGATTATCTTTCATATATGCATTTGCCCAACCTGATGTAAGGTCATACAGATCGGGAGTACAATGTACAATCATAGTATCATTCAATGATTGTGTATTGCTTGTGTGTGCTTTTAAGTTACTTATGCTATTAAAGCAAAGAATTATAAAAGCAATTAAGGTGAAAAATTTTGTTTTCATGGTATTATTATTTTTTTCTCAATTATTAACAATTTATAGTTTACAATTAATTATCAGATCTACATCATCTTACTACAACCCAAAAAAGGAATTCAATAATAGTGCCGAAAAACAATTCAAACATATATGTTTGATTATATGATCATTACAATCATAATGCATAAATACATTACAAGTACTATAGCTGATTTTTTCAACACTTATCAAATATTAGTTCTCTATATAATTGTCATTCTTTTTGTTAAATCAATTGTTGAAATATTTAAGACTGTTGTATTTTTCTACACTATAATAAAAAAAGTAATGACTATTCATTATTATAAACCTTATCAAATTGATATTCTGCGGAGTAAAATAACCTTATACTTAATTTACTATTTGACAATAATTAATCATCAACAATAATTCAAATGTCTTCAAACATTATAAATTCGTAGATGTTTTTATTATAAATGAATGCAATGGAAACTCATATTCTAGAAGTAAAAGATGTTTATAAGCATTTTAAGGAAGTAAAGGCTGTAGACGGGGTAAACTTTTCTGTTAATAGTGGAGAATTTATCGCTTTACTTGGACCTAACGGAGCAGGAAAAACAACTACAGTTGAAATGATTGAAGGTATTCAGGTTCCAAAGCGAGGAGAAATCCTTATTTCTGGGATGACTTGGAAAAGAGATGAAAAAAGTATTCGAAATAAAATCGGCATTTCTCTTCAAGAAACCCGATTTATCGACAAACTTACTACAAAGGAAACAATTCAACTATTTGCAAGTTTTTATAAACTTCCTTCAAGCAGGGTTGATGAAGTATTAGAGATTGTAAATCTATCTGAAAAGAAAAAAAGTTTTGTACAAAACCTTTCAGGAGGGCAACGACAGAAACTTGCACTTGCCATTGCCTTGTTGAACAATGCCCCCTTACTACTTCTTGATGAACCAACTACAGGTTTAGATCCAACTGCAAGACGCGAAATATGGAATATTTTAATTGACTTGAAGAGAAATCGTAAAACTTCGCTAATACTTACTACTCATTACATGGAAGAAGCAGAGTACTTATGCGATCGTATTATTATCATGGATAAGGGGAAAATATTAGCGCAAGGTACCCTTGACGAGCTTCTTTCTGCTAATAACAGTAAGGAAATAATAGAATTCTCAACTTACGACTCATTCCCTAATGATTTCTTTTGTTATGACGGAGTATATAAATTAGTATGGGATGAAAGAACTAATAGCGGGAAATTGATAGTTGGAAGTATTGTCGCACAATTGCCAATTTTCCTTGAAAGAATAAATCAACTTGGAATAAAACTCAACCAATTAGAATGTCGAAAGTTAACTCTCGACGATCTTTTTATATCTATGACAGGCAAACATTTAGCGGATTAACAATACCCTATAAAACAACCTCTTAAGCAATATAATATGTTTAAAAATTCTTTCATCCAACTTATACTTGTCCAAATTCGTGATTTCTACCGCGAACCTGCTGCATTATTTTGGTCCTTACTTTTCCCTGTACTTATGGCATGGGGACTTGGAATTGCATTTAGTAAAAAACCTGAACAAACTAAAACAATTGCTTTAGTCCTAAACGAACATCAGAATACAAATTCATTTGAAAGATATATTACCAAATCGACATTCATTAAAAAAACAGATTCTATAAGTGGTACATCATTTTTTTATATAGACTATGGCAATGAGAAATTAGGTATTACACATTACATAATAAAACCAGTAAATAACCAACAAGCCGAATTGATGATAAAACGCGGGAATGCTGCCTTATTTTTATCTATAAATGACAGTACTCTTGAGTACCATTTTGACCGCTACAATTCCGATGCTCAACTATCATACCTTCAACTAAGTTCACTTTTTAAAGGTGAAGTTCAATTGAGCCAACAAAGTGAAGTTATGCCTATGATTGAGAAAGGTACCCGCTATGTTGATTTTTTAATTCCGGGATTAATTGCAATGAATGTAATGATGTCGGTAATGTGGGGGATAAGCTATACTCTAATCGAAAATCGCACAAAAAAATTGCTTAGAAGAATGGTTGCTACACCTATGCCTAAATGGGAATATATAGCTTCGCATATAGTTGCTCGAATAATATTGTGTTTTATTGAAGCTATTATAATTTTCTCCTTTTCCTATTACTATTTCAACATAACAATAGAAGGAAGTATATTAGCTTTCATCATACTATTTCTTTCAGGAATCATTGCTTTCTCCGGGATAGCCGTTCTTATTGCTTCACGTACAGCCAAAACTCAAGTTGGCAATGGTCTTATTAACCTAATAGTAATGCCAATGATGCTATTATCAGGAATTTATTTTAGCTACCACAACTTTCCTGATAAGGTAATACCGCTAATCCAAGCATTACCTCTTACAATGTTAGCCGATGGAGTAAGAGCAATCTTTAACGAGAGTGCAGGTATTATTCAAATATGGAAATATATTCTCATTCTTAATGCTTTAGGTCTTATAACTTTTACTATCGGCCTTAAAACATTTAAATGGTATTAATCCTAAAACGTTAAAACTTTATTACTTGAAATTACCCAGTTAGACAGTTCTGCAAGATTACTTCTTTCGGCACCCTCAATAAATTTTAAATCTGTTAATCCGCGTGCGTCAAGGCAGGTACCACAAAGTTTAACTGTACAGCCTTTCCCAATTAATCCTTTTATAAAGCGCTCTATGTTATAGTAACCATCTGGTGTTTTCTGATTAGGAATTGCACAAAACACTGCATCTGCCATTAAGAAGATTCGAACTTCTGTTTCTGTTGAATCTTTTTTTATTTGATTAGCTAATCTTAGAGCATTGTAGGCTTTTTCGCTTCCATAAGGAGCATTATTAATAACAAACAGAATAGCCATATTCATTCAATTAGTATTATTTGAATGCAAAATTTACATTGATATGAATAAAAGAAAAACTAGAAAGTTGAAAATCAAATTTCATTAAAACCAACATACTCCATTCCTGGAGAATCTGTTGAACGGGGTTTGAAACCTTGTTTCAAATAAAAGTCTTCCTTTCCTTTTGCACAAAAAAGCTGTATATCAGATATTCCAGATGCTTTGCATTTTGTTACAAGTTCTTTTAGTATAAGTTTTCCAATACCGCATTTGTGAAATTCAGTAGCAACAATTAAATCAACGATTAACGCATGTAAAATACCATCTGAGATTACTCTTCCAAAGCCAATCAATCTCTCATCATTGTATATGCAAACATAAAACCAAGAATTTTTAATTGCTTCGAACAACAAACCAGGGCTCAACCGGTATTCCTTATTCCAACCAGTTGATTCAAATAGATTATAGTAATCTACTTTATCAGGGGCACTATAACTAATTTTAAGTTTCACTTTTTACAGTGTTGAGTTAATTACTTAAATAAAACAAAATGATAACCACAAATTATATCGTTCAACAAATCTGCATTTTAACATCAAAGTGATAACTTTTATAGATGTTTTACTAATTAGAAAGTGTTCGATTCTGAACTTATATGTGCGAATTCAACCAAAACAATTATTAAACATTTTTACCTAATTAAATCCTTAAGAGTATCTTTAATGTCATGATGAATATATACAAACCCCATTTCAAGCAACCTTCGGGGAATAACATTCTGGTTTGAAAAAATTACCTCATCTGCCATCTTCCCCAAGAAAAACTTTAACACAAATTTGGGTATAGGTAACCATACTGGTCGTTTTAATGCGTTACCAACACCTACTGCAAATTGCTTAAATGTAACTGGGGTTGGTGACACTAGATTGAATGGGCCTAAACAATTCTCTTCTTCTATAAGAAGTTTTACAGCATTTAAATAATCATTAATGTGAATCCATGATATTTTTTGAAGACCATCACCAAACCAACCACCTAAGTAATATTTTGTTGGGTTAATTAATTTTTCTAAGAAACCTCCATTTGAAGATAACACTATCCCAGTTCTGATAAGCACCAAACGACAGTTACTATTAACTGCTTTTGCTACGCTCTCCCATTCTGAAACCAAATTCGATAAAAAACCATCTCCTCTAACGCTTGCTTCGTCATGCTGAATTTCAGAGTTATATGGATAATAACCAATAGCAGAAGCTTGTATTAGTACTTTGGGTGGATTAGAGCATTTATTAATTGCTTCAACAATTGATTTTGTAGTATCAATTCGGCTTCTATATATCCTCTCCTTATTTCTCTTTGTCCAACGTACAGCAATTGATTCTCCTGCTAAATTAATAATGGCAAAAGCATCATTAAATATTGGTGTTATGGGCAACGAATCACTTCCATTCCAATATTTAACATCAATTTCATTACTAAATATATCTCTTGCTTTTTGAACACTCCTTGATAACGCCACTACATTATACCCTGAGTCCACCAAACAAGGAATAAGGCTACGACCGATCAACCCAGTAGCACCAATCACCACTATGTTATTCCCAAAACCATTCATCTTTTACAGTTTTTAAAACTCTGCTATAATTCCAACTGTTGGCAATATTGTACCTGAACCTTCACTTTTAATCTTTTTAAGCATGTATCTATTTGAATCCGAAGGATCTACAACTGGGTTATTATTCTGATCAAGAACTACAACCCACTTATCTACGTCATCGCTTTTAAAATTATATAGGTTCTGTATATCAATATAGAAATTTAATGTCCATTTCTTTAAATAGTACATCTTGTCAATCCTAATATCGAGCTGGTGATATGGCTTTAACCTTTTACTATTAAATTTACTATAATCAAGGTACCCATTTGGCTGCAAAGTCCAGGCTTCTATTAAACTTGACTTATTTAAATCGTATGGAGTATATGGTTCTTCTCCTACATATCGCCATTTAAAACCAACGTTCCATGTTTTCACAAAAACTCTAGTAGTAGTAAGGGTAAATAAATTCCTATTATCCCATGCCGTAGGATAATAAGAATTTAATACTTTAAAATTCTTATCAAATCTATTTACCTGGCTCCACACAAGTGTATAAGCGGCAATTACATTAAACCCAAACAATTCTTTACTTCTATACAAAAACTCAACACCATAGGATCGACCTTTTCCAATTGATAAAACCTCTTCATCACCATAAGTACCAAAATCAGCACCCTTACCCGCTAATGAAACGGAATCTTTAACTGAAAATGGGTAATTTGAATATAGTTTGTAAAATCCTTCAACACTAACCTTACTTGATGAATTTGGTAACCATTCAAAACCTAAAACAAAATGATCACTCCGAATGTAGGTTAGCTTGTTGTTTTTATTTAAAAGATTGCCCGAGTCATCTCCATATCCTAGGGTAGTATAAGATGGTTGTTGAAAATAGGTTCCAACGTTCAAATTAATCGAGTAACCTGGCATAAACTCATATGCTGCAGAAAATCTAGGGCTAAATTGCTCAAACAAATTACTCATCTCTTTTGAATAGCTATTTGCATCTAACCTTGCACCTAAGGATAGGGTTAGTGACTGATTGAGAAAAACTTTGCTTATTTGGCCAAATGCATTCCATTTATAAAGATCGAGATTTGTATCGTATTTAATTTGAGAAGAAGACCCATTTACAAAAACAGCCTTTAGCGTATTGTTTGTATAATGAGCATATTCCAATCCTGCGCCATAATTAATATTATAATCATTTAAAGTTTTTATATCTCTTTCGTACCTTAATTTATTCTCTGCCTCTTGTGATGTATAGTCAAGTAGCTTTGGGTTAGTTTTAATATTGTCTTGATATTTATACTGTCGATTGTTGAGCATATTCCTACTAATAACCCATGTGTCGAATCCATTTTCATGAAAATGTTTATAAACAACACCTAAAGTATAGTTCCATTGCGTATTAACAGGTAAGTAACTCAAAATATATCTTTGGGACTCTGTTGGATTCTTAAGATTAGTATTCAATGTAGACTTATCAATTGCGCCAAGTCCAATAACTGTGATTTCATTCTTTTTCCCTAAATCAGAATGGGTTTTAAACTGAAAATCGTTATAAGTAGGAAGAAAGGGCAACCCTAGTGTATTAAATAGAAATTTTAAATAAGATCGTCGAGCCGAAAAAATAAACGATGAACTTCTAGTTATTGGACCATCGAGCGTTAGTGCCAGATCAGAAGCACCAAGTGCAGTTTTAACTTTTAAGCGCTCGTTGTTACCCTCGATTTGCTTGAAATCGAGAATTGAACTTAATGCATTTCCTTTAGATGCGGGAAATGCTCCAGAATAAAAGTTTACCTCACGAATAAAATCAACATTAATAATCCCAACCGGACCACCAGAAGCACCTTGTGTAGCGAAATGGTTTAGATTTGGAATTTCTACACCATCAAGGTAAAATCGGTTTTCGCTTGAGCCGCCACCTCGAACAATCACATCATTTCTATAGGCTGGTGTAGACGAAACCCCAGGTAATGATTGTATTATTTTACTAATATCTCGGTTTCCTCCGGGATTCTTTTCAATTTCATCAATATTGATTCGACGAAGTGAAAGCGGACTTTCTTGATTCTTTCGAAAAGGAGAGGCTTTTACTACAACCTCATCTATTTCGACTGATGTCTCTTCTAGAAAAACCTCTAGATTTGCTGGGCGGGAATTTGTAATAAGAATTGCTTCGGAAATAAATGTTTTAAACCCAATTGAAGACACCCTTAACTCAATATATCCTGGCTTAAGCCCTTTAATCTCGTAATTCCCATCAATATCTGTTGTAGTTCCAAAAGTTGTATTCCAAACAACAACATTGGCAAAGGATATTGGTTTGTTGTTTTGTTTATCTAATACTCGCCCATGAATAATCCCATTATCTTGCGAACTTGCACTTCCATGAAAAAGAAAAGCAGATAATATTATTGTATAAAAGAACCTCATAATTGTTTTTCATTTAAAAACAACACGAAGCTATAGATTGTTTAATTTTCATGAAAGAATATTAAACATAAATAAAGAAACTACACAAAGATAATTACTTCAAAGATTTAGTTATTTAAAATAACCTCCCAAACCCCCGGTTCAGTTATCTCAATCTCAAAATCTACTTGAAATACAGAAGATTTAAATGAATTCTCGGAGCTGTAGCCAACGGAACATGAAAAAGGAAATACAATATTTTCATAACCTTGTTTAGATCCCACCTCGCAAGCAGTTCCACTGGAAGGCACGAAATGGAGATTTGATATTGAGGAGTTTATACCTCCATTCTGAAGAAATGAGTATAATACCTTTTGGCCTTCCCCAATCCTCCTTACACTATATCTTGCTACACCCATTGATTTGATTACTTTATAAGGAGCAGGGATAATTCTCTTAACAAATAAATCATCACTCCATACACCAAATCTCATACTATCAACTCCATCTTTTTTATAGTAAAATTTTCCCTTCCCTTCCCTTTTCCCATCCTTCCATTCTCCATCATATACTTCACCGTTCGACCAAGTGTATTTCCCTTTTCCACTAGGTAGTCCATTCTTAAAACTTCCTTCATATTTATCTTTTCCTTCGGCAATTCCTTTGCCATGAGCCAATCCATTCTTGCATTTCCCAGCATACTTCTCAGCAATTTCAGGCTTTAATACTTTACAAGATTCTTGTGCTATTATGTTTCCATTGAAATAACAAAATAGAAACAACATAAAAAGCAGAATTAGTTTTTTCATAATTTTTTGGATTTTAAATCTATTTTTTAGCGTTATACTAAATTAGAATTAATAAGCCATTAAAAAAATGCTATAAACAATATATTATTCTCCCACCTTTTTACTTTTAAGTTCACTCATTATATAAAACTTCATTGAAGCTATATAAGATCTGGCTTTGAGATAAAGGCTATCCAAACGTGAAGCATTTTCTTGATCTAAAGGAATTAATAGTTTAGTAGAATCGTTTTCCCACTTATAATATAGCGGTGTTCGCTGAAATGAGACACAACCAATGGAATCCATTGCAAGAGAAAAATTATATACTCCATAACTATTTCTATTATCATTCGATAAAAGATTACCACCCGTATTCAAGTACTTTGTATTAGAGAGCGATAAATTAAATATTGTTGGAAAGATATCTCTATGGGAGCCGAACTTTTCAGCATTAACCTTTTGCTTTGGTTTATACTTTTCGGGCACATACATTATTAGAGGTATTGAATATTTTTTTAACATATCGCGGTCGGTAAACTCAAACAGAGAATTATTTGTATGATCACCTGTAGCTACTACAATAGTATTACCTCCTAAGGATGAATGTTTCAAACTATCAATAAATTTACCTAAACAGCTATTAGCATACTGGTATGCCAAGAAATTTTTATTTGCGATTTCAGGGCTGACTTTTAATCTTGAAATAATATCCTGACTTAATGAAATAGGATAAGGTTTATATGACTTGGGTGGTTCGTAAGGAGAATGGTTTGAAATGGTAAAACCAACAACAAACTTAGGCTTTCCGTCAGAATTATTAAGAATCTGAAGAACTCTATCAAAAGTGTACTCATCGTGTACTCCCCACTCGCATGAACTAGCGTTGGGGTATAACTTTTTTAAGGTTGATTTACCTTCAACATTATCAAAGTATTGATGGTATACAAATTTATCGAGGCTTCTCCATCCCATATCACCGCCTGTAACAAAGGAAGTTTCATAGCCATTATCTTTAAACGGTTTTGCTACTGATGAAGAAAGTGACCGATTCTGGTAAACAGATTGCGATATTGGAGCCAAAGGAGTCCCTGCAATAATTCCTTCAAGCGAAAAGATAGTAAGATTTCCGGCAGATAAAAAGTTCCTGAACAAATAGCAATCGGGTAGTATATCCTCCAACTTGCCAAGCACATTCATCTCTTTTGAGTTCAAATCAAAATAATAGCTATTCATGCTTTCCATAAGGATGAATACAACGTTTGGTGGATTTGAGGCAAGAAATGAATCCTTCGGTGTAGTTGAAAGAAGGTTTTCGGCTAGGCTAATCGAATCAACAGTATTTCTTCCCAGATATGTTGAAATAGCTTCTTCTGGTGATTTAAAATGGTAACTCTTTAGCATCTTCGGAATGTCGGTATCGATTCTAGAATTTTTTTTGTCGGTATAAGCATTTTTAAGCGCAAAAACGCCATTGAGTGTAAAGGTGTTAATAAAAGTATTTTTCGAAATCGTTGAATGACGGATATCTAACGGGACCATTCCAATACTACCGCGTAACCCTAAAAAGTAAACACCTAAAAACAAAATCACACAAAGGGTTTTTAGAACTGGGCTTTGTATATAAACCCATTTCACCTCCTTTTTAAATAACCATTTAATAAGAATAAAAAGTAAAACGACCCATACAAGTAATGAAATAAAAATCAATAAAACGGGATAGTCCGTCCAAATCGACTTAATTACTGCTGCCGTATCATCCTCAACAATACCAAAAAACAGAACGCTAATTCTTGTATTAAAAAATCTATAAAAATTAAAATCAATTACTGCAATCAGGGTATAAACAGTAAGCACAAGCAACCCATAGTATAATGAGGTTTTATAGTAAAACCCGTATGCTAACGATTTTCGAGTATTGATTAGCTGCAGTAAGGAAAGCACTGCTAAGGGAAGAAATCCAAAGGCCAAAACTTTAAGGTCGTACCTTAAGCCATTTACAAATGCATAAAGTGTATCCGGAATCGAGTTTGAAAGCTCATTCAGATTTCCGTAAACTAAAACAAATACAACTCTTGATATAAAGAATATTAAAATACCTATTAAAAAAAGTTTTATAAGAAACTTAACAGAAGACAGAAAGTTTTTAAAGCCATTGTTCATAGTTCACGGATTAAGGTTCTTGACAAAGGTAAAGTTTGGGACTAAAATCCCTAAATCAAAAACCACTTTTTTTAGATTGATTTATAAAATCAACAAGCAACTAGGAGAATTTGGAGTGTTTATATTGTTCTACTATTACAAAAGACTGTTAATATGAACATTACACAAATTGTTTTGGATTACTCAATGCATTAAAAAAAGAAAGAGCCTATGAATAATCATAGGCTCTTAAAAGGGTTTACTATATTTTATATATCTATACCATACCTTTTACACTTGAGATATAGTGTATTTCGGCTAACTCCAAGTTTCCTTGCAGCCTTACTCATGTTGCCATTCATTATTTTTAGTGCATTAATGATAGCTTCATGTTCAATTTCCTCAATTGCCTTGATACTATCAACTGCCTCACGGTGCTCAATGAACAAGTATTTCTTTTTAAATTCTCGTTCGTTCTTGACATCATTCCCTATGTTTCCATCAACTCGAACAACATAATCCATAAGCTTTGCGAGTTCCCTTACATTTTGAGGCCATTCATAGCGAGCCAAAATCCTGACAATTTTTTTAGGTAGAACGGGCTCTGGTTTACGCTGTTCACGAGCCTTTTCTTGTAAATAGTATTTAATAAAAAGAGGAACATCGTGCCTGCGTTCTCTTAATGGAGGAATAGTTAATGGATTTTCAGTAAGTAAGTAGAAGAGTTCCAGCTTAAACTTACCCTCTTGAATCAATTCTCTAATGTCATTACTTGTTGAAGCCATAATTCTAACATCAACTTTTATCTGCTTATTACCCCCAACACGAGAGATGTAGCCATTCTTTATTGCAGCAAGAAGTTTATCCTGTAGTCCAAGCGGAAGGTAACCAATCTCATCGAGGTAAAGGGTACCACCATGGGCTAGTTCAAATTTACCAGATTGTGCTACTTTCTTTATACCCGGGAATACACCCTCCTCAAACCCAAAAAGTTCACATTCAATCTCATTCAGAGGGGTAGATTGAAGAGATACTTTTACAAATCCATTATCCCTTCTTGTACTCGTATTATGAATAGCTTGGGCAAAAACCTCTTTTCCAATACCAACTTCACCAATAATAAGTACAGGCGATGTTTCGCTTGCAATCTTTTTAGCTAAATCAATCGTTTTCTTTAATGGCAAAGAAACACCAATAATATCATCGAACTCATAGGATGCCCAGTTCCCAGTAAACCTATTTACAACATTGTTCACCTTAATTAAATCGCGGAAAGCAAGAATAGCACCTTGTATTGAAGAATCGGGAAGTATAACTGGAGCAACGCTCAACAAATACTCAGAAACACCAGGAACATTTACTAAATCTACATTTACGTTTTCAACTCGAATTCCCTGATTCACTTTTTTCTGAATTTCATCCCATCTTGGAAGAATTTTGGAAATCTTAGAACCAATGAGTTTATCCTGCTCAATGCCAAAGAAAACAGCAGCCTGATGACTAATATTTGTTATAATACCATCATTATCAACAGTTAGATTTGAATATGGGTGTTGATTGAAAACAGCATTATAGTAATCATTTATATTACTTATATTTTCTTCTTTCTTTATTACGCTTAACGCTTGATTTATCAGTTTTGAAATCATACTAACCATAATGGCTGAGTGATCACAAACTTGAGACTTAGAAACCAGAATAACAATAGAACCAATAGTTTCACCATCTAAATTACATATCGGAGCACCTATTGCTGACCATTCACTTGAATCCAGTTCAGGAAAGTGTCCATCAATTTTTGTTACTTTTGATCCAATAACTGCCCCACCAATTGCTTTTGCTAATATCGAATTTTCATCAGGATAGGTTCCGGCAATTATAAGATTTGTCTTTAATTTTGATAAAAGCTTATTATTCCCCATGATATGAAGCAGACAACCTTCTCCATCAGAAATAAAAGCCAAATGGCTATTCTTAATTAAAAAATCAGAAATTGTATCTATATGCCTACTTGCTATATCAATAATTAAAGTTCCGGATTTAAGCTTTTCATTAATTTCTTTACCAGTAAGTATTTTTTTAGAGAATACCTGGTTTTCTAATTCATTATGGCTAAAACGTTCCTTCGCAACTTCAGCCACACTATTTTTTTTTCTTCGTCCCATATTTTTTTAAAACTTACAGTTTTTTAAACTCTAATCACAAACACTCTAAAGTATGTAATAAATTAAGTGATTATACAGTAAAAGCCTCCTTATGTGTCAAAGTAATCCATTATTTTGATAAATAAACATAAGTTTTAGACTAACACTTTATAATTAGGTATTAAGCATTTTATCTATTTAAACGTTTACAATGTTCGTTCCGCTCACAACAAATCAATTACGCGCCAAAAACTAAATCTCCTTTTTTGCCAAAAATGCAGAAGAAACAACTTCTTCAATATTTAATAATTGGCGAGAGTCTCTTTTAAATAAAGCCAAATACTCAATATTCTTTTTTAGATCAACAATCGGTGCATATGTTAACCCTAGTAAATATAGTTGAAATTCGGACGCATTGGCTCTAATTCTTTCAATTACTTTTACGTGTAATTTCGGGTTCTTAACAATACCACCCTTTCCAACATTCTCGGGACCCACTTCAAATTGGGGTTTTATTAATAGGATTACAAAACCATCATCTTTAATAAAACTTGGAATAATTTTCAGCACATTGATTAATGAAATAAACGATAAATCTCCGACTACTGCATCAACCCTGCTCCCAATTTGCTCAAATTTAAGCGCTCTTATATCGGTATTTTCGATCGACGATATTCTTTGATCATTCTTTAACCGCTCATCAAGTTGATTTGTACCAACATCTACAGCCCAAACAAATTTGGCTCCATGCTTAAGCGCACAATCTGTAAAACCACCAGTAGAAGAGCCCATATCTAACACAAGTTTATCTTTAAAATCAATGCCAAATTCGTTTATTGCCCTCTCCAGTTTTAATCCGCCCTTACTTACATAAGGCAATAAATCATATTCCTCAAATTCAACCTTATCATTTATAGCAACATTAAAAGAAGGTTTGTTAACGCAAATCCCTTTTACCTTTACCCTTCCTTTGAGGATTAAGTCCTTGGCATTTTCTCTCGATTTACAGATACCTTTTAATGTAAGATAAACATCAAGTCTCATAGTTTAAAAAACATATTACAAAAATGTACATTTATTTGAATCTCTAAAACTTCAATTACTACTTTTGCTGAAGTTACAAAATCATAATGGAACAGCTAAAATTAATAAAAACAGATGATGGTTCACATACTCTTTATTCTGAGCAGTACCATGCACATTACCATTCATTAAGAGGAGCGTTGCAAGAATCACTACATATATTTATTGAAAATGGCTATTGCTTTTTAGCTAAAAACGAGGTTAATATCCTCGAAGTTGGTTTTGGCACCGGACTAAATGCTGCATTAACCGCATCAAAGGCTGATGAAATAGGACGAACAACTCAGTATACTGGAGTTGAACTTCATCCTCCTTCTGAGTCAATCCTTTCCGAAATTAACTATTTAACAAAGCTCTCCCATGTAGACTCATTAAACTGGGATAAGATTACTCAGTCCAAATGGAATGATAAAATTCAAATAAATAGTTTCTTTTCAATAAAAAAGATACAAGACGACTTTATCAAGTACAATATCTGTAACCAATTTGACATAGTATATTTTGACGCATTTGCACCGGATGATCAGCCTGAAATGTGGAGTGAATCAATTTTTGAAAAAATTTATACAAGCACGAATCCCGGGGGAATACTTGTAACATACTGCTCAAAGGGTATAGTTAAACAAGCACTAAGAAAAGCTGGATTTAGGGTTGAACGATTAGCTGGCCCCGCAGGAAAACGACATATCATAAGAGCAATGCGCGCATAACTAACTAAACCTCAATACCTACATATAATTTTGCATTTATAAATTTTCTTAAAAAAAATAGCTTTTGAGTAATTATTATTGTTCAAATAACTATATTCGCAGTCATTCTAAATGGATCATTTACTCAAAAATAACACTTTAACTAATAAATTATGAAAATTTTAAAAACTGTAACTTTTCTACTTTGTGGTGCAGTAATTCTTTCTTCTTGTGATAGCAAAAAGATTGGAAAAACCGCTCTTAAAACTGAAATTGATAGCGTTAGCTATGCAATTGGAATTAGCATAGGTAATAATTTTAAGAATAGCAAAATTGACGATGCAAACGTTAAGGCTGTTGCTTCTGCAATTGAAAATGTATTGGATAAAGACTCAACCAACGATGTAATGACAATTCAAGATGCATCAAAGGTTATTAACAAATATTTCCAAGCAAAACAAAAAGCAGAAAGAGAAAAAGAGCTAAAGAAATACGAAGGAAACATTCAGATTGGCAAAACTTTCTTAGAAGAAAATGGTAAAAAAGAAGGTGTTGTTGTTGACGCTTCTGGACTTCAATATAAAGTTGTAAAAGAAGGCAATGGCCCACAACCAATGGAAACCGATGTTGTTAAAGTACATTACAAAGGTAGTTTAATCGACGGTACTGAATTTGATTCATCATATTCACGCAACCAACCAGTTGAATTTCCTTTAAACCAAGTTATTAAAGGATGGACAATTGGTCTACAGAAAATGAAAGTTGGTTCAAAATATATTCTTTATATACCTTACGAATTAGGTTATGGAGAAAATATGGTAAGTGAGAAAATTCCTCCTTATTCAACTCTAATTTTCGAAGTTGAACTTCTCGAAATTGTTAAAGAAAAGAAATAATTTTGCCTAACCTAACGGCTTACCAGCCAGATGTGCTTTAGCCATCTGGCTGTTTTTTTCAAAAAAATATCTTTATGAGTCTCGAAATAACCGGTAAAGTAATAGCCAAACTTCCGCAGCAAAGCGGTCAAGGGAAAAACGGAACATGGATTAAACAGGATTTCGTTATAGAAACACAGGATCAATTTCCAAAAAAGGTTTGCATTTCACTTTGGGGTGATAAAGCCAAAGAGCTAGATGCAATTGCTATTGGAGAAACCTTAAAAGCAGGTATAAATATCGAATCACGCGAGTTTAATGGTAAATGGTATACCGATGTAAAAGCATGGAGGATTGATAAGGCAGGATCGTCAAACCAAAGCGAACAAGCACCTATGCCTTCGAACGATTCACTACCACCATTCCTCGATCCTTCAAATACATTTGAACCAACGGATGATCTTCCGTTTTAATAGTGCAAGGCTGGATAATATCCAGCCTTAATTTTTATTTAATGAGAAATATTTAATTCTACAGAATAATCCTACCCATTTGACTTGCATCTCATTATAAATAATCTAAAACTTCGTCATAATTATTCTTTTGTTTCAAAATTTTGTTTTTAGTCAATATTAATCATAAAACTTCTTGTACTTTTTATAGTTGATACCTATTTTTGCGCGATTTAAAATTCGATAAAACATGTTACCACTAATAGAAGGAGTAGAAGAACAGGTAGTTAGAAAGTACCAGATGCTTGAAAACTTAGAAGCATGGCTACTTAATAATGGTGTGAATGAAACATTTGCCCAATTCTTTAAAGTTACCATTTCTCTTGCAGTTATTGCAATCTTAGCAGTAATTGTCGACTATATCACTCGTAGAATTTTCCTAGTTTCAGTTGCACGATTAGCGAAGAAAACCAAAACTGATTGGGATGATATTCTTTTAGAACGTAAGTTCTTCCATAAGCTTGCTCACTTTGCCCCAGCAGGTGTTGTTTACATTACCATCAGCATTGCACTATATGATTACTCATCAAAACTCATTCAGTTTTGCTATGATCTCACACAGATATACATTGTAGTTGTTGCATTATTAGTTATAAACTCTTTCTTAAATGCAGTTCATGACATATACCAAACCCTACCAAATTCAAAGAATAGACCAATAAAAGGATATTTGCAGGTAGTTAAAATTATCATTTACTTTTTAGGGGGTATTGTAATCATAGCCATACTAATTCATAAAAACCCCGCTAGTCTTTTAGTTGGATTAGGTGCCTCAGCAGCAGTGCTCATGTTTGTATTTAAGGATACCATCATGGGCCTTATTGCATCAATTCAGCTATCGGCTAACAACCTCGTTAAGCCTGGTGATTGGATTGAGATGCCTAGCCGAAAAATTGATGGAATTGTCACCGAAATTTCGCTTAATACTGTTAAGGTACAAAATAGTGACCGAACTATTAATACAATTCCCACATATGCCCTTGTAAATGAAACTTTCCAGAACTGGCAAGGAATGGTTGAATCAGATGGAAGATTGATCAAAAGGTCAATCCAAATCGATATGAAAAGCATAAAGTTCTGTACAAAGGATCAAATCGAGAAATTCAGTAAAATTGGCTACCTAAAGGATTATATCGACACTAAAGCCAAGGCTGCAAATAACAACGGACTGCTAGTAAGTGATTCTAGCATGACAAACTTTAGCCTTTTTAGAAAATACGTGGAGTTTTACCTAAAGAGTAAACCCACCATAAATCAAGAGACAGCGTTGGTTGTTCGTCATCGCCAGTCAACTGAAAACGGACTTCCTCTGGAGATTTACTGTTATTCAAAAGAAAAATCGTTAGCACAATATGAAGAGGTTCAATCAGAAATTTTTGAGCATATTCTTTCGGTAATGCCTGAATTTGGATTGAAGGTTTTCCAACGCCCAACTGGAGACGATCTCAGTAAAATATCTTAGCCTTTCATGTTTATAGATTATATATCCGACCCTCAACAGCTTAGGCTATTGGGGGTTTTAATTTCACTTAACTATTTTTAAAAGGTTACGATTTTTAGTAATTTTAATCAAAATATATTTTATGGAAAATAACGAAACCTACATGGAGCAAGCAATCCAACTTGCTATTGAGGGTGTAACAAAAGGGAAAGGTGGCCCCTTTGGTGCCATCGTGGTAAAAGACGGGAAAGTTGTAGGGAAAGGGAATAATGCTGTAACCTCATCAAATGATCCTACTGCCCATGCCGAAGTTGTTGCTATTAGGGAAGCCTGTAAAAACCTTGGTTCATTTCAACTTGACGGCTGTGTTTTATATACATCATGCGAACCATGCCCAATGTGCCTAGGAGCTATCTACTGGTCAAGACTAGATATTGTTTACTATTCAGCCACACGTCACGTTGCTTCATACCACGGATTTGACGACAGTTTTATTTACAATGAAGTAAATTTAGCATTCGATCAACGTAAAATTCCATTCCTTCAACTTGCTGGCGAAAAAGGAGTATTACCATTTAGGGAGTGGGATAAAAAGGATAATAGAATTGATTATTAAAACAGTGACAAGTTACAGGTTACTAGTTACTAGTTAAAAGTTAAATTTATAATGTAGCCAAATGGCATCAACGATTCCTCCAAACAAAAAAAATGTTGCGCTAGTGCTTTCTAGTGGTGGAGCCAGAGGGCTTGCTCATATTGGAGTCCTCGATGAGCTTTGTGATAGAGGTTACAACATAACCTCTATTGCAGGCAGTTCAATGGGTGCATTTATTGGAGGATTATACGCTACTGGAAACCTCGATAAGTTTAGGGATTGGGTTATAAGTCTTGATAAACTTAACATACTAAAACTTGTAGACTTTACGCTCAGCAAGCAAGGATTTGTTAGAGGTGAAAAGGTTTTTGAAAAGATGCAGGAGCTAAAGATGATCCCCGATGTCAACATTGAGGATTTGCCATTAAAATACACTGCAATAGCAACAGATATTATCAATAACAAGGAGGTGATTTTTGAAAGCGGTGATCTACACAAAGCGATAAGGGCATCAATTTCAATCCCAAATATCTTCACACCAGTTGAACATAATGGCACCTACTTAGTTGATGGGGGTGTGCTTAATCCGCTACCACTAAATCGTGTTGCCAAAGCAGACGGAGATATAGTAATTGCTGTAGATGTAAATTCAATTGTACCTTACGAAAGGCCCATTCTACCTCCTACAAAAAAGGAACTGGAGAAACTTCATAAGGAGAAATTATCTAAGATTTCTGAAAAGTGGGACTTATTATTCAACCATAGTAATTCAAATGGTTTAGACAAATCAGAGAAGAAATCGAAGATTGGATACTTTGAAATACTTGTAAACACAGTTCAACTGATGCAGTATAAACTTTCAAGCTACTCAATTGAAAAGTATCCTCCCGATGTATTGGTTAACATTTCTAAAAACTCAGGATCAATATTTGAATTTTACAAAGGGACTGAGTTTATTGCATACGGAAGGGCGGCTTGCAGCAAGGCATTAGCAGAAAAGGGCTTATAGCCCTCTTTGCCTTACCACCTCATATATAATCACTCCAGCAGCAACAGAAACGTTTAGCGAACCTATTTTCCCTTTGATTGGGATTCTAACTAAATTATCAGCAAGTTTAAAAAGATCAGGCGAAACACCAGTATCCTCTGCTCCCATTACAATCGCAATTGGACCAGTAAAATCAACATCATAAATCAGTTCAGCACCTTTATCAGCTGTGATAATGGTTTTAAATCCGCTTGCTTTTAAGAAATTTAAAGTCATTTTTAAACTTCCAACACGGCAAATTGGGATATGGAGCAGCGCACCAGCTGATGTTTTAATAGAATCTGATCCAATTTGAGCAGCACCCTTCGCAGGAACAACAATTGCATCGACACCCGCGCACTCAGCAGTACGAACAATTGCACCAAAGTTTCTTACATCCGTTACTCGATCAAGTATTAGAATAAAAGGGACTTTCCCGCTCTCAAAAAGCATTGGAACCAACGACTCTAAATCGACTACTTCCACAGGAGTAACATGAGCTACAACTCCCTGAGTATTTCTCGATCCATACTTAGCAAACCACTCAGGTGGTACGAATTGGTAAGAAACATTTTTCTCTTTAAGAAGTGTAAGCAGTTCGTTAACAAGTTCGCCGCTTAGCCCGTGCTTAATAATTATCTTATCGATTTGCTTTCCGGATTTTACAGCCTCGATTACAGGCCTGATACCGTATATTGAATCGCTTTTCTCTGACATATTAATTATGTTGTTCGTTGGTAGTTAATCGTTGATAGTATTTTAAAATTAAGCTCCTCTTTTACTCTTTAGTTCCTCCACATCCAAGGAGAGCTCCTCCCACTTTTTCATTAAATCTTTTAGTTCTCCCTTAAACTCCTGATACTTCTCAAAAAATTTATAATCGCTAGAGGTATTATCATCTGGTGCTGCAAATTTAGCATCAAGATTACTGATTTCGGACTCAACCTCCTCAATTCTTTTCTCAACACTCTCAAGTTGGACAACCACTTTACGAATTTGCTTATCCATCTCCTTTCGCTCAAGCCAAGCTTGTTTTTGATCCGAATCAGTTTTAGGCTCTGCCTCCCTCACCTCTTCTTTCTTGCGCTCCAGTTCTTTTAGGTTATCGAGTTTCCTGCGACGTAGAAAATCATAAATTCCACCCAGATGCTCCTTTACTTTGCCATCGCTAAACTCGTAAACCTTATTTACTAGGCCATTCAAGAACTCGCGATCGTGAGAAACAATAATTAAGGTTCCATCAAACTTCAGTAACGCATCTTTAAGAATATCCTTCGAACGCATATCGAGGTGATTAGTGGGCTCATCGAGCACAAGCAGATTGTAAGGTTGAAGCATCAACATGGCCATCGCCAAGCGATTTCGCTCACCACCGGAAAGCACACCAACCTTTTTATCCACATCATCCCCTCTAAAAAGGAATGCCCCCAAAATATCACGCATTCTGGTTCGAATATCACCAACGGCAACCCTATCAATAGTATCAAGCACAGTTAGTGAGTTATTAAACAGTTCATCCTGATTTTGAGCAAAGTATCCAAAGCTTACATTGTGGCCAATCCGAATATTTCCATCATACTCAAGTTCACCGATTATCATTCGGCTCATTGTGGTTTTGCCCTCGCCATTACGACCAACAAAGGCAACCTTTTCACCACGCTCAACCGTAAAATTGGCATTACCGAACACAAAGTGATTACCAAAACTCTTTGATGCATCCTTTGCTTCAACAACAACATCCCCTGATCGTGGTGCAGGAGGAAACTTGATATTCATTGCAGCCAAATCCTCTTCATCAACCTCAATAATATCCAAACGATCAAGCTGCTTTATGCGCGATTGAACCTGAACCGCCTTTGTTGCCTTATACCTAAATCGCTCAATAAAATCCTGCGTATCCTCAATCAATTTTTGCTGATTTCGGTATGCAGCCATTTGCTGCTCACGTCGCTCCTTACGGAGCTCAACGTACTTTGAATATGGTACTCTATAATCGTATGCAACACCAAGCGATATCTCAATAGTTCGCAGGGTTACATTATTGAGGAAAGCCCTATCGTGAGATATCAATAGAAGAGCACCCGGAAAGGTGCTTAAATACTCCTCAAGCCACTGAATTGACTCGATATCTAAATGGTTGGTTGGCTCATCGAGTAGCAAAACATCGGGTTTCCGAAGCAGTAGTTTCGCAAGTTCAATACGCATTCGCCAGCCACCGCTAAACTCAGAGGTTTGCCGCTCAAAATCTTGGCGTTTAAAACCAAGCCCAGTAAGCGTTTGCTCAATCTGTGCTTCGGGGTTTCCCCCGCTGATTATGTTATAGTGATCAGTTTTCTCTGTTAACTCGTTTATCAGTTTTATGTACGAATCGCTCTCGTAATCGGTTCTTTCGGCAATCTCCTTCCCCAGCCTATCAATCTCCTTTTTAAGATTTAGTGATTCGCTAAAAGCCAAAAGGGTTTCGGCCATTACAGTTCTACCATCCTTTATAATCATTTGCTGAGGCAAGTAACCAACTCGAGCATCATTTGGAATTGAAATGCTGCCTGTTGTTGGCTTCATCTCACCAACCACAAGTTTTAAAAGGGTTGTCTTCCCCGCTCCATTCTTACCAACCAGGCCAATCCTATCGCGCTGGTTGATTAAGAAGTTGATGTCCTTAAAAAGCTGAAATCCGCCAAAACTAACCGAAACCTGATTTATCGAAATCATTAACTATAGACTATTAGAATGTTAGGCATTTAGGCTATTATCTATTTAGCACTAAATTGTCACATATCACTTTTCACTTGTCGCTTTTCGCTTCTCACTAAATATGTATTACCTCCCCGTATGCAGCAGCAGCGGCTTCCATAATCGCTTCGCTCATGGTTGGGTGTGGGTGAATGCTCTTGATCAGCTCATGACCAGTAGTTTCGAGGTTACGAGCTACTACAAGCTCAGCAATCATCTCGGTTACATTGGCACCAATCATATGCGCACCTAGTAACTCACCATATTTAGCATCGAAGATAAGCTTGATAAAGCCATCCCTTGCGCCAGCAGCAGTTGCCTTACCCGATGCAGTAAATGGAAACTTACCAACCTTTATCTCATACCCAGCCTCAATGGCAGCCTTCTCACTTAGCCCAACTGATGCAACTTCTGGGGTTGTATAGGTACATCCTGGAATGTTTTTATAGTTTACTGGATGAGGGTTTTGCCCGGCAATCTTCTCAACGCAAACAATTCCCTCTGCAGAAGCAACGTGTGCTAATGCAGGCCCGTGAACGATATCACCAATTGCATAAACACCCTCAACGTTTGTTTTATAGAAATCATCAACCTTGATTTTACCCTTTTCAATCTCCACTCCCAATTCTTCGAGGCCGAGATTTTCGAGGTTTGGAGCAATACCAACAGCAGAAAGTACTACCTCTGCCTCAACCTCTTCTAAGCCCTTCTTGGTTTGGATTCTCACCTTGCAAAGTTCACCTGTAGTATCAACTGACTCAACCGAAGAGTTTGTCATCACGGTAATTCCGACCTTTTTGAATGAACGCTCAAGGGTTTTACTAACCTCCTCATCCTCCAATGGAACTACATTTGGTAAAAACTCAACAAGGGTAACCTTGGTGCCAACAGCGTTGTAAAAATACGCAAACTCGCTACCAATGGCCCCTGAACCAACTACAACCAATGACTTAGGTTGCTTTGGCATTGTTAACGCTTGGCGGTAGCCGATAATCTTAACGCCATCCTGCTTTAAGTTTGGGAGTTCACGTGAGCGAGCACCAGTTGCAAGTATGATATGGCTTGCAGTGTATTCGGATACAGTACCATCAGCAGCGGTAACTGAAACAGTGTGGTTATCTTTTAGTTTTCCTGTACCAGTAAGCACTTCAATCTTATTCTTCTTAAAAAGGAACTGAATTCCTTTGCTCATAGCATCGGCAACGCCTCGGCTACGGGCAATAATCTTTTCAAAATCAGCCTTTACCTCGGTTGCAACAACGCCGTACTCAGCAGCATGCGAAGCATACTCAAAAACCTGAGCACTCTTAAGCAACGCTTTAGTAGGAATACATCCCCAGTTTAGGCAGATTCCACCTAGGTTCTCGCGTTCAACAACGCCAACCTTCAGTCCAAGTTGACTTGCCCTTATCGCTGCAACGTAGCCACCAGGGCCACTTCCTATTACTATTAGATCGAAATTCATATTATTATGTTTTTATTTTTGTATTAGACTGTTAGACAATTAGATTTCTAGGCTATTAGATTATCACTTGTCGATTATCACTTTTAACTTTTTCTTTCTATTAATGTGTTGAAATAAAACACTGACTGACTTTACTATACCAAACATCAACACAAAAACTACTACTATTGCTGCCCCACTTGGGATATTAATACTATAGGATAATAATAATCCAATAAATGCTCCGATAAAGCTTATCAGTATTGACCAGAATATAATCTTTCCAAAGTGATTTGAGAAAACATTTGCTATGGTTGGTGGAACTGTAAAAAGCGAAATCAACAGAATAATTCCAACCACTCTAATACTTAGAACTATTGCAATTGCTATAAAAGCAATAAGAATGTAATTGAAGAAGTTCACAGGAATTTTCTGAGATCTTGCAAACTCCTGATCAAACGCGATGTAAAGTATCTGACGGTAAAAAAGAATGAAAAAGAGGATTACCACAAGGTTTAAGATAATCAGATAGATAAGATCAGAGTTTGTAACCGTTAAGATGCTACCAAACAGGAAACTCATTAGGTTTGGTGCATAGCCGGGGGTTAGGAAGATAAAAATGATACCCACTGCCATTCCAAAAGCCCAGAGAATACCAATGGCCGAGTCCTCACGGATGTTCTTACGATGCGAAAGCACCTCAATCCCAAAAGCCGACAGTACTGAAAAAACAATAGCCCCAATAACAGGGCTTATCCCCATGTAGTATGCAATTCCAATACCTCCAAACGATGCATGGGTTATACCTCCACTTAGAAAAACCAATCGACGTGAGGTTATGTATGTACCAATAATCCCAGCAGCAATTGAAACAAGAAAGGCAGCAAGAACTGCATTCTTCAGAAACTGGTACTCAAAAATATCTTTAAATATGCTGATCATGATCTTTTTCCTTAAGGTGATCGAGAAGCACGGTATGAGGAATCTTGCCGTGTGATATTACCTGAATTGGGCAATCGTATGAGGCAAGCTGCTCCGCTGTGATTCGATTCGAACGATGATAATGCAAATTACGATTTACACAAGCAATGGTTTTTACGTATGAAGTTATGGTTCCCACATCGTGCGAAACAATAATGATTGCCATTTTTTTATTCAACTCTTTTAGCAACTCATAAAGTTCCTTTTCAAACTTATTATCGACAAACGTATTCGGTTCATCGAGTATTAGCAAACGAGGTTCTGAAATTAGCGCCCTTGATAGAAAAACTCTCTGCAATTGTCCTCCTGAAAGTTCGCCAACGCTATAATTATGCAGATGATCAACTCCAGCAATCCTTAAAATCTCAAGCGCCTTCTCCTTGTTCTTCTTTTTATCTCCACCAAACAAACCATTACGCGACATCAAACCAGAGAGGACAATATCGATAACCTTTATTGGGAATTTTCTATCAATAGTGGAGACCTGAGGCAGGTAACCGAATAGAGTTTCATTTTTGCTCAATGGGTAAAAATTAAGCTGCCCCTGAAAGGGGTTTATCTCGCCAAGCAAAAGACGAAGAAGTGTGGTTTTTCCACCACCGTTAGGACCTATAACGCCAATAAAATCGTTATCGAGCACATCAATATTTACATCCCGAAGGATTACATCCGAGCCATACCCTACTGTTACATCAATTAAATCGAGAATTTTTCCCATTCTACTTTGATTTTAATGCAACGGCAAGTTTATCAACCATATCGTTCATATTCTTGAGCCAATCATAACCAAGTGGATCAATCTTTACTATTTCTCCACCTAACTCCATAGCAACAATCTCGGCATTATGAGAGTCGAATTGAGATTGGATAAAGACCGCGTTCAACCCCTCTTTTTTAGCCAAACTAAGGAGTTCCGTCAATTTTTGTGCTGATGGATTTTTACCATCCTCCTCAATTGCAATCTGGTTCAAGCCATACTCCTTCGAAAAATAGGTCAAAGCAGGATGATATATCAAAAAATCCTTTGTTTTTGAACCCTCTACCATCTTCTTAATCCGCTGATCGAGGTTATCAACATCCTGATTTAGATTTAGCAGGTTTCCTTGAAAAAGTTCCTTTTTATCGGGAAATGCTTCGCAAAGCTCCTTGCACGTATTCTCGGCCATCTTTTTAAACTCAGCCGTGGAAGTCCAAATATGCGGATCATAATTAGTATGATGATGATCCGCCTCTCCCATTATCTCACGGTGGCGATGTCCTTCCAATAGGTTTATTCCATCGGAAAGGTTGACAAACTTTATATTCGGATTAAGCTCTTTGATCCTTGGGAGTATAGTACTTTCGAATTCAAGCGGGCCAACTGCAAAGTAAATAGCTGAGTTACCAACCTCCTTCATTTGCATTGGTGATGGCTCATACATCTCGGGACTAGTTCCGGGAGGAACCATCACGTTTACTATTACTGTACTATCAGTTAATCTATCTACTATATATTTTTGAGGCAAAATACTTACTGATACAGTCGCCTTTCCCATTTGGTTTTTAGTGCTTTGAGATGTACAACCAAACATAAGAATTACTGACAAACCAATAAAAAAGAAATAGCTTTTCAACTTATTCATCTCTTATTTTTTAGAAGTTCAAAATTACCCAAGAAAAGTATAACACCAAAAAAATGATAAAGTTCCTTGATTCCAATGATATAGATTTTGACCTTTTAATATGCATTTGTAAATAAACTGATTAGATTTGCACCTTTCAGTATAGACCTATGAGTGGAAATAAATCTTTAATGCTTTTTGACGAGGGCAATAGTTGCGCTCAAGCAATCTTAGGGGCATTCGCCCACAGAGTTAACATCAACTTTGATACTGCCATAAAAATAGGATCAGGCTTAGGTGGTGGTTTAGGTGGCAAACAATATATATGCGGTGCTGTAAATGCTGGCGCTATACTACTTGGATTAAAATATAGCAATGGGGTTTCAGGCGACACCAAATCGAAAGAGGAAGTAGGCAAAATTGTAGCCAGCTATTTAGAGGAATGTGAGAAAGAACTAGGAAGTGTTGAATGCTGGGAACTTATGAAAACCGATATATCGAAAAAAGGAAACTCTTTTGAATCCAAAGAATTGGAAATATTGAGTAAGTCATGCAATAATATAGTTATTCAAACTGCAAGAATCTTAGAGAAATACTTAGAAGAAGAGTAATAATCACCCAAAGACGTTTTAGGCTCAGTCGACTTCTCTTTATTTTTTAAAAAAAAGGGGCTAAATTGTTGGTACATCGTGCAATCTTTAGTTAATTTGCTATAGATGTAAATAATACAACCATGTTATTAAAGCGTGTAACCCTAATAACCAACTTCCTTCTTTTAACATTATTAGTTGGAGCACAAGTAAACCAAGAGGATAGCCTAAAGAATTTGCTTAATGATTCCAAGGGCAGCCAAAAACTTCAACTACTATTTAAGCTATCCGAACTAAAAACTTACGATCCCGAAGGAATTGAATATGCAAAGGATGCCATAGATGTAGCAAAAAAGATTGATGAAAAATCTAAAGCTGACGCCGAACACAACTTGGGTTATATATATAGTTTACGTGGTCAAGATGATCAAGCTCTTGAATGTTTCAACAAATCACTTGAGATAAGCAAAAACAGTAATTACCTATTTGGCACCTTTAGAGCATTAGAGGGTATTGCTCAGGCCTATATGTATCTAGACTCTATTAAACTTTCAGAAAAAACATCACGATATCTTTTAGAACTAGCCCTTAAAAATGACAGTGTTAAACAAGAGGCCAATGCTTACTTTCAGCTTGGCAAGATTTGTGAACAAAATGAAAACTATGATAGTGCAATTGTATTGTTAAATAAAGCCTTAGAAATAAGAAAGACTATTAATGATAAAAAAGATATTGCAAAAACATATAATGGATTAGGGAAACTTTATTACGAAAAAGTTGATTACCCAAAATCAATAGACTATTATAATGATGCCATAAAAATCCGAGAAACAATCAATGATCCTGAAGGATTAGCTATTGCATACTTAAACTTTGGAAACACATTGAGCAGTATTGGAAAGTATCAACCTGCGCTTGAGCAATACCAAAAGGCATTAAAAACATTTGAACTAATAAAAAAACAAGATGGGATTGCTGTTTCATGTTTTGGTATTGGCAATGTTTACACAAACCTATCGCAAAGCACACTTGCCATTAAAGATAATGAAGCAAATTATAATAAAGCCCTTGAATACTATTCGCGCTCTTTAGAAATATACAAATCCATAGAAAGCAAATCAAAGGAAGGAAAAACGCTTCAGAATATTGCCATTGTTTATTCAAATTTGGCTACAAACGAATTTGTTTCAAAGTATGGCGAAAACTGGGAGGATTCATTAATTAAAATACCAAGTAAAACTATTACTAAATCATTCGAAAAATCGATTGAATACTACAACAAATCTCTTGAAATTTTCAAAAGCACAAAGGATGAAGTCGAAATTTCAAACGTTGATATAAACCTCGGATCAACCTACAGCTGGACAAGAGATTGGAATCGTGCTAATAAATACCTATACGAAGGTCTTGAACTTGCTAGAAAGCTTAACCTCCCATATGGAAAGGTAAATGCGCTATACTCCCTTGGAGAAAGCAACATGAGTCAAAAAAACATGGCTCAAGCAGAAGCAAATTTCCTTGAATGTCTAAAGCTTGCAAAAGAACTTGAAATAAAAGATGTTGTTCGATACTCTTACGAAAAGTTATCAAATCTTTATGAGCAAACGGGAGATATTCAAAAAGCCCTATACTACAATAAACTTTTTGTAAAAATAAAGGATGAAATTTTCAGCGAAGAGAGCCAAAAGGCAATCACTGAAATGCAAACAAAGTATGAAACTGAAAAGAAAGACCTCGCCTTAAGCCTTCAGGATTCGAAAATTAAAAAACAAAGGTTAACAATTTATGCTGCAGCTATAGGTGCTTTCCTTATCCTTTTAGTTGCACTACTATTGCTGAAGATGTTCAAAGAAAAGCAAAAGGCTAATCAAATACTTGAAGAAAAGAACGAACTCATTACAGAGCAAAAGAAAGAGATTACCGATAGCATCCGTTACGCAAGTCGTATTCAGAGAGCTATTCTTCCATCTGACGAAATACTTCTACAAACATTACCAGAACATTTTGTAGTTTACCTACCCCGAGATATTGTTAGTGGTGACTTTTTCTGGTTAAGCCAGCAGGGTGGTAAAATTGTAATTGTGGCTGCCGATTGTACTGGACATGGTGTACCTGGTGCTTTTATGAGTATGCTAGGCGTTTCATTCCTTTACGAGATAGTAAACAAAGAGGGAATTCTTCAACCTGCGGCCATCCTCAACTTCCTTCGCGAACGGGTTAAAAGCACACTATCGCAAACAGGGAAAAAAGATGAGGCAAAGGATGGCATGGATATATCGCTTTGCGTATTCGATCCCAACGAAATGAAGCTTGAATGGGCTGGTGCATATAACCCACTATATATCATCCGCAAAGGAGAACTTATGGAATTCAAGGCAGATAAAATGCCAATTGCTATCCATATGAACGACCATCTTTCATTTACAAATAATGAGATACCCGTTCAAAAAGGAGATACCTTCTATATTTCGTCTGATGGTTATGCCGATCAATTCGGCGGAGCCGATGGCCGTAAATTCATGTCGAAGAAGTACAAAGAGATGATCCTTCAGATTTGGGACAAACCAATGAATGAGCAAAAAGAAATTATTCATAAAACCCATCTTGATTGGAAAGGAAATCACGAACAAGTCGATGACATCCTAGTATTTGGGGTTAGAGTGTAAATATAGTGACAAGTGACAAGTGACAAGTGACGAGTTACAGTATAAAACCAAGCATAGTGATACAATAACCACAAGCACATATCAAGAAACTTAATAATTGTTTTTTTATTCTACCTTTGACCGCTCAAAATTTTAACTCATAACAAATGAAGTCGGGTAAACTTTTCATAGCAATACTAGCGCTAGCTATTGCATTTGTAAGATGCAGTGCCCCAAAAACGGTAGTTGTTGAAACAAAGGATCCAAGTATCCAAAAACTTCAAGATGCAAACAATGCATTTAGCGCAGGAGATTACCAGAAAGCATTAACCAACTATGAGGAGATTGTTGAGCTAAAGAAACTCGAAAAGAAGCGCCCTGATAGTACAATATATCAAAATGCTGGTATTTCTGCATGGGAGCTGAAGCAAACTGACAAAGCAATTCAGTACCTTGAAATCGCAAAACGGTACCCAATAGCAACAGATAAAACCTATTCAATCCTTGCAAAGATCTTCCTTGAAAAAGATAATCTATCAAAAGAGATAACAAATCTAGAGGCATACACTACTAAATACCCTCAAGGCTCCGAAATTCAGGCAATGCGCAAGCAACTATTTAATGCTTATTTGAAAAGTGAGAACTGGGATTCGTCTTATAAACTATGGACAAGCATCGATCCTAAAGATCAGAATGATGCCAAAATGCTTAATAGCTATTTCAAGGTTTGCGAAAAGCTAAACTACAAAAATCAACTCGACGGAGTAGCTCAAAAACTTTTAAAAGCCGATGCTAATAATATTGATGCCCTTGAACATTTTGCGGAAAAGTACTACTGGCTAGCAGAAAACAGCTACATTAAAGAGATGAAGGCATATAATGAACACAAAACACAGGAACAATATCAGAAATTATTGGCAGCATTTAAGGTTTTAAATGAAAACTATAAGATTTCAAGAGATTATTTCCTACGTCTCTACCAAATTTCTCCAAAATCGAGGTACGCAACATTCCTAGGGAATATCTTCACTCGCTTTGAGAATAAAGAAAAGGCCGATTACTACTACAATCTGGCTAAGAAAAAATAATATTTTAGGCTATTAGGCTGTAGTCTATTAGAAAAATAGCCTTTATACTTTAATGTTAAATCCAAGATCTACCTCAGAGGCTGGTAGACCTCCCCTGATGCCCCAATTCTCTAAAGAGGGTTCATTGATTGTAATTGTTATATCATCCTTAGGAATACCAGGATTTGAGCCCAAAGAATCTACAATCATCCTGTAAAGAGCCTTTTTCGCTTCAAACGACCGACCTTTGAACATAGTTATTCCTATAATAGTGTACTGTTTACTCCGACCAACATGTTCAAAGTTGTCAGTATCCAACTCATAAAGCATTTGTCGACGATCATGATCGGGAATCTTAATAGTTTCAATAAGTGCTTGATGTACTTTATCGAGTAAAGCTTTTTTATATTCGGGTGTAAAACCCTTCTCAATTTCAATTCGAACTAGAGGCATTGGTAAGATTTGTTTATTTAGTTGCTAAAGCAAATTTATTTTAATTAATACTGACCCAGCAGTTGTGGGAGAAGTATGTAGATCCTTCGCTAACGCTCAGTATGACAAAACTAGCTATTTCCAGACACCATTAACAATCGATCCGCAAAATTTACACTTCCCTTCGTTAAGGTTATTCGATATTATTGAGAAACCAATTCGCTCAACAACAACCTTTTTGCACGATGGGCAAATCGTATCCTCGGTACCTGCAATTGGTACATTTCCAATGTAAACGAATTTACACCCAGCATTTCTTGCAATTTCCCTTGCTTTAAGTAAAGTGTTTACGGGTGTTTGAGGAAGCTGCGTAAGCTTATACAACGGGTAAAAACGGCTAAAATGAAGTGGATACTCCGAAAAACCGTTTTCAACAAGCCAATCACACATCTTCTTAATCATATCAAAATCGTCAGTCCATGAGGGGACTATTAGATTTGTAATTTCAAGCCAAACATTATTATCCTTCAGCGTTTTTAGTGTGTTTAGCACAGGTTGTAATTTACCTGCATTCAGCTTTAAGTAAATTGCATCGCTATACGATTTCAGGTTAATATTGGCTGCATCCAAATAAGGTGCAAGCGCCTTAAGCGGCTCATCATTTATGTATCCGTTTGAAATGAACACATTCTTAATACCCTTAGTTTTAGCAAGTTTGGCTGTATCAAACACGTACTCATAGAATGATATTGGCTCCGAGTATGTGTAAGCAATTGATTCACAACCGCTTTTAATACACTCCTCGATAACCTTATCGGGCATTAGATCAAAATTCTTTGTATCCTTTGGGCTTGTTTGTGAAATATCCCAGTTCTGGCAGTTTAAACAGGCAAAGTTGCAACCAGCGGTTGCAATTGAAAAGGCTCTTGAATTGGGCAAGAAATGCAGCAAAGGCTTTTTCTCAATCGGATCAATATGTATAGCACAAGGATTGCCGTAAGCAATGGAGTAAAGCTTATCGTTATGGTTAATACGATTATGGCAAACACTAGTTTCTCCGGGTTTCAGCGTACACTCATTTGGACAAATTCCGCATTTTACACCACGTGGAGTATTTGAGTAATAAATAGCTTCTCGACTCCACTTCCAAAGGTCATCGAAACGTTTGCCTTTCCCAAAACTTAAAGCATCGGCACATAGTACACCCCCTGCGCAAATCATGCTTTGCTTTATGAACTCCCGCTTGCTAATCTTTCTCGTTTTAACCATATAAAAGGTGCAACTATATGACCTCACAATTTACTTTTCTTGGGAATAAAACTCAACCCTATTGCCAAAAAATTTATCCCCGCAATAACAAAACATGAATTTATTAGTCCAATTAAAGGCAGAAGAAAAATAGTAACTAAAATTACTCCTAATGCAGAGCCGATTAAATCAGCAGCATAAGTTACAGGGGCAGATTTTGCTGAATTATTAGATAGTATCTTTGTTGCAACCACATACTGAAACCCCACAATCCCTGATGGGATAATTGTTATGACTAGAAAAATTGTAAAGAATAAAAAGTTCGCAGTCATTCCCTTTTGCAAATACCAAACTAACGGAAGAATTAACATAAACACGGCTAGTAGAGCCTGAGAGGTAGTAAAGTGTTTCTTGGTTATGCTGAATTTACTTGCCACAATAGAACCCGCTGCTAGTCCACCCATAAATACTGCAATTATCAGCCCTATTGCAGAGTATACGTTACCAAAAACAATTTGAAAAAAGAAAATAAGAAGCAGTTCTATTGAGGAAGCAGAGAATCCAGCAACATACATCCCCTTTGATGCAGATGGAAAGAAAAATATAGGGACAAGCAGTAGAATTGGTATAATTATCATGAACCAATTTGAACCGCTATACTGTGATGCAAATTTCAAGGTCTCGTAAAAAACGGGGACGGGTTTTGAATCAGTATTAATTATCCGTTTCTCCTCAATACTCTTTTTAATAAGATCGCCCCTTAGCTGAATTGAGAAATCATCGATATAGAAAGGGTTTACATAGCTGGTTTTTACTCCACTTTGCATAGCAACTTCCGAAATCTTTAGGTTAATTTGATTATCGGATGCAAGCAGATAGTCCTTTTCGCCAGAAATTATCTCAACATTTTTGAAATTCCTTTTTAAGGTTTGGTATATCGAAGCTTCTATGTCGGCTTTAATCGGGCTGATATAATTTCCAACAGAGGGTAATCCATAAATAACTATTGCATCTACCGAAAGTCTTTTCTTTAAAATTTGCAGAAACTCCTGGGTGTAGAACCGATTGACTTGAAGACTTGATGGTTCGGGGATAGCAAAAATAGCTACATCGTAAGTTTTACTGGTAATCCGAATAAATCGTCGGCCATCCTGCTCAATGTATTTAAGTCGAGAATCGTTAGGTAATGGTTTATACTTTGTCGCCATTCTCACAAGAAGTGGATTCATCTCAAGGTAATCAACACTCTTTACCGATGGGTATTTCAGGATCTCCTCTATCATTCCAGAAACACCCCCTGAAACAATTAAAATATTTTCAGGATTACGCTTTTGAAGCATTGCATAATGGACATTCTCCTCGTTAAGAATTGTATTATCGGTAGTAAACAGTAACGACCCGTTTGAGTAAAAATTATACTGTCCAGCACTTTCAGTTATTGTGATGTTTCCATAGTAAGTTTCCTTACTCTCTAGCACTTTTTGATTGACAAACAGGAAAGATTTAAGGCCTGTTTCAACTGGAAAAATGGAAATAAGAAGTAAAAATATCAATGTAAATGCACTCGCAACAAGGTAAATCCTGCTCTTAAAGGATACGAAAAGAGAAACTGAGATGATCAGCAATAAAATAATTAGCGACTGGAGTATTGTTAACCATTGAATGAATACGAACGAAACAACAAGCCCCCCTACAAAACTACCAACCGATTCAAACGCGTAAACCTTTATGAATCCTTCTGTTTGATTACAAAATATTCGGACAAACAATGCGTATACAAATCCTATCAGTAAGCAGATTGGGGTAAGTATAATCAGCAATAAAATAAGAAAACTCAAAGGGCTTACCATCACACCAACTGGAAAGATTTGATTTTTCAGCAGAACAATTATTACGCTAAAAACTATTGGTAACACACCTAGAATAAACAGAATAAAGGCAAGCAGTCTATCCTCGCTCATCGTGTTTTTCCGAAATCTTCCAATATAAGCTCCAATTCCTGTTAATAGCATCCATACGCCAAGCGTCCATGCCATCATTAACTCATTACCTTCAAAAACAGTGGTTATTTGACGCATTAGTAATACTTGAACAACAGTTCCGATAAAACCTGATAGTAGGATTAAATACTTAAGGTTCGATTCGCTGATTTCTGATTCTTCATTAACAGTTTGCTTTACCTCTATCTTAGTTGACTTAAATAGATTTATATAGAATCGCCAATGCCATAAAAGATGGAAGATTGCTACAAAACTCAACCCAATGGCAAAATCTACATGCCATTTAAGAGCCGTTTTCACGAAGCCCCACTCCAGCTTATAGTTAATTTGAATAGCAAGTAGCAATCCCAGAATTACTGTTACAAAAAAGGTGATCAAGAGGATTGCATTCCATATTTTTCGATGTAACAAAAGGCTCATCAACCCAAGCCTAACCAGTAAGGAGGTCAACAGGTAAAGGAAAATTGAAATAATGCCAATTGGAATAAGTAGGTATGGAGTGTTTGAAAGCATTGAATAGTTTATTTTGGATACTGAATAGTTTTGTCATTCTGAACGACAGCAAGAGAAGCATCTTTCCAATAACGTGTAACTTTTAACTCGTAATTTGTCACTATCAGAAAAGATCCTTCGCTTCGCTCAGGATGACAACTTATTTTGATCTTTATTAAAAGCAACAAATTTCTACTCTAGCCTCCCTTTAAATTCTTTTTCCTCAAAAACAATCGCCTCGTAGGTATAGATATCGGCATCTTTCCAGCCATCCCAGCCTATAAAAGCCTTATCCTGGGCACAATGGCCAAGAAACTCTTCAAGATTCCATCCTGTTCCTGCAGCAACTTGTGGTAAGAATGTACCCGAACGGCCACCCTTTTTGATATAGATTCCATGCTTCCCAAGCACTATCTCGCTGATTGAATTTATCTTCTTAAGTGGTGTAAGCACTGAAATCTCAATTTCGAGCTTTGGTACCTCAGAGTTTACAACAGGCGTAAACCGATAATCCTCGGTAGCCGAAGCAATAGCCATCGATTGAACAACTTTGTACAAAGATTGGTCAGGGTTAAAACTCCCTATACAACCTCTTAGCTGGCCCGCTTCCTTCAAGGTTACAAAAGCACCAGCTTTTACAAGTAAACTCGAGGATAACCTACTTTCATCCAATCTCTCAGTTTTCCCATTCTTAAGGTAATCGGATATGGTTTTTCGAGCAATCTTTAAAAGCTCAATCTTATCCTCTTCTGTCAATACAAACTGTGATTTTTCCACTTTCTTTTCTGTTTTAATTGCACAAATTGCATAGTAACCAACAACTCTATTCTTATCGCCATACTGTGGTGAGTCGCCAGAGTTTTTATACAAGATTTTTTTGTAAGAAATATCGTTTCGATCTTGTGTAATATTTAAAAGAGTTAGCGTTGATGTCCATCCACACATTGCAGTAATCAAATTTGAATAGCCCTTACTCTCATCCTTCAGCTTAACTAACATAAATTTTTGTGGAGAATTGGTGAGTACTGCATCAGCCATTGCATCATCGGATTGTTTGGCGTCATCGTACAATGGATAGTGTGAAAAATCGGTACTAATCACAAACAGGTTATCCTCATTAAAGAATGGTTTTAAAGCGTCAGCCAAACTCATACAGGTTGATTGTGATTCCCCTCCAATGATTATTGGGATAATTGTAAATGGATTCTTAAGCCAGTACTGTAAGAATGGCAATTGAACCTCAATGCTATGCTCTTTTTGATGTGGTTGAATATCACCGTTAATCACTTTGTATTTCTTGTCGAGCCATTGAGCAAGAGTATCGACTTCAACCTTACCAAGGGGTGTGATAAAATCACCATGAGAGTAAACCGATGCTCCATCAAAATACATGGTGTGGCTAGAGCCGATTATAAAAACATGCTTAAATTTTCTATTCCGATCAATCTGTTTGTACGATGCAGAAGCCACTCCCCCGGAAAAAACATAACCTGCATGAGGGACAATTACAGCTAGTGGCTGCTTTTCTAATACAACTGGGGCTTCGTTAAAGAATCCCTCAAGCATTTTAACCAGTTCGGTTTTATCTGAAGGATAGAATGAGCCAGCAACAACTGGTTGCTTATCAATTTTGGTTTGTACTTTTTCCGATACTTGGCTTTTGCAGGAGATGATAGGAAATATCAGCCCCAGAGCGATGATTAACCTTAAGATTTTTACATGCATTGCTTTGTATCTATAGTTGATACTTTATTACCTTGTCAAGCTGAACGTTCGTCTCGCCTTGGCGGGAAAGCGAAGCATCTGTAATATAAAAAATAGATCCTTCGCTTTGCTCAGGATGACACCTCTATTCTAATTTACATTTCAATCAAATTTATTCAAAAAAACAATTGGTTGTCAAACAAAAACTGACTTGAATCAAATCTGGCTTAATTATTGATAATTTCTTATTTTTACTAAATAAACTAATTACCATGAAATCAAAACTTCTATTAACCACCACATTAATCTTTGCTATTGTTCTATTTTTCAGTTGCAAAAAAGACGATAATAACAGTAAAAAACCGATTGATTTTACGGTTAAACTAGATGGTTCTATTATCTCAGGGCCATACATTGCTAGCTATTCAGTTGCAAAGGAGAGTGTATTGCGCTCAATCCCTCAAATGTATATTGATTCTGCAAGGTGTCTCCTGCACGTTGCTTACCAGCACACTTCACATGGTACCCATGTAACCCGTGGGTTATTTGGATTAAAGGACTATAAAACGGGCGACAATACCCTATTTGGCATCACTAATAATGACTTGACCACCAATAAACTCGATTTCCACGACAACGCTATGGAAAGTTATGCCGCAGCTGGTGTCGATGCAGCAGATTTAAGCCGTAATGAAACTGCATTTATACAAGCCACAAGAAACTTCCTTGATGATCCCGACAATGCTCAAATTAACCTAATTGTATGGTCATGGTGTAGTATTATGGGCCATAGTGTGTCTACGAATTATTTACCAGGTATGCAAACACTAATAAACGAGTATGGTAAGAATGGTACTAAAATTGGAACAGGTACTGGGCAAAGAAAGCAGCCAGTATATTTTGTATTCCTCACTGGACATGCCGAAACAGACAATGTAGGTGATGGCAAACCAAAGAATCAAGCGGATTTGATAATCAATTTCTGCAATACAAACCATCAACTATGCCTTGACTATTACAGCATTGACACTCATAACATGAGCGATACCTATTATTCTGATACTGACGACAATGGTATCTCCGCCACATATGGGGGAAACTTTTATGAGGATTGGCAAAACTCACATACTCAAGGTCAACACTGGTATGAGAACAAGGAAACTGATGGTAGTGTTACAGTCGGAGAACACAACACACAGCACATTACAGCAAACCGCAAAGCTTATGCAATGTGGTGGATAATGGCTAGGATAGTTGGTTGGGATGGAACATCAAAATAATTTTATTCAACTTTTTTGTTCCTAATATAAAAAGTTGAAATACTGCTAACTATTATTGCAAGTCCTAGAATAAAAATCCACCAAGGAAAACTAGTGGGAATGTAAAGCAGTGCTTTCTCCATTAGCTTTGTTGTATTTGAAGGGGAAAATATTTCAGCAAAACTGAAATAGGTTAGCATGTATTTTACATAATCGAATACAAAACCAATTATTAGAACAACCGAACCTACAATAAGCAGCATCCACTCAAGCATGCTAATTCTTGTTTGTATATTCTGACTGGTTAATTTTGAGATGAGTAATGCAAAAGCAATCATCGCTAAAGAAACAATTACAGGAGCAACAACAGGACCAACCCATGTAGTTGGAATTAGGAATAGGACATCCCATGTTAAAAGGCTTTCAGGCCAGTTAAGTACCACTTTAAGAAAAACATAGTAGAAAATATCCCAAATAGCGAAGCTGTAAAGAAATAATCCGAACTTTTCGGTTCTATTTCTACCTGCAATAAATCCAGCACCAAGCAGCATAACAACTGTTGCTAATTCACGAAAAACTTCAACTATTGCAATATCCTTATCCATCATCTTCATAGGGAAAAAGAAACCTTCAGGGTAGTAAAGTTTTCTTAAATAAACCACTACAGAAGTTTCAAGAAATGCCATTGCAATACTAAACAGGGTAATCCAAATGTAGATTCGTAATATTGATGAGGTTTTCATAGGGATGAATTACATTAATCAAAACAAATTAACTAGCTTTACAAATATTAATCAAACAATATTATACAAAAATGAATACAATACCATTTCAAACCGTTAACTGGGATTCAATTCCTAAAACTGAGCACAAAGGGGAAACTGGAATGGCCTACTGGCAAACCGTTCAGCTCGATGGATTAAGGATTAGAGTAGTAGAATACTCGCCTAACTACAAAGCCGATCACTGGTGCACAAAGGGTCATATAATATATTGTATTGAGGGGGAAATGGTTTCAGAATTAAAAGATGGCACTAAAAGCATATTAAAAAAGGGGATGTCATATCATGTTACCGACGATGACATCAACCCTCATCGTTCAACAACTACCGGAGGTTGTAAACTTTTTATTATTGATGGGAATTTTTTAAACCCAACCAAATAATTTTCACCATTTAATTTCAAGTTGACTTCAATCTTTTTTGTAATTTGTAATCAACAAACACCTTACAAAAATGACCAGAAACATTTTGCGCTATTTACTAATAGCAATTATCGTGATAATTGCTATATCAGGAATATCAGGAGGTGTAAGCCTCATGATAGATCCATCGGGTGCCAATATTCAGATAAATACTTCTTTACTTGAAAGCACAATCTTTCATAACTTCTTAGTACCCGGAGTCATTCTTTTCCTACTTCTTGGAATCTTTCCACTTATCGCTGCTTTTGGTTTAATGACCCGAAAAAAATCTAAATTTTTAAATCGATTCAACCCTTACAAGAAAAAACATTGGGCATGGGCATATTCCATTTACTGCGGAATAATGTTGATTTTATGGATTGATTTTCAGGTAATGATGATAGGTGGTGGCTATATACTTCAATCAATTTACGCTATACTTGGTGTTATTGTAATAATATTAACCCTATTACCGTCAACCATTCGTTTCTATAAGATTAAAAAGTAACTCACTATTTTTTCACTCTACCCTTTGCAATATCACAATATGCAAACGTTTTCATATTGACTAATATCATTTTAGGTCGATTTACTTTTTCGTAACTTTACCTCCTGAAATAGAAAATAAAAAAACCTAAAAATATCATCACATGAACATTCAGGAAATGGTTAACAAGCACAAGCTGCTTAAAACCTGGAAGTATGAGTGGAAAGCTCTTCACAGAGGTTATACCGATAAGACCCTTTACATCAATGTTGGATCAAACGAGGTAACTGAGAAAGTTGTTCCCCCTCAAATGAAAGAGAAGTTCATTGGAGGTAAAGGCTATGACCTTCGTCTACTTTGGGATGCAACAAAACCCAATACAAAGTGGAACGATCCTGAGAATGAAATCGTAATCTCTTCCGGCCCTATTGGTGGTATTACACAATATTCAGGAACAGGAAAATCAATTGTTTGCTCTATATCTCCACAAACCGATATCGTAATCGATAGCAACGTAGGTGGTTTCTTTGGTCCTTTCCTCAAATTCTCTGGTTTTGATGCAATTGAAATACAAGGGAAAGCCAATAATGAGATTATTATTTACATTGATGGAATCGAGCATAAAATAGAAATTTTTGAAGCACCAGCAGAACCTATCGATAGCCACGTCCTTGGAGAAGTTCTTAGCGATATGTTTGCAAAGGATGAATCAGAGAAAAAAAATATTGGAATTGTTTCTGCTGGGGTTGCCGCTGACCATAGTCTTTTAGGCATGCTTAACTTCACTTTTTATGACAATAAACGTAAATGCGTTAGATTAAAACAAGCTGGTCGTGGTGGCATTGGAACAGTTTTCCGTGACAAAAAAATTAAAGCTATTGTTTGTAAAATCCCCGGTGTTAAGGGAAACCTAAATGATGTGGCAAACCTTGAAGCCATTTCAGAACGTGGTCGTAAATTTAATAAGGAGATTCGTGATTTGGACGATAAACAGTGCCAAATGCGTTCAAAGGGTACGGCCCACCTCGTTGAGATCATGAACGATTACGATCTTCTACCTACCTGCAATTATCAGTATGGTTCACATAAAGATTCTGGTAAAATTCATTCCGAGGTTTGGAAGAGCTACTTTACCCAGGGAGTACCCGATGGTTGCTGGATTGGTTGTAACATGGCCTGCGCAAAAGGGGTTGATAAGTTTAAACTAAAAACTGGTCCCTACAAAGGTGAAGAGGTTATAGTTGATGGCCCTGAGTACGAAACAGCTGCTGGGTTAGGTTCAAACTGTGGCATTTTCGATCCTGAGTACGTTATCGAAACGAATTTTTATTGTGATACTTATGGCATTTGTACAATTTCATGGGGTACAACTGTTGCTTTCATTATGGAATGCTACGAAAGAGGTGTTCTAAATAAAGAGCGTACTGGTGGGCTAGATCTAAGATTTGGCAGCAAGGATGATGCCCTAGAACTCATACATCAACTTGGTCGCGGTGAAGGATTTGGCAAAATTGCAGGATTGGGTGTTCGTAAGCTAAAAGAGTATTTTGTTAAAAATTTCGGTGCCGACGCACAGCTAGTGCAGGATATCGGAATGGAAAATAAAGGCTTGGAGTATAGCCAGTATATTTCAAAAGAATCGCTTGCTCAGCAAGGTGGTTATGCCATGACAAACAAAGGTCCTCAGCATGATGAGGCTTGGTTAATATTTATGGATATGGTAAACAATCATATTCCAACTTTTGAAAATAAAGCTGAAGCACTACACTATTTCCCTATGTTCCGTACATGGTTTGGCTTACAGGGACTTTGCAAACTTCCATGGAACGACGTTGAGCCTGAGGATAACTCACAGACTTCTGAACCTGCAAAAGTGCCAGAACATGTTGACAACTATGTTACAATATACAATGCTGTTACAGGTAGTAACATCGATAAGAACGGCATTATTCGTCAGAGTGAACGTGTTTACAACTTTCAACGAATCTTCAATATTCGTCGTGGTTATGGACTTCGTAAGCATGATGCTCAGCCATATCGTGCTGCAGGTCCTGTATCTAAGGAGGAGTATTTAAGTCGTCAGGAGCGTTACGACAAACAGCTCAAAGAGCTTGTTGGTGTAGATCCTACAAACATGACCCTTGAGGAGAAAATGGCAACTATGCGTAAATACCGCGAAGATCGCTACGAAAAGCTACTTGATGCAGTTTACAAACGTCGTGGTTGGACAAGCAATGGAGTTCCCAAAATTGAGCACTTAAAAGAAATAGGAATGGATTTACCAGAATTAATTGAAGTGGTAAAACCCTTACAATAGCAAATAAAAAAGACCGTCATTTAGACGGTCTTTTTATTATCAACTTCTATAAATTATAATAAATTTTCAAAAGGACTTTTGGAGCAAGAATATCAACATTCTCTGGCTCACCACCAAAATAGGGACTCATACCTGCATGAACGTGTAAAGCAATACTAAACTTCCCAGCGTAAAGACAAGGTCCTCCCATTATTCCATAGCTTAAGCCTTTTATTGATTCATCCCAAAGCTCATTTGAAAGAACACTGAAAGCAAAGTAACCACCAAGCTGAAGGCGCAACTTAGAGTCACCAGGGTATTCAGCTAGGTAGTGCAATCCTAAATCAAACCTCGAGCCTTCAACTTCACCAAGCGTATTGCTTTCCATCTTTGCTTTTTCGTACTCAAAATAACCACCTATCCTGAAATAAGGGAAAACCTTATAGGCATAATTAAAGTTGAGTATAATATCCTGATTATACTTAAACCAATAGTCACCTACACTTGTATTGGCGTAGACAATATCATCGTTATATGCAACCCGACCAATCCCAAAACCGAAAACATGCTTTGATTCCTGAGCGTCAATTCGATTTAAGCAAGGTTGAATTAGCAAAATAATGAGAACAAGGGTTTTTAATTTTTTCATATGGTTCGTTTTGGTTAATAGTTGTTTGCTAATTGTTTAATCAATTATGCAATATCAAAGTCGAACCTTTTCAGCTAAAAATCAACCCCTTTCATCAATTTTATAAAAAGAAGTTAAGAATACTTATAGAGTTCGTGTCTTTACAAGAATTCCGAGAAAATAAAAAACATAATATTTCTATATTTCCTAAAACAACCAAGAGAATTAAATTAAGTGCAACCAAAATAGCTAACTAATCTGGCTAAAAGTGATTTTCTCTTTAGCAGCGTTTTGTAATTGGATATTTAAAAGTTGATTCCTAGGATATTCAAGGTTTGGATCATCATCCAGTATATCCATTGCAATTTGCCGTACGAACTGAAGTATTTGGCTATCCTTGCTCAAACTTGCAATTCTCAGATCAAATGGCAACCCGCTTTGCATGGTACCTTCAATATCGCCTGGGCCACGGAGTTGAAGATCAACCTCGGCTATCTCAAATCCATCGTTTGTGGATACCATTGTCTCCAATCGCTTACGCGATTCGGTGGTTAGTTTTACAGATGACATTAGGACACAGTAACTTTCATCAGCTCCACGCCCTACGCGCCCTCTTAGCTGGTGAAGCTGTGACAAACCAAAGCGCTCGGCGCTTTCAATCACCATTACTGTAGCATTTGGCACATTTACTCCAACCTCAATAACTGTTGTTGCAACCATGATATGGGCTTTGCCTTTGGCAAATAAATTCATTGAGAATTCCTTATCGTCAGATTTCATCTGCCCGTGCACTACAACAGTTACATACTCTGGTGGAGGAAATGCTCTAACAATACTTTCGTAGCCATCCTGTAAGTCCTTTAGATTTTCCATCTTATCGGATTCCTTTATTAGCGGATAAACTACATAGATTTGCCTTCCTGCTTTAATCTGCTCACGCATCATTCCGAATACTACATTCCTTTTAGCATCAGTATAGTGAATTGTTTTTATTGGCTTCCTTCCAGGTGGCAGCTCATCAATTACGCTAACATCCAAATCGCCGTACATCGTCATGGCAAGTGTACGCGGAATTGGAGTTGCAGTCATTACCAGCACATGAGGAGGGTTGTCATTTTTCTCCCAAAGCTTTGCTCGTTGTGCAACACCAAAACGTTGTTGCTCATCAATTGTGACAAAACCTAGATTTTGGAATTGCACTACATCCTCAAGGAGGGCGTGTGTTCCTATTAGAATATGCGTTGAACCATCCTTAATTGCTGCATGAAGTGCGCTCCGTTGAGACTTCTTTGTTGATCCAGTAAGCAAATCAACCTTTACTGGCAATCCATCTAGTAGTTTAGAAATCGTTTCATAATGTTGGCTTGCCAAAATTTCAGTAGGAGCCATTATACATGCCTGGTACCCATTGTCAATTGCTATTAGCATTGACATCAGCGAAACCAATGTTTTCCCGCTTCCAACATCACCCTGAAGTAAGCGATTCATCTGCTTACCGCTTCCCATATCTTTCCTTATCTCACGAATAACCCGCTTTTGAGCATCGGTTAATTCGAAGGGAAGCTTTTCACTGTAAAATCGATTGAACATTTCACCTACAATCTGAAAAACGTGTCCGTTTTTCTTACTGAGCCTTGCGCTTCGCTGCTTAAGCAATCCTAACTGTACATAAAAAAGTTCCTCAAACTTTAAACGATACTGAGCTTTCTGAAGCAAAACTGGGCTTTCTGGGAAATGTATCTGCTTTAACGCCTCAGGCAAGGTCATCAGCTTATACCTGTCAATTATATGAGTAGGAAGCGTCTCATCTAAAATTCCAGCTATCTGATGATGAAGCGTTTGCTGCAATTTATATATTGCCTTAGAGGTTAAAAAGCTGTTTTTCAGCTTTTCAGTAGTATTGTATGCAGCTTGTAGCGAACTATTTATCTTCTCGGATTCAGGCTTATACTCCTCTATTTCAGGATGTGCAATATTAAACCGACCATTGAAAAGTGTTGCTTTACCAAAAACTAAATAGTTAACATTTGGCTTTAAACTCTTGGATACCCATTTAATCCCTTTGAACCATACCAGTTCAATCATTCCAGTTTCATCGGTAAAAACGGCAGTTAACCTTTTCTTGCGTCCTCCACCCGCTTCATCAAAACGGATTATCCTTCCCACTAATTGAATATAAGGCAATCCATCAACAACCTCGGATATCTTATATATTTTTGAACGATCAATATACTTGAACGGGTAATAGCAGAGCAAATCTTTTAATGTATAGATTTTCAATTCCTTACGAAACAGCTCAGCCCTTTTTGGACCAACACCGCTTAAATACATTATATCGGTTAAAAGATTTACCCCCATGTAGCAAATTTAGAAAAATTGCTTATTTATTTTTAACTAAACTAGACAAGTAGTAAACTATTCAAATTTGATTTAAACGTTTTTTAACATCCTCAATCATACTAAATAGAAACCAAATTCTACCTTAGCTGGACATTAAAATTCGAGTTAAAATACTGTTAATGTTTACAAAGGATATCAAACTTTTAATAAAATATATCGAATTTCGTTTCCGATCAAAACCAAAAGGAGGTCATGGTATTCACTCCCCTTTTGTATATGAGCTTTATACGAATTGCATTGAGAAGAAGCAAAACGAACCGATCTTTGAAAATATTGAAACGCTTAGGAAACAGCTATTAAATAATCACAAAATTGTTTCAAAAGCCGTTTTTGGGGCAAGTTCAAACCATTCATCATCAGAAACCATCTCTAAAATTACCAAACGAGCATCAATTCCTCCATACTTAGGTCGTTTACTATATAGATTAACAAACTATTTAAAACCAGCACAAATTATTGAACTTGGAACTTCTCTTGGAATAAGTACAATGTACATTGCCTCCGGAAACAGAGATGCAAAAGTTGTAAGCGTTGAGGGAGATGAAAATTTAGTCAATCTTGCTACAGCAAATTTCAACAAAATGGGATTGAATAATGTTTCTGTAATAAATGGTGATTTTGACTCTCAACTATCATCAATTCTTGGCAATACTGATAGATTAGATTTAGTTTTTATTGATGGTAATCATTCCGAAGAAGCAACTTTAAGGTATTTTAAACTCTTTTCGGCTAAAGCAGATAACGATACATTAATTATATTTGACGATATTCGATGGAGCAAAGGAATGGAAAACGCATGGAATAATATTTGCAATGATAGTAACGTTTCAATATCTATTGACCTATTTAATTGTGGGTTAGTTTTTTTCAGGAAAGGTGTAGTGAAGCAACATTTTAATTTACGATATGGTCCTTTTTAGTAATTTTATAAAATAATAATAGAACAATGTCTGATAATTTATTTACTCTAAGAAATCTAAAAAAGTACTACAAAGTAGGTACTGTAGTGGTTAAAGCCCTTAAAGGGATTGACCTAACAATAAACAAAAATGAATATGTTGCCATTATGGGCCCTTCGGGCTCAGGCAAATCTACGCTAATGAATATAATTGGGTGTCTCGACACCGCTACTGAAGGCGATTATATACTAAATGGAACAAATGTTAGCAATCTTGTTGACGATCAACTCGCAGAAATTCGTAACAAAGAGATTGGGTTTGTTTTCCAAACATTCAACCTTCTACCTCGTTACACTGCTCTTGAGAACGTTATGCTTCCATTAATTTACGCAGGAATTGGGAAAGAAACTCGTATTGCAAAAGGAATTTCTACAATGCGTAATGTTGGCCTTGAGGACAGGATGGAGCACCGTCCAAATGAACTATCAGGTGGTCAGCGTCAAAGGGTTGCAGTTGCTCGCGCATTAATCAATAACCCTTCTATTATTTTGGCTGACGAACCAACAGGTAACCTTGATTCAAAAACCTCAATTGACATTATGAACCTTTTCGAGGAGATATTTGATCAGGGAAATACCATTATTGTCGTTACTCACGAAGAGGATATTGCTCGCCATGCTCGTCGTATAGTAAGGTTACGCGATGGTTTAATCGAATCCGATGAGATAAACCCTCACCCAACCATGAAACAAAAAGTAGTTCTAACTGAGCAATAATTGACTTCTTAATGAAAATTTACACCAAAACAGGAGATAAAGGTACAACTTCATTAATTGGAGGAAAACGTGTATCAAAATACCACCCGCGCATTGAAGCGTACGGAACAGTCGATGAGTTAATCTCTTATGTAGGCCTTCTGCGCGATCAGAATATTGATGAGGAAACTAGAGCTTTTCTTATTGAGATACAGAGTAATCTTATGAACTGTGCTTCAATTCTTGCAGCTGATTGTAGCGATTGCAAAGTTCAAATACCAAAAATTCTTCCTGAAGATATTTACAAAATCGAGTTGGAAATAGATAGAATGGATTCAATCCTTGAAACGCTTGAATCATTCATTCTTCCTGGTGGACATCAGATAGTATCTTTGTGTCATGTTTGCAGAACTATTTGCCGTAGAGGTGAGCGGATAATAATTAAACTTTCCGAGGAAACTCCTGTTCCAGAAGATCTTATTATTTACATCAACAGGCTTAGTGATTTCTTCTTTGTTTTATCAAGAAAAATATCAAAAGAATTGAATGTTGAACAAATTCCTTGGAAACCTAGTTTGTAATATTAATATTTATTTATATTTGCAAATAGCTTGTTTTATACAATATATTGTAAATCAATAATTTAACAAATCCTATTTCGAATTATGTACTGGACTCTAGAACTTGCATCAAAATTAGAAGATGCTCCTTGGCCAGCAACTAAAGAAGAATTGATTGACTATGCAATTCGTTCCGGTGCTCCTTTAGAAGTTACTGAAAACCTTCAAGAACTTGAAGAAGAAGGAGAAGTGTACGAAAGCATCGAAGATATTTGGCCGGATTATCCTAGCAAAGAGGACTTTTTCTTTAACGAAGATGAATACTAAAAAAGAGGCCAAAGGCCTCTTTTTTAGTTTCAAAACTGCGATTAATAAGACTTGATTATATGTAGAATTTTGAATAATTATTGTATCCTCTTTAACCTAAACCTTATTGTAGAAAACTTTTAATACATCTTATTAATCATCAAGCACCATTGATCTCTATTTTTTATAATAAATTTTAATTCCTTTCCCTCTTTGGTTACAACGTTTAAACCATTAGGTATAATCTTCCATGTATTAAAAAACAGAACCTCTTTTATTTGATTAGGGAGTATTTCAAAATCGATATGACTTTTCTCCTCAACCATTGTTTTGAAATATATTCGTTGATTTGTTAGAATTAACTTTCCATCAACTTGTGCTGAATTCTCACAATAGCTTGTATTTGTTGCTTTCAACACTGTTTCGTTTTCGTAAAGTTTTACTGTCATAACCCTAAAATTTAATATTTATTTGAATACACATCCCGTACCACTACTACTATAAAACTGACAATCTGATTATTATGATTTTTTCTATATTTATCATACCGTTCGATTCTGAACAGTAAATGTTCGTTTTATATAATTCTTTACATATAAGACAACCACCTATAGCATTTCGTTACATTTTTTCTGATTATTTTTATTTGAAATTACACAAAGTCATTTTACAATAAGAATATGCTTAAGTCTTAACAACTAAGAAATGAAAATATTAGCGATCGAAAAAGAGATTATCGGGGTTAGTAACCATGAATTTGAACCTCATCTTAGAGATGAATCATTAAAAGTTCTCGAACTATTTGAACAAGGTGTAATAAGAGAAATCTACTTTGATCAGTCACACGTGCTGTAATAATCCTTGAGTGTAATACCATAAAAGAAGCGAATAGCATACTTAATAAGCTACCACTTGTAGAAAAAAAACTAATTCAATTTGAAATTCGTGAACTTAAACCCTACTCGGGGTTTTCGAGATTAATTAAATAGAGAATTATTTCTTTTCTCTTTTGAAATACCTATCAAGTAATTCATTTGCAGCAGTAAATGAGCTTAGCTTATCGTCAAGTACCTTATTCTCAACTAAAGTAATGATTTCTTGTATATCCTTAGAATTATAAAAACTACTCTTTAAGGTATCATTTATTGTTTCGTACATCCAATATTTCGCTTGATATCTTCGACGATTAGTAAAATATCCATTATCAGTCGTAAACTTTACATACTCCATTATCTCGCTCCAAAGCTCAATAATGCCTGTTTTTTGCCTTGATGAACAAACTGTTACCTTAGGTATCCATCCTGACTCAGTAGGAGGAAAAAGATGTAATGCACTTTCATACTCAACTTTGGCCACCTGTGCTTTTCTCAAGTTATCGCCATCTGCTTTGGTAATGGCAATCAGGTCGGCCATTTCCATAATACCACGTTTAATTCCTTGAAGTTCATCACCTGCACCTGCAAGCATTAACAAAAGGAAAAAATCAACCATAGAATGAACGGCTGTCTCGCTTTGTCCAACCCCAACGGTTTCTATAAAAATAGTGTCAAATCCGGCTGCCTCACAAAGAATAATGGTTTCGCGGGTTTTGCGAGCAACACCACCCAACGAACCGGCAGAAGGAGAAGGTCTTATAAAAGCATTTTTATTTGAGCTCAAGGTTTCCATCCTTGTTTTATCGCCTAAAATGCTGCCTTTGCTTCGCTCACTACTTGGATCAATTGCCAAAACAGCGAGTTTTCTACCTGCTTGAGTAATTTCGTTTCCTAACTCTTCAATAAAAGAGCTCTTCCCAACACCTGGTACTCCTGTTATTCCTATTCTAACTGATTTTCCACTATAGGGTAGACACCTCTCAATAACTTGTTGTCCAAGTATATGGTGTTCGGGTAAAGAGCTTTCAACTAAAGTAATTGCCTGGCTGAGAAATGTAATATTTTGTGAAAATATTCCTTCGCAATACTCATCAACACTCAACAACCTCTTCTTTTTTGCCTTAAATTTTTTTGCAGAATCAGAACTAATAGAAGGAGGCTGATCGATTCCTGGGTTAACTGTAAGAGCACTTTTAAAATCTTTATGAGGCATTTCGAAATGTTTTATATGTAGTTAACTCATTTATAGAAACGTTACAAGCCTATTTCTTTTGTGGTTTTACTGTCCCAGTAATCCTAAGCATGGAAGTTGGGGTCACAGGATCATTTGTGATTATAGTAATAGATTTTGAAATTCGCTCAGAAAAACCACTTGTTTTAACTGTAGCCTTAAAACTGCTTGTTTGTCCTGGTTTTATAACCTTATCTGCAGGATCAACAGTTGTACAACCACAACTTGCTTTTATTTTCCTAATAATTAAATCGCTTTTCCCAGTATTGGTAAATACAAACTCCTTTTCAACTAGCTGTCCCTCGTCTACTTCCCCAAAATTATATTCATTCTCTTTAAGCTCTATTTTGGGAGCATTTAATCTCTGTGCGTCTGTCAAAGATGAAAAATTCTCTTCAATACTTGCACTCACGCTAATCATACCATTTGCTAATTGTTTGTTGTTTTGCGTTAAATAAAATCTATCGATTACAAAACCCCAATCGTTTCGCTTTTTAGCATCGTATGTTACAATAATCAAACCCATTTCTTTTGGTTTAACTGACTCTGGAACAAACTTTACAACAAGATGTGTTAGTCCGTTTAAATTGCAACCTAATTTCACTGGTTCATTAGACATATTAACATAATCTAAAGTATCAATTTTAACCTCATCTGTGATCATTCGACCAAAAGTAATCAAGGTGCTTTTAAATCGAACTTCGCCAATAAGTCTATTATATATCTCCTCAATAGTTTTTGGATGTTCTTTAACTATACCTTTTATGTGTAAAACAACAATAGCCGTTTCAGAGTTTGTATAAGTAGTAATCATTAAATCGAAAGCACCCGACCTTCCTTTTGGGTCAAATTTAACTTTCAATTTACCAGACTCTCCCGGAGCCAATGGTTGTTTTGTCCACTCGCAAGAGGTGCAATTACAAGAACTAATTACACGCTGTAGGATTAAAGGTGCCTTACCTGTGTTGGTAAACTCAAATACTCCAATTGCAATTCCATCATCTTCTTTAATTGTTCCAAAATCATAAATCGTTGATTTAAAGGTTATAATGGCATTACTATTCTGTTGACTAAAAATACTCGAAGTAAAAATCAAACAGAAAAGAATTGTTGTTGACAGTAATCGCTTCATTTTACAATAATTTGGAATGTATTTAAAGATCGTTGATTGCATCAAAGGTAAAAAAGATTTTATCGGTTAACAAAGTAAAAATGGGTTATGCACATCCTCATAGCACCATTTATTAATCCATTTTCCTACATTTGTTGAATACAAGTTACTGAGATGGAAAATGAAATAGATTTAATAAAGGGGATCAACAAGGAAATAAATGATAAAGTAGTTGGTTTCTGGCATTACTTTCACGAGAATCCCGAACTATCATTTAACGAAAAAGAAACATCTGCTTTTATTGCAGAAACCTTAATGCACAATAATATAGAAGTTCATCAAGGAATTGGCGAGAATGGTCTTATTGGAATCATTAAAGGAGGAAATCCCGGAGATTCAATTGGAATCAGAGCAGAACTAGATGCGCTTCCAATTAGTGAAAAAACTTCGTTAGATTTCAAATCTAAACACCAAGGAGTAATGCATGCATGTGGTCACGATATCCATATGGCATCCTTACTGGGCACGGCATTAATTCTAAATAAACTGAAAAGCGAATTACAAGGAAATATTTTATTGATTTTTGAGCAAGGAGAAGAGCAGCTACCCGGAGGGGCAATGAAAATTATTAATTCCGATATTTATAAAGCCTACAACCCAAAAGTAATGATTGCTTTCCACATACTCCCTGAACTAGCTGCCGGAAAATCGGGTTTTTGTGAAGGGCAATACATGGCATCGGGAGATGAAATATATTTAGTAATTAAAGGGAAGGGGGGACACGCAGCACTTCCACATTCTACAATCAATCCAATTATTCTTGCTTCTAAAGTTATTTTAGATTTAAAAGAATTTATTGATAATGAAACGCCTAAAGAGATCCCTACAATCCTTTCATTTGGGAAAATAAATGCAGAAGGAGCAACAAATATAATCCCAAACGAAGTTCGAATTGAAGGAACTTTTAGAACAATGGATGAGAAGTGGCGCTTAGCGGCTCATTCCATGATTGAGAAAATTGCTAAGGACACTTGTAAATCGATGAAAGGTGATTGTGAAATTGAAATAAGAAAAGGTTATCCTTCAGTATTTAACAGCCCTGATCTAACAAGAAAAATCAAGCAATTATCAGTTCAATACCTTGGGGCTTCCAATGTTGTCGATCTTGAAAAAAGGATGACAACTGATGATTTTGCCTATTTTAGTCAAATAATTCCATCAGTTTTTTTCAGAATGGGAGTAGGTTTTGAAGGAATAGAAAGTTACTCATTACACAATCCATCATTTATTGCTAATGGAGAAGTGCTAAAACATTCACCTGGCTTAATGGCTTGGATTTCAATCAATCTATCAAATCGCTGAAAATCAGAATTTTTATTGATTTAAATCATTAACTAGCTTAAAATTTTCGTTTTTAATTTTTGGTTTTGATAAATGAATATAAATTTGTGGCTAAATTTAAGATCAAGTTTAACTAAAACAAATAAACAAAATGGCTTATAAAATTTCTAACGACTGCACTGCTTGCGGTACATGTATTGACGAGTGCCCAGTTGAGGCTATCTCTGAAGGTGATATCTACAAAATTGATCCTGAAGTTTGTACTGATTGCGGTTCATGCGCTGATGTTTGTCCAGTTGAGGCAATCCATCCAGCTTAATTGGGTATTAATAAATAAAACCCTATAAATGAAAAAGTCCGTGTATTCACGGACTTTTTTTTTACAACCCAGCTTTATTTTAAATTAACCCAAAACCAATTTTTAAGTCTCGAATACCTTCGCTAATTCTTAATAAGTATTCAATTTTAAATAGTAAAAACCTCTTTTTAGCCCAACATCAATTTTAGAATATCTTTTATAATTTTTTTAATATTAATGAAACAAGGGTTGTTTAGCTAAATATATTTCTATAACCATAACCAAAGAACATTCATACATCTTATTTATCCATCATTATGCCAAACGATATATCATGTTGATATACTGACATATGAATATTTTATACAGTAAATAAATCTGAACGAAAACAGACATAGGATGTTCGAATTCGAACATCCTATGTCTGTTAATGAAGCTTATAGAATCGGATTATTCTCTTTCTAATAAAGCAATATTTTCAACATGATGTGTATGAGGAAACATATCAACGGGTTGTGCTTTAATTAGCTTGTACTTTTTGCTAAGCAGAGCAATATCCCTTGCCTGTGTTGCGGGATTACAACTTACATATACAATCCTTTTAGGATTAGCGAATAATAAAGCATTGGCAACATCCTCATGAATACCTGCACGAGGGGGATCTAAAATCACAACATCGGGATGACCATATGTACTGAAAAACGACTCAACAAGTAAATCCTTAATATCTCCAGCAAAGAACTGTGCATTAGCAATTCCATTTAACCTTGAATTTTCAATAGCATCATCAATTGCTTCTGGGACATACTCAATTCCAATAACCTTTGAACAATTTTTAGCAATAAACTGGGCAATAGTTCCAGTACCAGTGTACAGATCGTAAACCAACTCATTACCAGACAATCCTGCAAACTCGCGAGTTTTACTGTATAGCACATATGCCTGATCGGAATTGGTTTGGTAAAACGATTTTGGGCCAATCTTAAACTGCAATCCCTCCATTCGCTCTAGAATATAGTCGTTGCCACTAAATACCTTTATTTCTAAATCGTTGATTGTATCGTTCGCCTTGGGGTTAATTACATAAAGCAATGAAGTAATTTGGGGGAATGAATTCTTTATATGATTTAAAAGATCATTTTGTTTCTCAACATCCTCATAGTAGAAGGAAAAAATAGCCATAACATCACCAATTGATGAAGTTCTAACAATCAGGTTCCTTAGAAAACCCTCTCTAGTTCTTATATTGTGAAATGTTAGCCCGTTCTGAACTGCAAACCGTTTCACCTCTAACCGGATTGCATTTGATGGCTCGGGTTGCAAATAACAATTCTTAACATCAAAAACCTTATCGAACATTCCAGGAATATGGTATCCTAATGCTGGTTCAATCTCAACAACGTCACCCTTTGATATCTCTTCGTTGGTAAGCCAACGACTATGGCTAAAGGTAAATTCCAGCTTATTCCGATAATGGGTAATATTTTGAGATCCAATTATTGAACATATCTCATCAATACTGAGCTTTCCTATCCTCTTAAACTGATCAGCAACCTGACGTTGCTTAAATTTTAGCTGCTCGTTATATGGCAAATTTTGCCATTTACAGCCTCCGCATAGCCCAAAATGTTCGCAAAAGGGCTTCTCACGCAGCGAGGAGTATTCATGAAACTGAGTGATATACCCCTCCATATAGCTCTTTCGCTTACGTACAATCTGAATATCAACAACATCTCCAGGCACAGCAAAAGGAGTGAACACAACCTTATTGTTTACTCTTGCCAAAGCCTTGCCCTCAGCAGCAATATCCTCAATTAAAACTTTTTCTATTAATGGGTGTTTATTTTTATTCCTGGCCATTTTCTAAATTTGAAATCACACAAAAGATTAACTTGCAGTTTTGAATGCAAATGTAGCATAAAACATGGACTCATTAACACATATTGTAATTGGCGGTATTACAGGGGAAATAACTCTTGGTAAGAAGATTGGCAATAGGGCACTAATCTGGGGTGGGTTAATTGGTTCAATTCCTGATTTTGATGTTTTTATATCACCATTCTTAAATCCTGTAAACGCACTTTTTTTTCACAGAGGAATTAGTCACTCTTTAATTGCTGCGTTGGTAATTATTCCCATTTTAGGATGGATTCTATATAGAGTTGAGAGGCAGCGCGGAATTGAAATAAAGCACTGGATTAGTCTTGCTGCATTTCCATGGTTAATGCATTTATTTGCCGATTACTTTAACACTTATGGAACTGGATTCTTAGAGCCGATAAATAGAATTCGTTTTTCTTTTGATTCAATGGCTATAATTGATATTTTACTTTTAATACCACTTGTTGTTATTCTTGTACTTATTGCTTTACTCAATTATCAAAGAAAGCAAAGAAGAATACTTGCATGGATCGGGTTAGCATTCTTTTTCATCTATGTTACATTTTCAATTTTCAACAAGAAGGCTATTGAGTCTCAGGTAAAATCTCAGCTAGAGTCACAGAACATCAAATACGAAAGATTTATAACAACGCCCGTGCCTTTATCTAACTTTTTTTGGGGGATAGTTGCAGAGAATGACAGCGGTTACTACATAGGAAATATCAGTAATTTTAACAAAAATAAACCTATTGATTTTTATTTTACCCCAAGAAATTCTGGTTTATTGAATGATTTTCAAGAAAGTAATTCGATTGGGAAATTGCTTCGATTTACAAAAGGGTATTATTCAGTTGAAAGTGACAGTGCAAATAATATTTGGGTACATGATTTACGCTATGCAAGTTTAGATTTTAAAAACAAAGATGCTTATGTTTTTTCCTTCGAGATTGAAAAAACAAAAAACGGGGTCCAAGTTTCAAGATCTCATCCTAAAAGAAAAATAAACTATAAAACTATTCGAAAATATTCGAAGAAAGAAATACTACTGAAATGATTTGAACCAATTTATTGCTTCTTCTTCGGTATTAAAAAACTTAAGCGGTAATTTGTAAATTTTTGAAGTTTGTAAAATAAGGTTTAGGTTATATTTTTTAAAAGCATTCCCATCAAAAACCACTGCCGCTCTCTTTAAACCCTGCTTAGTTGCTCTTGGCAAAGCAACTTGTTCGAACCACTTCCGAGTATTAGGATTAACAATACCTTGCCTAACAATATTCGACAAAAAGTTTTCAACGGGGACTTTCTCCTTTCGCTGGTAATCCAGAACAAATTCAAGTGCAGATTGGTACTGCTCTATACTAAAGGATCCATACCACACTACTTTCATCATTTTCAAATCAGGATGCAAAGTAATTCGAACAAAACTTTCCTCGAGCAAAACAACTTCTTCCATAAGAATATTCTAAAAGCAGCATACTTGAACGCTACAAATATAATCCAGTATTCTCAAATTTGTTAACACATTTTATGGTGGTTTTAGCCAATCAACTATTTTTGTATTTCAAACAAACAGATTATGCCACTTATCCTAGATACGAAAGATATTGACAAACTAATTGTTGTTGGTGACAGAGTATTAATAAAGCCCAAGAATCCAGAGGAAAGAACTAAAGCCGGGTTACTTTTACCCCCGGGAGTGCAAGAAAAACAGAAGGTTCATAACGGCTACGTTGTAAAAGTTGGTCCGGGTTATCCTATCCCAGCAATCTCTGAGATTGATGAAACCTGGAAGAGAAAAAAAGATGATGCAAAATACTTTCCGCTTCAGGCTCAAATAGGTGATTTAGCAGTATACCTTCAAGAAAATAGTATTGAGATAGAGTTTAACCAAGAAAAATACATTATTGTACCTTTTTCATCAATCCTTCTATTAGTAAGAGATGAAGGCTTGTTCGAATAGTATAATTCCGTTTAGCTAAATTATGTGATAGGGGAATATTTTGTATTAATTTCTTTTATATTTGCGTTTGTCAATAAATGTCCTGTTAGTCTGAATTTCTATAATCAAACCTTCAGGAATATTTCGAAATAAAAAAACTATAATAATGAAAAACTCTACTCTTTTTGCTAATGTTGTCTTGGCTGTTGCTGTTGTGGGTATGTTAGCTAGTTGCAAATCTAAGTCAAACGAAACGGCTGTAAAAAACGCTGAGAATATTTCAAACACTCAAATTTCGGGAAGTTTTACTGCTGCATGGGTAAATATTGATACTCTGATTACTAAATACGACATGTATTTTGACATACAAAAAAAATTGGAAGAAAAAGGACGTCAACTTGAAGCTGAATTAAACTCTAAGTCAAACGAATTTAAAAGACAGGTTAACGACTACCAAAATAATGTTCAGAAAGGTTTAATTACCCGTTCCGAGGCTCAGAAAGTAGAGCAAGAGCTTGCAACAAAAGAACAAGAACTATATCGCGTACAGGATGAATACCGTGCAGAAATTGCAGAGGAGCAACAGGTAAAACTTCGTCAGATTCACAAAAGTATTACCGACTATCTTGTTGAATACAATAAAACAAAAGGTTACCATATGATTTTCAGTAACACTTTTGGTGGTCAGCTTTTATATGGTCATCCAACTCTTGACATTACTAAAGAGGTATTAAAGGGATTGAATGAAAATTATGCTTCAGAACGAAACTCCAGTAATAATAAATAATTCGTAATTAAATGCACAAACCCCTTTCATGTTAAAAATGAAAGGGGTTTGTTATTTTAAGTAACGAAATACCAAAATGAAATCTGATTATTTCTCGAAAATTAGTTTCGAACCTAAATTAAAAACCCTTCCTAATTCAAACCTAGGATTAACGGTAGTTATCCCCTCTTATAATGAGCCTGATCTCAGAAGATCTCTTGAATCAATTCTGAAGTGTCAAAAACCAAACAGCTCGGTTGAAGTTATAGCCGTAATCAATTACCCTGAAAACTCGAGTACTGATGTTATTGAAAATGCAAAGGAATGCATTGAAATTGTTGCAGATGTAAATCGACTAGCAAATGATCCTAATCTTAAATTCTATTCGCTTTGCACTCCTAATCTTCCTAAAAAACAAGCGGGAGTTGGTTTGGCTCGTAAAATTGGAATGGATGAAGCCGCGTGGCGTCTTTTTAGTGTAAACAATCCGAAAGGGATTATTGCTTGCTACGATGCCGATTCCGATTGTATGCCAAACTACTTGGTGGAACTTGAAAAATTATGGCAAATATATCCAAAAACAAATGCTTGCTCAATAAGGTATGAACATCCGATAGATGGTAGTGATTTTGATTCTAAAATTTACAATGGGATAGCCCAATACGAACTTCATCTAAGATACTATAATCAGGCAAGCCGCTTAATAAAATTTCCGTTTGCATTTCATACAATAGGCTCTAGTATGGCCTGTTGTGCTGAGTCGTATGTAAAGTTTGGCGGTATGAACCGCCACCAGGCAGGTGAAGATTTCTACTTCCTTCAAAAGATTATCCCACATGGAAATTTCAGGGAATTAAATAGCACCTGCGTATTCCCCTCTCCTCGCCCATCGTACCGTGTACCCTTTGGAACAGGGAGAGCAATGCTAAAATATCAGGAAAGTGATGATGACTCGATTCATACTTACAACTTTGATGTTTGGTCAACACTTACACCCTTATTTGATAATGTTGAGCTAATATACAACTCAAATACGCAAGTAATTGAAACGCTAATAAATGGGCTACATCCTGCGCTAAGGCAATTCATATCAGGTACAAATTACATCAGTAAAATAAACGAGATCAAAGCGAATACTTCATCCCTTGAATCCTTCCGTAAAAGGTTTTTCTTTTGGTTTGATGCTTTTATGCTTCTTAAATACCTAAATTTTGCACATGAAAACTATTTTCAGCGCAAACCAGTTGAAGGGGAAGCAAAACTATTAGCAAGGGAAATTGGTATTGTCCTTCCACAAGATGCTAATTGCATAGATTTACTTAATGCATTCCGCGAAAGAGAGAATCGGCCTTTACAATAGCAACAATTTAAAAAAGATTGTACTGCCCTTTTGATACTTTACTATGACTTAATTCGTGGTTAAGTAACCACTTTTTTCTATCTAAGCCTCCAGCATATCCCGTTAAACTACCATCATTCCCGATCACACGATGGCAAGGAATTATTATGGGTATTGGGTTTGCCCCATTGGCTAGCCCTACAGCTCGTGAGAGTTTCTGATCGCCAAGCAGTTTTGCGATTAAACCATATGAAGTGGTTTCGCCATAGGGGATTTCGGAAACCTTACCCCACACATGCTGCTGAAACTCCGTTCCAGCAGGGTTTAGAGCCAAATCGAATTCTTTCCGATGCCCTTCGAAGTACTCCTTTAGCTGACTAATACAATCTTGAATAAGATCGTTTGCTTGATATTGTTCATCTCCTTTTAAAGCCTTATCAAGAAAATGAATTGAAGTGATAAATTGGTCATCACCATCAATTTTCAAAAGCCCAACTGGGCTTGAATAACATCCAGCAAATGCAAATTCATCACGTTTTCTCTCCATATCCTATATCATGTTTAGTAAAGATTTCTATGACATACAGAACATAAAGACTTTTTCCATTCATCTCCAATATCCTTGGGGTGAACAAATTCAAGTGAACTATTTAATGGAGCAAAGGTTTCATGACCATCTTTTCCTTGTTCAACAATTGTGTGACAAAGATTACAATCCTTTGAAATGGTTTTTCCGTTATCGCTAATATGGGTATCATTATGGCATCGAAAACAACCATTATAGGTTTTATGACCAATATGATCGGGATATACATCCCAGCTGGCTTTCATTTCAGGGAAAACATTTTTAGAAAACTGAAGTTTTGCCTCCTCTACAGACTTGTCTATTTCGGCAAGTTTTGTAGAATAAAGCCAAGGTTTTTTCTCTTTATAAAATTCATGAATTAAGCTATCAATCTGCATTAAAGTACTGTCGGTTGTTTTCCTATTTGGCTCAACAAGAGCCTTCATTGTTGCCTTCTTAATAAAATGCAAATCCTTTGGAATTGAGCCGGTTGTCATTGAATAATCGATAAAGTCGGCAGGAGTTGAATAGTGGTGTGATGGTCGGTTATGGCAGTCGATACAATCCATCTCTCTAGTTGCCGAACTTGCAATTTGAGAATCTTCCATAGTATCTACAGTATCCTTAAAAACAGTAACTTCACCTGTTTCGAGGTTTGTATACTTTACCCAAGGAATTTCCTCACGATTATCCTCTTTTGATATATATTCAATTTTAACCTTTGGGTTAATATGCCAATGTATTCCTTCGGCAAGTCCAAATGCACTATGCGATGGACCAATTTTCATTTGCAATCCGATATTCCATTCAGTATTCATACTATCGGATAAAAAATGCTTTTCGTAACGTAGCTGGCGAGAGTAAAATTTCTGAGGCCAATGGCATTTTTCGCACGTTTCCCTTGCTGGTCGAAGGTTATGTATTGGAGTTTCAATAGGGCGATTAAAATTGTTAGTTGTTACCGCATAAACTTGGTGTAATCCGGAAAGTTTTGATCTTACATACCAACCTACTCCTGATCCCACATGGCATTCAACACAAGTAACCTGAGCATGGGGTGAATTTTGGTACGCTGTGTACTCAGGCTTCATTACTTCGTGACAAAGTGTACCACAAAACTCAACAGACTCGGTATAATGGAAAGCCTCATAACTACCTAATCCCGTTAAGAGGAGAAACATCAAAGTTCCAATACTAAAAATAATTATTGCATTTCTATACTTCTTAACATTTAGGTCAATAACCGGCCATTCGTTTTTCAAGTATACTTGAACTCTTTTTTTCCGTCGCCTCATTTCGGCAAGCATTCCTATTGGAATAAGAAGAAGTCCTATTACTAAAAAAACTGGAACAATTATATAAATAAAAAGACCTAAATATGAATTACTCTTCTCGAAAAAGAAAGAGATAACAAACAAAAAAGCTATTGTAAAGAGGCTAATACCCGCAATTGTTGTGCCGATAAAAGACAACAAGTTATAGTAAGAACGTGGTAGTTTCATAACTATATTATTTTTGATTCTAATTTAGGGTAATTAGATGAATTACAGCAAAGTCAAATTAGTGATTTATATTAACTATGTCAATTATGTATGTCAACTATTGATGAATTTTTGAAAAATAAAAAACCTCCAACGTAGATGCTGGAGGTAGATATGAATTTAAAAAGCCAATTACTCTTCAACGATAAAAATTTCCTCGTTAGGTTTTTTCATAAGATATTGCTCCCTCGCGAATTTCTCAAGGTTCTCGTCGTTCGTTTTTAGCTCATTAAGCTTTTGGCTATCGGATTCGATCTTTTTCTTATAGTACTCTTTCTCTTTCTCAAGCTTATGAATTGATCTTACTTCGCCAACCATGTCGAACCAATTACTTCTATCAAAGATTATCAACCAAAGCAAAAAGACAGCAGAAGTAAGAATGAATTTATTCTTTACCCAAGGTTGAATCTTCTTCCAAAAATCTTGACCTGTCATTGAAACTTAATAATATTTAAACACTTAGCAAAGTTAGCACACTGAATAAAACAAACGATTTGATAGCATGAAAAGTTATCCACCACTTATCAGGTGGATTACCTGAACGTTATCGCCATCTTTAATGGTTGCTGTTGAATAGTCATCCTTTTTTACAACTATATCATTTATTTTCACAACGAGCATCCTAAAGGTATAATTCTTAATCTTTAGAAGTTGTGTTATTGTAATAGTATCGCTATTTACCTCAATCTTTTCTTGATTATGGTTTAGGATTATATTCATCTCCAAATTGATTTTCTAATAAAATTGACATTACAGTATTCGCTTGCATTGCTGCACATATCAAAACCCGAGGTGCCATTGGAGGCATATCGGGACCGATTTCAGTTTTGCTATCGCCACAAATATATAAATTCCCCAGCTTCTCTACCTTCATCTCATTTGATTCACCCCAGCCAGCCATACCATTACCAACAACCAAAGGAATATTTGGTTTATCAACTTGGAATTGTTCAATAATCATTTCCTTCATTTCGGCTATATCAAACGCTTCAACCATAACGTCAACTGAATTGAAAAGCGGTAAGATGTTTTGATCATTTAATTTGATACAATGAATCTCAATCTCAATGTTAGGGTTAATTCTAAGAAGGTTCTCTTTCAACACATCAACTTTCTTGGCTCCCAGCTGATCTCTAAAATAGAACTGCCTATTAAGATTACTCTCTGAGACAAAATCAAAATCGGCAATGATTAACCTCCCAACCCCAACGCGTGCAAGTGCCATAGCAACATTACTCCCCAAGCCACCTGCTCCTGCAATACCTACAGTATGCTTTTGCATTATTTGCTTAATCAGTTCAAAGGTTGGCATAGTGGCTATAGTTAACTTTTACTATTAGATTTTTTATAAAGATAAACTTTCTTAATAAAAGGAAGTACACTCTTTGTACCTCCACCCGACTCAATAATATCTAGGGAGTTGCTATCAAAAGACACAAATCGAGAACCAAAAAGTGCTTTAACCTTTGGAAGGTTAAGCAAATAATCACTTAATGTAGTTGAAGGACCTAAAATAAAAACGTCAGCATTATCTGCAGTGTTTTGCATAAGCTGATTAAATGTCATGTTTGAGATGCTTGTAGCCGTTAGAATAACAGCGTTTGCTTTTGCAAGGTGTATGTGTTGAGTTTCAATTGGGGCAACTGGTTTATCCGTTGGGTCAAGATCGAAGATGGTAACAGGAACTCCTGCATTCTCAAATTTCTTTGAAAGGGAACCAAAGTAACCAATCATAACTATATTGTTGTACTTAGTAAAATCAACAACATCAAAAACATCACCCTCCCCATTTGCTGGAACCGAATAGTTAGCACATGCATTTACCCAGGCATTAATAAGAATGCGATTATCGATCCTTGATAAATCGGGGTTCTCCAAAATATTTAGATCTTGCTTAATCGCAACACCTAAAGTAGAGCAAAGTCCAATATTACCATTTTTAAGTTCTACCGCACAATGCTTTACACCACAAACTAATCGGTAAAGATCATTAGGGTTAAAAGGATATTTAACAAAAAGTTGTTCTAAAATATCATTGTTTTCAACCATTGAATTATTCAATATAGTAATTTTAACCAAGCTATATTTCACCACCCTCAGTTCCCGCCTTGCTATAAAATTTCTAATTTAAAAAAGGGAAGTGGGTATTTTCAACCATTGCAAATGTATGGAAAAAGATAGGCTTATTGAACGGTTGAACTTTGTAATGTGCAAAAAAGATGTTTTAGCGCTTGCTGAACTTTTTTCTGCGATGGAAGATGGGGTAACCATCCTATTTGAGCTTAGCCAATCCGAAAATGAGAAACTAAGTTTCCACTCCGCTTGGGTGCTAGAGAATGTTTTGACATCAAATCCAGATCTATTCGGATTATGCCTTTCAAATATTATTGAGACTATTCCTACCATTAAGAGTTCAAGTTTGCAAAGACACTTCTGCAAACTACTAAGTATTGCAATGCAATACTGTAAAGAAAAAAAACTCCCAGAGGATTCCTGCAAACTGTTTAAGAAAGCAGATATGGAACCAATTGTGGAAGTTTGTTTTGAATGGTTGATGGATTCTACTGCAAAACCAGCCGTTAAAGCCCATTGTATTGATATACTACTCCACCTATCAAACCGATATGATTGGATAACCGACGAACTACCCCATGTAATTGAGCTACAAATGATCGATGCAAGTCCTGGTATAAAGAGTAAAGGAACTAAAGTGCTTGGGGCACTTAGAAAGAGAAGATAATGACTTTAAAGCCACATTGCGGCATATTTCTATTTTTTAAAATTTTACGACGAGTTAATTCAAACTTCTCAACTTATTTCCTTAAAAATTTACCGATCACTTTTCCCCACCCACCAAACCAGTTCGTTTGAGCACAACCGATTTACGGGTTTGCCCGTTGAGAATTACATCCAACGGGTTTTCAAATCGTACATGGCGTACAAATTCATCTTCATAAATTGCAGAGATTTCATCGAGGTAATCAAAATCAAGGAAACCCTGATTTATATAAGGGTTTACTGTAATGTAACCTACTCTGAAGGAAGTTAAATTCTGAAAGAAGTGGGTTCCCTGACTTGGATCAATTCTGTAGTTTGCCTGTCCTGCTTCTACAATTAGCTTTGCTCCTGAAATTTGTGACCATTTAACGGGAATACCTAGCCATCTATCTACCGAACCCCAACGACCAGGTCCAATGAGGATATAGGGTTTACCCTCTTTAACTAAAGTTTGGTTGATGCTATCTACAATATTTGCTATCTCAATAGTTTTAGAGGATGTAAAACTTTTAGGCTTAACATAAACAACATCAAAAATATCTTGAATTTGACCATTACCAAGGGACGAATCAGAAGAAAGGATTACATCATCCTTGCTAATATTATCAATATCAATATTAATTAACTCCCTATTTTGAACTATCGGTCTAATTTGCAGAAAACTGAATAGTAGAGGCTGTCCAATAGGTGTATTAAGGTTAATAGCAAACTCAATTTCAACAGGGGTATTCATCTCCTCCTCACCAAGCTTAAGTAATGTGTTTAATATTTCCGAAAGGGGAAATTTATTGTGTTTAAGTATACCCGAAAAAGATATAATCGGAATTCCCTGTCCATTATAACCTTCTCGTATCTGTTGGTTTTCATTATCAAAGGACGAAGCAATTAAGGATAAGGTTCCATCGGGGTATGCCTCTTTAATATCAAGCTCAAGTAGATTTATACCATCGTCAGTTGAAGGGACAAAACTCGAAGCCCTTAAATCGAGTGCAAGAAACGTTTTTTGAGTTTCTTTCAAAGCCATCTCCGGCATTGAGAGTTGGAACAGTTTTTTGGGATATCGGGGTGAAAAACGAAGACTGGGCCTGCCCTCAACAACGTGCTTCCCTAAACCAAGCGCTACGCTTGCAATCCCATCCGATGGCTTTTCGGGCTCAATTGGATAGAAGTTTAATGAACGCGCTACACCTGAAACTGTTGGGTAAAAGCGATGTCCATAGGTAGTACCAACCACCTCTTGCAACACAATTGCCATTCGCTCTTCGTCAATTACATTCTGAGTGGCCTGCATGTATGCCTTACTCTCCTTATAGTATACCGACGCATAAACACACTTAATAGCCTGACCGAGTATCTCCAACATCTGATGCTCATTTTCGCGAAGATTAGGAATCATGTAAGTTGAATAAATCCCTGCAAATGGTTGGTAATGTGAATCCTCAAGAAGGCTAGATGAACGTACAGCAATGGGATTTCGAGCCACGTTTATAAACGAAAACAAATCTTTATGAATTCTGGAAGGAATTGAGGCATTTAAGAAATGGCGGAGAATCTCAACATTACTAATATCCGACATAGCAATTGGGTAGAGATTATTCGTTTCCATAAACTCCTCAAAAACATCTGTACAAAGCACTACCGTTCGAGGGATTGTAATAGTAATGTCTTCATACTTATGCATTAAGTAATTTCGCTTTAGAACGGAGTCTATAAATGCCAAGCCTCTTCCTTTGCCACCAAGAGAACCATCACCAATGCGTGAAAATATCTGGTACTCATCGTACTTTTCGCGGTAAAACTTTGCAATTATCCCCCTACCCTTACTTTGGCGATAGCGATCAATGGTATCGAAGATAAACCGTCGAACCTCGTCAAAGTTGTTAAAATCCTCAGGTGTGAAATATTTAAATATCTCAGCAATTGGGAAAAGTGCACGTGCGGTTAACCACTTCGAGATATGATTACGGCGAATATGATACTCAAATGAGGCTTCGGGTACTTGAAAGATCAAATCTTGCAATGATTTCAAATCATTAGCCCTAAAAATCTCGTTACCATTTTCGGGATCGATAAAAACAAAATCTCCAAAAGCCAGGTACTTAACAACAAAATCACGAAGTTCTAATGATAGTGTTTTTGAGTACTTATGGAGAAATCCGACCTTAAGCTGTTTTGCAATTAGCCTATTATTTATATCAGAAGATTGCAGGAGGATAGGCAAATACTGGTTATCAGCTTTTATCTTCTCAATAAGTTTAACACCGGCGCGTTGCTCCATTTTTCCATTAAAGGGATAGCTCATATCGGTTATTACGCCTAGGAGGTTGTTCTTATATTTATCGTAAAGTTCAACGGCCTGTTCAAAGTTCTCTGCAAGAAGTATCTTAGGTTGCCCCCTTAAACGCATCATTTTTTGGTGCTCGTTCAACCCTTCGGACATGAACTCTTTACTCTGAGTATATATTATTTGATAAAGCAGCGGTAGATAGCTAGAATAAAATCGAACGGAATCTTCAACTAAAAGAATGACTTGTACTCCAACCTCGTTTACATCATGCTCAACATTAAGACCATCCTCAATCAGCTTTATAATAGCAAGCATAATTTTTGCGTTACCAAGCCATGCAAAAACGTGATCAACAGCCCATAAATCAACCTTGCTTAGTTTAACTGATATTTCACGGGAGAATGGGGTAAGTACTACGATTGGTTTTGATGGGTACTCGTCCTTTATTTTTTTAGCAAGAGTAAAAGTGTCCATTCCCTCTACGTTAAGCATAGAGATAACGAGGTCGATGGATTGCTTTTTAAGTATCGAAAAAGCTTCCTCCGCTGATGTAGCGTTATAGAAAACAGGCGGGTAGCGAAGGTTTAACGAAACGTACTCGTTAAATATCTGCTCGTCTATCCGACCATCCTCCTCAAGCATAAATGAATCGTACTTACTACAAATTAGAAGTACACTCTTTATCTGCTTTTTCATTAGCATATCGAATGCCGTCTCAGCAAAGTAGTATTTCCCAGCTTTTAAATCGTTGGTATTATTTTCCATGGCAAATCGATTAAATGCAATATTTTTTCACGCAAAACCTGTCTACTAGAAGGCAGAGTTGCTAAGATAAACGCAAAGTTGACAAAATCAGCATAAATGATCTTTTTATTCTAAACTAGCAACTATTAGCCTTTGGCGACCGTCCATTCTTACCTTTAATGGTTTTGAAAGCTGTATATGTTTAAAAAATTTAGTCTCAGTTTCGGGCTTAAAGCTATTCAATGTTTCCCAAGCAACTAATGCATTCAAATCGCCATCCTGAACCGAGCAGTAGCCAACATTCATCGATATTACATTATGGAAGAAATGAGATCCATATGATGCATCCAATGGGAAATCGTCGAAGCTTGTTTCAACAATGATTTTTGCTTGAGATATCTGAGGCCATGTAACAGGAATACCTATCCACCGATCGCGACTTCCCCAACGACCCGGACCAATTAATATGCACTTTCTATCCTGCTCAATTAGCTTGCTATTGATCTCGTTTAACTCAAGCGCCATCTCACAGGTCATTGATTTATCAAAAGTTTCACGTTTTATATATACAACATCGGCAATATTGCTAATAAAGCCATTACCCATTCCATTCTTTGAAAGAAGAATTACATTCTTCATATCAATTGTATCGAGATTTACCCTATAATCCTGAGTATTACCGAGCATTGGTTTAATCTGTAGCAGAAAGAATGAAGATTTATAGCTTGCATCACGATTTAAGTCCACTGCAAACTCGATCTCACATGCTGCTCCAAGCGCTTCCTTTACAACATCCAAAACAACCTGAATCGATTGAGCCAAAGGAATATAATTGTATTTTAGAATGTTGGGGAAATTCACGACCCGAGGACCCGCTTGTCCAAGTCCTGGACTAAGCGAATTATTTTCGGGGTTAAATACCGAAGCGCAGTGCTTTAGTGTTCCATGCTGTTCTGACTCAAACAAATCGAGCCTTGCAAGACCTGCTTCTTCTCCCTCTAACAAGTTCACATCAGGTTTTCCTAAATCAACTGCAAAAAACTCAACTTGTGAGTTTTTAATTAAATCGTTATTTGTATAGTTAATTAAAGTGGGGTATTTAGGACAGAACCGGTACGAGCGTTCACCTTCAACCACATATTTTCCTAATCCAATTGCCATATTTGCAAAACCATCCTCGGGTTGTATATGACCAAATGGGTAATAGTTATAGGATTGCGCAACCCCGCTGATATGTGGGTAGTAATAATTACCAAATGTATTTCCAACGACCTCCTGTATGATAACAGCCATCCTTTCATCTTCAATTTTATAGTTGATCGCTTTAATATAACCACGCGCTGTATCGGAAAAAACAGAAGCATAAACAAGCTTAATAGCATCCATTGCTTGCTTCAAGCGAACATTCTTATCGGGATGGTTATTGGGGATAATATAAGTTTCAAAAATCCCTGCAAATGGTTGCATTATAGAATCCTCAAGCAAACCCGATGAACGAACTGCAAGGGGGCGATGATATATTTGGAGAAGTCTATCGAGCCTTAGCTTAAGCTGGTCAGATAATTCTGAATCAAGAAAATGCTTTTGAATTTGGTGGTAGCTTGTAGAAGAGAACACCTTTTCATACAAACTATTTTTATCCATAAAACACTCGTATTCATTCGTCCCAATGATTGAAGTACGTGGTGTTCGAAGGTTAATATTCGGTGTATACTGCGAAATATCAAAAGTATAAATCAGTGTATTTATAAATGACAGCCCTCTACCCTTTCCTCCAAATGAACCTTCGGCAAGGCTAACAATATTGCTTTCATCTACCTCCCATGCGGTATCAAAGCCAACAATCTTACCTCTACGTTTCTCCTGTCGGTATTTTTTCAGTGTATTTAGCAGATACTCACGTATTTCATCGGGTCCAGAGAAATCATCAATTGTGGATGGATTAATAATTTTTGCCACTTGGATTTCGCCACGAGCGGCAAGCCACATAGAAAAATGTTTCTTCTGAGCATGGTACAGCAAGCACTCATCAGGAATTACTTTTAAGTCTCTCTCAAACTCTTCCATTGTTGAGGCTATAGTAAGTGGCGTACCATTGGAATCTCTAAAAACAAAGTCCCCAAATCCGAGGAAGTTACTTAAGAAATTCTTTATCTCCTGCATTAAACTTTCAGAGTTCTTGTTAAGGAATGCCACCTTAAGTCTTAAAGCCATCTCCTCCTTAGACTGGTTGCTTGATTGTATGATTATAGGTAGGTTTGGAAGTTCCTTGCGCACATCCGTTACAAGCTGAACTCCTGCATTCTCATCTAATACATTATTTTTATAAAACTTAACATCTGAAATAAGGCAAAGCATATAGTTTTTATAGCGTGAAAAGATTTCGATTGCCTCTTCGTATGTACCAGCAAGTACAATTTTGGGTCGAATTCTTATTCTTAATACTTTATATAAATCGTCAGTACTAACATCTTCGATAGCCCGTTTTGTCTGTTCAAGTACGCTGCTATAAAGTAAAGGAAGGTATCTTGAATAGTATTTTGGAGAGTCTTCTACCAAAAGGATGACACGAGTAAGCGCAATTCGAGTATCATTCTCGATATTTACTCTATCCTCAAGAAGTTTAATCATGGTAAAAAAGACTTTAGGATCGCCATTCCATACAAAAACCCTGTCGATGCTCGAAATAGTAACAGGGTTCTTCTCCATCTCATTAACAATAATACTATTATTGACTAGCAGATATAAAGGAATGTAATCGTACTCGCTTTTAATCCTCTTGCTCATCTCGAGAGGGGTAACAGTGTCAGCCCCCATCATAATGATGATCATATTGAAGTACTTCTCATCCAGTTTCTCAAAAGCCTCATCGAGGTTTGAGACCCCGGTAATTCTAGGCACACTGGAAAGGCTAAGTTTTGAGTACTCCCCAAGAATATTATCAGTCAACCTATCCTCTTTCTCAATGCTGTAAGCATCGTAAAGGGTGGATATAAGCAAAATCTCTTTTACCTTAAAGGGCTGAAGATCATGATAAACATCTCTATCAACATTATGCTGGTTGATGAATCTTTGTAAAAGTTGTTTGCTCGATGTTGTTTCCCCTTCAGGTTTTCGTTTCTGAGTAACCTTAACTTCACGAATAATATCCTTCCCCTTAATGCTATTCAGGTACCCTCTAAGAATATTAGAAATATTAACAATTAAATCTCTTTCTTCCTTCAAAAAAGGACCTTCAAACTCTTCGGGAAACTCCCGAGTATAACATACTTCAATAAATCCCGTTTCACCATCAATAGTCTCAAAATCCTGTCGCTGACACCATGCAGTTTCAATAAAACCTGAAGTTTGAAACTCATTTCTCCCAAATTTTATTCGAACAATGGTATGCTCTGGGTACTGCCAAGCATCTGGAAGAATAAGACAAAGCTGATGAAGGGTATCCTGAATCGATTTCCCTTCTTGGGTAATTGCTATCGCATTGTTAATTGCTGCAAGTTCCTTCAGCCTCTCCTTACTTTGAGCCAAAAGCTTGTAAAAATCTTCGGGATTTGTAACAGGTTTTGGAGTCATGGTTATTGATGTATGTTTGTTCTTCCTAATATTTGATATTATCAATTACGTTACGGACAGACTATTTCATACCAATACTCAAATTGTTTCAAGTTAACCCCATTTTTCTGCATCATCAATATAGAAAACAAAATTAAGTAAAACGCGGAGATGCTTTAAGTAAAACTCCTAAGTCGCATGTCGGTATATAACTGTATTTAAGATACTTCCGATATTAGTTAATGATTTTTAAAATACCTTTCCATTACAATTTTACAGGTAACCGAATCATCCTACAATACAACTTTAAACTAAAACATTGCATTATGAAAAACGAAGCTATTGAACAAAAGATTAACAAATTCATGGCTCAAGTAGTGGCAAAAAACCCTTCAGAACTTGAGTTTCATCAAGCAGTAAGAGAAGTTATTGAAAGTATTATGCCCTACATGGAAGAGCATCCTGTTTACTATAACGAGAAGATTCTCGAAAGAATTACAGAACCTGAGAGAGTATTTATTTTTAGGGTTCCTTGGATTGACGACAAAGGCGAAATCCAAATAAATCGTGGTTATCGAATCCAAATGAATAGTGCTATTGGGCCTTACAAAGGAGGATTACGCTTTCACCCAACTGTAAACCTTGGCATTTTGAAGTTTCTTGCTTTTGAGCAAGTTTTCAAAAACAGCTTAACTACACTACCCATGGGTGGTGGCAAAGGGGGTTCGGATTTCGATCCTAAAGGGAAATCTGACAAAGAGGTAATGCGTTTCTGCCAAAGCTTTATGACTGAACTTTGTAAGCATATTGGAGCAGACACCGATGTTCCTGCTGGTGATATTGGCGTTGGTGGTCGTGAAATTGGTTACCTGTTTGGACAATACAAACGTATCCGTGATGAGTTTACCGGTGTTCTTACTGGTAAAGGTAGGTTATGGGGCGGTTCACTAATTCGTCCTGAAGCAACTGGTTATGGTTGTGTTTACTTTGCACAGGAGATGCTAAAAACTCGCGGCGAGAGCTTTAAGGGTAAAATTGTTACTGTTTCAGGTTCAGGTAACGTTGCTCAATATGCAGTTGAAAAAGCAAACGAGTTTGGAGGAAAATGTGTTACTTTATCCGATTCCGATGGTTTTATATACGATCCAAAGGGAATTGATGCTGAGAAACTGAAATTCATCATGTGGCTTAAAAACGAAAAACGTGGACGTATAAAAGAGTATGCTGATAAGTTTGGTTGCGATTACTTCCCAAATGAACGTCCATGGGGTATCAAGTGTGATGTTGCACTACCTTGTGCTACCCAAAACGAAATTAATGGAGAAGAAGCAAAAACTTTAGTTAAAAACGGTTGCTATTGCGTTTCGGAAGGTGCAAATATGCCATCAACACCTGAAGCTGTAGAAGTTTATTTAAAGAATAAAATCCTATTTGGCCCTGGCAAAGCGGCTAACGCTGGCGGAGTTGCAACATCGGGTCTTGAGATGTCACAAAACTCTCTTCGCTTGTCATGGACCCGCGAAGAGGTTGATCAACGCCTACATCAAATCATGATTGATATTCACGAAACTTGCCGCAAATACGGTACAAAGGAGGATGGATTTATTAACTACGTTGATGGAGCCAACATTGGAGGTTTCGTAAAAGTTGCCGATTCAATGATTGCTCAAGGAGCTGTATAAAAAGTTTGAGTTTATTTGATTTCAGTCAGGTCGCTCACAACGACCTGACTTTTTATTTGTAAAATATTAAAGTTTACTATAACAACAACAAGGTCAATCAACTCATTTCAAGGAAAGCACAAAAACTCACATCAAATCTACTTTTTAATGTGACAAACATCACAAAAATCATTTTTTTCATTCCAAAAGAACATCTATTTTTGTGAGCCAAAAATTGGCTATAAGGGATGCAGATAAATTGCCTCCCTGTTTCTTTAAATTAATTTGTGATGTTTGAGATTATTGAGAAAAAGCTTTTAGCTCCTAGTATCTACTCAATGAAGGTTAAAGCACCTTCAGTTGCAAAAGCAGCAAAACCCGGACAATTTGTAATTGTTATTACTGACAATAAAAGCGAACGAATACCGCTCACTATCAGCGATTACGACGCCAAAGAAGGTACCGTATCAATTGTTATTCAAGCAATTGGATACTCAACCCGTAAACTTGTAAAGCTTAATGAAGGTGATTCAATTAAGCATTTTGTTGGGCCGTTGGGAATGGAAAGCGAGTTCATTCATCTTACAAATGATCAACTAGCAACCAAAAAGATACTTTTCATTGCCGGTGGTGTTGGGGCGGCTCCCGTTTATCCTCAAGCAAAATGGTTGTTTAGTAAAGGCCACAAAGCAGATGTCATTATTGGTGCACGTTCAAAAGAGTTAATAATTCTTGAAGAAGATTTTAAACCCATCACAAAAAATCTTTACATTTCAACAGATGATGGTTCCTACGGATTTCATGGAAATGTAACAAATCTATTAGAAAAACTAGTTTCTGAAGGAAACCATTATGATATGGTTGTAACCATTGGCCCAATGATTATGATGAAGTTTGTAGCTGAAAGCACTAAGAAACTTGGAATTCACACAATTGCTAGTTTAAATACATTAATGATCGATGGAACCGGAATGTGTGGTGCATGTCGAGTAACAGTTGATGGTACTGTAAAATTCACCTGTGTTGATGGTCCTGAGTTCGATGCTCATAAGGTTGACTTTGACGAGGCAATGCGACGACTTAAAATTTTCAAAAGGCAAGAAGCTAGCGAAAACGAGAAAGACCATATCTGTAACTTGGACAAGGCAGTTGTTGAAGACGAAACGAAGAAGAAAGTTCGTCGACCACGCGTCCCTGTTCGTGAACAAGAACCAGAAGTACGAAACAAGAATTTTGAAGAGGTTTGCTTTGGATACAATGTTGAAGAAGCAGTTTCTGAAGCAGAACGCTGCCTCGAATGCAAAAAACCACTATGCGTTGCTGGCTGTCCTGTAAACATCAAAATACCACAGTTTATTGGGGCTGTTAAACAGAAAGATTTTGCCAAAGCCGCAAGTATTATAGCCGAAGACTCTTCCCTACCAGCTATCTGCGGTCGAGTGTGTCCACAGGAAGTACAATGCGAAGGTAAATGTGTAATGGGCGTTAAAGGCGATCCTATTGCCATAGGCAAACTCGAACGATTCGTAGCTGATTGGTCACGCGAAAATAAAATTGAAGTTAAAAATACATCTACTCCTAACAATAATAAAGTTGCAGTTATTGGATCGGGGCCAGCAGGCCTTACTTGTGCTAGCGACTTAGCCAAAATGGGTTACGATGTTACAATTTTCGAAGCACTCCAAAAACCTGGCGGAGTACTAGAGTATGGAATCCCCGAATTTAGACTTCCCAAGGAGAAGGTTGTTAAAACCGAGATAGAAAACCTTAAAAAACTTGGAGTAAAGATTATTACCAACTACGTTATCGGCAAAACCAATGGAATTGATAACCTACTTGAGCACGAAGGCTTTGAGGCTATCTTTATTGGGTCAGGTGCTGGCCTTCCAAAGTTTATGGGGATACCTGGCGAAAACCTCAACGGGGTATTTTCCGCAAATGAGTTCCTTACTCGCAACAATCTAATGAAAGCTTATCTCGCAGAATACGACACCCCATCATTCCATGCAAAGCATGTTGCTGTTGTTGGTGGTGGAAATGTTGCAATGGATGCTGCACGTGTTGCGAAACGTATAGGTTCAGAAGTAACTATTATTTATCGTAGAAGTGAGGCTGAATTACCAGCCAGAGCCGAAGAGGTTCTACATGCAAAAGAAGAAGGTATTATTTTTAATACCCTTACAAATCCTGTCGAGATTATTGGTGACGAACATGGATGGGTAAAGGCAATTCGATGCATTCGCATGGAACTTGGGGAGCCAGATGCATCGGGAAGACGTTCTCCAATACCTGTTCCTAATAGCGATTTTGACATTCCTGTAGATGCGGTAATTATGTCGTTGGGAACTAGTCCAAACCCACTCATCAACAACTCAACAAAGAACCTCAAAACCAATAAGCATAAATGCATTGAGGCCGATGAAAATACAGGAGCAACATCACGCGAAGGCGTTTTCGCTGGAGGTGACGCGGTTACTGGTGCTGCAACAGTAATTTTAGCCATGGGTGCAGGGAAGAAAGCAGCCCAAGCGATCCATCAGTATATTTCTGAAAAAGGGCAATAAGTTAAAGAGAGGGAAATCCCTCTCTTTTCACTTTTAGCTATTAACTTTTCAATCTCGTTTTGTTATCTTTGATTCAATATTCTATTGCGCAAAACGATGTTTTTAAAAAACTATTTTGGTTTACCATTCATCCTTTTTGTAATACTGTTTGCATCATGTAATAAGCCTAACCAGAGCAGTACAAAGGAAAGGTTTGTTGTAACCTCTAACAATCTCAATATTCGCAACGATCCAACTCAACTTTCCCGAACAATAGGCTCTCTAACAAAAGGTGATACTGTAATAGCTCTGGCTTCTGATAAATATTGGATAATGGTCAAAGTTGGAGACCAAACTGGCTTTGTATCAAATCAATATCTAAAACGCTTAGGGCCACCACCTACTCCAGCTATAATTTTAGCCATTGAAAAAAACTCAGATTGGGGGAAATGGCAGTTCTGGGTTATTGCTGTTATGTTGATTGCTATCTGGACCATAGCACAACTTGGATTATTACGCTATATTAGAAATTTAAAGCGCAAACAGGGTATCGGGTCAAAGAACATTTCGTTCTCCCCACTTACTGTTTTTGTTGCAAGTATACTCACCGCTTTACTGTACCTGTTTTGGAAGGATGATGTTATTGATTCACTTTTTGGTAGTTTCTATATAATTCCACAAAACGCAGGTTACATTACTTGGTTTATTTGGATTTTAAGCGTTACCGTTTTAATCTCAGTAGTTATTGATCTTGTTAGCGCTATTTTCTATAGTGGTTTTAAGTATGGATTTATTACATTTATTATAGAGCAAGGCATTAATGCTGCTATTTTAGCAACAACTTTCTTCCTTACCATTTCACTTTTCTTGGCAGCAATAGTTTTCTTAATTGTATTCTTTGCGATTCTATATACAATTATTGTAACCGAAAATAGTAAGTCTCAATCTGGATTTATCCCCGAAAAATAAAAATTAGGCGAATAGGTTTATTTTTATTAAATTTTTTCAATAAACCTCAATGCATTAGCTTTAATAGATACCCAAACCTCCTTATGTGGTATTAGTTCTAATCGTTCGACCGACTCCCAGGTTACAAGTGCTGCTATTTTGATACCCACATCAACCCAAATCTCAAAGCCATGCTTTTGTTGAAAAATATCAACAATTGTTCCCCTAAAAGTATTAACTGCACTACTATCGGGCTTTTCTAGCGAAACGGCTACCGAGTTTTCAGAGAAACTTACAAAACCTTCCCCAACAGGGTCCTCGGCATAGAGCCAAAGTTTGATGTTCCCTGTAAAGAAGCATCGTAGGTCATGCTCCGTTCTTTCTTGAATTGTTCCTTGGAAAAAGTTCTTTATACCACTAAAATTTGCAACAAACTCTGAGGCGGGATTTCTAAAAACCTCAACAGGAGATCCTGTTTGAACAATTGATCCATTATTAACAACCGCAACATTAGTCCCAAGTGATATGGCTTCATCATAATCGTGCGTTACATGAACTATGGTTTGCCCCTCGCGATTAAGGTTACGAAGTAATGCCATTAATCCCGATCTTAGTTGTACATCAACAGCAGATAGGGGTTCATCAAGTAATAGCACTTTTGGTTCAAGAGCCAATGTTCGAGCCAAGGCAACGCGTTGCAGTTCACCACCAGATAATGATATAGGATTTCTTTCAAGTAGATGAGAAATAGTTAATTTCTCGGCAATTTGTTGAATACTTCGCCTCTCTTCAACTTTCTTAATCCCTTTTCTACGAAGAGGATACCCAATATTCTGGGCTACTGACATATTTGGGAATATTGCTAAGTCTTGAAAAACAAGTCCAACATTGCGTTTGCTAATGCTTAAACTGGAAACTTCAATGTCATCAACAAATATTTGACCTTCATCCTGTTTTATTAATCCTGCTATTACTTCGAGTATAATGGATTTTCCTGCACCTGATGGACCTAAAAGCATAAAGTAATCACCAGGATTCGCCTGAAAGGTGATATTCTTAATCTCAAATTGCTTATATTTTTTTGATATTCCTTCTACCTTAAGCATCTTTCTTCTCCTTTCGGGCAATTAATCGAACCAATATAAAAACAAGAAGACAAACTCCGATAAAAAGGACAGCAACAGGACGTGCATATTTTAAACCAAATGCCCCAAACCTCTCAAATATTAACACTGGAGTTATCATAGGATGATATGCCACAATCACTACTGCACCAAACTCGCTCATTCCACGAGCAAACATCATTATAAATCCAGAAACTATACTTTTCCAAGCCAGGGGAAGTGATATAGTAAAGAATACTCTTACAGGTGATGCGCCAAGGTTCAATGCTGCCTTTTCTAATCGTTCTGGGACTGATGAAAATCCTTCCCTTGCATAGTTTATTAGAAAAGGAACACTTACAAATGCCATTGCCAATGCAATTCCTGCTGATGTACCAACAAACCCAAACCCAATAGCCGATGAAGTTTTTCCCAGAATGCTATCTCTAGCCATAAACCCCAACAGTGCAATACCTGCTGCAGAGTGTGGTATAACAACAGGCAAGTCAATAATGCCTAACACCAATCGTTTAAGGGGAAAATCATAACGAGCTAGCAGGTATGCCAACGGAATAGAAAGCATTGCAAATAAAACCGTAGCAGCCATTGCCACCCAAATGGTTAACCAGATGCTATCCAGAACCTCTTTTTCTCCTGCAGTTTTAAAAAGACTTTCCAATGGCGTTTCCAACACTAAACCAAGTATTGGGGAAATAATAAATAGCAAGACAATACCACCCAATAAAGTAGCAACCATTCTAAACCAAGAAAAATTTTGGCCAATTGCATTTATCCTTATGATTTGGTTGAAAGGATTTAACATTTCGTCAAATTATATTCTCTATCCCCCTTAAACTATTTAATATCGAGATTTATATTCATTTTAATAGATTCCTGCATACGCAGGAATGACAATCTAATATTGAATTTCGAGACTGTCATTCCGGGCGAAGTCCCGGAATCTTTTTACAAAAAATCATATAAATCACTCCACTCGGGATTTAAACTATTAATCAGGTTTATTTTAAATTCTCTTTTCCACTTTTTCATTCTCTTTTCTTGATCAATTGCAAGTCGAATGTCTTCAAATTTTTCAAACCAAACTAATTTAACGCACCTGTACTTTTTAGTAAACCCTTCATTCAACCCCAGTCTATGTTCTATTGCCCTGCGCTTAAGGTCGTTTGTTACACCTAAATACAGAACTGTATTATTTACATTTGTCATTAAATATAAGTAATACATGTTTTATCGGTTTTCTACAAATATAAATAGATTTCGGGATTTCGCCCGGAATGACGTTGAATGTGGATTAATCAATAATGCTAATTACCCTCTAAAGCAAATATTTTTAAAGGTTCTGGAATGCTATCATAGGAAAACGTGACAGATGGTACAATTGCGGTTTGCCCCATCTCCTTAATAATTGTTTGACCGCCTTTTTGGCCAAGAAAATACTTTAAAAACTCGATTGCCAACTTAGGATTAGGAGCATTCTTAGGAATAGTAAGCCCATAAACCATTGGTTCTCCATACATGGTAATTGTTGACTCAGGGGTTTTTCCATTAACATCAACTGATACAGTTTTGTAAAGGGACTCCATCTTAATATCTGATAAATTTATTTCTGCAGGAAGTTCTAGGTACTTCAATCCATGCTGAATTGCAACCGATTTATATAGAAAAATATAATCAATAGTATTGCTTTCAAGCAAAGCCAGCAAATCAACCTCTTTAGGGCGCATGTATTTGTTATCCTTTTCAAGGATATTCTTTGATAGCGTTTGGTTTAAGTAGTATTTCTCAGCAAGTTTTAGTGTCATTATTGTTCTATAACCGCATGGGTCAGAGTTTGGATCGCTTCTGCCGTAGGCTACATCATTCTTCTGCAAAATCTCAAACCAATTATCTTTTGTCAGTTCATTTGCATACCTCGATTGATCATGATAGACAATTGCCATCTCGTTACCAGCAAACGGTATATTCCACAATGCAAACTGAGGTATCAGCAATTTATCAATCACCTTATAATCTGCACTGGCCATTATATCGCAAGGTTTACCAAGTTCAGTAATTTTTCGAGCACACTCAACGCTACCTGCAGCTTCAAGGTTTATTTTCACATTTGGATACATTTTCATAAAACTATCTGCTGATGCCTTCAATGGCATTGAAAGGCTACCAGCATGAAATATTGTAAGTTGTCCGCTAAAAGGATTAGCCTTTTCCGGCTTCCTTCCACAAGCAAGAAGTGTTATGGAAGCAAGAAATAGAACTATAAATTTTCGAATTTGAGTATTCATATTTTCACTCTTTATATTTCTGACAATCATTTAAAACTATAGGTTGCAGCAAACTGGAAGAATCGTCCTGGGGAAACCAATCCCTTCTTATCGGTATAAGGATTATCAAACAAATCCTGTATATCCAGAGTTATCCTCAACGACTTGATATCCTTCCACAACCTTAGGTTGAAAGTGTTCCATGGACTAATCTTATAACTATTAACCTCATCGCCCCACTGAGGCCCGATATATATCCAAACCAAACCAGCATTAACAAATCTGTTTAGCACAATCATTTCAGCCGAAGCTTGTCGTATTGGCACTTCTGCCAACAGTTTCCCTTTTAGATTTGTTGTATCCTTTGATGGATCAATCTTGTATTTAGTTATCTCAGAATGGTTCATCGAAAAACTTCCATTAAGCACAAGCCAATTCAAAGGAGTGAAATTTAACGAAGCATCGCCGCCATATATTCTCACCGAGGAAATATTTTCGCGCATTACTATTGGTTTGATATCGCCACCCATATCCAAGGAATCGCCGGTTGAAACGAAATATTGAAAATCGCGACCATCCGACATATAGAAAGCAAGATCAAACCGCGCCAAGGAATTAAGCTTTACTCCTCCCCCAATTTCATAGGTGATAAGATGTTCGGGTTTTAGATCTGGATTAGCCAGTTTAAATCCTTTTGAAATCTTCCTTGATGAGCACAAATCATCAAGCTTTGCAGGCATAAAGCCAGTTGCAACTGAGCCATAAAGGCTTAACCATTTATTCGGGAAATATCTTACTCCAAGTTTAGGGTTTAACGAACTCCATGAATTCTTAGGGAAATGGGCTAACGTATCATTCTTAAAACCGGTATTGCTCGTAGGTCCTTTTACATCCAACAAACCATCATAGAATGAGGCTGCATCAAAACGCAATCCGCCAAGTACTTTAAATTTTGAGTTGAAAAACGATTGCTCATCCTGAAGAAATGCCGCAGCAAAAGTAATTTTCCCCTTACGGGTTAAATCGTCGGTTGATGTACGATAGATATCCTCGGCATCCATCCAACCATGCTTAATGTCAATACCAGCAATTATCTGATTCGATTGCAAAATGTTCTTTGAAGCATTTAGCCAAAACCCCATATCACCTGAGGTTTGATAGGTGTTAGATAGTTTATACTCTCCGGTTTTATTTATATTATCGGTTTGGTTTAAGTACTTCTCCTTTTGAGCATACCCATACATTTCAAGCTTGGTATTCCCCACCTTTCCTTTATACCCAAACCTGAATCGGTTTGTAGTGTAGGAATCATAGCTACCATCACTTAGGTATACCTTTTTACCAGAGCCCCTTTTATCTTGGTATAAATTTCCTCCAATATAAAATGAAGAACTATCAGTGGTTGGGATAGTCACTTTATAAGCCAACCCCTTCTCCATCAGATAGGCTAGAACGCATGTTGAATCTCTATCCTGAGGTTGCTGGATTATATAACCATCGCCATGTCGATAAAATCCATTCACCATCACGTTGATTCCTCGCTTAGTAATTGGTAGTTTTCCTCCTATTGTGGCTCGCGCCCCATACAAACCAAAACTTCCTCCCTCGCCAGTAACCGATCCATAAAATGGTGAGTTTATTGGCTCCTTTGTTCGTATATTGATTACACCAGCCATAGCATTATTTCCAAATAATGCTGATGAAGGACCATGAACAACCTCTATTTGATCAACAAGATCGGGTGAAACCAAGCTCCAGTTAATAAAACCATACGAAGTTTTGTTCAGCGGAGCGCCATCGTAAAGGATAAGCACTCGATTTGTTCCATCGAGTCCTCGCATGGTAACACTTGCATTCTTTGAGAAAACACCATTCGATCGATTAATGAATAAATCGGGAATTGTTTGCAGGTAGTTGTCGGTGTTTAATGCAGATTGTGACCGAAGCTTAACGCTATCAATTACACTTACCATAGAAGGAACCTCCCACGTGGTTTGTGGTAAAAGAGTAGCAGTAATAACCACTGGATCCAGAGGAATAGGCGATTCCTCAAGCTGAACCTCAAGGGTACCTCCAACCTTCACATCCTGCTTAAGAAATGTTTTATATCCAACATGGCTAAAAATAAGGTTAACCGACTCTTTCCTAATCCCACAAATTGAGAATGATCCATCAATGTTGGTTACTGCGCCAACCATTTTATCAGAAATCTTAACCGAAACACCCTGCAAAGGTTTTTTTGAAAAACTATTTATCACCTTTCCACTGATACATTCTTGTCCTTTCAGAATGTTTGGTGATATCAATAGAATAAAATATAAGGGTAGAAATCTAAATAGGCTAAAATTCTTCATCAGAATTACTTTTGCATTACAACTGAGAACACAACATTACCAGCATCTTGTCCTGTCAAACTTGATACTCTAAATATTCCGTACTTGCCAGTATTCTCAACAAAGAAAGCGTAAGCGTCTCCTGCCGCTAAATTCTTAGCCTTTCGGTAGCCAACATTTGAGCCGTAGGCATTCACGATGTATGAAGGTCTTGAAATCGTATCAAATTGCTGCTGGGTAAGCGAAAGTTCAATAAAACGGGTTGTTTTCCTATTTACTGTAGTCCAATTTGATAACCCATAAGTTCCTGTATAAATTGAAGCATCGATATTTGCTCCGGGAGAGGAAATTGTGTTACCATCGGATGAAACAACATCATAGTAGTAAAGAAGGTTAATTGATGATTGATTATTATACGCATCCTGCAATGTATATGTGGTTCCATCTGACAAAGCCATAAAACTCTTAGCACCGCTTACATTCTGGGCATCAAGCGAAATATTGTTATATCGAATTAATTCACCTGATGATCCCTCTTTCTTATCAGCTCTTAAAGAGGTGGTTCCT
>Ga0209099_1000104_pt1 | contig 94172 bp, 108 predicted proteins | sample AD_JPNHW2_MetaG_FD_184430 | JGI IMG/M metagenome (GOLD analysis project Ga0209099, IMG submission 184430) | Active sludge microbial communities of municipal wastewater-treating anaerobic digesters from Japan - AD_JPNHW2_MetaG (SPAdes) (version 2) | ecosystem: Engineered > Bioreactor > Anaerobic...
GAACTGTGATATTGCAGAGACCGACACCGTCGGTGAAATCAACGTAGACGGTAGCGGTTTCGCCGGACTCAATATACACGGATTGTGGTGGAGAAAATCCAAGAAAAGTAGAATTTTCTGGACCGCCGGAGATGTATTGACCGATATAAGAATTAGCGGAATTAGCGTCAATGTCGTTAAATAATTGAGGCGCGGAAGAACCCTGAAGTGTCTGAGGACCAAAAAATTGATACTGTATAGAAACCGGAGTGGAAACTTCTACTCCATTTACACGAACCTTCACACTCAAATTGCCTCTGGCGGGAACGATTGTCGGAATGGGAGTGGGAGTAGGAGTTAATGTAGAAGTAGGTCTTGGAGTTGGTGTTGGAATTGGCGTTGAAGAAGATGTAGGAGTGGGTGTAGGTGTTAGAGTTGGAATAGGAGTTGGTGTTGAAGAAGATGTAGGGATAAGATAATACCCACATTCTTCTATCTCTTTTAATGGACATGCATCAAGGGCTACGCACTGCTGCCCCGTTGGCTTACAATAAACATTATAACCCTGTCTATCATCTGCACATACAAGAGTTTCGATTGAGCAACTCGTATTACAATCACTCCAACCAAAACACTTAATGAATCCTTTCATATAAGCCTGCGATACTTGCGGGGAAATTAAAAAACAAATCGAAACTATCATGAAAAACAAAGCGAAAAAATATTTTTTATTCATAATTTTATGAAAAGTATTTAACGCGAAACCATTTGAATATTATTATATACAATAAATAAGAAAAGAAAAAGAGGCGGGAATATCTTCCCGCCCCCCTTAACATTTAAAAATTCACACAAATTACGCCGGCATTCAGTATAAACTCCGCCTGTTCGCCGTCGCCATGAGAATGTGGTGTTATGCGCGTCAGTTCAATCCATTGATCTTGTCCGCGAATACGAACATAAAATCTACGACCGGTAGAAATATAACTTTTAACTATTTTTGCATCCAAGACAGAAACCATATTTGAAGAGTTGCTATAAGGAAGATCGACAGATGCTATCCACTTGTTTTCGTCAATTTTTTTACAAGATGGCGTATGCCCGCCATGATCATAACTAAATACAAGAAAACTAGTAGGATCATCATATTGAGGAGAAACAACGGGTAACACTCTTTCATAAAGAATTTCTATGACATCACGATTTCTTTCAATCTCAGAATTTTTCTGGCAAGCAACCATAAAAAATGCCATAAAACCAAATAAAACAACCAATATTAATTTTTTAAAATTTTTCATTTTTTCCTCCTTTGTCTCGCCGTATCCGCCGGTTGACGGAATAAGCGGACTATGAAAAATGAATTTTAATTCTAATTTTATTATACTCCTTTCATACCCAAAAGTCAAGTTATTGCCTATCCGTTATAATAAATACAGATTTCAAAAACCCACTCCGATAATACAATCAAAATAAGGTTTCTAATGCTATATTTAATAATAATGATATAAATTTAAGGTAAATTGTAAATTTTTCAAAATGATAATAAAATATAGTATATGAAACTAGAGTTAACCGTATCCAAGTTAGCCAATCAATTTTATTTTATATCCAATCTTACCGAGTGGCATTTTTCATGCAGGAAAGATGATAACAAGAAATGGCTTGAAATGACGGGTCCACTAAATGAAGAGGAAAAGGATGCATTGGATATATTCAAAAATATCCTCCAATTAAATGGATTTACATGCGATACAATAGAAAAAAGTAAATATCTTGGAAAATATTTCCTTTTAAATTCAGAGGAACAAATTTGGCAAAATCTAAAGAAATCAATTAAAGATGAAAATTTTCAAAAAATTAAATGGATTTTTAAAATTTTCGAATCGAGGTTTAAAAAAATATGGAAAGAAGAACTAAATAAAAAAACAATAAAAATATTTGAGGATGAACTTAAAAAAGAAAAATATGACCATCTTTTTAATGATGTAGAAAAAATATTAGGGGACAATAAAAAAAATAAAAAAATTACCATTCACATCCTTTTTTCTCCTCAAGAATATGAAACTACTGGATCCGGCAGCGCCTGCATCGGATTCAATGATATAACGCTTGAATTACCAAAATTAAAAAGAAACACTTGGCAATTAGAATATACTATTTATGTTTTAGCACACGAAATAGCTCATATCTTATCTGATTCACGACAAACAAAAAGTTTGATTGAGAAATATTGTAAAAAATATACTATTCCTACTAAAAAAAACATAAAGAACATAAATTTTCCCACGATTTCTATTATTAATGAAATGATTATCGAAAGTTTTCTTCCTTATGGATATTTAGCGCAAAAATATTCCGACTTTCAATTAGCCCCCCATCTTTTAAACAATTTACCAAAAGGATATAAGGCAATTGAAGATTTAAAAAATAATAAAATTGTTGAATATTATAATCAATTAAATCGATATCTTATATGGGAACTTTATCATTTAGCTATTATCTATGGTAGAGAGAAAAAACAAATTGATGAAAATTTCATCAATCAAGCTACGTTAATTCTAAAAAAAATTATATAAATATCAGCAAAGATTTTTTTAATGTATCAAATACATTATATAATGAAAGAAAAACTAATAATCAAAAACAGTCCCCTTGGGACTGTTTTTTTATTTCAATTCTTGCTCCAATTCTTTTAAAAGCTTTTCCGCTTTGCCTGAAACCCTCTTGGGAATAGTGACATTAACTTTTACTAATAAATCGCCAAAACCAGAACGACCAAAATATGGCATTCCTTTCCCTTTAACACGTAAAACTTGACCCACCTCAGTACCAGCCGGAACTTTTATAATAATTTTTTTATTGGCCAAAGTTTCTATTTCAATTTCCGCTCCCAAAATAATCTGACTAACGGAAATTTTCACTTCCGTGATTAAATCCGCTCCTTGACGCTTAAGATGCTTATGGGGTTTTACATTAACTTCCACATACAAATCCCCGCTTTGACTTCCCCTTTCTCCATCTTCTCCCGCTCCGGCTACTCTAATAATTTGCCCATCACTAATACCCGGTTGAATATTAATAAAAACTTTCTTTTTGGATTTTATTCTTCCCCGACCATGGCATTCTTTACATATCTTCTCGGCAATCTTTCCTTCACCAAAACAATTAGGACATTGCTTCATTGTGGCAAAAGCGCCGAAAAAACTTTGTTTTACTTCTTTGATTTCTCCGCGTCCATCGCATTTCTCGCAAGGTTTAAAATCAGAACCCTTTTCGTTGCCCAAACCGCTACAAGCGCCACATTTTACAAAAGTTTCATAGCTGATTTCTTTTTGAATACCGGAATAAGATTCTTCCAAATCAATATCCATCACAAATCTAATATCAGAACCGGAACGAACCGCTGTTTTTCCCCTTTTTCTGCCGCCCATACCGCCGCCAAAAATACCCTCAAAAATATCTCCTAAACCGGAATCTCCGCCAAAATTAAATTCAAAGCCGCCAGGGAAACCCTGATTAAAATCAAAACCACCAAAACCTCCCGGGGCGCCATTGCCACCGGAAAAAGTTTGACCATATTGATCGTATTGTTGACGTTTATTCTTATCGGAAAGTACTTGATAAGCCTCATTGATTTCTTTAAACTTTGCTTCGTCTCCTCCTTGCTTATCGGGATGATATTTATGCGCCAACTGACGATATGCTTTTTTTAATTCTTCTTCAGAAGCGTTTTTAGAAACGCCTAAAACTTCATAAAAATCTTTAGCCATACATTACGGAATAATAACATTCTCCTTGCTCTTGGCTTCATAACTCATATTAGCGAAACCCAAAGCCATAAAAATTTCGTAAATTAAGAAAGTGAAAAATCTTATAACCAGAGAAATCAATGGGGCAAATATCTTTAAAGTGATAAACAAGACCAACATCAAAGCCACCAATAAATAATCTCTCATATTTTGGGGAATGGATTGGAATTTACCAAACAACCATTGATAAGCGGTTTCCGCCAGAGTTTCTTTCCCTGTTAATGGGCTATTCAATATCTCGGAAAATTTTTGCCTTAAAGTAGAAGCACTCTCACTCATTAATACCTCTTTTTGTTTATTGATAACATCTATATTTCCACTGGTTTCCTGCTGAATTTTTGTCCCAAATGTTTTTTCTATGGCAGAATCAACGGTTTTTTCCGATAAATCATTCATAAATTCATCAACAGTCATACTCCAAGCAAAATTGGGTAAATAGAAATGAACTAAAAAATTACTAGAATTTAAAACTTTTTCTAATCCTTTAGAACTAATAAAGAATCCGTTATTGGGATTTTCCCAAATGGTCAAACCAAAACCAATGCTCCAAAAAAGAATCAAACCAGTCAACACTAAAGAAACTCCGCGTTTAATTATTTTTTGTATATGAATCTTCATTGTCTCTTCCTCGCTTTTAAAAATAGCGAGGCGTCCCCAAATGAAAAAACCAATTAATACTCCCAATAAAATTAATTCTCCCAAACCAATAGAAGAACCCCCTCGTCCCAACAAATAACCAGCCATCACAAACACGGCTTCGGCAACGGCATACAATACTCTGGAATTCTCCCCAAAGATACTTTCCAAAGAAAAAAGCGACACGAACAACAAGACGGAAATTGCCATAGAATAATATCCGGAAAGTCCGAATACATTTTCATGACTAAAAATCTTAGCGATAGAAAATCCTAAAATAGAGCCAAGAATGGCGATCACAGCCGTTAAGATTAAAGTTTTTAACCAATAATAACTTTTCACGCCGTTTTCCTCGTTAACGAGAGAGAGTTTTACCATAAACGATTATTATTTTTTATTTTTCTTCAAAATCGACGTCCTTTGGCTTTGAATCGTCCTGTTTTTCATTATCCGATTGTTTCGTTTGTTCGGCATCGGATGGATTCTGACCATTTTGTGGACTTTGATACATTTTAGCACCGATCTTTGAAATCTCCAAAGATAATTTTTCAGTTGTTTCTTTAATACGTTTATTATCAGTGCCGGACAAAGCGTCTTTCACATCATTTATCTTATTTTCCACTTCTTTTCTTTCTTCGCTTGAAGCTTTATCTCCGGCTTCGCGCAAAGTTTTTTCCGCCAAATAAACCAAATTTTCCGCTTGATTTCTTACTTCCACTGATTCTTTTTTAGTTTTGTCTTCATTGGCGTGAATCTCCGCGTCTTTTTTCATTTTTTCAATCTCTTCTTTAGAGAGACCGGTTGAAGCTTCAATGTGCACTGTCTGTTTCTTGCCGGTAGCTTTATCGCTTGCAGTAACATTTAAGATGCCATTAGCATCAATGTCAAAAGCTACTTCTACCTGTGGTATTCCTCTCGGAGCCGGCGGGATGCCATCTAAAATAAATCTACCGAGGGTTTTATTATCTCCAGCCATTTCTCTTTCTCCTTGCAAAACGTGAATTTCTACGGAAGTTTGATTATCGGATGCGGTAGAAAATACCTGTTTCTTGGAAGTCGGCACAGTAGTATTCTTCTCAATGATTTTTGTAAATACTCCTCCTAAAGTTTCTAGACCCAAAGACAATGGAGTCACATCTAAAAGTAAAACATCGCGGATCTCTCCTTGCAATACTCCGCCCTCCACTGCGGCACCCAAAGCAACAACTTCATCGGGATTAATTCCTTTGTGAGGCTCTTTACCGAATAATTTCTTTACCGCTTCTTGAATAGCCGGCATTCTGGTTTGACCGCCAACTAAAATAACTTCATTAATATCATTAACGGTAAAATTCTTTTCCGCCAAAGTTTGTTCTACTAATTTAACGGATTTGATAATCATATCACCAACTAATTCTTCCAACTTAGCCCTGGATAGTTTCATGACAAAATGTTTAGGACCGGAAGCATCAGAAGTAATAAACGGCAAATTGATTTCCGATTCCATAGTGGTAGAAAGTTCATGCTTAGCTCTTTCTGCCGCTTCTTTTAATCTTTGTAAAGCCAATGCATCCTTAGATAAATCTATACCTTCTTGTTTTTTAAATTCCGAAACTAAATAGCCAATGATTTTTTGATCAAAATCATCTCCGCCCAAATGAGTATCTCCGCCCGTAGCTTTTACTTCTACGGTATCAGCCGAAACTTCTAAAACAGAGATATCAAAAGTACCACCGCCAAAATCATAAACAACAACCCTTTCATCTTTCTTTTTATTCAAACCATAAGCCAAGGCTGCGGCTGTGGGTTCGTTAATGATTCTCTTAACTTTAAAACCAGCAATTTCACCAGCATTTTTCGTAGCTTGTCTTTGACTATCGTCAAAATAAGCCGGCACCGTAATGATTGCTTCTTCAACTTTTTCTCCAAATCTCTCTTCGGCATCAACTTTCAACTTTTGCAAAATCATAGCGGAAATTTCTTCCGGTCTATACCATTGCTCTCCCATTTTAATTTCCACACCACCCGAAGAAGATTCCCTCATTTCATAAGGAGACAAGGATTTGTCTCTCTGCACTTCCTCATCGCTGAATTTTCTGCCTATCAATCTTTTAACAGAAAAAATGGTGCTTTTGGGATTCGTAACAGATTGTCTTTTTGCCAAAATACCGACTAAGCGCTCATTATTTTTTGAGAATGCAACAACGGAAGGAGTGGTTCTCACACCCTCTTTATTTTCCAATATTTTCGGCTCGCCAGCTTCAATAAAAGCCATTGCCGAATTAGTTGTACCTAAATCTATACCTAATATTTTTGCCATATTTTTTTATTTCCCGCCTAGACTCGATTACTCTTCGCCTAGCCGAAGTTGATTAATTATTTTTTACGATCTTGACCTTGGAAGGCCTAATAATCCTTCCATTAAATTCATAACCTTTAATTATTTCTTCAACGATTGTTCCCGGCTTTTCATTCCCCTCGACTTCTTCCATTACCTCATGAAAAGCAGGATTAAATTGTTGATTCAAAGCTTCAATTGCTTTTAATCCCTTTCTTCGCAAGACATCTTCCAATTGCGCTTTGATTAATTCCAAACCCTGAATGATTCTTTTTTCCGTTTCGGTTAGTCCTTCAATCGCTAAAGAATTAACTGAGATTTCAAAACTATCCAAAACTACTAATAAATCAGCAACTAAATCTTCATTGGCATATTTCACGATTTCCTGAGTTTGTTTAAGCGTATCTTTCTGATAATTAAGAAAATCCGCTTTTTGCCTTTGCCAGCCAGCTAAATATTCATCACGCATTTTCTCCGCTTCTTCTAACTTACTCTTTAACTCTTCTATATTATTTTGTTGTTTTTCTTCTTCCATAATTTTAGCTTTTATTTTTTAATTTCAAACTTTTAATTATCTAATATATTAGCGACTGCTTCTAAAATTGCCAAATTCCTTTCATAAAGCATATTTTTAGGACCAATCAACATAAATAACTTATCTTTTTTCAACGGCGTTACTTTAAAAATAACACTAGTACTTTCACTTTTCAAAACCGGGCACTCTCTGCCGATAAAAATCGATCCTTCGGTTTTAGACGCTTCCTCAAATATTTCTTCCATTCTTACATCAATAGATTCAATTTCTTCAAAAATTCTAGAAATTTCATCCTCTGCTGTATCCGGCAAAAGTTGCTCTATGAGATTTTTCCATCCGTGTTTAAAAACAGAATGTTCTCCCGGAGAATAACTTAATCCCAAACCACCACAGAAATTCGCAATAACTTGAGCCGATATCGAGAAAAAGTCATCATCAATATTTCTATCTTGGTTTATTTTTTCCACCCACTGATTAGAAGAACTGGTGATTTTTTCCTTATTGGCCATAGTTTCATTAACAAACCATTTATAAGCTTTGTCAGTAGGAACCCGTCCGGCGGATGTATGAGGCTGATTTAAATAACCCCAATTAGTTAACTCAAAAAGCTCTCGACGTAAAGTGGCGGGACTTAAATCCTTGAAATGTTTAGCGCAAAGATCCTTAGAACCAATAGGTTCTCCTTTCTTGGAATATTCTTTTACGATAAAATTTAAAATTCTTTTTTGTCTTTCGGTGACCATTATTTCCAGTATAAAAAATTAGCACTTAGAAGTCAAGAGTGCTCACCGACCAAAACCCCAAAATGCCTACCAACAAAAAAGCCGTTTTAATCGTATGATTAAAACGGCTTTTATTTTCAATCCGGCAATTGAATAAGGTAAGCATAAAGCATCACCGCCCAACGATATTTTCCCTTATTATATCGCCAAAGCGAATCTCTAATTTTTTCATAACCATATTCAAAACCATGATTTTTGAGAAAATTAGCAATAGACATAATAGCATCATCCCAATTAAACAAATCAATAATTCCATTATTATCACCATCAACAGCAAATCTCTCATAATTCTCCGGCAAAAATTGACAATAACCAATCGCCCCCATATAAGAACCTTTTATAGAAAAAATATCCCAATTGTTTTTTAAAGCGATTTTAAAAAGATAAAATAATTCTCTTTTGGCAAAATCTCTTTTCGTCTGATCGGCCGCATCTCTCACCACCCAAGTATAGAGATAATTTATAGCCGGAGAATCTCCCCCATTCAAACCCAAATCAGATTCCAATCTTAAGATGGAAACAAGATATTCTTGTCTAACACCAGAAACGCGTTCAGCTTCCGCCAATCGAGTCTTATGTTTTTGCCAAAATATCTTGCCCCGCTTTACCGAATCTGGCCGAAATAAACTAAAATCATCTTCAAAATATTTTTCTTTACCGCTAAAATTAAAAAACTTCAATGCCAATCTCGAATCTTTAAAAACTGATTGAATGTAATCATTGGATATCCCGCGCGACAACAAATAATCTTTCAATTCATTTCTTCTATTGGGTATCGAAGCATATAAAAATAAATCAACAATCATCCACAGAAACAAAAAAACCAAGGACATTTTTGTTTTTCTCATCAATCACCCTCCTTACTCTCACAGAGAATAAGCTTAATTTTTTAATTACTAATTCAATATTAACAAATAATAAATACAGGGGCAAACACTGCTACTTGCAAAAATCGCAAAAATCATTAAAATAATAGACAGCTTCTAAAAAATCACAAAAAGGAGACGAATGAGAATGAATGATCGTGAAAGGCACTACTTCGAAAGCATGCTGGATCTACTGGAACCCATGGAAAATGAACATCGCGTCAGTGCCTTGATTGAAGTCAATGGAGTCATCCAAAAGATTTCCACTCAACGCCTAAGGGCCAATGAGGAAGTTCAAGAAATTTCTAGCTTCGTTGAACGCTTTAAAGAAGCCGGGGAAATCAATTTTCAACAATCTACCATATATATTCATGGAAATTCTCACGTTTTCACACTTATTAATTTTTTAATCAATAAAAACCCCAAAACAATTGTCTACAAAAAGAAACTTGTGAAATTAAAAAATTCCACAATAGAATTGATTCGCATTCACAAAAGAGCAAAAAAAAGAGGTATAGAGATTAAAGAAATTTAAAAATAAGCCCCCACTAAAATGGGGGCTTTTAATTTGCAAATATAACATAAATCTTTTACTATAAAATGTAGTATATTAAAAGGAGAAAAAATGACAAAACAAAATTCTTTTATCACAAAATTAAACAATGAGCAAAAAAGAGAACGCCTTGTTTTTTTTGCCAAAAAACAAATTGGGAAACCTTATAAATGGGGCGTGAAAAAATCCGAAATCGGAAAATTTTTTGATTGTTCCAGTTTTACTCAATATTTATATAAACGTATTGGAATTGAATTGCCAAGAACGACAGTTTTACAAGCATATCATGGAGAAGCAATAAAAGCAGCTCAAAAACCACCATTTTTTCAAGAAAAAGATCTAAAAATTGGAGACCTCCTATTTTTCAAAAGCGAAAAAGGACACTATACAAAAGAATTTCCGAACGGCATTGGACATATAGCAATGTATTTAGGAGATGGAAAATTTATACACGCCTCTACGGATAAGGGAGTGCCAAGATATAGTATAGGTCTGGATTTAAAAAACAAAGTCATGTCTGGAAAAGAAAGCGGAGTCAAAATAGAAAATTTTTCAAAGATCACCAATCGCAAAGATTTTCAGGTTGCTAAAAGGATTTTGAAAGACTAAGGAACAAAAAGCCCATTTTATTAAATGGGCTTTTTTAATTGACTTACCCAGCAACATCATGCTATAATATAAAAAGCTTAAATTATTTAAAAATAAAAGGAGGATGTGATGCAATACTTGTTTTTACAACATTTGCTTTACAAAACTGTAATTGCCGCAATGATAATCTCTATTATCGTCTTATTGGTCATAATACCCGCTTTCATTTCACGAAGTAGTAAAGGATGTAATGTGCCGCCCCGAAGAAAGGGTAGATAAATGAGTTGGGATATATTAATCTCCATTTATTTGTTTTCAGGACTGATCGTAGCAACTATAACAGCAGTCTGCGCTAATCCCAAACAAGCAAATAAAAAAGATGAGATTTACGACACTATAACCCCAATAATCCATATAATTGCCTGGCCAATTATAGTCATCAAAACAATTAAGTAAATCTAAAACAAACAGCCTCTCAAGAGAGAGGCTGTTTTTATTTAAAAGGTTTTAATCTTAACTTTTTCCCAAGGGAGCGCTCCAAAGAAGCAAACTTAAAATAAAGATTATCACTAAAATAAATAAAATAACTTTACTAAATTTTTTAAATTTCATTTACTTGTTTAATTAACGACGTAAATTAATTTTAAAGATATTCTTCCTCCAAACCTTTCATAGAGTGATGTTCTCGTAATTTATCCAAAGCTTTAGCTTCGATTTGCCTAATTCTCTCACGAGTTACTTGAAACTCCTTACCCACTTCTTCCAAAGTATGTCCCACACCATCTTCTAAACCAAAACGCATAGAAATAATTTTTTGTTCTCTATCGGCTAAATCATTAAGAATCTGTTTTAATTGATCGCGCAATAAACTATGAGTGGCGGCTTGAGTGGGAGAAACTGATTTTTCATCAGAAACAATTTCACCCAAAAAAGAGTCATCATCGGAATCTCCAATAGGAGTTTCCAAAGATAAAGTTTCCTGGGCAATTTTAGCCAAATGATGAACTTTTTCCACTTCCATACCCATTTCCGCGGCAATTTCTTCCGGCAACGGATCGCGTCCCAAATCCTGAGACAATCTCCTGCGAGCCTGCGAATATTTGGAAAGAGTTTCAATCATATGAACCGGAATTCTGATAATTCTAGTCTGATCAGCCAAAGCGCGAGTGATGGCCTGCCTAATCCACCAGGTAGCATAAGTAGAAAACTTAAATCCTTTAGTATAATCAAATTTTTCCACTGCGCGCGCTAAACCAATATTCCCCTCTTGAATCAAATCCAAAAGAGTTAAATTCGGACTACGATTCACGTATTTTTTAGCAATAGAAACCACCAATCTTAAATTGCTTTGAATTAAAATCTGCCTAGCTTCTCTATCGCCCTCTTGAACGCGTTTTGCCAACTCCCTTTCTCTAGCCGCATTCAACAAAGGAATCTTTCCAATTTCTCTTAAATAGTTTTGAACCGCATCAGAAATTTCACCAAGATCCTCGACACGAGTAGCCTTTTTTAATTCTTCTTCAGACACCTCTCCTTCGGGCGGCAATTCAATCAAATCTTTAGAAGTAATCACTTCCACATCGGCCTTCTCGCACATATCATAAATTTGTTCCAAGAAAGAGACATCATTTTCTATTTGAGGAAACTGAGTCAAAATTTCTGTTTCTGTAATAAAACCGCGTTCTTTTCCTTTTTTCAAAAGAACGTCAAATTTCTCCTGCCAAAGCTCCGCCTTCTTTCCTTTTTTAGAAACGGCTTTTTTCTTAAAGATTATTTTTTTAGAAATCTTAGAGACGCTTTTCTTGATTGGTTTTTTATTCTTTTTCGCAATAATTTTTTTATGTGTTTTTGTCTTTGATTTTAATTTTGCCATGGTTATATTTATTAAAATATTTAAACTTTATTACGAAACTTTTAACTAATACTTAGAAAAATCCTTCAACAGTTCTTTAAATTCACCCAAGTGCCGATTTAACGCTTCCATATCATTATTTCTTTCAGCCACTTTAATTAATTGTGTTTTTTGACTAATGAGACTTTTGAGAGTCTCCTTGCGCAACTCATGAATGGCATTATCAAATTCTCCCGACAAATCCGCGTCTTCCTCAAACTGATATTCAGCCAATAAATTGAAATATCCTATCTTTTCAGACAAAGCGCCATTATCAGTTAAAATAGCACAATCTTTGGCAAGTATCAATGCTTCGGCCAAACTTAGATAATCACCCTCTAAATATTCCTTAACTTCGCTCAATCTCTCTCTAATCTCCTGTTTTTTAACAGCCAAAGCCAAAATTCTTTCAAAAAGCAATTCTTTTCTCGTTTTCAAAATTTTAATCGCTTCTTTAACATCCTGTTTCATTTCTCTATAATCACGAGCATCCAATTGCAACTTTTCCAACTGTTCCTCCAAATACGATTCTTTAATATCCAAATCGGCAGATATTCTGTTAAGCCAATGGGATTTTTCCACTGGATTAGAAAGCCAATGAATTTTAGAAAGCATAAAATCAACAGCCTGTTTTTTCTTTCCAACATCTTCTTTATCCAAATCATTAAAAGCTAAACGATAATAATAATCACCGGACTCTTCCTTTGTTTCTATAATCTTTTTTACTTCTCCGGGATATTTTTGCAAATAATCGGCCAGGTCTTTAATATTTTCCGGCAAACTCAAAACATAAACATTGAAATCAAAGGCTTTAGCCAAATCAATGGCGCGTTCTGTCGCCATTCTACCAGCCTCATCCATATCGTAAGCCACCACCAAAGTTTTAGCCAAACGCTTCAAAAGACGCAATTGATCCTCCGTCAAAGCCGTGCCAGAAGTAGCAATAACATCATCCAAACCATCTTGCCAAGACATTAAGAAATCCATTTGTCCTTCCACTAACACCGCTTCGCTTTTTTCTCTAATGGCTTTTTTATTTTTAGAAAATCCGTATAAAATTTTACCCTTGTTAAAAATAGGATTCTCCGGAGAATTCAAATACTTGGGTTCATTTTCGTATTTAGCCTCACCAAAAATTCTACCAGTAAATCCGGCTACATTATCCTGACTATCAAAAATAGGGAAAATAATTCTGGAACGAAAACGATCAAAATAAAAACCGGCATTTTTAACCGACTTAATGACTAATCCGGTTTTCAAAATATCATCCTGCTTAAATCCTTTTTTTATTAAATATTGATTCAAGGTGTCGCGACCATCGGGCGCAAAACCCAATTGCCAAAAATCAATAGTTTTATCCTTCAATCCCCTCTCTTTCAAATAATTAATAGCCGCCGAACTGCTTTTCAAATACTTCACAAAAAAGTCATTGGCCGCTTCCGTAATTTCACGAATTTTTGATATTTCATCTTTTACACGAGGATCTTCTTTTCTCAATTCCACACCAGCCTGTTTCGCCAATAACCTCAAAGCCTCAGGAAACTCCAAATTTTCATACTTCATTACAAACTTGAAAATGTCTCCCCCCTCTCCACAACCAAAACAATGAAAAATCTGCCTTTCAGGAGAAACCATGAAAGACGGAGTTTTTTCTTTATGGAATGGGCACAAGCCCTTGTAATTAGCGCCAGCCTTGGAAAGCTTAACATGAGTGCCAATTATTTCCACAATATCCAAACGATTTTTAACATCATCTATTACGCCCATAAATCAACTTAATTTTCTTGTTATTGGAGTTTGGGGTTTTTATTTAATCTTCACTTTTACAAAATATTTCTTTCCTATTTTTATAATATATTCTTTTCCTTTTTCCAAAATCATAAATGGATCCTTAATTTTTTTATCATCAATATCAACGCCACCGGCCATAATCAAATTCTGACTAGCTGAATTACTTTTAATGCTTTTATCTATTTGAGGCAATAATTTAAAAAGAGGCTGATTCTGAAAATCCAATGTAACAACACCTATGTCAGTGGGAACTTCCTTCTGACTAAAAGTCTTAATAAAACCATTTTTAGCAGATCGCGCCGCTTCTTCTCCGTGATAAAGTCTAGTGATTTCATAGGCCAAACGCAATTTCAAATCACGAGGATTAACGTTGTTTTTCAAATCACTTTCCATCTTTTTTATCTCCGTATTTTTCAAATCAGTGCATAATTCAAAATATTTCAAGATTAAAGAATCGTTCAAAGACATAACCTTCCCAAACATCATCTCCGGTTTTTCCGTTAAGCCAATATAATTACCCAAAGATTTGGACATCTTCATTTCTCCGTCTAAACCCTCCAGAATCGGCATGGTCAAAGTTGCCTGCGCTGATTGTCCATAAAAATGCTGCAAATCCCTACCTACTAATAAATTAAATTTTTGATCGGAGCCCCCTATTTCTATGTCAGCTCTAACCGCCACCGAATCAAACCCCTGCATAAAGGGATATAAAAATTCATGAAGATAAATTTCATTACCGGATTTAAAACGATTTTTGAAATCTTCTCGTTCCAACATTTGCGCTGCAGTCATAGTAGACATTAATTTCAACATAACCTTCAAATCAATCTTCTTCAACCATTCGCTATTGTAACGCACTTCCGTCTGAGAAGGATTAAGAATCTTTTTAGCTTGTATATAATAAGTTTTTGCGTTTTCTTTAATTTCTTTATCAGAAAGAGCGGGACGAGTCTTAGAACGACCGGAAGGATCTCCAATTAGAGCCGTAAAATCGCCAATAATTAAAACTACTTTGTGACCCAAATCTTGAAACTGCTTTAATTTCCTTAAAACAACGGCATGACCAAGATGCAAATCTTTAGAAGTCGGGTCCACTCCCAATTTAATACGCAATGGTCTATTTTCTTTTTGAGAGATTTCCAATTTTTCTCTCAAAGAATTTTCCGGCAAAATTTCAAAAACGCCCTTTTTTAAAATATTCAATTGCTCTTCTACGGGAGTTTTAACTTTTTCCTTAAAAAATATACTCATATTCAATAATAGTATATAATTTTTGACAACAAAAAACAACCCCGTATATTCCACGTAATATTGATAAAAAACCAACCGCCCCTATGAGGGGCGGTTGGTTAAACCTGCAAGAATGCGAGATTTATTTGATGATTACGAATTGTGATCCTTTAATATCATCCTGATCATCTTTTTTGATGGTTTCGGCTGACAAATCACTTTGAATAACTGAAGCGCCAATATCTTTACCGTCAGTTTCTTTAATTTCCCCTAAAAGAGAATTTAAAGATACGTTATTTTTCTTAAATTCTTTCCAGAACTTATTTTTTTCCTGACGATTTTTCCAAGCTTCGCGAATATAAGCGGAGCAAGCAACGAATGGAATGGCTAACCATTGCCAAAAGGATTTTCCCTTATTGGATTGAGCCATAGATCCGTTGAAGGCTAATGTTTCTTGCTTAATCGCTTGTTTTTCCTTTCTATAGAAAGCGAACCACAAGATTAAGATTAAAAGCAATAAATTCAATATACCTAAGAATTGACACCAAGTGATCTTCATTCCTTTAAATTGATCAATCAAAGCAGCTAAGAATAAAGAATCCAAGAAATCATTGTCGGTTGGTGTGGCCGGCGGATAAACACAAGTAGTGCCTAAAATTTCAGGAGTCGGACTAGGAGTTGCAGTTGCTGTCGGTGTCGGAGTCGGGATGTAAATATATCTTGGACCATAAATTGTGAAATATCCTAAGTTCTTTGTTAATGAAGTTAATGTATTGGCGCTAGTACTTCTAGCAGTCGGCAACATAAACCAATTATTAGCATAGACCGGGGTGTGATAATTAGTAAATGAACTTTCAATATACCCAGAGGTATAACTATTCGGATAAGTAAAATTAATTATCGCATCCTTAGAAAGAGTCACTGTTTGACAATTATCATTCTCGGCAATCACCTGCACAATTTTATTGCCAATGATAGACAAGTTTCCAACCTTAACATTAAGCGCTGATAAATCGCTGGCGCGATAGATGAAAATGCTAATATTAGTATTGGCGCTCACTGATCCCGCTAACACATTATATCTAACACTAAAGCCATCAGAAGTGGAAACATTACAGGTTCCGCCATTATTAGCCGTGGCCACACAAGATGTTTGAGCCAAAGGCAAAGCTAAAAGATTATGCTGACAAATCGGAGGAGTCGGAGTAATAGTAGGGGTCGGAGTTGGAGTCGGAGTGTAAGAACAATAATCTCCAACGCTAAAATTTAAATAACCAGTAGCAATTTGGAAATATTGTTCGCCACAATTGGCTACATACATCTTCTTCCAAACGCCAACATAGATGTTTTTAGTTCCTCCATTAGAAAAAGTGGTGTAAAAACTTCCATTAGGATTATTTGTACTAGTAATATTACCAGTATCTCCAGACCAACGCCATTCACAATAATATCCGTAACATTCAAAAATATCTTGAGTCTTGAATAAGCTTTGCTGTCCAGCACAAACCGGAGTTGGGTCACGATAAATAGTTACCGTATTAATTCCAGGAGGAATACAGGTCGGGCCATAAGTTGGCCACGGAGTGTAAGTTGGCCAAGGGGTATAAGTCGGATACGGGGTGTAAGTCGGGTATGGAGTTGGGGTTGGATACGGAGTATAAGATGGCCAAGGAGTCGGAGTTGAAGAACCAGATACCCTGACGGTAACTTTATCGGAAGCAGAGCCACCATTACCAATACAAGTTATAGTATATGTTTCGGTATAAGAAAGTCTGCCGGTTGATTGAGATCCGGAGATTGATTTAGCACCAGACCAATCACCAGAAGCAAAACAAGAAGTCGCATTGGTAGAAGTCCAGGACAAAGTAGCAGATTCTCCAGAAGAAATGGTAATAGGACCATTTGATCGATTAACCAAAAGGTCAACAGTAGGAACAGAAGTAACAATATTATTTACCAATAAATTATCACAACCATAAGCAACTCTTACGGTTCCGCAACCATCAGCCCAATCAGCACGAACTTCAACACAAACACTCTTTGTGCCGGCTGAAGAAAAAGTTGTATTGAAAGAACCATTTGGCTCATTAGAATTTGTATTATTCACACTACCAGACCAATACCAAGTACAAGAAGCGGAATCACATTCATAAATATGGTCAGTTTTAATATTAACAGACTGATTCACATTGGCTGGCTCTGGATTAAAATTGATAGCGGTCGGATGAGCGGTTATCGGAGGGCAAACGGCGCCATTAGCGACGGCAGCCATACCAAAAACCGGCCTGAAATTCAAACCGTTTACCATAATAAAAGACAATAAAATAGCTCCAGTAATTAAGCCAAAACTAATTATTAAATTGATACTCTTTTTCATATTCATATTATTTTTATAGATTTTACGCTATTTTTTCGACTTTTCAAGTACCAAACGAAAAGTGATATCATTATATCATACCTTAATATAAAAGTCAACCCCACGAGGAGGGCACACCACAAACAATAAATGCCGTATCCCTCGATACGGCATTTATTAATAAAACATCTAATTTTTATCTATTATCACCATTTCCATGCAATATTCCCCTATCCTTTCTAGAAAAAAGCTTCTCAATATTTTCTTCTGCTATTTCCTCAAAAGATAAAGAAAACTCCGTAGCTAATTGCGCCAAATACCACAATACATCGCCCATTTCCTTGCTAATTTCTTTTTTAAATTCATCATCGATTTTTCCATCTTTATCACGAATCAATTTTTTTATTTTTTCCATCACTTCACCGGTTTCACCGGCCAAACCCAAAGATGGATAAACAAAATTCTTCCCCAAATTGGGATAAATCGCGGTTTGTCGAGATTTTTCTTGATACTCTTTAAAATTCATAATTAAAATTATTAACGCGACTTTTTCGCCACCAAATAAATATTTCCGTTTTCATTTCCTATTTTTTTAATCCTTCCGGAATTTATTATTTCCAGATCCGATCGCTTTGCCAATTTTAATAACTCCCCTTTTTTAAACATATGCACATAACGTTTAACCAGTATTTTTCCATTAGCATCTTTCCATAAATAAAAAACATCATTCCAACCTAAAGATGAAGCAAAAAATAATTTCTTCAATCTGTTTTGAAATAAAATCTTCTTAGCGCGAGAATTTGACCACAAATCCCAAACTGTTAAAATTAAAAGGCCGCCCGGTTTTAAAACTCTTTGCGCTTCTTCCATAAATTCCTGACGCAATTGCTTTGATGGGATATGATGCAAAACGGCAAAACAATAAATTTTATCAAAATAGTCATCGGCAAACGGCAGCTGCAAAGCATTGGCCACTCTAAAATCAGCTTCAGAGTGAATATCTTTAGCCTCTTTGATTAATTCTTCAGAAAAATCCACTCCAATATATTGAGCCCCCCTTTCTTTAATTTCTCGAAAAGCCCTGCCATTACCACAACCCAAATCTAAAACCAAATCATCTTCTTTTATATAATCCAATAAAAATTTGGCATCCGGCCAAAAATAAGTTCGAGTCTTTGAAAAGTGACCGGCAATTCTATTGTAATCAGCTTTCACATCGCTTAATAATTTTTCAGCTCTTTTTTGTCTCATAATTTTAATGCTTAAATAAGTATTTATCGTATAATCTTTATTTTATAAAAATGATTGCTATACTTGCTTTAATATTTTTTCAGCGTAAGATTATTTTATAACAATGAAAGATGAAATAATCAAAAAATTAATAAAAGCCAAGATTCATACGGAAAAAGATTTGAATGATTTTAAAAGAGAAATCTCCAAATCCTCCGGTGAATCCCCAATGTCCAATCGTCATCTATCAATGGCTTATTTAGATTTTACTAAAAATAAGAAAAATAAGAAAGATGCCAAACTGTACGCCTTATTAAAAACAAAAAAAATGCGTTCTTTATCAGGGGTGGCAGTTATTACTATTTCTACAAAACCCTATCCTTGCCCAGGTCAATGCCTTTATTGCCCCACCGAGAAAGCGATGCCAAAGAGTTATTTAAGCAACGAGCCGGCTATTATGCGCGCCATTTTAAATAAATTTGACCCCTATAAGCAAACAGCCAACAGAATAAAAGATTTAAAAATCAGCGGACACCCCACCGATAAAATTGAGTTAATTGTTATCGGCGGAACGTGGTCTTTTTTACCGACAAAATACAGAAAATGGTTTATTAAACGCGCTTTTGACGCCGCTAATGGAAAAACCAGTAAAACCATAAAACAAGCGCAACTACTCAACGAGAAAACCAATAATCGTATTATCGGGCTTACAGTTGAAACTCGCCCAGATTTTATCAATGAAGAAGAAATCACTATGATGCGCGAATTGGGTGTTACCCGAGTGGAAATGGGAATACAAAGTATCTATGATAATGTTTTAAAATTAAATAAACGCGGACATTCCGTTGAAAAATCCATTAGAGCCACTAAACTTTTAAAAGAAGCCGGATTTAAAATCTGCTACCACTTAATGCCCAATTTAATGGGTTCTACTCCTCAAAAAGACTTGACCATGTTTAAAGAAATATTTAAAAATCCTGACTTCCAACCGGACTTATTAAAAATATACCCGTGCGTAGTTTTAAAAGAATCTCAACTTTATAAATCATATTTAAAGGGAGAATACAAACCATATCCGGAAAAAACATTAAATCAATTAATGGAAAAAATAATGTTGGAAATCCCCTATTATTGCCGCATGCAAAGAGTCATCAGAGATATCCCGGCCACCAGTATTGTCGCCGGATCCAAAACATCCAACTTGCGAGAAATGATTGACAGAGAAATGATTAAAAAGGGAGAAAAATGCAAAGATATCCGTTCACGAGAAGTAAAGGATTTATATGATCCCAAAGAGAAAATCCAATTATTTAGAATCGACTATAGCGCATCCGATGGAAAAGAAATATTTTTATCATGGGAAAATAAAGATAGAACAAAATTATTCAGTTTATTGCGTTTACGCATTCCAGAATACGCCTTACAAAAACAACCATTTTTTATCCAAGAATTAGAAGGCGCTGCTTTAATTCGTGAAGTTCACACTTACGGACAACTTTTAAGCATTGGCAAAAAATCTATTGCCGCCCAACATATGGGATTAGGCAAAAAACTTGTTGCTGAAGCGGAAAGGATAGCCAAAAAAGAATTCAAATTAAAAAAGATAGCCGTGATTTCCGGCATTGGTGTTCGTGATTATTACCGCCATCTTGGTTATGAGTTAGAAGGCACGTATATGACAAAAGATATTTAAAAAAATCCGCCAATTGGCGGATTTTTTTAAATTTATATCAATCCGTTTTTTACCTAAAAATTATAGCCGTTATAGCAGTCAGTGCAGCCAGAATCACCCCAAAACCATTTGAAACTACCATAGGCCAATCTTTTTTAGGTTTTAAGAAACCATATGAAGACCAAGCAATACAATTTATCATTGTCGCAATAGGTAAAATTACAGAGCCAATTTGACCAGAAACATTTAATCTAATCTGATCAATGTACGAAAAAAACATGGCTATTCCCATAAGCGCTGCAAACCATCCTATTTTATCAATAATTTTTTCATTCATATAAATTAAATCAATCCAGCTTTTTCTTTCACTTCCTTCATTGTTACTTGCGCGATTTCTCGGGCTTTTTTTGCGCCCTCTTCATAGACTCTCATTACTGCTTTTTTATCTTTCATTAATTCTTCTCTTTTAGTTTTAAACGGCGCAAAATATTCAACAATGGCTTTAGCCAATGATTCTTTTAATTCTCCATATCTCAATCTTTCCAAATTAACCTCTATACCATCAAACAAAGACTTATATTGCAAAGGATTAAACTCTCTCATTAAATTAAACATATTAACCACTGCCGCTGACATAGCCGGGAAATTTTTATCATCCTTTCCTTTTTTACTCGGCTCAATAATTAATTCGTCTTTACCCAAAGAAATTTTAGCGAATAAATCATTGGAAGCAGTGGCCATAGATTTTATTTTATCCTGAATTATTTTTGGCTCATCAAAAACTCCAATATAAGAATTTTCTGAGCTCTTAGACATTTTTTCCAAAGGATTTTTTAAACTCATCAAACGAACAGTCCTAGTTAATAAAGCTTTCGGTTCTGGAAACACATCCCCAAAACGACGATTAAATCTTCTAGCTGTTTCTCTAGCTATTTCCAAATGTTGTAATTGATCATCGCCTACCGGCACGCCCTCGGCCTTATAAAGCAAAATATCCGCTGCCATTAAAATGGGATAAGTAAACAACCCGGCATTTATATTCTCCGGCTGTTTTTTAGATTTATCTTTATATTGAGTCATTCTTTCCAAATCTCCAATCGGCGTCACGCAATTAAAAAACCAGGACAACTCAGTCGCTTCTGATACATGAGATTGGATAAAAAGAGTGCATTTTTTTGGATCTAAACCCAAGGCCAACAAATCAATGGCCAACTGTTCAATCTGTCCCTTCTTTTCCTCAGCCAAACCAGTGCTTTCCGTTAAAGAATGAAGATCAGCTAAAAAAAACAAACAAGAATTATTCTTATCTTCCTGTAAATTAATCCAATTTTTTATAGCCCCAAGGTAATTGCCAAGATGCAATTTTCCGGATGGTTGAATTCCACTTACTATTTTCATATATCTACATTTTACATTAAAATAAACAAAAGAAAAAGCCCCACTTTAAATGAGGGGCTTTTTATATTAATTGCCATTTACGCTACTGAAAATCTAAAAGTTCTTTCGTGATCATCAATACACACGCTCACGCCAACAGAACAATCGCTTATTTTAAATACTTTTAATATCTTAAACGCCACTTTCTTCGCTGGCTTTTCTGATATTTTTAAAATATCACTGGTAAAAACATCCTTCAAAGAAAAACTGATTTCTTGAACATCAACCGGAGAATATTGAAACACTTCTCCATTTTCCCAAATATAAATAAATAATTTTTTAGTGATTATCTTTTTGCTTATATCCTGATTGAGCGTTTTATCATAAAAACATTCAGTATTCATTCCCTCATAAAGGACAGCAATAAAATTATTGCGATGTTTTTCAAAAGAAATTATTTTTCCGGAACCCCCAACTAAAAAATTAAAATCGGGATGCCTGCGACGTACCCAAGAAATGAATTTAAAGGAAGGTAAATTATATTCCGCAATTTCATAAATAGGAACGCGTTCTATATGAATAATCGTTTTCCCATCATAGTTTTCTTGTTTAACAACCTTTTTTGTTCTAAAAATTACTTTCAATATAAGGACAACCAGAAAAATTAAAAGTGCGCAGCAAATCAACAATTGATACTGAGTAAAATAATAAAGAATCGGTTTTTCCATTTTCACCTCTCATTTTTGAATGTGCTAATAAAAATTATAGTGCCGTTTTTTTTGATTGTAAAGCAAACCCGCCCCGTTCATATTTTAATGAACAGGGCGGGTTGTTAATTTCTTTAAACACTCTACATTTCCACAATAAACGGTAAAATCATGGGTCTACGTTCGGTACGTTTAAAGATAAATTCACCGATTTTATCACGCAAATTATCCTTTACATAAGCCCAATTAGTCGTACGATCCTTGGAAGAAGTCTTGCTAATAATATCTTTAACCAAAGTATTGATTTCCCTAATAAATTCCTTGGATTCTTTTAGATAAACAAACCCTCGAGAATGGACCTCCGCCTCTCCTTTCAATAATCCCGACTCCCCATCAATCATAGCCACAATGACAAGCATACCATCTTGCGCCAGTTGCGTTCTATCGCGCAAAACCACCTCTCCCACGTCACCAACCCCCAAACCATCAACCATAACATAATTAGCCGGCACTTCTCCTTCAAACTTCATAGTGCTCTTCGTGAGATCTAAAATCTGACCATTGTCGGCAATAGCAATATTGCTCTTGGGCAATCCCAATTGCTCGGCTAAATCAGCATGAACTTGAAGCATGGAGTATTGACCATGAATAGGCATAAAGAATTTCGGCTTAATTAAATTATGCATTAACTTCAAATCGTCTTGTTGCGCATGTCCACCGGCATGAATATCCAACATTTTATAATGGAATACCTTTGCTCCTTGACGATAAAAATTATCCTTCAAATTTTGCACAGCTCGTTCATTGCCCGGAATAACCGAAGAAGAAAATATAATTGAGTCTCCCCTTTCAATCTTAAAATATTTATGTTCACGGTTAACTATTCTCATCAAAACCGCTCGGTCTTCACCCTGCGATCCAGTACAAATAATGGTCAATTGATTTCTATGCAAAGCCTCCGCTTCTTGCGCGGAAATAATAGTATTTTTACCAACCTGCAAGTAACCCAACGCTCTCGTTATAGCCACGACATTTTTCATGGAAAAACCGTCTATGACCACTCGACGACCATATTTCTCAGACAACCAAATCAATTGCTGCACACGTCCCACCAAAGAAGAAAATGTTGCTGCAATAATCTTTCCTTGAGACTTTTCAAAAATTCTCTCCAAATCTTCATAAATATTTTTTTCAGAAATGGAATGTCCAGGTTCTTCAGCGCCAGTAGAATCAGCCATCAACAATAAAACTCCACGTGAAGCCAATCTGGAAATTCTACCCAAATCAACCGGAGGATCGATAATTGGACTATAATCAAATTTAAAGTCAGTCATATAAAAAATAGTACCGACTTCTGTTTCTATAGCAAAACAAACCGAATCAGGAATATTATGATTTACCCTAAATGGATGAATCTTAAAATAACCAATATTAATACTGTCCAATTTAGTCGGATCAATTACTTCTATTTTTAAGCGAGGTTGATTCGGAAAATCATCCTGACGTTTCAAAATAAGAGCACGAGTCAAAGGAGCTGTGTATATCGGAGGATTACCCAGTTTAGTGATAATATAAGGAATAGCTCCAATATGATCAAGATGTCCATGAGTAATAAATACTCCAATTATTTTCTTTTTATTTTTTTCTAAATATTCAATATTAGGGATGATAAAATCAACACCCGGCATATCTTCTTCCGGAAAACGCAATCCGCAATCCATTACAATAATTTGATTCTTATATTCAATAAAACTCAAATTACGGCCTACTTCTCCGAGGCCTCCTAAAGAACACACTTTAATGTGTTCGCCCGCTCCATCAGAATGTCGATGCTGCGGCCTTCTATTTATAAACTTTCTTGGTGTCATCATATTTTTCTTTACTTTAACGTGCCCTCAAGAGGATTTGAACCTCTATCTCCGTTAAGAGACAGGCTCCTGAAGCCTGCGTGTCTACCAATTCCACCATGAGGGCAAAAAGAATTGGCTTTTAATTTATTTTTTCAAATAATTTATCGACTGTTAAAAAATCTTTATATTTTAATTGATTTGTTAAAAATTCCAAGTTTTCTAATTCCTTGGGCAAGATTCTCGGTTTTAATTTAATTAATTCCGGAACTTTTTGATAACGATTATTTTTAATTGCCTCCCACGCTCCGTCTTCTTTTCTTACTATGTAATAACAAGCGCCGTGATTTTGAATAAATAAACTATAATCGTTTTCAATTTTATCATTTACCCAATTGAACATTGAAGCTTCTGTTTCTCCCAAATTAATAGAAGTCATACTGAATTCAGACGGAATTACAATCTTTTCTCCCTTATTCGCTTCTATTAAATAAACTTGTTCTATTTCTAATGGTAAACCAACAGAATGCTTCTGGCATAAAAATCCTATTTTACCGCTTAAAATTTCATAAATTTCTACCTCGTTATTTTTATGATAATGCCCAAAAGTCTTCGGAATTTCTCGTCCGAGCATTTGTGGGTAAATAACAGTTAAATCTTGACGCCATCCATTCTGCGCATCCTTGCCTCTTTCCACATCATAAACAACAGCATCTCCGATTACGCCATCATCATAAAGAACTGGCTTTAAATCGCTTATCCTTTTACTTTCTTGTTTCATTTATTTATTCTGACTTAAAAACTCTCTTAGTCTTTAAGAACCAATGATTGACGTCGTAATATCTATCAGATAAAGAATTGAGTTTAGCCATATTGTTCAAATCTAAATTAGTTAAAGAAACCATAATATAATAAGGATTGAAAAGAAACACAGCAGGAGCGTCGGAATAAACAAAACTTTGGAACTTCTTCAAATCATTAGCTTGCTCTTCCACATCAAAAGTTTGTCTTAATGATTCCAAAACTTTATCAGCTCCGGAATTTTCATAAAGCGCCAAATTAAAACCAGGACTGAGTTTCTGAGAAGAATGCCAGAAAGAAAATGGATCAGGATTATAATTCAACATATTGCCAAAAATCAAAGCATCGTACACTCGGGGTTCCAAATAATTAGATTGTAATTCCTTAGCAGAAACAATTTGAATTTCCACGCGACATCCGATCTTAGCCCATTGATCTTTTAAAATACTAGCCGTTTCAATCAATCCCGCTGATTCCGGAACAATTAATCTAAAAGAAAGCAAAGACAAAACGTCTAAATCTTTTGATAATTTCTTTTCTAATATTCCATCACCGTCACTATCTTTCCAACCATTTTTACTTAAAATATCATTAGCCTTTTCCAAGGAGAACTCCCAATTTAAACCGGATTCATATCCATTCATATCCGATAAGATGGGGCCATTAACCTCTTTTGATTTGCCGTCAAAAACTCTTTCAATCAATTCCTGGCGATTAGTGGCGTAATTTAAAGCGTATCTCACATTTTTATCGGCTAAAACTTTAGAAATACTCTGATTAAAAAATACAGCATAATATCTAGCCAAACTAACATCTTTTTCTCCATAATGCCTGTCTATATTTTCTAAATTATTACTGTTAACTCCAGCATACAAATCAATCTGCCTAGAATTAAAAGCCTTAACCGCCTCAGGCTCGCTTTGGTAAAGTTTAACTGTATAAGAATTTATATAAGAACGACCCTGAAAATACTTTTCATTAGCTGTAAATTTATAATAATTGATAAAACCGTTTTTACTTTTTTCAAATTTATCAAAAACAAACGGGCCCGTGCCAATAGGTTGAAAATTATAATCGGATAAATATAAGTTTGCCAAAGGAATAGCGCTAAAAATATGTTCCGGAATTATTTTCTGTTTTAAATTCTCTTCAAAAAATGAATAAGGATTTTTTAATTCAAAAACAACTGTGTACTCATTAAATTTTTGAACCTCCACTCCTTGCCAGGCTGTGGAAGAACTTCGGCTCTCCGGATCTTTAATGGCTTTTATGGTGAAAACAACATCATCGGCGCTGAAGCGTTCTCCATCGTGCCACAAAACATCCTGTCTCAAATGTACTATCCATTTTTTTCCATCATCACTCTTTTCTATTGATTCAGCCAAATCATTAACAATTCCACCATTTCCGTCGCTTTTTACCAGACCATTAAAAACCAAAGAACTCAAATCTTTATCCACATCATTTTGAGCTAAAATAGGATTTAAACTGGTGGGCTGTCCAACAAGACCCTCCCTCAAATCGCCTCCTTGCTTAGCTACTTTGACGGTGTTAGCCAAATACCATCGAGCCGCCAAAAAAACAGAGCAAATAATAATAAAAATTGCCGCAATTTGAAAAATCTTTTTTTCTTTTGGCGTTAATACACTCCAAAAATTTCTCCAATAAGAACGAGAAATAAATTTTTTAATATCCATAAGGATTATTAATTAAAACCCCCTTAATCAATCAAAAATAATTAATTAAAGAAATTAACTCAACAAAAATATGGCTATGCTGGATAAAAATAATAGCGCAGCCAAAACAATAGTACTTCTAAAAATAAGAGTCTCAAACCCTCTGCGTTTATGATAAAATTCCCCTTGTCCATCTCCACCACCAAAAAGACCACCTAATCCGGAACCACGCTGTTGCAATAAAACAGACACAATTAAAAGCACGGATACTATAATTTGAATAATTTCTACAATACTCTTTAAATTCATATTTTTTATTTACCCAGTAGAGGAATTTCCAAATATTATTTTTGTAAGCTTTGAAAATTCTTTTATTTTATATTAATTGAATTAGACCTAATAATCGCTACCCATTTTAGAAAAACCAGTATATAGCTAAAGCTAATTGGAAATTCTCATGCTGGGTTTAATCGCTCTTTTTTGCCAAATTAAATGCAAAATTAATCAATGAAATAATCAAAGTCGCCCAAATCAACGACCAACCAACAGGAATAACTAAATTAGTCGGGAAAATTTGTGTCACTGCCCATAAAATCAAGGCATTGAGTAACAAACTCGCCAAACCAAAAGTTAAAATAATCAAAGGACCGAAGAAAAATTTTAATACAGGCTTCACTAATACATTCAATATCGCTAGCACGGCAGCTACTTCCGCCAGCACCAACCAATCTCCACTAAAACTAACACCTGGAACAACTTCTGAAATAATCCAGATGCCCAAGCCATTAACCAAAATTTGGATGATAAACTTAGAAATAAGCTTAAACATTATTTTTATATTACCAAAAATCAAGAAAAAAAGCAAACTAGGCTGAAATATTATTTCCGGTATTATCCTTAAAAACAATCAATTTATAACCAATAAAATTCCAAATAATATAAGCTCCGGTAGCGATTAGTTTAGCGATATTTTCCCAAATCTGCGGACTAAGTCCCAATGCCGGCTCCATAACAGTAGTAAAGAACCACAAGATAACACTATTTAATATAAAGCCGATAGCGCTAACGATGAGAAATTTCAAAAATTCTCCGGCCACTTTTTTATTTTGACTCTGAAAAGTCCAATATTTATTCCAAAAATAACTATTTATATTGGCTGCCAGAAAAGAAAAGACATTAATCAAAATCAAAGAAAAACCAGAATATACATGAAAAACATAACTCAACGCATTCAGAACACTAAAATCCAATAAGGTGTTAGAGATGCCAACTAAACCATACTTAGCCAATTGTTGAAATATAGCTATTTTTCTACCAATTAAATTGGCAATTATCACACCCAAAACAGAAATAACCGGTAAAAGAACCAATAACGCCCAACGCCATTGCCAATAGTCCTGCAAGATGCCCAAATTCATCCAGACTGGCCAGATCAACCAAGCAATCATTTCACCGACTATTGCCGCAAAGATTAGATCTTTTTTTATTGTCATTGTTTTAAAATAAAACGCGACAAAATTATTTTTATAAAATAAAATTCCACTAAGGAAAGCTAAATGCGGGCCCACTCCGACTCGAACGGAGAACTTCGATTTTGGAGATCGACATTTTACCATTGAAACTATGGACCCCAATAGAAACGGGTCAATCCCCCGTTTCTTTTACTTTTTCATTTCCTTATGAATAGTATGGACTTTGCACTTAGCGCAATGTTTTTTTAATTCAATTTTCTTTTCCACTGTTTTCTTATTTTTAGTGGAATAGTAATTGATATTTTTGCATTTAGTGCATTGTAATTTAATTAATCTGTCTTGAGACATAATTTTAAATTAAAAGTTAAAAATCAAAACTGACATTAACGACTACTTTTAACCCTGAGCCAATGACCAGACTTGAACTGGTGACCTACCCCTTACCATGGGGTTGCTCTACCAACTGAGCTACATTGGCATATTTTGGTGGGTAGGGCAGGATTTGCACCTGCGTAGGCCAGTGGCCGACAGATTTACAGTCTGTTGCGTTTGACTACTCCGCCACCTACCCATAACAACATCTGAGCTTGTTTACCTCACCACCTTTACATCTGAGCCATCTCCCGGATTTGGACCGGGGACCTACTGTTTACAAAACAGTTGCTCTACCACTGAGCTAAGATGGCAAAGGCGGTGAGACAAACAATAATGATACCCACATTCAGCAAATATTATTTATAACTCTTCGTTTCTTTCTTCTGATGCTTTTTGTGGCTGAGGCGTTACTTTCGCCTTGCGCGGACGTCGTGTCACTTTTTTCTTTTGCACAACGACCTCAATAACATTCGGTTCCAAATCAAATTTCTTAACAACATCCTCATTGCCAACTATTAGAACATCAACCTTATCATCAAGATTAACTGTTTTTTCTTGTTTTGGCAATAATTCATCAATAGACTTATCAACTCCGGCGATCAAATCCACATCCCCCTCTAAATCCTTAAATTCATCTTGCTGAATATTATCAATATTTATTTCTTCTTTAACTATCAAACTATCGTCACCCTTAAAAATGGATTTTGGTTTAGAATGACTCTTGAGGGTATCCAAATGCTTTTGAAGATAAGTATCTATCCTCATCAAAATTATTCTAGAACGCCTGAGAGCCTTTTCCAAGAAACCATTAACCTTTGCATCAATTTTTTCAATAGGAATTCGATGAATAAATTTTCTTTTCTTATTCAAAGAAGATTCACCTTCAATATTATGCTCAGCTTTTCCTTCTTCATCTTTTATTTTTGGCAAATTCTTAATAATCAGCCAAATAATCAAGCCGAAACAAAGCAATAATATAATTTGCGGAATTAAAGAAAACATATCTTGTTGCGCGCAAAAAAATGGCGCATATTTATTATACCACTAAATTTCAAAACGTGAAAATCTTAACACTTTAATATTCTCACCCGTTTTAGAGATATAACCCTTAATCAAATCTGCAATGGTTTGGCTAGGATCTTTTATGTATGCTTGATTCAACAAACAAAGTTCGGCGAATCTTTTCTTTAATTTTCCCTCAATGATTTGTTCAACAATTTTTTCCGGTTTTCCGGAATCTTTCATTTCTTCTTTGGAAATCTCCCTCTCTTTAGTTTTAAATTCTTCAGAAATATCGTCTTCACTTACAAATTCCGGAGACATAGCCGCAATTTGCAAACAAATTTCGTGAGATAATTCTTTAAATAAATCATTTTTTGCTACAAAATCAGTTTCACAACGCAAATCCAACAAAACTCCTACCTTACCACTAGCATGAATATAGGACTCAATCAAGCCACTTTTTGTCTCTCTACCACTCTTTTTTAAAGCTGTAGCCTGCCCCTTTCTCTTTAAAATCTCTTTAGCCTTTTCCAAATCTCCTTTAGACTCGTCTAAAGCGTTATTGCATTCCATTACTGAGGCGCCAGTTTCTTCTCTTAATTGTTTAACTATATTAATGTCCATTTTTTTAACAAATATTAAATTTATTTCTTTTCCACGACAATTTTTTGTTTATTATCATTAAGCGCCGAGATTAACTGATTCAAAATGTATTCTACACTAGAACGAGTATGATCACTGGCGATAATAGGATAATCAATCATCCTTGGATCGGAATCGGTATCAAGGATACCAATTATTGGAATATTTATTTTCTTTGCTTCCTTTACTGCTGTTTCATGCAATTTTGTATTAACAACCAACAAGGCATCGGGCAATCTATCGCATTTATCCAATCCCTTAAACATTTCGGATAAATCAATGATTTCTTTTTGGAATTTAATTCTTTCTTTTTTAGTATATTTTTGCAATTCACCTTTAGAATCTTTTTCTCTCAATTCACGTAAATATTTTAAACGAGTATAAACGGTTTTAAAATTAGTAAGAAGTCCTCCAATCCAATGGTTGATTGCGCACCAACATCCGGCTTTTTCCGCAGCAATTTGAACCAAATCTCTTACCATAGGATTCGTTCCAACAATCATTAACATCTTACCTTTTTGACTTAAATCGCCGATAAACTTCTTAGCCTCTTCTAATTGATCATAGGTCTTTTCCAAGTCAATGATTTCTAAACCATTTTTAGCTCCAGCAATATACGGTTTCATGCGTGGATTGGTCTTAGAAGTGCGATGACCAAAATAAACACGGGCCGTAATCATTTCGTGTAAAATCTGGTTTTTTTCTTGAGATACCTCATTCGTATTTGAATTATTGTCTATATTTAACATATTTAATATTCTATAAAAAAATAGGAAAAAAGCAAGCCCCACACCCTTTGTGGATGACGTTTACCGGGCTTATCTCGCACAAGAAAGCGAGATAAGCCAAATTCACAAAGGGTGCGAGGCAAGGCCCTACTACTCATAACAATATTACAATATTGCTTTTTTCAAAACTTTGTATTAAAATGAAAAATATATGAAAAAAGATATACATCCAAAATATCACGAAAAAGCGAAGGTTAAATGCGTTTGTGGCAATTCTTTTGAAGTAGGCTCTACTCAAGAAGAAATTCAGGTAGAAATCTGCTCACACTGCCATCCTTTTTATACCGGCAAAGAAAAAATGATTGACACCGCCGGAAGAGTAGAAAAATTCAAACAACGCGTTGCCAAAAAACAAGAATTGACTAAAAAAGCTAAGAAAGCTTAATTTTTATCATTTTATGGACGAAGTCAATAATGTTATTGTTGAAATTAGAGCCGGAGCCGGTGGTGAAGAATCGGCTCTTTTTGCTTTTGAACTATTTAGAATGTATCAAAAATACGCCACTAGAAAAAATTGGCAAATGACCATGTTGGACTCCAATAATACTTCCATTGGAGGCATTAAAGAAGTAAGTTTTGAAATTTCTGGAATAGGAGCTGATGTCTTAAAAAATGAAGCCGGAGTACATCGTGTACAAAGAGTTCCCGAAACCGAAAAATCAGGAAGAGTTCATACATCAACCGCTTCTGTGGCTATTTTAGCCAAACCAAAAAATGTAAACGTACAAATTAACCCGCAAGATTTGGAAATCACCTTTTGCAAATCATCCGGAGCTGGCGGACAAAATGTTAATAAAGTAGAAACGGCCGTAAGAATTTTACACAAACCCAGCGGCGTAATCGTTGCTTGCCAGAACGAACGATCTCAATTCAAGAATCGCGAAAAAGCTATGGAAATATTGCAAGCCAGATTATATGAAGCCAATTGGAATGCCAGTCAGGGAAAATTATCCGACGAACGCAGACAACAAATCGGGACTGGAGATCGCTCAGAAAAAATAAAAACCTATAATTTCCAACAAGACAGACTTACCGATCATCGCTATAAAAAGAATTGGCATAATCTAGAAAAAATCATGGAAGGAGATTTAGATCAAATATTTGATTATTATAAACAAAACGCTAATCAAAAAACCGCTTAAAGCGATTTTTTGATTTGTTAATATTTACGACTTTAAAAAAGCCGCGCCCTCATCGGGATCCATAGGTGTAATTTCTATACCCGTATCTATTTCAAAACCGGCAGAAATACAAACTCTAGGAATAATTTCAATATGCCAATGAAAATCACGAGATTTCTTTTTATCGCAAACCGGGGTCGTATGAATAAAAAAATTCAAATCCGGATCCGATACTTTATCCCTTAAAATCATTAATCCCCTTTTTAAATTTTCAGCCACTGATTTTGTTTCTTCAAAATCCGCATCCTCAAAAAAAGGAGAATGATTTTTAGGATAAATTCTTAATTCAAACGGCTCGCGAGAAATATAAGGGGTAACGAGCACTGATTTTTCATTTTCAAAAATAACTCTTTTTCTATCTTGTAATTCAAAATTAACTATCTCACAATAAGGACATTTTTGTTTTTTCTTCCAATATCGCCTCACCCCGTCAAAGACTCTTTGAGCGGACGAAGAAACCACCGGCAAAGCAATCATTTGCAAATGTGGATGATAAATAGAAGCTCCGGCTGAAAATCCCCAATTATGATAGATAGAAATATGTTTAACTTTTTTATCTTGAGCTAATTCCCGATATCTTTTCTGCAATGATTGCAACAAAACAGTCAATTCTTCAACAGAATAATCACTTAATGGTCTAGCATGATCTTTAAGAATAACAACTTCATGATGACCATATCCGTTTATTTTTTCATAAGGCCCGACGTCCGTTTTCTTTACAGACTTAATACCCCCACTTAATGCAGGAAATTTATTCTCAATAAATCTCACAAGCCAATCTTTTGACTCGGGCAAACTACCCTCCATTAAAACAGGACCGTTGCCAGAAGCCTCAAAATCCTCAAAGGGGCATTTATCGATAGGAGTTACCAAACGATCCAATTTTTTGGAAGCCATTTCCGACGGTCTTTTATTTCTACTCGTAGCAATAACAATCCAATCACCAGAAACGGGATCTTGTCTTAATTCAGAAATATTTTTTGATGAGTTAATTTGATTGTGATCCATAATCATCTGATGCGCGATGATAAATCTTTCTCCAAAGATTGAGTCTAATCTTAATTACTTCCAAAAGAACCTTCAAATAAGCTGAAGCTTTAACATGTGAACGTGTATCATTAACCCAAGTGATACCTACTTCTTTAATTTTGTAACCCAAAAGTTTGGCAATAGCCAAAACCTCCACATCAAATCCCCAACGAGTAATAGTTAAGCGAGAAAAAATTCTTTCAGCCGCATCTTCCGTGAAAGCTTTAAATCCGCATTGTGTATCTTTCACGTTAGGCACCGCCATTATTCTAATAAATAAATTACCGGCTCTACCTAGAATACGTTTCAAAAGCGGTTGATATAATTCTACGCTGGCGCCACTAATAGCGCGCGAACCTATGACAACTTTATAACCCTCTTTAAAAAATGGCTGCAACTTTGCAAAATCTTCAATCTTAGTAGAATTATCCGCATCCATAAAAAGACGGACATTGCCCTTGGCACTCAACATTCCTTGCGCTACCACTCCTCCTTTGCCCTTATTCTCCGCATTATCAATCAAATGAAGATTCTTTATTACCGGCATAAGCTTGTCTACAACCACGGCAGTATTATCTTTGGAAGCATCATTAACAACAATAATCTCATAAGAGTATTCGGCTTGTGATAAAAATTTATCCACATCAAAAAGCGTATTGGTGATGCGTTCTGCTTCATTATATGCGGGAATAATTACTGATAAATAAGGTTTGGCCATTTTTTTAAACAAAATCAATAACCATAAAAATATACAAGTCTACTTTTTGATGAATAACGAATCCAAAAAGTAGATGGTTAAAAATCTCGTTTGTTAATTAGACTATCTTGTTTTTATTATAACAAAAAATATCAATAAAAACAAAAACAATATTATTTAGCCACAAAAACAGACCACAAAATTAAAGATAAGACGAAAGAAAGGGCCTTCAATCCAAAATTATTAGTAATAAAGCCGTGCCACACCCCCTTCTTTTCGGGAAATTTTTCCCTAAGAAAAGCATCAATAACATTTTGCAAATAAGAAGAATTTGGAATCTTTTTCAATTTTCCTTCATAAGCCACAGAAGCTTCGCCTCTTTCTTCGGAAATAATAATGACCAGAGCGTCAGTCTTTTCAGAAATACCTAAACCAGCGCGATGACGAGTACCCAAATCACCCAACTTTTTTATTCCCTCGGCCAATGGCAAGTGAACGGCAAATTTTTTTATCATATTATTTTCGATAATCACTGCCCCATCGTGTCCGGGAGAACTCGGATCAAAAATACTCAATAATATGGGCATAGAAATTGCTCCACCCAAAAAATGTCCGCCAGAGAGATAAGCATCAACCGACTGATTACCGGGAATAACAATTAATGCGCCTATCTTTTTATTAACCAAATAATCAATGGATTGGATTAAAACATTAATAAAACTGGGAAGCAATGGCTTCTTACGTTTGAATGAAAAAACATTTTTACCGAAAACGGCAAACATTTCAAAAAATCTTCTCAATTCTTGTCGAAAAACCACTATAAAAATAATGACCAAAAAAGTAACAATAAAACTCAATATTTTGCTGGTTAAATTAAAACCAAAAAAGTTTGCCGCAGAATATAAAAAGATAATGGTCAAAAAACCGCCCAAGACTAAAGAAGAATTGGTTTGCTTTACAAGTAATAAAGCAATGTAAACCAAACAAGCCACAATCAACACATCAATGGCATTAGCCAAGTTGAAGCTAATAATAAAATTTTGAATAAATGAGAGTAATGCTGTCATATTTTTATGTAATTAATTATCAAATAAATATTTCGACCCCCGTCTTCGTAAAGATGGGGGTCGAATAAAAATTAACGTTTTTCACGCATGCAACGAATCTTTTTACTTACCCCTCAATTTGTCAAAGAAACTTCCAATTTTTTGCCAAATTCCCACATTTTCTTTAACAGCTTCGGTTTGAGCGCGTTCTTTAATTTGACTCTGTAATTGTCCTAAATTATTAAACAATGGTCTACCATCAAATCCGGCAACAATAGATTCCGCTGCGATTTTCTTGGAATCCGCATTCCAAACACCTCTTACTATAACAGCATCACCAACAGACAAATCATTAATAGTTACCAAAGCGCTAGTGGTGTAAGGACAATGAGCGCCCATGACTTGAATACAAAAAACAGATTCTGATTTTACTATTTTTGTTTCACTAGTAATCACTACTGTTTGATCGCCATTAAGAGGCGTCTGTAAAACAAAAGTATTCATTACATTATTAATTGAACCAATTAGACCCTTGAAAACAGTGACTCTTTTCTGGAGAGAAATGTTTCTAATTGTTTTGGCATGAATCAAATGATTATCTGATTGATCCAAATATCCAAAAACGTTGACAACATCACCGACTGAAAATTCATCCAATCCAGACTCTACCCAATATTGACGCACCAATTTAGCTTCTTCTATATTTACGGAATAATCATACCCGAATAAAGAAATACCAATAACATTTGTGCCGATATCGGTAACTTTAGCCGAATTTACTAACACCTCAGAATAAAACTTATTATTAGTAAAGTAGCATTCATTTGACTCGCGGCAAAGATTAGAACCGTCAATTTCTTGAATAGATAATGACTGTTTCAAATCCGCTTCTGGGATATTTTTAATAAATGGGCCCACTGGATTTACCACCATGGCTGGACTAATGCTTGGGGAAGCAGAAGCAGTCAAATCAGGGGTAGGCGTCACAGATACTTCCTGAGCTGAGGCAAAACTAGTCATTGTCGGCAACAATGACACGATTAAAGAAAAAACTACAATAAATTTACTCATAAACACTGATAAAGGCGGATTTAATGCGACTTTTTCCACCTATCCCTATTTTAGCATAAAAACCATGAAAATGAAAGCTTCCCGCCTAAAATCAACCAACTCCCCCGCCCCTTATACCCTTAATAACGTCACGCAAGGAAACCAAAAACCAAACCGTATTCAAGACAACAAAAGGCCAAGTTTTACTCAAAACGCCATAAATTACCAAAAATAAGCCGCCAATACAATTAGCCAAATCATACTTAAAGTCTCCATCACCCCACTTTTTGTTCTCATTGAAGATAAAAGCAATTAAAACTAAAGAGGCGCCCACAAAACCAATAATCAAAGTAATCATCTATGCTTTGTGCGATAAATTTTCTTGGACTTTATAGTTATAGCCAAAACGCTCAAAACCGCAATGTAAGTATAAATTAAAATTTCCGGAAATTTGTAAAAATCACCTAAAAATAAATCTAAGGTCCAAAGACCAAAAACAAGCACCGTCCAACCGATAACAAAAAGCTCTCCGGGATGATGACCATCGTGAATATGACACCATCTTTCAAATTCTTTTTGTCCGGCATAAACAGCCAAAATACCAATATAAATAGCAGCCAAAGGACCTAAATATCCAACTAAAGCGTTTCCGTTGATAAGATCGCAAATAATCACCGTATAAAAAACCAATGTCCAAAAATAAACTAAATACCTCCAAAGATTTGAGGAGTTAAAAAAAGAGACCATATTTATAATTATTGAAATGGCGTGGCATCACAATTATTATTTTCCGTGCCACAGCTGAACTGTAACCACTCGTAAAAAGTTCTCGGATCGCCTTCAATGGCAAAAACCACCTTCTCTATATTGGCAAATTGTTTTAAAGTATTGACCATTTCCGACAAAAGTTGGGCGGATCCACAACTGGAACTAGCATTGGGTATTAACGAACGGATATCTTTTAAATCAACATAAGCCGTTTTTTCGTCAATAGTAATTTTTTTCAAAATATTCTTAGTAGCATCAGAAAAAAATGAAGTATAACCATTTTTTTGCTCTTCAAGAGTGGGGCCTTTAAACAACTCCTCTAAAGATACTTGCCCGACGGCCAAAGTCTTAGGAACTTCTCTACTCACAGGATAAACTAGAGAACAATCCTGAATATTGGCATTTTTCTGCGAATTGCTAAAGTAAACTGAAAAACTAGTCTTTTCAATCGCGAACGTGCCACACCCAGACTCCGGCATAAGACTGGAAGGGTTACCATGACGAACCCATTGATCATTAACACAAATCCACGCGTCCTCATCACCGCCAAGAAAACGAATCGCCACAACAAAAATCACTAATATCAAAAACACACTGATAGTTAAATTAATAATGGTTTTATTTAACATATAATTATTATAACACAAAATAAAAAAATCGCAGCGACATCGTAACGATTTATAAAGGTAAGGTATTATCCAATATCAAAAATCTTACTTCTCTCTTTAGCGCCCTTAATTAAACGGATTTGAGAGCGCTCAACATTAAAATATTCTTCTAATACCTCAAAAATAGCCAAATTAGCTTCATTATTTTTTGGCTTTTCTTTTACTTTTACTTCAAAGCTATCCTCTGATTTTTTAATAATTTCCCTTTTTTTGGAATTAGGAAAAGCCTTAACTTTAACCAACATAACCTTGTTTAGCCCAAAATTCTTCGGCTTCAACCTCTAATTTATTAAGACGAGTATAATAATCAGGAAATTCCAAAAGATGAACCAAGGCGATTTTTCCAGTAGTAATGGAATCGTCATTAGAGACATTGGTTTTGGAATTTTTTGTACCGTGTTCCAATTCGACGTCTAAGCCCATACGAAACTGCTCTACGTCGAAATATTTCCAATCGACACCCAAAGTATCGCCGATTTGCTTGGCCTCTTCAGCCGTAAAATTTGTTTTACTCATACCCAGTAAAAGAATTTATAAAATATGTTTAAAAATTCTTTTTTATAATTAAACTAGACCTTTTAATCCACACCCATAGAAATAATCGATCAAAAATTATTATACCGGGTATGTTTTAATGTTTAACGACTCTTTTTATTGTGGGCGCTAACCGCGCCAAAATATCATGAATGCTTGTTTCACATATTTTAGCATAATTTTCTACGGAATTTAAGCGTTGGGGATTGTTAGAAAATACCTCAACTTCATCTTCTAAATCAACATTAACGTTTGAAACATCCAAAGCGGTTAAATTCATGCACACCTTACCTAAAATTCTCAAGGGCTCATTTTTAAAATACATATAACCTTTATTACTGCTATTTTTAGGAACTCCTTCGAAATATCCGCAGGGTACCAAAGCCACCTTCATATCATGATCAGCTTTAAAAATACAATTATAACTGATTGATTCTCCCCTTTTTAATTCCTTGAGATTAACGATTTTAGCCATCCAGGAAAGAATTGGTTTTAAATTTAATTTTTTATCCTTAGTAACATCAAAACCATATAAAGCAGCTCCCATTCTTATTAAATTACTTTCTGCTTTATCTAAATAACTAGTTCCGGTTGTGGCAGAAAAATGAAATACCCCATCCTGAAAATAGCTTTTATAGATCTTTAATGCCTCCTGCCAAACCTCTAATTGTTTCAAAGTAAAATCATCACTATTTACATTATCAGCATCGGCTAAATGCGTTAAAAGCCCCTCAATCTTAATATTTTGATTACTTTGCAACACATTAATAGTTTTCTTTAATTCGTTCAAGGCAACACCGTGTCGATGCATTCCAGTATCAATTTTAATATGGACCCTCAAGGGAAAATCGATTTTTTGACTAAAAATCTCCGCTTGTTTCAAGGAATTAATGGATAAAATCTTATTTTTCATTCTTTTCAATTGCCCGAAAAGAGGCTCTAAAACATGGCCCAGAATAATCAATTCTTTTCTAACTCCAATATCCCTTAATAACTTAGCCTCCATAAAACTATCCACCACAAAAAAAGAAATATCGGAGTTTTTATCCAAAAATAAGGCCATTTCTTTCAAACCATGACCATATGCATTACTTTTCAAAACAGCGGCTAATTTTTTGTCGGAAAATTTGCTCCTAAACTCTTTGATATTATGCAATAAATTATCGCCGTTAATTTCAATACGCAAAAGATGACTATTTTCATTATCAGGCGTTATTTTCCTCCCCCATTGTCGCAAAAAATTTAAAGTTCTCATTTTTTAAAACAAACTATTGTCTCCGGTCTTTTTCAAAGTTTTAACAACTTTTTTATTTTCTTGTAAACCGGCTGCTTTTCTATAATTACAATATTCGCATTCATATTCCGCTTCAGGAATATTGGACTGCTCCAAACAATGCTTGGCATCAATAATAACTTGCTCCACCCAATCACTATTGCCATTATAAGCCAACACCGAGATATTAAATTCCAATTTTGCATCAAAAGCTTTCAAATCTTTACGCCCATTAGCATAAACAAAATATGCGATATCAGAAACTTTAAAACCATTTTTTCTCAAAAGCCACTGATAAATTTCCACCTGCCTTTTATAAGCCGCCTTATAATCACCGTCTAAATTTACTTCGTAATCACTACTAGTAGATTTATAATCAACAACGAATAGAGTTCCATCTTTATCAACCCACAAATCATCTATGGCTCCAAAAACCAAAAAATTAGTGGCTCTATGTAAATAACGCACACCTGTAAAATTATGCCTCCACTCTTCCATCTTTTCATGCTGAAACGGAATTAAATCAATGCCATAACTTTTCATCAATGGATGAGTTTCTTTTTTAGAACGATGAATATCAAACTCTTTTTTTAATAAAACATCCACGGCGCTGTTCAAAGTAAAAGCCGGGAAAGAAGGACGACCAATACCAAATTTTCTATCCAAATAAAAACAACGCGGACAATTCAAAAATAATTCTAATTTCGTCCGACTGATTTCAAACGGTTCACTTGATCTTGCATCAAATAATCTTTTTGCCATAAATAAATTTTTATATTTTATCTAAAATCTAAACTCAATTTAGTTGTATCACCGACCAAGTTAAATAAGTTGCGAAAGGAACCCACAAAGCATAAGGAATTAATAAAATTCCAGCCCAAAGAACTTTCCGCCAAAGAAAAAATATTAACGCGACTACCGTTAACTCTAAGAGTATCATTTCTATAAAACTCAATACTAATAAGTGCCAACCAAAAAATAAAAAATTCCAAAAAATATTTAAAAAGGCATTCAATAAAAATACAAACACAACCCATTTGAATATATTATTTCGTGGAAACTTATTATAAAACAATAAAGCAGAAATGGCCGATAAGATAAAAATTATAGTCCAAATAATTCCAATAATATATCCCTCTGGAACAATAGACGGCAACTGTAAATTGCGATACCAAATCATTCCACCACCAACAACCCAACTACCACAAACAGAAACAAAAATTGTGATCAACGGAATAATGATATAATTAATTTTTAACATAAATTATTTTATAAAAAACGACTCTCTATTTTTAATTCTAACAAAATAATAAAATAAAGTAAAAAAAGAGCCACTACGTTGAGTGGCTCGAAGACTGTTGAAGGAATTTATATAAATAGTACTTGTACTATCAGGCAGAGACTGTGTCTCTTTTCCATTCAATGGTAGTGATTGCTCAAACAATCAGATGTGAGAAAATACTCAGAATGGAAAGCGTTCGAAAACGCCCCTAAAAAATAATGATAATAAAACGAAAGACAAGTAAGAATTTTTATAAAATCCTCAAAATATTTTAACAAGTTGATTAACAACTCTTGCTGATTTAATTATACCTGAAAAAAATAGTCCGAGTCAATAACTTGCTCGGACTATTGTTTATCCGCTAAATAACTTTCTAAAATCAATGCGGCTGCATGGTTATCCACATCACGAATTACTATTGGCTTCCTACTTTTAATTTTTCTCCTTGCTTCAAAGTCAGTGCTTTCCGCCTGCTTAGAAGAAAAAATTTCATTCTGGAAATATATCGGCAAGCCTGTTTCATCTCCTAACTCCTTTCCAAATTCACGCGCTTTTTGAGAAATTTCCGTTTCTTGAAAATCCAATGATAAAGGTAAACCAATAACTATCCCAACAATTTCTTTTTCTTGAATAATTTTTTTTATTTTTTCCATCAATTCTTTTTTACTGGAAAAATAAACGATGTCGCCGGGCATAGCAATCTTTATATCAACATCAGCAAAAGCTAAACCAATTTTTTTTGTACCAAAATCAATTCCTAAAATTCTCATGTTATTTTGTTAAAATTATTGGTCCTCTTTTAGTAATAGCGATGGTATGTTCAAAATGCGCCGACAAACATTCTTCCTTAGTTACAAAACTTCCATCAAATCTTTCTACCACATCTCCTGACCCAAGACTTACCATTGGCTCAACGGCAATTACCAATCCTTCTTTTAATTTCATTCCTCTGCCAGGATCGCCAAAATTTAAAACATCGGGATCTTCATGCGGCTTATAACCAACACCATGACCGGTGAGCATTCTCACTTCTTTCATTCCCTGACTCCTTACATATTTTTCTATAACATAACCGATGTCACCCAAAGTAGATCCTACTTTGCATTGTTTGATGGCTAAGTCCAAAGATTTTCTAGTGACATTAATTAATTTTTTGGCTTGCTGAGAAATATCTCCAACTCCAACAGTAATAGCCGAGTCCGTAAATAATCCCTTATACTCCATACCCAAATCTAAAGATAAAATATCTCCGTTCTGCAAAGGTTGACTATTGGGTATACCATGAACGACTACGCTATTGACGGAAGCACACAAAGTTGCCGGATAAGCGCGAATTGCAAAATCTGGTTTATAATTTTTAAAAGCGGGTTTGCCTCCGGCTTGCTTGATAGAATTCTCTGCCAACCAATCCAATTCTTTAGTGAAAACACCGGGCTTAACTTTTTTCGCCAAGTCTCTTAAAATTCTTCCTAGAATCTTTCCACCCTCTTTTATTATTTTTATTTCTTCTTCAGTCTTCAATTTGACCATTGAGATGATTAATAATATTACGCGCGACTCCATCAGGAGAATCTTCTCCATCAACCCCTACTACTTTATATCCTCCATCTTGCAAATACTTAAATATCGGCTCCGTTCTCTCTTTATATTCTTTTACTCTGGTTTTCATTAATTCCTCCGTATCCAATAATCTTTTTTTCAATATTCCGCCACACATCGGACAAAGAGTAAGATTTTTACTCTCCTCAGAATAAACAATGGGATGACGACAAACAGAGCAAACTCTTCTATGCGTATTTCGAAAAATAGAAGTGGCTTCATCAATTTTAATCAAAAAAACAAAAATATTTTCTTTTCCATAAATTGATTCCCAATAAGGAATCTCATTTTCTGCTTCATAGAGCGTTCTCGGAGAACCACTAAATACCAAACTTCTCTTTTCCGCATGCATTTCCGCAACTTTCTTATTAATAATATCGGTCACCCATTCAGGCGTGCACAACTTCCCCTCTTCATACAATTTTCTTTCTCTTTGAATAATCGGATCATTTTGTAACGCTGGATTAAAAATTTGATCTTCTATTAATTGAGAAGAACTAACTTGCTGAAAATCCAAGCTTTCTTCAATGATTTCAGCTTGAGTATCCTTTCCTGCGCCAGGAAAACCATATAAAATAACTATTCTTGGTGTAGTCATAAACATCTTGGATTTTATCATATTTTTCCTCCTTTGTTAAATATCTTTTATCATATTAGATAAATTACCAAAAAAAGCAATAAAAAATGACCACCCGCAAATCAATGGGTGGCCATTTACAAAAAGTAATATAATTAGAATCCTTCGTATTCTCTCATCACTAATTGAGACTTAATTTGTTTGGCTGTTTCCAAAGCCACGGAGACTACGATCAAAACGGATGTGCCTCCAATAGTTAAAGCGGCATTATCACTCACTAGTTTCATTAAAGACGGGAAAACCGCAATCAAACCCAAGAATAAAGCACCTACTAAAGTAATACGATTCAAAATCTGACTCAAAAAAGTAGCTGTTGGCTGTCCCGGTCTGATTCCAGGAACAAATCCTCCATTTTTTTGAAGATTTTGAGATATTTCTTTAGGATCAAAAGTCACCATTGTGTAAAAATAAGTGAAAAGCAAAACTAAAATGAAATATAAAGCAGAATAAATTATTTGATTATTAAACAAATTAATCAAGAAACTGGAGACTTTCAAAGCCCAATCAGTTTTTAAAGCAGCGATAATCTGACCAATAAACTGCGGAAAAAGCATAATAGAAATAGCGAAAATGATTGGAATAACGCCAGCCTGATTAACCTTTAACGGCAAATAAGTGGAGACGCCACCAAACATTTTATTACCCCTCACGCGTTTAGCGTAAGAAACGGGCACTTTTCTCTCTGCTTCATTAACAATAACCACACCGGCAATAATCACTACAGCGACAACCAAGAAAGCGATATAACCAGAAAGCATAGACGGTTGATAAGATACAATGGCCGTACGAATAGTATTAGGAATACGGCTAATGATACCGGCAAAGATAATTAAAGATATGCCATTGCCGATTTTATATTCGGAGATAAGTTCACCGATCCACATGACCAACATCGTACCAGCAGTAATTAAGATGATATCCTTAATCATTATCGGAAGGGCTAAAGCGCTAAGCGCCTTCTGCGAAACCAAGATATTCAAATAAGCGTAAGCCTGTACCAATGACAAAGGAATAGTAATATATCTGCAAATTTGATTAAATTTCATTCGGCCAGCCTCTCCTTCCTCGTAGTACATTTCCTTCATCCTCGGGAAAATCATAGTTAAAAGCTGCATGATAATACTGGCGGTAATATAAGGTCCCACGCCAAGCATAACAATAGAAAGATTATCCATAGTTCCGCCAGAAAAAATATTCAAAATACCCAATAATTGATTGGAAGAGAATATGGATTTTAATCTGGAAACATCGATTCCCGGTACCGGAACGGCGGCAAAAAGCCTAAACACTACTAATAGCGCTAGGACAATAAAGATCTTCTTTCTCAAATCGGGAATAGAAAATATTTGAACGATTTTAGAAATAATTTTGTTCATGACAAAAAATATTTATTTAATTTTTAATTTATACTTTAAATCTTTAGAAAAAACGCAATTTTGAAAAACAAATTTCTTGGCAGATTTACCTCCACCTAAAACCTTAACCTTTGGCATTCTTCCTTTTTCCTTGCTAATTAATTTCTTAACCAACAAAGTTTTTGGAGATACTATTTCTCCGGACTTAAAATGTTTATCAATCACACCAATATTAACAGTTTGTGGCTTGGTCTGAATACTCTTAAATTTAAAACCGCGTTGTTTAGGCAACTTAATGATAAGATCTCTAATAGCCGGCCTAATTTTATGACCAGCCCTTGATTTCTGTCCTTTTGTTCCATGACCGGAAGTAGTACCTCGTTTTCCTCCTCGTCCTACCCTCTTTTTATCTTTTTGCTTATATTCTTTTTTAAGATCGTGTAATTGCATTTTTTTATTTTTCTTCAACCTCTTTAACCTCGGCCTTTGCCTGTTTTCTTGTTGCTGGTTTTAAATTTTTTAAAGCTTCCAAAGTAGCACGAGCATTAGATAATTTATTAGGGGTACGTCCTAAAATTTTAGCACTTAAATTCCTGATTCCGGCGAGATCGCAAACAATACGCACAGGGCCGCCAGCTACCAATCCATGACCTTCTTTGGCTGGTTTCAAAAGAACTTGAGCTGCGCAATATTTAGCGGTAATTTCATGAGGAATAGTACCATCAATAATAGGAACATTGATCAATCTTTTTTCCGCTGAAGCTTTTGCTTTAGCGATAGCTTGAGCAACATCTTTACCTTTAGCAATACCCACTGCCACTCTTCCTTTTTTATCTCCAATTACCAAAGTAGCGCGGAAACTAAAACGTTTACCACCAGCGGTGACACGAACAACCCTTCTTAAATCAAGAAGTTTCTCATCAAATATTTTTTCTTCTCTTCTACCAAAATGTGGACGCATATTTTTTGTTTAAAATTTTAATCCGGCCTCGCGAGCTCCATCAGCCAAATTCTTAACACGACCATGATATTGGAATCCTCCGCGATCAAAAACGGTTTTATTAATCTTCAAATCTTTAGCTTTTTTGGCAATTAATTCTCCCACGGATTTAGCAATATCAACTTTCTTTCCTTTAGTTTTTATTTCTTTATCCGAAGCAGAAGCCAAAACTATTCCTTTGCTGTCATTAATCAATTGAGCGTAAATATGTTTATTGGAGCGAAAAACAGACAAACGAGGAATTTGACGGGTACCACTAATAGTCGCTTTTATTCGGCGATGTCTTTTGATTCTTTTTTCTCTTTTTATTTTCGTAATGCTAATTGCCATATTTAAGTATTATAAAGAAAATTAAGCTGTAGTACCAGCCGCTTTCTTACCCGACTTACGTCTGATTACTTCTCCTACATAATGAATTCCCTTGCCTTTGTATGGCTCTGGTTTCTTAATGGCGCGAATATCGGCTGCTGTTCTACCAACCAAATCTTTACTTATACCGGAAATAGTAAGAAGATTTTTTTCTATAGTAATTTTAATTCCTTCAGGAATAGGAAATTTTACCGGATGAGAGAAGCCAACATTCAAAGACAAATTCTGGCCATCAAGAGCAGCCTTAAAACCAATACCTTCAATTTCTAATTTTTTCTCAAAACCTTTAGATACACCGATAACGGCATTATTTATCAAAGCGCGCAAAGTACCCCATAAAGCTGGTTTCTTTTTGCTAAAATTGCTTTCCGGAATGACTTTAATGTCTTTTTCATTAATCTCAACCTTAAAACCAAAAATAATATCAACGCTTAATTCTCCCTTAGGCCCTTTGATAATTATTTTAGAGTCTTCAATCTTAGCTTCAATCTTTTCTGGCAATATAATAATTTGTTTTCCTATTTTAGACATAAATATTATTTAAAATACTTCGCAGATTATTTCTCCGCCCAAACCCTTTTTCCTCGCCTCTTTATTTGTCATCAAGCCACTGGAAGTAGAAACGATCAAACAACCTAATCCAGATTTTACTGCTTTGATTTCATGACTGGGTAAATAAATTCTTTGCCCAGGTTTACTGATTTTCTTTATTTGTCTCAAGACAGATTCACCATTATTGTTATATTTCAATTCAATTTTCAAATATTTCTTGATTCCTCTGCCCACGCGGCTAACACTTCTTAAATATCCCAAATCAGCCAATAAAGACGCTAGGTCATATTTAAAATTAGATGCAGGAATCGAAATAAACGGTTTTTTTACCGCCAAAGCATTCCTTATTTGCGTTATCATTGAACTAATTGGATCCATAATATTATTTAATTAATTTTTTACCAAGACGCTTTCTTTATTCCTGGGATTTCGCCACGACTAGCCATTTCTCTAAAACAAATACGACAAATTCCAAAATCTCCGATATAACCGCCTTTGCGCCCACAACGAAAACATCTCCTCACAACGCGAGTTGAAAATTTAGGTTTTCTTTTAGCTTTAGCGATCATTGATGTTTTAGCCATAATTGTATTAGAAAGTTATTATTTTTTAAGCGGGAATCCTATTGCCCGACACAAAGCGACTGCCTGTTCTTTATTCTTAGAATCAACAACAACTGTAATTTGCAAACCGAAAATATGACGAGTGCTGGTAGGAGGGACTTCCGGAAAAGCCATCATATCTTTAATACCAATATTAAGATTGCCCATCTCATCAAAACTATCCTTATTCAATCCGCGAAAATCTCTTACGCGAGGCAAAGCAACATTAATCAATCTATCCAAGAAATCATACATTCTTTTTCCACGCAAAGTAGCGGACAAACCAACAGTCATACCTTCTCTAATCTTAAAAGCGGCGATTGATTTCCTAGCTTTAGTTTCTAACGGCATTTGTCCGACAATAGAAGAAAAATCTGTTTTAATTTCTCCCAATAATTCATCGCGAGTTTTACCCTGAGCGGAAGATATCAAAATACGGCCAATTCCAGCATTAACAACCACTTTTACCATTTTTGGGACAGCCATTTCATTTTTCAAATGAAATTCTTTTTTAAGACTTGGAACGATTTCTGTCTTATATTTTTTTTCTAATTTTAAATAGTCTCTTGGCATTTTCTGCAAATTCTTATCTTCTTATCGCCCGACAAGCGATAACCAACTCGCACTCCTTTATTACAGCGTGAGCAAAATAAAGCTACATTAGAAATATCCACTGCTCTCGGCATAGAAATAATCTCTCCTTTTTCTCCTTGTTTTTTAGGTCTGCGATTCTTTTTTACCAAATTCAATCCGTCAACAACCACGCGATTATTTTTTCTAATAACCGTTAAAATCTTACCTTTCTTTCCCTTGTCTTTTCCAGCTAACATCATCACCTCGTCGCCTTTTTTAATTTTAACTTTCTGTTGAGTCATACAAATATATTATTTAAATTACATCGCTAGCCATAGAAATAATGGCATCATATCCTTTTTCTCTTAATTCTCTTGGAATAGGACCGAAAATACGAGTTGCTCTTGGTTGCTTTTTAGCATCAATCAAGATTACGGCATTTTCATCAAATTTTATATAAGAACCATCTGCGCGCTTCAATTGCTTTCTTTGTCTTGCTATAACGCATTTCACAACATCTTTTTTCTTAACCGCCTTGCGTGGTTCTGCTACCTTCACAGAAGCAACAATAATATCGCCCACTTCGGCATAACGCCTGCGTGAACCGCCCAAGACCTTAAAACATTGTACAATCTTGGCTCCGCTATTATCTGCTACTTTTAACATTGATCTAGGTTGTATCATATTATTTGTTTTCTGCTTCAACCGACTCGTCTATTTTTTCAGCTTCAAATTTCTTAATAACGGACAACAATCTCCATTTTTTATCTTTAGACAAAGGACGGCATTCTTCTATCAAAACATAATCACCTTTCTTAGCTTCGTTGTTTTCATCATGGGCCTTAAAATGACTCTTTATTTTCAAGGTCTTTTTATAGCGAGGATGTTGTTTAGTTCTTACAATCTCAACCACAATAGTCTTCTGCATTTTATCGGAAGTTACTGTTCCTCTCAATTTTTTATTGTTTACTTTTTTGTTTTCCATTCTTTTAAAATAGTTTGAATCTGCGCGATGATTTTTCTGGTAGCGCGTATTTCGCGAACGTTTTTAACTTTACCAAAAGATAAATCAAAACGCAACACTCTTAAGCGTTCTTGCTTTTGAGCCAACAACGACTGCAATTCACTTTCTGTTTGTTTTTTTAGGTCTTTTAAGTCCATAGTTAGATTGCTTTTATAAATTTAGTCTTCAACGGCATTTTATCATTAGCTCTTCTTAAGGCTTCTCTGGCAATTTCTTCGGTAACTCCGTCCAATTCAAATAAAACTCTTCCTCTTCTCACTGGAAAAACATAATATTCTACGTTACCCTTTCCTCCGCCCATGGTTACTTCCGGCGGTCTTTGTGTTACCGGCTTATCGGGAAAAATACGAATCCAAAGCTTTCCTCCTTTTTTCAAATAATTAACAATGGCTCTTCTAGCCGCCTCAATCTGTCTGCTGGTTACCCAAGAATTGGAAATGGCTTGCAAACCATAAGAACCAAAAGACAAACGAATGCCCCTGGTATCAATTTGGCGATTTTTAGATCTGCCTTTTTGCCACTTTCTATGTTTTACTTTCTTAGGAATTAACATATTTTTGTTTAATCAGAATTATTTCTGAAGATTCTTTTTATTAAAAACTTCGCCTTTATAAATCCAAACTTTAATGCCGATTGTACCATAGGTACAACGTGCTCTTACCTTCGCATAATCAACATCCGCTCTCAAAGTTTGCAAAGGCATTTTACCCCAATCCAACCATTCGGAACGAGAAATTTCAGCGCCATCCAAACGTCCTGATAATTTTATTTTTACTCCTTTAACTTCTTTATTCTGAGAAACTTGTTCAATCATTTTCTTTATGGTTCTGCGATAAGGCATTCTTTTTTCAATGCTTTCGGCAATCATTTGTCCAACAATAGTCGCGCTGGCCATAGGAGATTTCACTTCTTCAATATTCAAATGAAGAGCTGGAATAACTCCTACTTTATATTCTTTTCTATGTTTTTTAATGATTTTTTCCAAATCAACCTTAATCTTAGCAACTTCTTCTCCACCTCTACCAATAATCATACCCGGACGAGCAGTAAAAATATTAACATTAAGATTAGATCCCAATCTTTCTACGCTAATTGTTTCCACATTGGCAGCTTTTAATTTCTTATCCAAATATTCACGGATCTTAAAATCCTCCTCCAACATTATTGGAGTTAATTTCTTATTAGTGAACCATTTAGAATCCCAGTCCTTGATGATTCCTATTCTTAAAGATTTTGGATTTATTTTTTGTCCCATAGTATGCGAATATTGTTTAAATTTACGATTTTTTAACCATTAGTCATTGACCTTCGTTGAATAGACTTCGCCTTAACTTTCGGCTCGCTGGTTTTCTGTGATTTTAATTCTTTTACTTCCTTTATTTCTTTTTTGACATCTTTTACTTTAGTTTCACCTTTTTCATGACCAACATTTTTATCAGATTTTATGGTTTTCAATGATGGAGCTTTAAATCTTGTTTTCTGTTCTCCTTCTTTTTCTTCCAAAACTAAAGTAATGTGAGACATTTTTTTATGAATTGGTGTAGCTCGTCCCATAGCTCTAGGCATCCAACGTTTCAACATTGGTCCTTGATCTACTCTAATTTCAGATACAAAAAGATTTTCTTTTTTAAAATTCTTATTAACGGCATTGCTAACAGAAGAACGCAATAATTTCAATAACGGTTTAGCCGCTCTTTGCGGACGATAAAGCAATTCGGATTCCGCTTCTATTACATTCTTTTTCTTTAACAGATTGGCAATCAAGCGCACCTTTCTAGGAGCGATTTTCAAATAATTCAATTTAGCGATTGATTGTTTTTTATCTGTTTTATTCATAATTATTTTTTATTAGCTGAGGCGCTAGGGGCAGGAGCAGCTGATTGAGCAGCTGATTTTTCCAATTCCTTCTGCATTTTCCCTCCGTGTTTCATAAATTTACGAGTAAGAGAAAATTCTCCCAAACGATGTCCTACCATATCTTCTGTTACGGAAACATTAATAAAGTCTTTACCATTATGGACGCCAAAAAGATATCCCACCATTTCCGGGCTAATCATAGAATCGCGAGACCAGGTTTTGATTACTTCCCTGCTTCCCACTTTTACTTTGGCTATTTTTTCCAATAATCTAGGATCAATAAACGGACCCTTTTTAAGACTTCTAGACATAGTTTATTTTCTTCTTTTAATAATTAAAACATTTGACCACTTCTTCTTTCTTCTAGTCTTGTGTCCACCAGTAACCTTACCCCAAAGAGTCTTTGGTTTTCTGGTACCTCTAGGTTGTTTTCCTTCACCACCACCGTAAGGATGGTCGCAAGGATTCATAGCTGAACCACGCACTGTCGGTCTTACACCCAAATGTCTGGAACGACCGGCTTTTCCGATATTAACAGTTCTAAATTCAGAATTTGATATTTGTCCAATGCTAGCAAAACATTGAGCTAAAACTTTTCTAGTTTCACCGGAAGAAAGTTTAAGAATAGCATATTTGCCTTCCAAACCCATTACTTCCGCCATAGAGCCAGCAGACTTAATCATTTTACCACCTTCATTCGGCAAAAGTTCAATATTATGAACAGCAGTACCTACCGGGATATTTTTCAATGGCAAACGATTACCAATTTTAATTGGCGCAGTTTCTCCGGAAACAATTTCTTGTCCCACTTTCATTCCTTCTGCATTTAAAACATATCTTCTTTCTCCATCTTTGTAAAGCACTAAGCTGATAAAAGCATTACGATTTGGATCGTATTCAATAGTTTCTACTTTAGCAGGAACATTAAATTTGTTTTGCTTAAAATCAATCATGCGATACATTTTCTTAACACCACCCCCTTGATGACGAACGGTAATTCTGCCTTTATTATTTCTGCCAGCTTTCTCAATCACGGTCCCCAAAAGAGCCTTAAAAGGTTTATCGGTAGTGGTAACTTTTTTGAATTCTAAGGCTGTTCTTTGCCTTAATGATGGAGTTGTAGGTTTGAATGTTTTAGACATATATTTCTATATTATTGCGGAGTAACTTCAATAGTAAAACCTTCCTTTAAAGTAACTATGGCTTTTTTATAGCCATATTTCTTTCCCATAACCTTAGTTGATCTGGTTTTTTTGGTTGGGATGTTAGCAATTCTTACTTTTTCAATTTTAACATTATAAATTTGCTCAACCGCTTTTCTAACCGTATCTTTATTAGCATCCTTTCTGACATTAAAAGCGTATTGTCTTAAATGAGCAACATTGTGAGATTTTTCGGTAATACGAGGAAAAACAATAATATCGTGCGCAAAAGTTGCGTTAGTTTTTTTAACGCTGGAATCACTCTGCTTTACAATTTCTTTCTTAACAACCTCTTTCTTTGCTGTTGATTTAGTCTTATTTGTTTTTGTCGCACCGAATATTCCCATAATTTTATGCTTTGTATACTTCGCTTAATTTACCAATTGCATCTTTAAAGAATAAAATATTCTTATAGAGAAGCAAATCTTTAACACTAGTGTTATTAACGGAACTAATTTGAGCAAAACTTAAATTTCTGACAGCTCTAATTAATTCTGTATTGGTTCCTCCCAAGATTATCAATCCGCTGTTCTTTTTTACCGGGAAGAAATTCTTTAAAATCTTAGATACTTCTTTTGTTTTCGCGTCTTTAATCTTGATAGTATCAACAATTTTTATTTCTTGATCTGCCAATTTCTTAGATAAAACGCTAAACAAAGCTTGCTGCTTGGCCTTCTTATTCATTTTCTGACTAAAGTTTCTTTCCTTAGTCGGGCCGAAGGTTACGCCACCCCCTTTCCACAATGGAGAACGAATAGATCCATGACGGGCTCTTCCTGTTCCTTTTTGTTTCCAAGGTTTCTTACCGCCGCCTCTTACTTCGCCCCTGCCTTTAGCATGAGCAATTACATGTCGGCGATTAGCATCTATTCCTACTACGATTTGATGAACTAAAGTGGGATTCCATTTCACTCCAAAAATCTTTTCTGGTAATTCTACTTCTCCAACAACTTTAGCTTCTTGATTGTAAAGTTTAGTGTTCATATTATTTTCCTACAATTTCAATCAAATCGCCCTTTTTTCCAGGCACAGCGCCTCTGATAGCTAAAATATTATTGGCTGTGTCAATTTGCATTATTTTACATTTCTTCAAATTAATCATTTCATGTCCCATTCTGCCCGCCATTCTCTTTCCTTTGGTCACATGCTGCGGATGAGTAGCACCGATAGAACCAGGAGCGCGAAGTCTATTTTTTTGACCGTGAGTTTTAGGACCTCCATGAAATCCATGACGTTTTACAACGCCTTGGAATCCCTTGGATTTGTTATAACCTTTGAGATTAACATTATCTCCTTCAACAAAAATAGAAAGATCGATTTTATCGCCAGGATTGAATTCTTTTTTCTCAGCATCTTCCTTGATGCGGAATTCTTTCAACCAACGGAAATTACCCAAACCTTTCATATGTCCTTTTACCGCTTTAGTAATATTTTTTGTTTTCTTTTCTCCAAAGCCAACCTGTACAGCTTCGTAACCATCTTTTTCTTTATTTTTTACTTGAACAACAACAACTGGCCCCGCTTCTAAAAGGGTTACAGGAACAAGCTTCTCATCTTGGAACATCTGTGTCATTCCTATTTTTTGGGCTAGTATAAATTTGTTGGACATAGTTTATAATTAATATATTTTTTGAATAAAATGCCGGGCCTAGCCCGGGCATTTTATCGGCTAGCGAATAGCGTTGTTAGTTCTGGTAAGTTAAACGAGATTATGTGAACGAAACTTCTACATCTTAATCTCAACATCAACGCCAGCTGGTAGATTTAAACTCATTAAAGCATCAATGACTTTTTGATTAGGACTAAAAATGTCAATCAATCTTTTATGCACCCTAAGTTCAAATTGTTCTCGAGAATCCTTGTGCACGAAAGTTGAGCGGTTGACAGTGTAGCGTCTAATATCAGTCGGTAATGGCACGGGGCCAATAATTTCTGAAACATAACGCGCCGCAGTATCAACAATCTGCTTACAAGAATTATCTAAGACCTTGTGGTCATAAGATTTTATTTTGATCCTAATCTTCTGTTTAGGTTCTTCTTTCTTTGCTTTTGCTTTAGTCATTGCTTTAAAGAGCTAATAAAATTTATTTAATGATCTTAGTGACTACACCAGCTCCTACTGTCTTTCCGCCTTCGCGAATAGCAAATTTTTGCTTTTCTTCTAAGGCTACTGGAGCAATCAATTTAACGCTAAGATTGGCAGTATCACCAGGCATAATCATTTCAGTCCCTTCTGGTAAGAATACTTCACCGGTTACATCAGTAGTTCTGATGTAAAATTGTGGCTTATATCCTTTAAAGAATGGGGTGTGACGACCTCCTTCTTCTTTGGTCAAAATATAAAGTTCTGCTGTAAATTCGGTGTGTGGAGTAATGGATCCAGGTTTAGCAACAACCTGACCTCTTTCTACATCTTCTTTCTTCAAACCACGGAGCAAAATTCCAACGTTATCTCCGGCTCTTCCTTCGTCCAATGTTTTATTGAACATTTCAATACCGGTAACAACAGTTTTTTGAGTTGGTTTTAATCCTACGATTTCTACTTCGTCATTTACTTTAATAATACCTCTGCTGGCGCGGCCAGTAACAACGGTACCACGTCCTTCAATAGTGAAGATATCTTCGATAGGCATTAAGAAAGGCTTATCAATTTCACGAGAAGGTTCTGGAATATAGCTGTCAGCGGCAGCGATTAAATCTAAGATAGGTTTAGCATCAGGATCATCAAGTGATTTAGAATTCAAAGCTTTCAAGGCAGAACCTCTAATAATAGGAGTTTCATCGCCTGGGAAGTGATATTTGGTCAAAAGTTCGCGAACTTCGCTTTCTACCAAATCAATTAATTCTGGATCAGAAACCTGATCAACTTTGTTTAAGAAAACAATGATTTTAGGAACACCTACTTGATTAGCTAACAAAATGTGCTCTCTAGTTTGAGGCATCGGACCGTCAGCAGCTGAAACAACCAAAATTGCGCCGTCCATTTGAGCGGCACCAGTAATCATGTTCTTGATATAGTCAGCGTGTCCCGGAGCGTCAATGTGAGCATAGTGTCTGGTATCTGATTCATATTCTGAGTGATGAAGAGAGATGGTAATACCACGAGCTCTTTCTTCAGGAGCATTATCGATTTGAGACACATCCTCAAGTTTTTGAACATAGCCCTTAAAATTAAGGACATGCATGATGGCCGCGGTCAAAGTAGTTTTACCGTGATCAACGTGACCAATAGTACCAATATTAACGTGTGCTTTTGTTCTTTCGAACTTCTTTTTCTCTGCCATTTTTTTACTTTATCCCGCGAATTAAGCCATCTCGGGAAAAATTATATTTTATTTATTCGACTAAAAAATACGATTTTTTATTATATTTTAATTATTTCGCTTTTTGTGATTTTATGCCAAAATTAAAATTAAGTCAAGTGTTTTGACCTCGCTTCATTTTTCATTGCATATAATCTGAGCGATTGAAATAAGTATAGCAAATCATAACGAAAACGCAAGTAAAATACTGGGGATAAAGCTTTTTAATAATTTCCATTCACCGATCATTGGGTTGATTTTTTATCAATTTTATGCTATAGTTAAATCAGTTCTGAAACAATCAAAAACGGAGGCAAAATGCTTTTGTGGACTACCCTATTTATCAACCAGGCCGCTTTTATCTGGCTAGCAATGAGCAAGGGAAAAACTTTTTGGTTTATTTTTCTGGTCACCTTTCTGTATTCAAATATTACCAATGTAATTTTTTATTACGGAACGGAGTGGTTTGAAAAAACTCTTGAAATGGTTCGAGGAGAAAAGAAAAAAAGTAAATGGTATAGAATGTGTTATATCATTCTAAGACGTTGGGGTAAGAAAGCAAAAATTATTCCTATGACTATTTACTTTTTTATGCCCATTGTTCCAGTCATTGGAGTAAAAGAAATCTGCATCGTTATTGCCGATTTAGAGGGTATTAAATTCAGGGTATTGGTCATTCTTTCCATTATCCAAATCATCATCATCTACTACGGCAAATTATTGTTTTCGTAACAAAAAAATAAGACCGGTTCGACACATTGTCGAACCGGTTCTTTTTTTATCAATTTAATTTTCAAAAATAATATCTTTAATCTTTTTAGTAATTTCTAATGGCCTAGGATGTTGCCAAACATTTCTTCCCACAGCCGCTCCAATTCCACCAGCGCTCATCACGCTTTTTACTACTTCCAAAAATTCTTCTTCTCTTTCTAATTTTGGACCGCCTGATAAAACCACCTTGGTTTTTCCAGCTGCCTCCACTGCCTTTCTGAAATTATTAGTAGAACCACAATATTTTATTTTCACCATATCAGCCCCTAACTCCAAACCGATACGCGCCGCGTAAGCGGTGATTTCCGGAGATTCTACATCTTTAACATACTCACCTCTTGGATAAACCCAAGCGATAGCAGCCATTTTATTACGATGAGCTTCTTCTACAATTCTCCCAAATTCCACAAACATTTTCTCATCATGAGCCGAACCTAAAAAGATAGTATAACCAACAGCTACAGCGCCCAATTCTTTGGCGTATTCCACAGAACAATTTTGTCTGGAAAATAAATCTCCTCCTTTCCAAATATTAGCCTTACCATTTAATTTTAAAATCAAAGGCACTTTCATTTCATAAATGGAATCTTTGTAATATTTTTCCGCCACACCCCTTCCCAAAATCACAGCGTTATATCCGCCCTGCATGGCGATGTCTAAAATATAAGCGGGATCAATAGATTTCCCCGGTAAATCTTCCGGCCCATGTTCCATTCCATGATCATAAGCTAAATAAATCGCCTTTCCTCTTGTTGTTATTTTTTTCAAATAATCATTTTTCATATTTTTTATTTTAATAAAATTAAATTTCCACGAATCCCCTCAATAGATTATTTTTTATAATCTCCTCCATTTTTTCTTCACCAAAATATTCAGTAAAGATTTTATTCCATAGGGCCTCTTGATGATGATAAAGATATTTTACCATTTCTTTTTCTTTCACCAGAGACATCACCACATCCACCAAATCAAAACTCACAAGCTCCGTTCCATGATTGCCACTGAGAAAATACTCTCCCACCCAATCCAAATCTTCCCAGAATTCAAAATCCCCTTCTTCCAATCCGGCCAAAGATTGCCCTAATTTTACAATTCCCGTTTCCGCCTTTTTCCAATGAATAGCTTCAGGATTAATATGAGGCATTAATAAACGCTCATCATTTTCGTCTTTTTTCGCCAAATATTGTTGAATCACCAACCATTGCGCTTTTTCTGTTGGAGCAGGAATGCCGTCAATCATTTCACCTTTTAAGGTTTGAATTAAATTTTTAACAAAATCCGGTTTAGTGGAAAAATCTCTAAAAATATCAGAATAGAACTTTACTTCGTGATAATAATGCAATACCAAAGAAACCATTCTCAATAATTCTCCAGGAATATTCAAAGTTACAGGAATGACAAAAATCACTCCAAACTCTTTTAAGTGACTAATATTATGATATTTCTTTTTTACAAAACTCTCCGCAGCTTTCGCCCATTTACTGCTTAAAACTTTTATTTCCACGCCCCTTTCTTCAAAATCATTCGGAGTCAAACTTTCATATTGTTTGAAAAAGACATTATTCAACCATTCCCCGTCTTCAATGAATCTTAAAGCGGCAAATAATTCAAAAATATCTTCTTTAACCAAAGCTTCTTCAATATTTTTATAACCCAAAGCTCGCACGATATTCTGAGGAGGTTCTTTTCTTAACAACTCCGCGGCCTTAGTTTTCTTCAAAAAAAAGCCGATGAGTTTTTCTTGATTATCTTTAATGGCATTCAAAACTTTCTGACAATCATTGATATTGGATATGGAAACTCCTCCAAATTTTTCCACAAAAACCTTATCAGCTAAAAAGATTTTTTTAATTAATGCGGAAAAAACATCTTTGCTGACGCACTTATCATTCAAACCCAAAGATTGAAGTCTATCTTTCACCGTTCGATCATTAAGATCATAAATTTTTTCCAACACACCACTCTTGCCAGTGGCCTTGTTCATTTTCTGTTCCAAAGCAGCCAAGTCTTCTGGTTTAACTCTTAAAATTTTTGCAATTTTTTCTATAGCCTGGTTTGTTGTATCGGACATACCTGAATATTTTACCAAATTTTTAACAATCAAACAACAATAAAGCCCCTGACTATATTTATAGTCAGGGGCTTATTAGTCTTTTTATCAATTGAAGACAAATGACGCGGCAATGCCAAGGACGATAACCGTCAGCATAATCAATACAAACCAAAGCTTACCGTGCTTCTTATTCAAATCAAGTTGAAACGGACGATCATTTATCGCGCGCCGCAACGACTCATTGCTAGACCTCTTCAAAGTGCCATTCTTCACTCCTCACCTCCTTCATTCTTATTAATATTTTTCAAAAGATTCCTCAATTTGAAATCTTCGGCAAATTTTTCCAAATTTTCAAAAGAATAAAAATGGCAACCAAGCATCGATTCGTCAACCAAACGAATGCGAATTCCACTTTTTTTCTTTTTGGCCAATTCATAAGCCGTTAATGGCTGAAGTACAGAATCAAACCACAAACATTTATCTATGCCAATATCAAATATAAAAATATTTCTTATGATTGAATACTCTTCTCCTGAGTCGGACAATTTTCCTTCTAAATGAGGGAGAGAAATTTCAATATAATTTTCTGGAATGCAAGTCTCCACTTTTATAGGCATTTTACCTCCATTACCCATCAAAGATTTACAACAAGATGGGTGCATCTTATTATTAAAATTCTAACTTTATAATAGTTGTTTTGGCCAAGAAGTCAAACCGCCTCGGCATATAATGCCGAGGCGGTCGTCCTCTCTTCATACGTATAACTTACGATCGTAAGTTATACGTATGATTCAAAAATTCTAAATAATTGATAAATAAATTTAATAAAAGATTTATTTCTTTCCAGCGATAATTTGTTCTGCAACATTCTTCGGAACTTCTGCATAATGATCAAATTCCATTGTGAAGAATCCTCTACCCTGAGTCATAGAACGCAATTTGGTTGCATAACCAAACATTTCTGATAACGGCACTTTCGCATCAATAACTTTAGTCATCATTCTGTCATTCATAGATTCAATGCGAGCGCGTTTGGAATTCAAATCTCCGGAAGTATCTCCCAAAAATTCTGGCGGAATAATTACCTGCACCTTCATAATCGGTTCCAAAATAATCGGATTGGAGCGTTTACAAGCTTCTTGGAAAGCCATAGATGCGGCAATCTTAAAGGCAAATTCTGAAGAGTCTACATCATGGAAAGAACCATCAAACAAGGTGACTTTAATATCTTCCATAGGGAAACCGGCAACAACACCCTTGGCCATAGATTCTTTTACACCTTTTTCAATTGGAGAAATAAATTCCTGAGGAATAGCGCCTCCTTTGATGGCGTTAACAAATTCAAATTTCTCACCTCTTTCCATCGGCTCAACCTTAAGCCAGCAATGACCGTATTGACCCTTTCCGCCTGATTGACGAATATATTTTCCTTCAGCCTCGGCTCCACTCTTAATAGTTTCTTTATAAGCAACTTGAGGTCTGCCAGTGTTAGCTTCCACCTTAAATTCTCGTTTCATTCTTTCTACCAAAACGTCTAAGTGTAATTCTCCCATACCACCAATCAAAGTTTCCGCTGTTTCTTGATCGGTCTTTACAGTAAAGGTTGGATCTTCCTCTGATAATTTTCTCAAAGCCAAGCCCATCTTTTCTTGGTCAGCTTTAGTCTTCGGCTCAATGCGCATATGAATAACCGGCTCTGGGAATTCAATTTTTTCCAAAACTAAAGGATTCTCCGGATCACACAAAGTATCGCCAGTAGTAGTATTTTTCAAACCTACAATAGCGGCAATATCTCCAGCGTATACTTCCTCCACTTCTTCACGATGATTAGCGTGCATACGTAAAACACGACCAACTCTTTCTCTTTCTCCTTTAATACTATTTAAAATATAAGTACCTCTTTTCAAGACACCGGAATAAACGCGGAAATAAGTTAAACTTCCCACAAACGGATCGGCAGCAATCTTAAAAGCCAAAGCAGCCAAAGGCTCATTGTCATCAGGATGTCTCAAAACTTCTTCTTCCGGTTTATTAGGATTAAATCCTTTTGTTGGAGGCAAATCAATTGGAGACGGTAAATAATCAACTACCGCATCCAACATTAATTGCACACCTTTATTTCTCAAAGCGGTTCCACACAAAACTGGAACAATCTTATAAGCAATAACAGCTTTTCTTAAAGTTTTTCTTAATTCGTCTTCGGTTGGTTCTTGACCTTCTAAATATTTAGCCATTAACGCATCATCCTGTTCTACAATTTTTTCAACCAATTCATGATGCATAGTTTCAGCTTTCTCTTTCAAATCTGCAGGGATTTCAATCTCTTCAATAATTTCTCCATGCTCTCCGTTAAAAGCAAAGGCTTTCATTCTAACCAAATCAATAACACCGGAGAATTGATCTTCTGTTCCAATATTTAATTGAATCGGTAAAGCATTGGGACTCAATCTTTCTTTAATGGTAGATAAGCAAAAATCAAAACTTGCTCCCATTCTATCCAATTTATTAACAAAACATAAACGAGGCACTTCATATTTATCAGCCTGATGCCATACAGTTTCGGATTGTGGTTCTACACCGGAAACTCCATCAAAAACAACCACGGCGCCATCTAAAACGCGCAATGATCTTTGCACCTCAACGGTAAAATCAATGTGGCCCGGAGTATCAATCAAGTTGATACGATATTCTCCTCCTTTTTTATCACCTGCCACTTTTTTATAAGTTTGAGTCCAAAAACAAGTAGTAGCGGCAGAAGTAATAGTGATACCTCTTTCTCTTTCCTGATCCATCCAGTCCATGATTGCCTCACCTTCATGAGTTTCTCCAATTTTATGAGAAATGCCGGTATAAAAAAGAACGCGTTCAGAAACGGTTGTTTTTCCGGCGTCAATGTGAGCAATAATGCCGATATCTCTTACTTTTTCAATTGGATATTGTCTTGCCATAATTTTTATATTTTTAATCCGCCTTATCGGCGGATTAATTTTCTAATTTATTTTAAATTCCGCTTTACCTAGCAAAATGCGCGAAGGCCTTGTTTGCTTCGGCAATGCGATGAGTGTCTAATTTTTTCTTAATAGCCGCTCCTTCATTATTAGCAGCCGCTAAAAATTCCTCAGCCAATTTTTTGGACATATCCATGCCCGTTCTTTTTCTGGCTGCATCTAAAATCCAACGACAAGTCAAAGCAAATTTTCTTTCCGGTCTTACTTCTTGAGGCACTTGATAATTAGCTCCACCTACTCTTTTAGAACGCACCTCCACAACAGGAGAAACGTTTTTCATAGCTGTTTCCACAACAAGAGCGGGATCTTTTTTAGTAGTCTCTTTAATGATATCTAAAGTTTTATAAAAAATTCCTTCAGCTACACTCTTCTTGCCTCTTTCCATTAAATAGTTAATAAACCGAGTGAACTCGATTCTATTATGGACCATGTCCGGTTCAAAATTTCTTTTAAATTTTTTATTTCTTCGCATAACTGTTTAGTATTATTTAGGTGTCTTAGCTCCGTATTTAGACCTTTGCTGTTTACGGTTCTGCACACCAGTTGTATCCAAAACTCCACGTACGATATGATAACGAACACCCGGTAAATCCTTAACCCTACCACCGCGAATTACAACCACGGAATGTTCCTGCAAATTATGACCTTCTCCAGGAATATAAGCGGTTACTTCCATGCCATTAGAAAGACGCACACGCGCCACTTTACGCAAAGCAGAGTTTGGTTTCTTCGGAGTAGTTGTAAAAACTTTTACACAGACGCCTCTTTTAAAAGAAGCAGGATAAGAAATAGGACGATTTCTCAAAGCATTAAAACCAAAAGATAAGGCCGGTGTCTTGGTCTTTTTCACAATAGATTTTCTTCTTTTATTTATCAACTGATTAATAGTTGGCATTTATTTCAATTATTTTAGATATCAAATAATTTAGCAAATAATAAAACGGAAGTCAACCCCATTAGGCAACATTCCGCTTCAAAAGAAGATTTAATCACTTTTTAAAATTTTTATCAATAAAATTGGTCAATAATGCAAAATGATCCAATTAACTCATAAACGCCATTGCCACTCTTTTAATATTTTTGTATAATAATAAAAATAACATTTAATGGTCTAGTTTTTTAAATTATTCCTCTAATGAAACAAGTACAATCAAAAATCACTTGGATTGATATCGTCAATCCCAGCCAAAACGATATAGATTATTTGGGCGCTAATTATAAGTTTCATCCTCTTATTATGTCCGAATTGATGAAACCGTCATCTCGCTCCAAGGTTGAAACATATAATAATTATATATACATTGTTTACCACATACCGATATACGACTCCACCACCCGCGTATCCAAAGCTACAGAAGTTGACTTCTTAATCACCAAAGACACAATAATAACCTCTCGCTATAGCGAAGTAGAACCTATCAACATCTTTTTCAATCGATTGGAAAAAGATATCAGCAGCCATGAAAAATATTTGGATAAAACCACCGGACATCTTTTATATGAAATTTTAGAAGATTGCCAAGAATTTTCCTTGCGTCAACTCAATCATATCAACGAAAAAATATCTTTCATTGAGGAATCTATTTTTAAAGGCCATGAGAAGCAAATGATACAAGAAATTTCTTTTGTAAAAAGAGACATCTTGGATCAACGACTTATTACTAGACCTCAAAAGACCATTTTAGAATCATTATTAACAAAAGGCTCGAAATTTTTTGGTAAAGAAATAGAAATATACTTTAATGACTTGTTGGGTGATTATGAAAAAGTATGGGACACCTTGGATAATCTCAAAGAAACGGTAGAAGCTCTAGAATCCACCAATAACACTCTATTTGAAAGCAAAATGAATGAGATTATGAAAATTCTCACCATTATCGCTTTTGTTACCATGCCGCTTTCTTTATTATCAAATATTTTCGGAATGAATACCGCAAACACTCCCCTGGTCAGCCATCCTTTCAGCTTTTGGATTATTACAGGCGCAATGCTAATAGTCTCAATCGCATGTTTAATATTTTTTAAAATAAAAAAGTGGCTTTAAAAGAAAATCCCGACAACATTGTCGGGATTTTTAATTTTCAACAATCAGATCTTTACCGAACTGAATACCGATATCACCGCTTTCATCAGTACGAAAAATTTTAACACCCAAATCGTTTAATAAATTAATAACCGTATCGGCAGGATGATTATATTTATTATCTCTTCCTACTCCAATTAGCGCTATTTGTGGATTAATTAATTTCAATAACTCCGGACTAGTGCCATTTTTTGATCCGTGATGACTAACCTTCAAAATATCCGCTTGCCAATCAGTCGTTATTTTTTTCAAAAAACCACTATCAGCATCTCCTAAAAATAAAGTTCTAAAACCATTAATAGTCGCTCGAAACACTAAAGAACTGTTATTGAGATTCTTCTCGGAAAAGATCTCGTTGCGAGCTGGGGAAATAATATCCAAAACATCATTACCGATCTTAATTTTATCCCCAGCCCCCAAAGCTACAACGGCTACACCATTATTCTTTATTAAAGACATTAAACTTTGAAAAGTTTCACTAGTACTATCTGCGCCGCTATAAACAAAAACTCGCGGCTGATATCGCTTTATCATTTCAAAAAAACCTCCATAATGATCTAAATTGGCATGAGATAAAATTACAACATCTATCTTCTTATCAAAAAAATTTAAACTACTACCCAATTTACTAAGCACACTTCGATCCGGTCCGGCATCAACCATTATTTTTCCGGAATTACGAAAGCTAATTAAAGACGCATCCCCTTGCCCTACGTCCAAAAAATCTATTTTCGTCAAATTACTTTCCGACAAAATAAAAAACCAAACCACCAAATTAAGGGCCAATAAAATCAACAGACCGAAAATTATTATTGATTTACCGGATTGTTCCATAACTAATAATAAAAATTCAAACAATACGCATTATCCTACCGAGTATATTTTAAATACTTCAATCTCTTTTTTTGAATGTATACAAACATTAATATCACTATTCCCACCGCTAGCCAGAAAACCCATTCTCTCACTTTATCCAAAGAAATTATAGCAAATTTCAGACTGCCAAAAAAATCAATAATAAGAATTTCCATCTTAAGCAATAAATAAGAAAGAAGACCGAAAATCATCGCCAAACCAGAAAAAATTAACCCTGACACCCCCGCTAAAAAACCAAATAACATTGTTATCGGAATCAAAGACAAAATAAAGATATTACTCAAAGGAGAAACCAATGGAAAATATCCAAATCTTAATACAATTAATGGCAAGACTGCGAATTGCGCCGACAAAGTTGTGGCTAAAACACCACGCCAATTTAAAAAACTGGATTGATCCGACTTTAATACTTTCTCAAAAAACGGATAGAAATAAATCAATCCCAAAGTGGCAGCAAAAGATAATTGAAAAGCAAAATCAAATCTTAATATTTTCGGATTGATTATTACCATAATAATGCCGGCCAGAAAAAGAGCATTTCTAGGATGATATAACCTGCCAATTCTTTGGCTTAATAAAAGCAAGCCACCCATAATGCCAGCGCGCACCACCGAAGCAGAAGCCCCAGTCATAAGAACAAAAACAACAATAAACAAAACTGACAACCAAAAAGCAATGTTTCTTTTCAAACCAAAAAATAACAATAATGAAAGAACGGCGGTACAAATGATAGTAATGTTATAACCGGACAAAGCCACCAAATGACTAGTCCCGCTTTTTTGCATTTTCTCTTTCAATCCAGCATCCAAACTTTGACGTTCTCCCAAAAGCAATCCTCCCAAAAAACTCGATTCCGGCTCCGGTAAAATTGTATCAATTTTTTCTTCAAACAAATTTTTTACTTTTAATAAAGAAGATTTAATCGCCGAGCCTTGATGGTTTTTTATAATTTCTACTTTTGGATAATTAGCTATAGAATAAATTCCTTCTTTGGATAGATAAGCCTTAAAATCAAAATCCGAAAAATTTTCTGGTTCTTCCAATTTACCCTCAAAAACAATCTCATCTCCATATTGAAAATTTTTAGTATACGGTTTCGTTTTAATCAAAATCTTTCCTTGATAATTATCCTTCAACTCCACTCTTAACCAAACCGAGGATTCTTTGAATTCTGGTTCATCACAAACCACTCCCGACGCCTTAACAAAATCACCATTCCAACGAATGCTAGAACTTTTTTGATTGTAATAGTCCGATGTTTGAAAAGAAATCACGCCAAACGCAAAAAGAGTTGCCGCAGTCACAAAAATCAACAACTTCTTGTGACACAAAAAAGACCACAAAGCAAAACTGCAAATAAAAACCAAGAATAATAAAATCCAAATCCAAGAAATAAATAAAAACGAGGCGGTAAAAACTCCCGCCCCGTAAAGGATAACAAACAACAAAAATTTATCAGGTAGATTCATACAAATTAAAATCCTTTTATAATTCGTATGTATTCGCGATTAAAGTTAGCTGCACATTCCCCAGCCGCAAACCGGGCATGAATGACACTTCTCTTGATTAACTAATTCCGTGTGACAGCTAGGACAAAATTTGCTAGCATTGCCATTTTGACCATTCATCTGAGTCGGCATAACTTCTATCACATTGGGTTGATAGTAGACAGAGAAGCCCTCAGCTTTCTCATCTTTTTTGGCTAAGAACTCTTCTTTCCTGCCCTTCCTCTTACCATCAACGACTTTTTCTTTTTTATTCCCACCCGCAACCAAAACTTGATTTTGAATGGACTTATCTCTATAAACTGTCACATCCTTGCAGCCCAATTTATACGCTAAAAGATATACTTTTTTGATATCTTCCGGCGTGGCGCTCGCTGGCAAGTTGTTAGTTTTAGAGATAGAAGAGTCTGTCCATTTTTGCATCGCAGCCAAAGCCTTGATATGATCTTCCACTTCTATATCCATAGAAGTTACAAGAATCTGCTTTAGCTTTTCGGGAATACGTGATATTTTTTGCACACTGCCATTACTGTCAATCACTTTTCTCAAAAGTTGATCGTTAAATAATCCATGTCTGAATAACACTCTTTCAAAAACCGGATTAACATAATAGAAACTGCCCACTGCCACATTTTTTTCAAAAACCAAACTGTAATTCGGCTCAATACCGGAAGAACATCCGGCAATCATAGAAATAGATCCTGTAGGAGCTAAAACTGTAGTGAAAGAATTTCTTAATCCGGATTTCTTTATTTTTTCAATCAAAGATTTCCAATCGAAATTAGAAGATTTTTTATCTTTATATCCGGAAAATGGAAGTTTTCCATCTTGATAAAAAGATTGATCAAACAACGGGAATCTTCCTCGTTCCTGACTCAATTCAACAGAAATAACTTTAGAATAATAATTCAAAGCTTCAATTGCTTTTTCCATAAACTTCAAACCTTCTTTGGAATTATACGGAAGAGCCAATTCAAACAAAGTGTCGGCTAAACCCATCACACCCAAACCCATCTTTCTTGTTTTCAAAGACATATCGGCAATTTCCGGTAAAGGATATTTATTAATATCGATTACATTGTCCATAAAGCGAGTAGCCACTTCTATAGTTTTTCCGTATTCCACCCAATCAAAAATCATATGATCGTGTTTGGCATTCGGTTTTACAAAACTCCACAAATTCAAACTTCCCAAATTACAAGATTCAAACGGATAAAGCAAAACTTCTCCACAAGGATTAGTGCAAGTGATGGGCCCCAAGACTTTCAATAACGGATTATATTCATTAATGCGATCATGGAAAACTACGCCCGGCTCAGCTGACTCCCACGCCTGATAAGAAATAAGATTCAATAATGATTTCGGATCAATATATTTAACTACTTGTTTGCTGCGAGGATTTACTAACGGATACGGCTTATTGTCCTTTAAGCATTCCCAAAATTCAGGCAAAACCAAAATAGAAATATTGAAATTCTTCAACGCTTGATTGCCGGTTTTACATTTAACAAAAGCCTCAATATCGGGATGATTGCTATTCAAAATACCCATATTCGCCCCTCTTCTGATGCCGCCTTGTTTAATAACATCAGTCATTCTGTCATACAAGGACATGAAGCTAATAGGACCGGAGGAATAACCGCCGGTTGATTTTACAAAATCTCCCTCAGGCCTTAATTGAGAAAAATTATATCCCACTCCTCCGCCGGATTTAAAAATCACAGAAGCGGATTTCAATGTACTCATAATATCATCAATGGAATCTCCAACATCTAAAACAAAACAAGCGGAACCCATTCCGAAAACATTTCCAAAATTAGCCAAAGCCGGAGTATTGGGCATAAATCTTCGGCTCGCCATTAAATTATAAAAACTATCGATCTCCGCAGAATATTTATCAAAGTATCCTTCTTTCAATTTATCCAAGAAATTCTGCCAAGATATTTTTATCTTTTGTTCTTTGTTAAATCGATCGTACAATCTCTTGATTCCTTCCAAGTGATAACGGTTAAGAACATAGTTTCCAATTTTATATTTTCCATCAAATTTTTCCGGAGAAAATTCTTCGGTATGATGCTCGGTTGCCTTTCCTTTTTTCTGATAAACCGCATCATCGTAAAAAAGTGACGGTATAGTCGTGTGCACCGCTACGCGAATAAAAAGTTCTTTAGGTGATTCTATAATTTTTCCAAAACCGTCCTTTCTCAAATAACGAGAAGTCAAAACTCTCAAAGCATTAACATCAAATTTCTTATCAACCTCGTCAATAATTTCTTTATTTAAAATTTGCGCCTTCTCTTTTCTAATTTCAGAACGTTTCTGACGATACATCATATAAGTCTTGGCAATCTTAATCTGATTTTTATCAAGCAAGACTTGTTCCACCGTGTCTTGAATCTCTTCAATGGTTGGAATGTAAGATTTTTGTATTTTTAATTTTCTAGCCAAACGCTTCACCACCTCCTCAGACATGGTTTTAGCGAAAGCGTAATCTATTTTGCCAGTTTCTTCAGCGGCTTTAAAAATAGCATTAGTTATTTTATCAGTTGTAAATGGCACAACTCGACCATCTCTTTTTTTTATCTTATGAAATGGATTGTAACTATTTTTTCCTGGCATAAAAAATTAAAAAAATATATTTTTTGAGACTTTTTAATTTAAGAAGTAATCTTACGCCAAATAGAATCTTTTTTCAATTGTGGATAATGAATTTTTTTAAGAAGTTTTGCTAAAAATGTCAAAGAAATGTATAAAAAATTTCTATTTTCACAAAACACGAGTAATTACTTGAATATTTAATAAAAAAATCACCCCACCAAACCGATGAAATGATTTTTTATATGATTTTTTTTGAAAAAAACTAAATCTAAAATTAATTTTTTAAAAAAATGGTGCCCGAGGAGAGAGTCGAACTCTCATGAGATAAATCTCACACGATTTTGAGTCGTGCGCGTCTGCCATTCCGCCACCCGGGCATAAACTAACTTAATTTAATATAATATATTTTAAAGAATTTTTCAAATATGAGGCCACGGCGGGAATTGCACCCACGTATAACGGTTTTGCAGACCGTTGCCTTACTGCTTGGCTACGTGGCCACGAAAATAAAAGTTTTTATTTTTCTTTTATTTCTTCTAATAATTTTTCAATCTTTTCCGCTTCGAATTCCGTTCTATCTATTTCAAAACGGATTTTGGGAATCGGACGCATCGCCAATTTTTTATTCAAAAATTGCTGTATTTGAAAAACATTATCTTCCAAATATCGCAAGACGTCTTTTTCTTGAGTTAAAGGAAAAACGCTAACGATAATTTTACTATACAAAAGATCAGGCGAAGTTTCAACTGCCAAAATAGTCACCAAAGAATTATCGGGAAACTGACATTCTTTTTGAAAAATTCCCCCGAGAATCTTTTGAATCAATTCATTAATTTGTTTCACTCTTTGTAAACTCATTTTTTTATTAATTTCTTTATAAACGCCAACTTTTCTTTCAATACTACTTCGCTATCCGCCTCTAAATTCAATCTTGCGATTGATTCCGTATTTGATAATCTAACATTAAATCTCCAATTTTCAAAATTCATAGACAGACCATCAAAATTGGAAATCTTTTTAACTGAACGTCTAAATTCTTTTTTTAATGCATTTATTATTTCTTTATAATTTTCTGCCGAAAAATTAATCTCCGGAGCTATAAAATATTTTTTAAAATCATTCTGCAAATTATTAAAATCTGCTCCGTAGAAAGCTAACGCTTTCAAAAAAACCAAAAAAGCGAAAATACCGGAATCAGCAAAATAAAAATCTTTAAAATAATAATGCCCGGATTTTTCCAAGCCAAAAATCGCTTTCACTTCAGCCATCTTTACTTTGAAATAACTATGACCAATTTTGGAATAAACTACCATCCCTCCAGCATCCGTAATCACCTCAGAAGCCAATTTAGTCGTTGTTTCATCTATAACTATTCTAGCCTTTTTATTGAATTGAGCAAAGTATCCGGCCAATATTGGGCCGATTACATCAGATGAAACAACTAATCCTTTTTCATTCACAAAAACAATCCTATCGCCATCCGCATCAAAATAAACTCCCAGATTAAAAGACTTTACAACAATTTTGTGAAACTGCGCATTGGATTTTTCATTAAATATTTTTATAGAAAAATCCAATTTTGGAAATAATTTTTTAAAAATCGGGGTGGCGATGCCAAATTGATCATTAACGGCTATTTTTATTTTTTTCAAAAAATCCCGCTCTTCCGCTTGAAAATTAAAGTGCTTAATCAAGAAATCAACATATTCATCCAAAAGATCCATTTTAACCAATCGCATTTCCAACAAAGGATGGACGTCGATATCTTTCTCAAATACTTTCACGAATTTTCCCAATTTTTCTCCACCGATAGCTTCAATATTTTTATTAAAAATCTTAAACCCATTATGCCCCTTGGAAAGATGCGAGGCGGTAATCATAATTCCAAAATCCGCTTTGGTTTTCTTAATCCCAAAATAAAACATCGGGGTAGTACTCACGCCCAAATCAAAAACCTCCACTCCGCTGTCAATCAATCCTTGAATTAATTTTCTCTTTAAACACTCGCTAGAGCTTCTCAAATCCGCTCCTACCAAAACTCTCACTTTATTTTTATTAAATAATTTGGATTGCTTTAAAAAACTCTTAAAAAAATACCCCAGACGATAAGCCAAATCAGAACTTACCTCTTGTGGATATTTCCCTCTAATATCATAAGCGCGAAAAATATTTTTGCTGATGGATTTCATTATTAAATTAATAAAATAAGTGCCCAGAAGAGGATTCGAACCTCCATGCCCTTGCGGGCGCTACCACCTCAAGGTAGTGCGTGTACCAATTTCGCCATCTGGGCGAGCATTTTTATTATATCAGAGTGTTTTTTTCTTTCAAGTAAAATTAAATCCGCTCCGACAGAAATGTCGGAGCGGCTAAATAATCAACACTATTCTTTTTCCTCACTCTCAGCCTCTTCCACTACTGGAGTAACCGGCTCTGCTTTTGGAGCAATAATATTTTTGAAAACAGAAAGTTTCTTACGAGTCTTTTTAGGAGACAAATCACGCAAGAAATAAAGCTTGGCTCGGCGCACGGTTGGAACTCTTAAAATCTCAATTTTAGATATTTTAGGAGAATGAATTGGCCAAACCTTTTCTACACCTACGCTAGCCACTACTGATCTCACAGTAATAGTAGCATTAATACCTTTACCGTGTTTTCTTGCCAAAACCACGCCTTCAAACGCTTGAATTCTATCTCTATCGCCTTCCTTAATCTTTTCATAAACGCGAATTTGCATTCCCGGTTTAATATCGGGAATCTCCGCTTTTAATTGCTTTTTATTAAATTCATTGAGTTTCACTGACATATTGATTTCTATATTATAACAAAAACAAAACTTTTGCAAGTGAAAAGCCGTCCTAATCAGGACGGCTTTATATTTTACTTTTTTGCCCTTCTTTCCGTATCTCTTTCGTGCGCTATCTTCCTTCTGCGATTCAAACTCTTCATATATTTCTGCTTAAACTTTTTACTCCCATAAAGTATGGTTTCTAAATCAAGACGCAATGATTTATGAAATTCATCCTTTCTGATCCAAAGGCTATACCAAAAGAATTTACAATAAATGCTAATTTTGTGGCAAGGCACTGCCAAACAATTACCCCAAACATAATACTTCATCAATCTTCTGCCGGAACGATTTATCAAAACCCCAAAAAGAATGCTCAAAATCACAACTCCCAATATTACCGATAGCTCCATTGAATCCTCCTCGTATCTATCAAAATTAAGTTTCTAATTCTGATTATAGTCAAAACAAAAAAGAAAGCAATTTTACATCAAGCTGGAAAGTTTCTGCGCCGCCAATGCCTGAGCTTTATGATTAGCTTCATTCAAACATTCTTTTAAAGTTCTTTCTTGATCTTCTTTGGATAATTCGGGATTTAAAGTAATTGCCTCCACTAAGAAATCCCCTCTCATTATAACCTTAACACCCTGCTTCTCATATTCCACTCGAGAATTTTTTATTTCGTCCTGCAAACTTTTCATTTGCGCCAATTGTTTAAATTTATCAAACATAATTTATAAATTTTATTAACTCGACCTTAAAATATCTCGCCCAATTTACTCATGATTTTTTGGTATAACTCCAAATTATCTTCTTTGTCTATTATACGCGGTTGGCTATAATTTTCAATCAAAAATGGAGTTGCCTTCATTTCCTCAATTCTTTCTTTGGAAAAAACTATTTTTATCATCGCGCCTTCTCTTGTATCCTCTGACCACATTTGATCAAAAATACAATTTCCTAAACTATAAAAAATATAACCATCTCCATATCGCTCATATTTCTGAATGATGTGCGGGTGATGACCAATAATCAAATCGGCTCCACTATCAATAGCCGTATGAGCAAAATTAATTTGTCTTTGATTGGGATTTGTCTGGTATTCATTGCCGCTATGCATAGACACGACAACGAAATCAGCTAAAGATTTTGCCTTAGCTACATCTTTTTTTAATCCCTCCAAATCCATAAAAACAGTGCCAGGCCTATCTTCCGTAGCCTCATTTGTCGCCAAAATTACATCATCGTCATTATAAGCAAGAAAGGCTATTTTAATTCCATTTTTTTCTATAATTTTTGGCTCACGAGCCTTCTCATTATTTTCCCCGGCGCCGACATATTGTATTTTATTTTCCGTCAAAACTTTCAATGTATTCAACAATCCTTTTTGCCCCATATCTAACATATGATTATTGGCTAAAGAAACAACGGAAAAATTCATTTCCTTCAAAACGGAAATCATATTTTCATTAGTTCGAAAAGCCATCTCTCCGGCATAAATCTTTTTCCCATCAATAACCGGAGATTCTAAATTGGCAAAAACAAAGTCGTTATCCAATAATTCATCTTTAATATATTGAAAAGGAAAATATAAATCATTGTTTTTTTCAATTTGATTAGCAACTCCGCGTGAAGGCATCACGTCACCCAAAAATAACACTGATACCGATTGAGGAGTTGGCTGTGGAGTAACGCTGGGAATAATATCCGCATTGGAATTTTTGCTGCTTTCCCAATTAACAAATAAAAAAACAGCAATAAAAAATACAGCTGTTAAAAAGATACTTGCCAAAATCTTTTTTTTCATGAGCGAGAGACGGGATTCGCACCCGCGACCTTCTCCTTGGCAAGGAGACGTTCTACTGCTGAACTACTCCCGCATGGTGCCACAGGAGGGAATCGGACCCCCGACGCAAGGTTCTTCAGACCTTCGCTCTACCACTGAGCTACTGTGGCAATAAAACTATTGTAAGTAATTATTCGTTGTTTTTCAAGCTAAGTGCGCGCTCAAGGATTCGAACCCTGGACCTACTCGGTGTAAACGAGTCGCTCTAACCAACTGAGCTAAGCGCGCATTACAGAAAATATATTAGCATATTAGAAAAAAAATTTAAAGACCAACCCCGAAAGGTTGGTCTTTAGCGTTCATTTTTTTGTTTTAGGAATAATTTTATAAAAATAATGTTTTGCTTTTTCGTCGCATTGGACGATCGTGGTCCCCAGAATCGGAGATTCTCTGGCCATTTTTATGGCTTGCAACAACTTACGTCTTTCGTCGAAATCTTTCATGGTTAAATTCTTGTGAGCTCTTGAAGTAATCGTTATCCCTTCTTCCGGATGGAAAATAACCAAAAAACGATCATTACGAAAGATAATTGTACTGCCGGCTTGCCCCGCAACATCCAGCCGGCTCACCAAGCCACAAAGTTCACAATCCTCATTCATCATTATTCCTCCTTTGAAATAATATTTTAATGAAAACAGCTACTATTCTTATAACACAAAATCAATATTTATGCAACAACAAATAAAAATCCGGCGTCTCTTTCTGAGACGCCGGATAAATCAATACTGCTCGTTCCTTCGCTTGATGATTCTCGTCAACCAAGTAGGAAAAAGTTTGCAATTCGGGATGACACAATGCCCGCCGATTTTTCCCGCCATTGGGACCAAAACCGGACGAACAACATTAGGCTTCCCCAACTTCCTATACCCTTCATTGTATGAAATATTGGGATCAACATAGACATCTTCAAATTTCAAATTTAATTTCTGACAGATTCTTTCCGCTTCCTTGGCAAAAACAATATTCCAGCCGTAATAAGTGGTATCCAAAATTTTCAACAACTCGCAAGTTTCCGGTTCCGGAAAAACCTGCACGAGGATACCCAAAACAGAAAAAATTTTTGCCGCTTCTTTGGATTTTTCACCACCAAAATATTTTACGAAAGTTCCGATTCCCTCTTCCAAATGCGGATGCACTCCGCGAACAGGGCTGTGCACAGCAAAAGGCGCTATCTTTCTGGTAGTGCCGACAGCAACAGTAGAATGGATAATCACCAATTGAGGCTTGTATTGTTTGATGTATTTTTTCGTTACCTGAACAAATTTCTTTATTGCGGGATAACAAATATGCAACACATCATAATAACGATCCTCTTCCTCAGAAGATTTAACGTCCCGAATATCAACAATTCCATGCGGTTTCAAGACTCTTTGAAGAGCCTTACCGATTTCCCCAGCGCCAATAATTAAATGTTTCTGCCCCGTTGATGGCATATAACCACCTCCTAATTTTGTTTTAAAATATCTAATTGCATTTAAGTATTTTCTATCATTAATGTCAAATGCAAAAAACCGATTTTAAATTAGACTAATTTCCAGTTTTTCCGTCATAATTCTAAGAAGTGTCTCTGTTTGAATTACAGTATTCGGACATAATTTTTATTTATTTTTTAACAAAAGCGACACTGTATTTTGCGCGCGTAACTGCTACATATAATTTAGAAATATCACCAGCTTTTGAGATGTCATTTGTATTTAAATATATTAGCATTGGTTTTGTTGGAAAAACAACCACTCGTTCGTATGTCCTACCCTTTGACAGCCCAATATTAACCGCCTTCAAATTCATTGTATCGGTTTTTTTACTATACCTAAGAATCGTCGGTTTATATTGATTAACGTACGCAATCACATCTTTTTTCTCAAGATAAAATATACCATCATGACCGGTTATATCTGTGTTTTTCGATATAGTTTTCGGCAGGCTTGGAAACAAAGAATCCCCAAAATCACAAATATGCTGATTACACCTATAACACTCATTTCGCTCTTCAATAACAACCAATCCCTCAGTTTGTTTTCGGGCTATCCAATCAAAAATGAAAGTTTTTTTGTATTTTTTATTTTTTAAAGAATTATTTGTACTCAATGTGGCCTGGCGAGGATCTCCAACGGCAACGATATTAATAGACGAATTGAATAATTTCTCTAAAAAATTTAAATCATATCCAGCAAAATCTTGAACCTCATCTATAAAAATATAATCATATATCCTTTGCAATCTGTTGATCACTGCTCCACTAGATCGATCATCCACATAACAAACAAAATCTGAAACCCTATCTCTAAAAATATCATTTCCTTCCGTAAAGAAATATTTATCAATATTACTCTTTTTGATTCTTTGAAGCTGAATGGGAATATCTTTAAAAATAATCGAATTCACTCTACCTTTTTGTGTTACTGATTTTTGATATGGTCTCACACCGTCTTGTAGCAAAAAGCTATACCAAGACAAGATGGTAATATTTTGGGGAATACAACCATTCTTCTGAATTATATAAGAATGAATTTGCTCCAAATTTTCATTGGTGTACGTAGTTATTAGAACATTTTTATTAGTCAAAAAAAGAGCCTCCTCAACAATGCAAGTGGTTTTTCTTGATCCAGCACTTGCTACGATTACTTTATTATTATGAGATAGCGTCTTGCACATATTGAGGAAATTGAATACTCTCAGTACTTTCAAATAATTTAAGAGCACACTCCGTTTTATTATTTTCCATATATGCCTTGAGAGATTCATTATCCGCATGACTTGTACCAAATATCATATTTAATAATTGAAGGCTATTACTGGCAATGAGATTTGGTTCAAGAGTGTTCAAAGTATTATCGAAGCTTGCACATATTTTAATATTACTTTCACTAGAATAATTTTGATATTTTTTAATAACCTTTTCTTGATAATCACCGTCATTATCCGTTACAACAACGACTGGATTCTTAAGCTTTTTTGATATATCCAAAAAACGACTGAAAGATAATCCCCTAACATTAATCACATCAACTCCATCTTCAATTGGAAGTTTGCTGTACTTTACAAGATATGCTTTTTGGATAATTAATTCATCTGAAGGCCCCTCTACTAGAATTGTCTTTTTTGCAAGAATGAGACGAAGTGTGTCGTAACCAGAAAGTTTCTTGAAATAGTTTTGAGTATCTGTTGGCAAATCCTTAAGGAATGCCTTGTTGCCATTGTATATTAAAATTACTTTTTCAATGCCAAGTTTGTTTAAGACATAAGCACTGTGTGTAGTTGCAAAAATCTGTTTTGATTCACATTTAGTTTTAATCTTAGAAATCAATGTGTTCATTGATGAAAAAGAAAGATGATTTTCTGGTTCTTCAATTAAAATTATATGGGAGTCTTCCGCTTGGCGTTCAAGGGCAAGCATAATTTTAAGAGCGTTTTGTTCTCCCTTACCAACAAGCTGAAAAGGTAGCTCATCGAGATAAGGGACTAAACTTGTCTCCCAATTTGATTTTTGCGATATATCGATAGAAATGGCGAGATTCTTATCAGTAATAGCCCCTTTTCTTTGTGTTAGTTTACTATTAATGCCTTGAATAGGGGGCTCGCTTGAAAATTTTTCTTTAAGATTTCTATAAGCAACAGAAAGGGCGACTCTTTCTTTAGCGTCTAAACTATTATTGATAATATTCTGTAAATAATAATCCGTACCGCTTTGTAGCCTAATCGTTGCTGCATCGATATATGACAGGCCGATTGGCAAGCCTCGTGCAGTGATTGCATTATCTGCGAAAGAAAACCAATGAGCTTTATAATACTCCGTTGGGATTATTTTAACCTGTGATTTATCCTCAATTAATTTTGAGTACTCGTCCTTATAGTCATCATCAAATACAATTTCCAATTTTACCCCCGGACAATCAAGTCGTTCGGTATTATTAATGCCTCTCAAAGACTCCAAATCATCATTATTCGATAAATAAAGCTCTATGATGATTTTCGGTAATTCAGGGTTTCCATTATCATTAAGTTTCCTTAAATATTCTTTAACACATTTTTTATTAAAAAAATATGGCGAAAGCTCTGAATCAATTGACTTGCAATTAATTCTTTTCGTCAAGGCAAGATTAATAGCCTCAAGAATTGTTGATTTTCCTGCTTCGTTATCACCAACTAAAATATTTAAATCATCATTAAACTCCAAAGTAAATGATTCAAATATTTTATAATTTTCTATGTGTATTTTACTGATCATATTAAAAATTGATTCCGCTCATTTCAATCGCCATGCTCGCATTTTTCCCAGTTATAAACTTTTTATCATTTAAGTTTTTGAAACACAAAAAGGTGTTCGTGCATTATTAACAAAAAATTAGACTCCTGAGATCTTTTTACCCAAAAACCAGTAGCCCTACAATTAAACTGACGTTTTATAATATCCTCCTTAAGTAATAGTCCCGCCTTCAAAAAACGATCCATTACTCTATATGCAAGGGGCTGATACATTTTATTCCTTCTTGTATCTCCCATTAAAATCGCACAATATTTACCAGGCTTTAAAATACGATAAAATTCTTTAGCAACTTTCTCCATCTCATCACAAAAAGCTTCGATATCATGAATATTAGAAAGATCATCAACAAGCTTTCCGTCGCTATATTTAATAATATCAACATAGGGAGGATGTGTGAGAATAAAATCAATCGAATCATCTTTTAACTTTTCAAGATGACGGGAATCCCATTTAAAACCTCGCTGCCATGCTTTATTGCCGACCTCAAATGCAAGAGCTCTTTTAGTACAATCCAAAGCCTGTTGATTCACATCGGAATAAATAATATTTCTATTTAATATTTTAGCTTCAATAGCCGTAGTACCACCACCAATCATCGAGTCGAGTAAAACATCACCCTCATTTGAATATCTGAGAATAAGATTACGAGCAACTTCTGGTGACCAATTGCCTCTCCAATTTGATGTGTGTGTTGCCCAATTCCCTCTACGAGGAAAAGCCCATACTGTTGTGCATTCAATTTCAAATTCATCGGGATGTAATTTCAATTCTGCAGCTTTTTTCTGCATCATAATTATTTTACCATTTAAGTTCGCCCAATATGCCGACTTCAAGCATATTTAAATTAAAGATATAATCATTATGATTATAAGTCTCTTCTAATGGCCTCTGTGCCGTATGCCAACCAAGACCATCAGTAATCCAAATAAAATCTATGTTTTGTTTTTTTAATTCATCAAAAAGATTCTTAAATTCGCCACAAACGGCTTTTAATTTTGAACCACCACCGTTATAAAAATTAGTCTCAAATAATTTAATTTTCTTATTTTTTGGATTAAAGACCGCAAAATCAAAACTTCTCTCAGATTTATCCACTTTAATATCGACACCCCATTTACTCTTTATACTTGTAGCTCTCGCCTGAAACAAATATTCATAGCCATTATTCCTACAAAACTCAGAAATAAAAGTTGCAACTATTTCCTCCATTAAAATTCCTCCGCGATTTTTTCGACCATTACTATCCAAACCGACTTCTACACCCATGACATAATCGACAAGATTTTTAACTCCATCTTTTTGAAACAAACGAGAAAGGCCGGATTTTTCCAAAAACTTAAAATATTTATCAGGTTCTTGCTCTTTTCCGGAAAAATCAAAAAATTCAGAATTTTTAGTGACTTTATCAAAAACCTCTAATTTATTTTCCCGAACAGCCAAAAGAACCGGCAAAGCCTTAATTATATCGGGATTTGTTTTATAGAGCTTCTTAAATTCTTCCCTCAAATTATCTTTGCCAAGCAAATAATTAAGTTTATTTAATACAATTTCCAGATCAGAAATATTAACAAAAACCTTTTTCCAATTTACAAAATAATCCCAAGTCTTAATTGAGCTCTTGAAAGTGGTAATTAATTTATTAAAATCTTTTTGCATATTATCTAATAATTAGTTATCAATACCTCTGTAATCTTACCCCTCTTAGAAGCATTAGAGTTTATAGCGCGACTCGCCCGCACCTTTGTGATATGAATGCCTCTCAGCCCAGAATAAATCTCATTTATAAATGGAGTATCTGAATTTGAAAGCATAACAAAACAACCCCTCTTATGTAACTCTATAAATGTATCCCTTAATTCAATCTGCTCTTTATCTAAAAATGAATTATTGGTATAAGAAGTAAATGAAGCAGTTTTACTCACTGGATAATACGGCGGATCAAAATAAATAAAATCTCCCCTCCTTGCCCTTTTAAGCACTTCTTTATAATCCTGTCTTTTTATTTCAACATTTTTTAATACCTTTGATACTCTTCTAAGGTTATCTTCATCACAGATACAAGGATTTGTATATCTACCAAATGGAACATTAAACTCTCCACTACTATTCACGCGATACATGCCATTGAAACAAGCCTTATTTAAATAAATAAATCGAGAAGCGACATTCAAATCAGAAAGTTTCTCTGGATTTTGTGCTCGCACCTTTAGAAAATATTCCCTATCAAACTTATGCTTTTTAAGTGATTTTATTAAACTTTCAACATCATTCTTAATTACATTATAAGTGATAACAAGTTCGTTATTTAAATCAGAGAGATAAGCCGTTTCGGGAAGTAAATCAAAAAATACTGCCCCACCACCAACAAAAGGTTCGAAATATTTTCCATTTTTTATATTGAATTTTTCAGGTGGATATAGATTCATCAAACGAAACTGCGTAAGTAACTGCCTTTTCCCACCAACCCACTTAACAAATGGTTTTGGTTTTTCCGAAATAATACGAGAAGAATCTTCTATGAAATTTTCCTTATCTGCAAGCAAAAAAACCCTATGAGCGTAAATTGAATTTATGTTAAAAGTTGTTATTAATTCTACTATAGCCTGGCTTCTTGTCATAAATTTTGTTAAATCGTCAACTCTTACATTATTAATTATATTATACACCCTACAAAAAATAATACAAAAGCCGATTTCGTTAAGAAATCAGCTTTTGTATTTAAATTTAATAACAATTATTGAATAAAAGTCCTACCATCGGGCGTTGCGCATTGAAGAGGAATGGATTTCATTATAGAAAAACCGGCGGCTACACAAGAATCAAAATCAGTAATTTGTTTTAATAACTCAGTACACTTTTCATGGCTAGCTGTGCCACTTTTTGGCAAACAATCCCTTAACTCCTCAGCAAGACTATTTTCTTTAGTTTCAACAATATCCCAAAGAGAATAATAACGAGTATAATATTCGTGAATAACAACAATTCTTTTCTCGGTTGAGGATTTGAAAAAATATCCAGACCCCATTTGTTCAACAAATTCATATCCCCTATTCTTCATAAGATTTTCAACAGCTTCTTGTCCATTTTTACTCTTAGTCATATATCTATCATCCGAACCTGATAATTTGACTATATCTGAATTACCGAAAGTTAATTGAGTTATCCCTTTAATTTGCGGCCAAGGATTGCCCTCTTGAAAAATAGTGCACGAATACAAAAAGAAAAACCCTCCTAATATAAAAACTACTATAGCTAAAATAATAAGTATTTTTTTATTCATAAATTAAAACTATCTTGGCGACACTATTTGAACGAAATCCGAACTTTTTTGAAACTGATTTCAAACGCCTAATTATCAGCATCAAGACACAAAACGCCGTTCATTATTTTTATATGCTATCGTTTTCTGTTTTTACTTGATTAAAATAATGAAAATCAACATCAAAACCAAATTTCTCTTTAAAATATTTTATCACTTCATTGTCTGATTTAAAATCAAACTTGTTTAATCCAAGAAATAAATCAAAATAGCTTTGACTAAAACTTTCTACTGCTTGACTAAAATCCTTTGTTTCCGCCGTTGGCTTAATAAATATATAACCATTTTTTGAAAAAATTCTTGTCCCCCCTTTTACTGATTCAGCATGCCTCAAAAAACCCTTTATATCTCCTGCACTCGGCATCAATCCCATAATAAAACAATGTGGCAAATTTTCTGAATTTTCTAATTTAATTTGAGTTGGATGATAATGCCCGAAATATTCTCCAGATAAAATAGTGCTACTATTTCTTACTTTGTTTCCGACGCCAACTGAAATGACATCGTCATTGTGTCTCACTAATGATATTTCAAAAGATGGATTTGTTTTAGAAAATTTCTCTAAAATTTCTTGTAATTCCTCTTGTGTAAATTTTTCTTTTGCAAAAAATAAATTGACCTTATCTTCCTTATAATTAGGCGCCTCTGGTAAAAAAAGCGCTACGTCATCAATATTTGTAATAGTTATTGGTTTTTGCAGAGAATTTTCTGGAACTTGAGACAGCCATTGATCAAAGATTTCTTTTTCTTCCTCCAAATATTTAACATCAAGCTTTTGTTCAATCATAGCAATTTTCTCCTGTGATGTCTCAGGGCTATTATTTTCTGATTTTAATTTGTTTTCAAAACTTTTCATAAATTAAAACTATCTTGGCAGTGTGCGTTTGAAAAAATTCAAACTGATTTCGCCCAAAATCTGTAGGGCGGGCGGAAAAGAGTTGGGAGGGAGATTTTTGCCCACCCTCGCTTTCTGCCGCCGAATTTTGCCAACGGAATTGGCGCGCCGCCTTAAATTATCTTCGCTTATTGCTCTTCGCCTTTTCTCAAAACATTGTGCTCTACAACATGCATTATAGCATCAGCGAAAGTTTTAAGCACAAGAAACAAAGGCAAAGCGCCGCCAAACAAAGAACCGAAAATTATTACCAGGTGCATTGGGATTATTCTTGCGTAAGGATAAAACATGAGCGAGCCGATATTTTGTTTTTTAGTATCTCGTGGCTTATTGTAAAAATAGGAGAAAAGATGATTGATAAAAAAAAGCAAGGCAGTTAGTAAAATATATTTTGTTTCAGCGAGGTTTGGCGTATTTCCGTATGCATTAGTGAATATTCCCGACAAAAGAAATTTCAAATAAATGAAATGAAAAAATCCAAAATGAAACAAAAAGAAAAATGCAGTAAATAGTTTTGTGCCTCGCGTAGATTGAGCGGGTCGGCCGTTAATCTTAAATCCTTCAGTAGAGAATTCTTTTAACCGAAGGATCCGAATAAAATTAAAAAATCCAATGGTTATGTTCTGAAACCAATACACCCAGATTATGGTTGATAAATTCCAGTTTTCGGTTATTGCGAAAAAGATTGTCGCAATATTTGAAAACAGCAAAAACCATAAAGACGGATCACTAAACGAATTTTTTTGGAGTTGTTTACTTATAAACATAATAATTCACTAACTATATTTGCGCTACATCTTGGACTCAAGCGGCTTGTGAGTTACATTTTTTCGCTTGGCAACGAAGTAGCACGGAACTGCGACAATAAAGCTTAGAAAGATAAACAATATAATCTACAATACTTTGGCGTCAAATTCCCTTTTAGCACAATCAATATCCAAAGCCAAAACACAAAATAACGGAAAATACCATGCCTAAATAATTAAAACGGATTCAACAGAGCGAAACAATATATCTATATGGATGGATTCGCCTGATTTCCCACCCACAGGAGAGGCCTAGAAAGGAATGCGGGCGGACTTTCTAAATTCAAAAACTTTTTCGACGCCAAATCAATTATTTCAATTCCTCTAATAGCTTCCTCGTATTTATTTTAATATATCTGTTGAGATTTTCCATTCCAATATCAAAATTGTCGGCTTCAACAATAGAAATAATTTTTTCCAATTTTTGCCTCAACTGCTCTTTGTCTACAACTTTTTCTTTTACCTCATCTTTACCACGATTATACATTTCGTAGCCCTGCGCTCTTTTTACATCCGCAGAAAGCGATCTAACCATATTTACAACTTCCGTTTCCATTGTTAAAGTCAAAAGATTTCCTATAACTTCCCGGACATCTAGACCAGAAGCTAGAAAATTTTCTTTGTTATCTTTAATAATTTTAGAGATTTCATCAGTAAAATTTTCTAGATCAATTGCTTCTAGATTTCTTATTTTTTGAGAAAGCTCGCCGAGCTTTTCTCCAAGCTCTACGGTTGGGACAACGCTCATCAAAATATTTTCTTGTGATATAGCGATATTCGGCTCGGCTTCTTTTCTTTTTTCTATTCGCTGTTTCTCCAATTTTTCGGCTTTTTTCAAAATTTCAATTTTCCTTTCAACATCAAAAGGCTTTATTGCCTCAATCAAATTTTCTTTGGATTTTATTTGATCGGGGTCAATATTATTTTCTCTGAAAAAAACCGAGAATTGAGTATCAATTTCTTTTAATTCTTTTTTAGCTTGCTCAATTTTCTCTCTTTTTTCAGCAACATCTCCTTCGTCATAAATCGCAAGTTGTTTTCTACCTGATTCATACTTTGAAGAATATCCAGTAATTTCTTTCGAGGCTTCGTCAACTTCAATGTCGGTGTGCGTTGCATAATCAACCGACTTATCTTCTGGTACTTTCATTATCACCATTCGCCCTTTTTCTTTCTCGTCAATTTCACTCTCACTTTTACTTCCTTTTCTTCGTTCTTGTTTTGTTGCCCACTCAAAAGCATAAATTAAATCGCCCGAAACAGTCGCACGACCTTCCTGTGCTTCAAATCCTTCGTTTTTGATTTTTTCGGCATCCTTCTCGGAAGTTGTGCCGTGCGTGATAAATTCGGGTGATTTCATATCAATTTATTTATATCAATCTCAAAGACTTTCGCAATTTTTTGAATAACCTTTAAAGAGAAACTGCGAACGCCACACTCGACCCCGCAAATACGGAGGAGATTCCAATTAATTTCGCTAAATGTAAAACTTGGCGGAAGGGGCGGGATTCGAACCCGCGAAGGCGGTTAAGCCTTACTCGCTTTCCAAGCGAGCGCACTAGACCACTATGCGACCCCTCCAAGTATTAAATTTTGAACTCTCTTTTTATTTGCTCTCGTCTAAATCCCTTTTTATATTCTTTTTCCATTTCAACTGATTCCTTCTCCGATTCAACTTCTATAATTTTTAAAAAAACAAAAGGCCTTCTTGATTTTGTCGAACTGACCTTACCATTATTATGTTCTTTTATCCTTCTATCAATATTATTGGTCCTTCCTATGTATAAATCATTATCTTTTAGGCTTTTTAGAATATAAACATAAAACATAATAAAACACTAGACCCCTGCCTGCCGGCAGGCAGGACTATGCGACCCCTCCAAGTATTAAATTTTAAACTCTCTTTTATTCTTCTTGCTGATTTCTTTTTTCCGCGGATTTTTTCCAAAGTTCAAATTCATCCGGATCAAACCACTCCAAATTTTCTCTACGCTGCAATTTATTTCCCAGATAAGCTTTAAAATTCACTTGCGAATCATTTATACCGCCGGAAACTTTATAATCCGAGAATTCCCCCCTCGTCAACGTCTTATCCAAAAACCTACTGAAAATATTCAAACTTTCTTCGCTCAATTCCTTAGGATCAATATCTTCAAAATGTATATCAAAAAATTCACCGCGCTCTTTTTTAGCCATTTCTTCTTTTTTAATCAGTTCAATCTTTCTACGCAATTCGTCAAAATCCGTTGCTCTCTCTTTTTCAATATTGATATGTCTCGCAAATTTTTCCATAGCTTTAAATATCCATATCGCGTAAAATTTTAATTCTTTCTCCTACCGGCGGATGAGTATCAAATAGAGATGTCCTTTTTATTTTTTTATCATCGGAAGTGGCATTTTTACGCGTTGGAATTGGAGTAGCAATAAATAGATGACTGGTGGCTTGAGATGAAAAACGCATCGGCGTTGTATCATTGGAAATTTTTTCTAAAGCGCTAGCTAAGCCTTCGGGATATCTAGTAAGCAACGATCCAGAAGCATCAGCCAAAAACTCTCTCTTCCTGGAAATAGCCAATTGAATCAACTTAGCAATTATTGGCGATAAAATAATAAAAATCAAGCCAAGAAGCATAACTATAGAGCCTAACTGTCCACCGGAATCATTATCATTATCTCGGCTTCCTCCCCAAAATCTTGCCCTTATAAATATATCGGAAATCACGGAAATCAAACCAACCAAAACAACAACCACCGTTTGCAAAAGGATATCATAATTGCCTATATGAGAAAGCTCATGAGCAATCACACCCTCTAATTCGTTTTTGTTTAATTTTTGCAACGCTCCTTGAGTCACTGCCACAACGGCATGTTCTTTATCTCGTCCGGTGGCGAAAGCGTTGATCGCCGCTTCCGGCAAAATATATATTTTTGGTATCGGCAATCCTGCGGTAATACAAAGGTTTTCTACAATATGATAAAGCTCCGGATTATCGTTATGTTCTACCGGCTTGGCATGAGTTAAACCCAAGACCACCTTATCGGAAAACCAGTAACTAATTATATTCATACCCACACTAAAAGCCACGCAGAAATAAAGAATCTGCGGGGATTGATAATATTCGCTCAAGAACCAGCCCAAAACAATAATTAAAACCAAAAACAAGCCCATCAAGAGCCAAGTCTTGCGAATATTCTTTGATTGTTGAGTATATAAAGTCATTTTAAAACTTCACGCTTACTGGAGCTTTTTCTGCCTCTGTAGCCGCAAAAAATTCTTGCTTCTGGAATTTGAAGATTCCGGCAATAACATTAGAAGGAAAAGTTTCAATCTTGTTATTCATTTCCAATACGTTGGTATTGTAAAATCTGCGAGCGGCTTGGATTTTATTTTCCGTATCGGCTAATTCTCTCTGTAATTCCAAAAAATTAGTGTTGGCTTTTAATTCCGGATAAGCTTCGGAAACGGCAAATAAAGTCTTAAGAGTACCAGATAAAGCATCTTCAGCTTTAGCCTTTTCATTAAAACCCTGAGCGGAAATAGCTTGAGAACGAGCTTGAGTGACTTTTTCAAAGACATCTTTCTCGTGAGCCATATAACCCTTAACTGTTTCAACTAAATTAGGAATCAAATCATAACGACGCTTTAATTGCACTTCGATATCAGACCAAGCTTCTTTGGCTCTGTTTCTTAATCTAACCAAAGCATTGAAAACTGCGATTGGCCAAATAACGATTAACGCTGCTACAACAATAATGACAATAGTCCAATTCATATTTTATATTTCTACTTAATTAAAAAAATAAACGCGACTCGATATTTTTATTTTATCACTTTACTTCTTATTTTTCAAACGCCATTCTTCTATTTTTTGATGATAACCGGATAAAAGAACTTCCGGCACTTTCCATGATATTTTTTTATTTTTCGCATTGGGATAAAAAACTTCAGGACGAGTGTAGGCGGGATAGCTTGGCAACTCGCCACCCTTTATATTTCGCCCACTAGCAGATTTTATTCGTTTAGTTTCAATGGATTCTTCTTTACTCATAAATCCTGGGATTAAACGCGCTACGGCATCAACAGTCAACATAGCCGGTAATTCCCCTCCAGAAAGAACGAAATCGCCAAAAGAAATTTCTTCATCAACCAAATATTTCGCCACTCTTTCATCTACACCCTCATAATGCCCGCAAATTAATGTAATTTCTTTTATTTTGACTAATTTTTCAGCCATCTTTTGATCAAATCTTTTTCCTTTAACAGAAAACAAAACAACACGCGCTTTTGGATATTTTTTTACAGCGCGATAAATCGGCTCTAATTTCATAACCATTCCCGGACCACCGCCAAACGGACGATCATCCACCTTTTTATGTTTATCATCGGCGAAATCCCGCAAATTAATTAAATTAATCTTAATTAGACCCTTTTCTTGGGCTTTTTTAAGCAAAGAAGAATTGAAATATGATTCAAATGCTTCCGGAAAAATTGTAATAATATTGAATTTAATCATTATAAAAATTATAAACTAATTAAGACAACCCCGCCAGAGGCGGGGTTGTCTTTTTAATTTCTATTAAATGTTGTTCAAGTCATCAACAACCTGATCAACGGAACGGCTTTCTCTTCGTTCTCCTCTTTGAGAACCTTCCGGCTCTTCAATCTTGAGATTAACGCGAGCATTGTGTCTCAAACCAACTAATCTAGTCAATGAACGAATAGATCTAGCGGTAGAACCCTCACGGCCGATAATACGGCCCATATCTTCCGGATTCACCTTAAGGTTTAAGAGAACGCCCATTTCATCAACAGTTCTGGTCACTTTCACATCCTCAGGATGTTCAACCAAAGCCTGAATGATAAACTCAAGAAATTCCTGATCTGTAGCTTGTTTAACCATGTTTACAGAGTTTGCATTCTTCTTAGTGTAGTGCGACCTTACCAACTAAACTGAATTTTTAAATTCACTACCTTATATTTCTATTATAATCGAAAAAATACAAAAGTCAATCCTACGCCTTTTGTGAATAATTTTTAATCATGGCTATTCCGCTAAAAACGGAATAGCTAAATTCATAAAAGGCGCGGAATCAGTCTTAAATCATTTTGAATAAATTGAAAACTGGCACCCGCAATATTTTTGATGATAAAACTCCATTTTTCTTGCTAACTCTCTAGTTTTGTTCCAAATTTCTTTTTTCTCTTGATTTAATTCTACGGATTTCAAAAATTTTAAATTATTCTCTTTGGCTATAGTTTCTCCAATTTCATCAGTTAGCTTCTCATCCTTATACGGACTTACAGCCAAAGTGGTAGTAAAATATTCAAATCCTCTTTCTTTGGCTAACTGCGCCGATTTTTCCAAACGCATAGCAAAACAAACCAGGCATCTTTTACCTCCTTCCGGCTCATTTTCTAACCCCTTAACTTTTTCCAGCCAATTTTCGTTATCATATTCTCCTTCTACAAATTCCATTTTATAAATTTCCGCTAATTTCTTAGCGCTGGCTAAACGTTTTTCATATTCTTCTCTAGGATAAATATTAGGATTATAAAAATAAATCAAAACCTCGCTAAATTGATTTTTTAACAATTCACACAAATACGCGCCACACACCGCGCAACAAGTATGTAAAACTATTTTAGATTTGTCTTCCATAATAATAAAAAATAAATAAATAAATAAACGAGTAAATGTATAAATAAATCGGCAAACATTCCCTCGCCCCCCCCCAACTCCCCGTCCTCGCATTCAATTCATAGTTGATTACTATGAATTGAAAAAATGATGCTGAAGATTGGAAATTGAAGATTGAAAACTGAAAAGATGAAAAATGCGATAAACTAAATAATATTCTTTAAATCACAACAAAACGATCCAATTAAATCTTGCCTGATTTTATGCCCTTTCTTATTTTTCCCATTAAATCTAAGTAAAACTTGATATTATGCATTGTCGCTAAACGATAATAAAGCATTTCTTTGGTTTTATACAAATGATGCAAATAAGCGCGAGAAAAATTTTGGCAAGCATAACAATCACAATTTTTGTCCAACGGTTTAAAATCTTTAGCATATTTCCCCTTATATATCGCTATAGTATCGTAAAATTTGCCCTTTAATTCATTATTTTTCCAAACGAATAAATCCCCGTGTCGGGCATGACGAGTAGGGATAACACAATCAAACATATCAATGCCTCTTTTCACTCCTTCCACTATTTGTTCGGGATAACCAACACCCATTAAATAATGAGGCTTATCTTCCGGCAATTTATCAACCAAAAAATCCAAAACCTTATACATTTCTTTTACTGGCTCACCCACTGCCAAACCGCCGACAGCATAACCATCCCAGCCCGAGGCTGGTCCGCCTTGGGCGGAAAATCCAGCTTTCAATAAACTTCTCAAACTTTCCTCCCTCAAATCCTTAAATATTCCTCCTTGAATTATACAAAACAATAATTGAGACTTATTATTCTTATTGGCTATTTTACATCTTTCCGCCCACTCTGTAGTTCTTTTTATCGCTTCTTCTACTTTCTTTTTGCTAGCGCCAAAACCAGGACACTCATCCAAGCACATCATAATATCCGAACCAATATTTTTTTGGATATCAATAACCTTTTCCGGAGTTAAAAATATCTTTTTCCCGTCTATTTCAGAACGAAATTCTACCCCCTGATCGGAAATTTTTCTAAATTTAGAAAGTGAAAAAACCTGATAACCGCCAGAATCAGTTAAAATGGCGCCAGGCCATTTCATAAATTTATGTAAGCCACCAACCTTTTTCATAATCTCATCACCGGGCCTTAAAAATAAATGATAAGTATTAGACAAAATTATTTCTGCTCCCAAATCACCCATTTCATCGGTAGTTAAACTTTTGATTGCTCCTCTGGTGGCAATGGGCATAAAAAATGGCGTGTGAAGAACGCCGTGGGTAGTTTTTAGTTTCCCTAAACGGGCATAAGACTTATTTGAGTGTTTTAATATCTTAAACATATTTTTTAAATTCTAAATCCCAATTTCCAATGACCAATCAATTTTTTATCCGCCAGCTGGCGGACTAATGACTAAAACGTTTTTGAGATTTTATGCATTAGGATTTTATTGGGTATTGGAGTTTGGTTATTGGTCATTTTAAACTATGAGCATGGCGTCACCAAAACTATAAAAACGATATTTATTTTTAATAGCTTCTTGATAGGCTTTTTTAATTAATTTAATTCCCTCCGAAGCCTTGGCAGAAGAAAGCTGATTAGCAAAAGCGGAAACCAACATTAAAAGAGTTGATTTGGGCAAATGAAAATTAGTAATCAAACCATCAACGAAACGAAAATTATATCCGGGATAAATAAAAATATCCGTGAATTTTGCCCCCGATTTCAGTTCTCCCTTCTTATCACAAAATGATTCCAAAGTACGACAAGCGGTTGTGCCAACGCTGATAATACGCTGTCCTTTCTTCTTATATTGATTTAATCTTTTAGCAACGGCATTGTCAATCATCGCCCATTCAGAATGCATTTTATGTTTTTCAATATCTCCCTCTTTTACCGGTTGAAAAGTTCCTAAGCCAACGTGTAAAGTAACGTATTCAATTTTAACGCCTTGCTTCTGCAATTGCTTTAACAATCTCGGAGTAAAATGAAAACCGGCAGTCGGAGCGGCCACGGATCCTAAATATTTGGCAAAAACGGTTTGATATTCTTTTTGCAGCTTACTTCCTTTATCAGGAGATTTAATATAAGGCGGGATGGGAGTTTGCCCGATTTGAAATATAATTTTTTTTAACAATTCTCCTTTTTTGTTGAATTTAATAATCCTCTCTTGTCCTAGAATTTCAATGATTTCTCCTTTTAACGATTTGCCAAAATCAATTTTCTGCCCCAAATATAATTTCGGACCACCAATAGCTACCCATTCATATGGCCAAGAATATTTTTTTAAATCTTTAATTTTAGGTCGAATCAAAAATACCTCCACTTTTCCACCGGTACCGATTTTTTTTCCTATTAATCGAGCCGGAATAACTTTAGTATTATTTAAAACCAACACATCATTTTTTCTTAAAAAAGATCCAATATCGCAAAAACAATGATGACTGATTTGACGCTGTAATTTATCCAACACTAATAACCGAGAATAATCCCTGGGACAAATCGGCTTTTGAGCAATTAGCTCTTTTGGCAAATTATAATCAAAATCTTGAAGTTTCATTATTAAAATCGTAGCTTAAAATCTACTTTTTATCAAATTTATAAAGTACGTTTAAATTCCATAAAAAATTCGGATGTTCTCTGCCATACGGATAACTTACGATAGTAAGTTATCCGTATGGCGAAAGATAATATGGACATAAACATAAATACAAATAAAAAATACTGCTCAAGCAGTATTTTTTAATGATTATCTTCTTTTAGAAACTAACTCAATAAAACCAATTTATCTCCCGTTTTAATTTCCACTCCGCAATCAATATTAAATCCAGCTTCTTTTCCTTCTTCCACTTCTTTCATATCTTTTTTCATAACCTGAATATTAGTAATTTTACCGGTTCCTAATTCTTGCTCACCTCTTATTACCTTGAATTGATTACCCCTCACAAACTTACCCTTAATCATTCTTCCCCCAACCACTTGATCATTTTTTCTTTGGCTAAAACAAGCTAAAATTTGAAATTCGCCTTCTTTCTTTTCTTTTTCATTGGAGATAATTTTATCAATTTCTTCTTGGAAGAATTTTTCAACTTCGTAAATAACATCAAAAAGAAAATATTTTATTTTTTTATTTAATACCGTGCTCTCCAAATCTTTCGGCATCTTAACACGAAAACCCAAAATCCAAGATCCAGTAGCTTCAGCGTTACGAATATCAGAAGAATTAATATCTCCAACATTAGCATCAATAATCTGTAAATTTCTTTCTCCAATTTTTATACGTCCGATTATTTTTTGCAAAGCATCCAAAGAACCGGCAACATCAACCTTAACAATAAGATTAATATCTTTTTCAGCATCAACAGAACTCACTTGTTTATCATGATTAAGAAATATTTTTTTCTCGGCTTTAACAAAATCAGCGATTAAATCTCCGGTAGCAAATTCTTCACCTACTTTAGGCAATTCTTTAAAACCAAAGACTAAAACCGGAGCAGAAAAAGTAGCTTCGGTTATTTTTCTAGCTTTACAATCTTCTATGATTTTTATTTTACCATTAGCGCTAGACGTAACAATTTCATCACCAACTTTTAATGTACCATTTTTAATAATCAAGGAAACAACAACTCCTTTACGGCTGTCCATTTTAGCTTCAATAACTATTCCGGAAGCCGGAACGCTTTGATCGCCTTTTAATTCCTCCATATCGGCCATCAACAGAACCATTTCCAATAGTTCTTCGATGTTGGTATTTTCTTTAGCAGAAATCAAAACAAATGGCACGTGTCCGCCCCAACCCTCTAAATAAACGCCCAATTCCGCCAATTGCTGCTTCACTCTTTCCGGATTAGCTTCGGGCCTATCAATTTTATTAATAGCTACAAAAAATGGAATCTTTGAATCTAAAATTGTTTTCAAAGCTTCTTTGGTTTGAGCCTTAACGCCTTCATCGGCTGCTACTATTAAAATAGCAATATCTGCTGTTTCGGCTCCCTGTTCACGCATAAGCGAAAAAGCCTCATGTCCTGGAGTATCAATAAAAGTAATCCGGCGTTTATTAAATTCCGGATTTTTTTCACTATAGAAAGTTATTTCATAAGCCCCTATATGTTGAGTGATGCCTCCCGATTCTCTATCAATAACATTGGTTTTTCTGATGGTATCCAAAAGTTTGGTTTTACCATGATCAATATGTCCCATGATTACCACTATCGGCGGTCTCACTATTAAATTTTTATCTATATTTTCTGACATAATTTAAGTGCTTATATCTTACTCTTTAAAGATGATTTTGACAAGTCACCCCGATTTGCCAACTGGCAAATCGGGGTGACTTAAATTATATTTATTTACTTTTAGAAATTATTTTATCAACTACTCCGTAATTTTTAGCTTCCTCCGCGCTCATATAGAAATCTCTGTCCGAATCTCTTTCAATTTTTTCCAAAGATTGACCGGTATGCGCAGCTAAAATTTTATTTATTTTATCTTTGATTTTCAAAATCTGTCTAGCTGTAATTTCTATTTCCGAAGCTTGACCCTCGGCACCGCCCATTACTTGATGCATCATAATTTCTGCATTGGGCAAAGCGAATCTCTTTCCTTTGGCTCCACAAGCTAAAAGCACGGCGCCACCAGAAGCCGCTTGGCCGATGCAAATCGTAGAAACATCTGGCTTAATATATTCCATAGTATCATAGATAGCCATTGCAGCTGTCACTGCTCCACCAGGACTATTGATATAAAGTTGAATATCTTTCTTTTCGTCTTCATGCGCTAAAAAAAGCAATTGCGCGATAATACTATTAGCCACGCCATCAGTGATTGGTCCACCCAAAAAAATAATTCTATCTTTTAACAAACGTGAATAAATATCATAAGCTCGTTCACCGTATTGAGATTTTTCAATCACCGTAGGAATTAAATTAAATGACTCTTGTTCCATAATTTTAAAAGTTGAATGTAAAACTTAGAATATACCTTCTAATTTCCACACTCTACCCTCTATTTATAACGATTCTAATAATTGAAAGACCTTTTCATTAGTTAATCTTTCTTCAGTGTATCCCCAGAGGGCATCCCTGTCAATTTGTTTTGCAGCGTCTTTGGCATCCCCAAAACGAGCCAAAAACCCAGCCATAGCCGATTCCATTTCTTCATCAGAAGGATGGCAATTTTCACGGTTTGAGATTTCTTTCAAAATCAACATTCCCGTTACAGTTTTTTCAGCTTCTTTTTTCAATTCCTCTTCGACAGACTTTCTGTCTTTTTTAACCCTTTGCAAATAATCATCCAAAGAAAGACCGGCGTCTTTAGCCATATGCTCCAATTCATGAATGCGATAATGAGCTTCATTTTCCACTAAGATTTCCGGCAAATCAATTTTAGTCTCTGCCAATAATTTTTCCATTATTTGCGCTCTGATTTTATCGCGTTCTTTTATTTCTTTTTCCGCCAAGATTCCATCTTCAACGGATTTCTCTAATTCTTGTAGATCTTTGAATTTACCAATTTTTTTAGCCCAATCATCATTAATTTCCGGAAGTTTTCTTTCGTAAACTTTATTAAGTTTAACCTTGAAAGATAACTTCTTTCCACGCAAACTTTCGTCCCAATAATCAGCCGGGGCTTTAAGATCAAATTCTTTTTCATCACCAATTTTCATTCCCTCTATTTCCTTTTCAAAACCAGGCAAAAAATTCCCCTCACCGAGAATAAATTTTTCTTCACCAGTAGCTTTTTCCAATTTCTCATCGCCAGCCAAAGATTCTATATTCACCTCAATCATATCTCCATTTTTGGCCTCACGTTGAACTTCCTCCAATTCCGCTCTGGATTTTCTCAACCAATCAATAGCTTTATCTTTTTCTTCTTTTTTAATTTCAACTTTTTTCTTATTTTTTAAAACATCTTTAGCTATAGTTTTATATTCCGGCAAATTAACTTCCGGCAAAACAAAAAATTTTAACTTATAAATAAACTCATTATTAGGAGCTAATTTTATTATTTCCGCATTAACCCTTCCAATCGGATCAATTTCTTCTTTTTCCAAAATTTCCGGATAAGTTTTATTGATTGCCAAATTAGCCACTTCATTGTGGACGTCTTCTTCAATACCGGCTCCGGCCAAAATATCACTCGGCGCTTTACCAGGTCGAAAACCTTTTACTTGAATTCCTTCGGAAACTTTTTTTCTGGCTAATTTCCAGAACATATCCATTTCCTCAATAGAAACAGAGACTTCTAATTCTATTTCTGACTTAGGAAGTTTTTTAATATTATGCTTCATTTTCTTTTGTATTTTCTTCTCCCGACTCTTTGGGCTTTTCTTCTACTTCAGCTATTCCGCCCTCAACTTCTTCCTCTGGGGCCGACTCGCTGCGAACATCTATTTTCCAACCAGTTAACCTAGCAGCCAAACGCACATTTTGACCGCCTCGGCCAATGGCTAAAGATAATTGATCTTCCGGCACAAAGACTCTCGCTTCTTTTCTCGGAGAAACTTCTACACGAGAAACTTTTGCAGGAGAAACCGATTGCGCAATAAATTTCTCCGGGTCTTCATCCCATTTAATTATATCGATCTTTTCTTGTCCTAATTCATTTAAGACTGCCATGACTCTAGTGCCCTTTTGCCCAACACAAGATCCCACCGGGTCAACTCCTTCCAAATTAGAGCTGACAGCAATTTTTGTTCTACCACCAGCTTCACGAGCAATGGCCATAATTTTCACCGTACCGGTAGCGATTTCCGGAACTTCCAATTCAAAAAGTTTAGCTAAAAATTTAGGATGACTGCGGGACAAAACTATCATTGGCCCACGCATATCTTCTTGAACAGCCACAATAAAAAATTTCATTCTTTCTCCTATTCTGTAACGTTCTCCCGGAACTGATTCATTGTAAAACATTACTCCCTGTGTGCGTCCCAAATTTACAAAAACATTACGTCTTTCGATGCGTTGAATTAATCCGCTGATTATTTCTCCTTCTTTTTCTTTAAATTCACCCATAACTGCGCCTCTTTCTGCCTCTCTTAAGCGTTGCAAAATAACCTGTTTAGCAGTTTGCGCGGCAATTCTTCCGAATTCTTCTTTAGCTTCTAACGGAAAAATAACTTCCTCACCCACTACTACATCGGGATTTATTTCTTTGGCATCATCAATCATAAT
>Ga0209099_1000105_pt1 | contig 94009 bp, 117 predicted proteins | sample AD_JPNHW2_MetaG_FD_184430 | JGI IMG/M metagenome (GOLD analysis project Ga0209099, IMG submission 184430) | Active sludge microbial communities of municipal wastewater-treating anaerobic digesters from Japan - AD_JPNHW2_MetaG (SPAdes) (version 2) | ecosystem: Engineered > Bioreactor > Anaerobic...
AAGTTGATAGTAATAAGTTTATGATTAAAGCTAAGTTGTGGAATAATAGTGAAGTTGCTGTGGATGCTTATAATAAGATAATGGAGTTGAAGGAAAATGGCAGCACAAGAAAGGCTGGTTTTTCTATAGAAGGAAAAGCATTGGCTCGTGATCCTATGAATCCAAAAAGGATTACTAAAGCATTAATTACTAATGTTGCATTAACTTTCAATCCTGTTAATGGGAATACTTGGGCAGATATTGTTAAGGGAGTGCAGAAAGAAGATTATGTAGAACCAGATTATGAAAAAGGAGATGACACTATAGATTATATATTTGAATTTGAGAAAGATGGGAAGAAGTTTAGAGTAGGCAAAGATTATAAAGTATTTGAAGTAGTAAATAAAGCAATGGATATTTCTAATACTAAACCATTAATCCCTGAATCATTAGAAAAAAAACCTAAGAGTCTTCAATTATCTGAGATTAAGAAAGCTGTTGATAATGTATTAAAACATAAATGGGTGATTGATGATAATATTGAAGTAAAAAATAAAATAATAGATTTTTTAAAAAATAATTGAGATAAAATTTTTTTATTTACAGAATGTATTATAATTTTATAGCCTTAATGTTGTTATATTTCGATATTTAATTTTGCATACAATGAAAAATCACGATAAAATGTCCCCCGAAGAAGTTGATGAATTAAAAAAGTCTTTGACAGACCTTGGTATGTCAGAAGAAGAAGTTGGTAAGATGATTGAAAAGGCAATGAAAGAAGACGAAGGTGAAGAGAAAGAAAGCGGGAAAGAAGAGACTATGGAAGAAAAAGCTGAAAAAGAGGGTGTAAAGGAAGAAAAGAAAGAAGTTGATGAACATGAAGAAGACGAAGAAGAGATGGAGAAATCAATGTCTGATGATGAATTAATAGAGAAGTGTTCTAAGTTAGAGATGAAGAAAGGTATGATTGAAAAGTCTATTAGTAGGATTAAGGCTAGATTAGGTAAAACAGAAGACATTCATAAATCTATTGATGAAGATATTATAAAGTCAATATCTGATAGTATTGATAGTAAAATTGATACTAAATTTGAAGATATTCAAAAGTCATTGTTAGACAGTATTGATTTAGATAAAATTAAATCAGATATTGAAAAATCAATGAAAGATGAGTTAGAAGATATACGTAAAGATGTTAAAAAGATAGGCGATACACCTATTGGTAGAAAAGCAGTTCTTACTAGTGTTAATTTTTTCGAAAAGGGGAATTTTGATGATTTAAATGATGAGAATAAAGAAAGTAAAGAACTTTCATTTTCAAAAGATAAAGATGAAATCATAAAAGGTTTAGAAGATTTATTGTCTGAGAGTAAAGACAATGATGAGAAGGAAATTTTACAAAATGGAATTTGTGACATTACTGTTAATAAAACCCCTACAGAACAAGGTACTCGTGCTTTGTCAATTTTACTGAGAAAGAAGAATATAACTTTTGTACAGTAGTATTTCGTTAGAACTAAAAATAATCCCTGAAATGGACATTTTCAATCAGTTAGGCAAAAATGCTGAGAATTATTCCGATGAGGATATAATCAAAGCAATAATTGCCGGCAGTCAGACGGGACGTGATCTAACGGATACACTGTCGTCTGGACCTTCTCTGAAACCAGAGTCTCTTGATCCGGTGGTCAAGGTTCTGGAGAATAAAGAATCCCACATTCAATTGTGGAAACTCCTTCCTAAACAGTCAGTTTATAATACTGTTCATGAATACAATCTTTTAACATCTTATGGTGCTGATGTAGGTATTTTCATGAATGAAGGTGAAAGTCCTGAACAGACTGATTCTATTTACAGACGTAAAGCTGCTTTAGTAAAGTATGCCGGTATTCAGGGTGAACTCACTCAGCAGGCAATGCTTGTTAGACAGGCTGATGGTAAAGACCCTTACACCAGAGAAGTTGAGAATAAAACTTTGAAACTTTTGACTCAACTCGATACTAAACTTGTTACGTCGAATTCGTCATTGGTATCACAGGAATTCAATGGGATCAAGAAACAACATTATGATGGTATTTGTGAAATAAATGGATCTGTTAATCTTGATGTTTATATGAATGATGTTTCAAATATAGACGTTCGTGGTAAAGCATTAAAAGATGCTAATGTTGAAGATGCTTCTCATGCAGTTATTAATGATCGCTTCGGTGATGTATCTAAGATCATTAGTAATCCTGTTGTTTTTAATGACTATGTGAAACGCTTCCACGAGTCAAAGAGAATCATGGTAAATAATCCTACATCAGGGACTGAAGGAGCTACTATGGGTCAGAAGGTAAATACCATTATGACTCAGTTTGGTCCTACCGATGTTACTCAGGATATTTTCTTTGATCGTAGAGTTGCTAAAGCATATAATGCTGCATCCACAAATGCTAAGGCACCGGCTACTCCTACACTTGTTAATAACACTTGTTTAGTTATTGTATCTGCTGATACGAAAACTAAGTTTACTGACAGTGCTGGTTCATATTTCTATGCTGTATCTGCTATTAACCAATATGGTGAATCAGCATTACAGATTTGTAATACAACTACTAAAGCAATTGGTACTACCGAGTCTCTTGATATTACTTTTGCTGCTGGTGTTGGTACTTATGCTGCTACGGCATATAGGATTTATAGAACTGAGAAGAATGCAGCTAATTATACCACTGCAAAGTTTTATCCTATCATTGAAGTGACTTCTGCTGAGTTTACTACTGGTTATGATGGAGCAACTGGTGGTGTAGTAAGAGACAGAAACAGGACTCTTCCTAATACTCACATTGCATTGGTTATGGATCCTAACACAGAGATGTGGGAGTACATTCAGTTAGCAGCTACTATGAAGATTGACTTCGCTATTACTACTTTAGCACGTAGATTCGCCGTTGTCAACTATGGTACGCCTGTTCTTTATATGCCCGGTAAAATTGCAGTTATTCATAATATTGGCCGAGATTTAACTGCATAATAATTATTAATGGTAGTGGGAAGATGAAATACTCTTCCCATTATTTTAACAATTTTAATCGTAAAAAGATGGCAAAAGTTAAAATTCAATCAAGTGAATCTACTAATTTTGGTAGAAAAGTAATGTTTCATGAAGATGAGATAGAATTTGATAAATTAGGGTATGCAGAAGTAGATGAGAAATTAGCTGATAAGTTAGTTAATAATTATCCAGGATGGATTTTTAAAGAAAGTGCCCCTAAGAAGGAAATTAAGAAGAATGATGATTCTGTAAAAGAAATAGCTAAACTTGAAGAAGAGATTGTTAGATTGAAGGATATTATTGAAACAAGGGAGTCATCTATTAAGGTTTTAGAAGATGAGATTATAGAATGGAAGGGATTAGTACAAACTTTGAAATCAGATAAGGAAGAGGCAGAATTTAAGTTATCAGAATATGAAACACAATCTAAGAAGATTGTTGATGAGTTGAATTTAAAAGTATCATTACAAGGTAAAACTGTGGCTGGATTAATTGAAATTTGTAATAAAATGAATTTACCTGAAGAAAGATTTAAGGAATTGCAAAAGAAAGATGAAATAATAAATGTTATTCTTGAAGCAAGTAGACAATAATTAAATGAAATGCCCACATTAACTTACGTAACAAAGTATAGAAAAAATGAAGGACTCGTTATTTCTCCTCAGGAATTAACGAGTCTTTATTTTTATGGGATTAGCACTAGAGCTAAAGATGGCTCTCAATTGTCTGATTCTACAATACGTATGTATATATTGGCAGCCCAACAGGAGATTGAGAAGTTTTTAGAAATTCGTTTTAACAAGAAGTTTATTGAACAAACTAATACTTATTATAAGGATGATTATTGGCAGGGATTTCCAGTCATACATACTAAATTGCCTGTTGCTTCACCATTATCATTAACTGGTTATCTTAACAATGTAGAACAAATAAAATACCCTAAAGATTGGTTGAATACTAAGAAAGACAACGAAGGTCATTATTATAAGAAGATAAGTCTAATACCTACTGGTTCAACTACAAGTAGAGCAAATGCTGATATTATTTTAACAGGTATTACAGCATATTTAGGTTTGACAAGTTATGGTCAGGTACCTAATTACTTTACTGTACAATATATTACTGGTTATGATTATGATGATTTACCTATGGATTTAATAAATCTAGTAGGTAAATTGGCTGCTATTGGTTTATTTGCCGTATTAGGTGATATCATACTTGGTTCTCCGGGTATAACTGGTATATCTCTTGGTATGGATGGCTTATCACAAAGTATAAATACTAGTATGAGTACTGGTAATCATGCATTTGGGGCTCGAGTTAAACAATACATTGAAGAGATAAATAATTCACTAGGTAGAATCAAAGCATTTTATAAAGGTATAACACTTTCAGTATTATAGATTATGGGTATTAGAACACAGACACCTCCCAACTTGGTTGGTATGCCAAAGGTTAATGTCTTTAATAAAGAAGACTTTAATGCTGCTTTATGGGAGAATGGTTATGATGTTATATTAGAAGAAGCTATAGCATGTCCCTGTAAAGGACAGAGTTCTGATAATTTGAGTACTTGTAGTAATTGTTTGGGGACTGGTTGGGTATTTGTGAATCCTATTAAGACGAAGGCTTTTATTACGTCTATAAATCGTAATACTAAGTATAAAGATTGGTCTCCTGAGATGATAGGCACGGTGGCTTGTACATTTATGGATACAAATAGAATTAGTTTTATGGATAAGATTACTATGTTAAATTTTACAAGTGAAATGAGTGAAGTATTGTCATTGAGAAATTATAATAGTCATAAATTTGTATTTTGTACATATAGAGTAAGTTATGTAAAGAGTATATTTTTGTTTAGTAGTGATAATGAATTATTGACATTGGTTGACCCTAGTTTGTATTCTATTAATACTAATAATAATTTCGTTATAGATATAGATCCATCAGTATTCCCTGTTGGTTTTAATGGTAAAGTTAGTGTCAGATATCGTCATAGAACTACTTATAATATATTAGATATACCTCATGATATGAGGATGACAAAAGAATATAGTAATAATGGTACAAAGAGTGTGGTGGAGATGCCTATACAATGTATAGCACGTAAGTCACAGTATGAATTGGGTTCTGTTACTAATTATGAGGGAGACAACGTAAATGATAATTCTTATCTGTATTCAGATATATCAGCAATAGTATTCCCTCCTATTACTGGAGAAGCACCTCCATTGTTAAAAGGAGATAAGGGGGATAGAGGGGATGATGGTAAATCAGCATATCAATCATATTTAGATACAACTGATGATGATCCTGTTTTAAGTGAAGAAGAATGGTCTGCAACTTTTCAACAAGTACAATCAGATTGGACTGAAACTGAAGTAGAAAGTAAGAGTTTTATATTGAATAAACCTGCATTAGGCAGTATTAGTTCTAAGAATTTTTGGTCTGGAACACTAACAGCTTATAATGCTATTGTAGCAAAAGATAGTAATACTATTTATTATATTGAAGAGTAATGCCGATACATATAGGTACATCAAGTTCAAATCAACAAAAGATAAGCTTTGGAGATACACAGTATCAGAGAGTTTATGTTGGTAATAAATTAGTATGGCAGAAAGTTGTAAGTTATCCAATAACATTTTCTTCAGATATTGGTACATATTATGCACAACAGACTAACCCAGTTACTAAGTCTATTTTTATACCTTCTAATGTAACATTTATAGTTCTTACTATAAAGAGTGTTGGTTTTTCTGGGAAGAGAATATATGGTATCCCTACTTTAGGTGGAATTGGAATGACTCAAGTTGGGGATTATATCAATAACGGAAATGCTGAGATGTGGTATTTGAATTCTCCTTTAACTGGGAGTACTATATTAAGTGTTCCGAATTCTGGATCAGCTAATTTACATATTGCTATTTCAGGGTATATTTGTGCTAAACCAGTTGTTCTTGAAAGTTATAAATATAATTTATTAAATGTTGGGTCTACAGTATCAACTAATTGTGCTCTCCCTATTGGTAAAAATTTATTAGTAACAGATTCTGGAGTTATTTATACTGGAACAAGTATTAATTATTTATCATATAGTGATCAAATAATATTTATTGGAGTAAATGGTGGAGTTTTTGGTTCTTTTTGTCAAAGAAAATTAATATCAAATAATATTCTTGAAAATTATTCTATGTGGTGGAATTTCACAACATCACATACTGTTGATCATTTAGTTGCAGTATTTTCTGGGACTTAGTTAAAAATAATTAGTTAAAAACATATAATTTCGGAAGATTTTTATTAATTTTAAAGCCTTAAATTAAACTACAATGGCAGACATATATAAAAGTGTTCATGAGAATCAGCTTAGAAACAGGCTGCATCTATTACATGTGATAGATGTTGATTCTGCTAATATCAGCAAAGCATTTGCTCCAGATATTAAGAAGGCTAAAGATTCAGCTAAAGAAGAGAAGATACGTAAAGTGATGAAAGAATTTAAAGAAGGGACATTAAAGAGTTCAAGCGGAGAATTGGTTACTGATAGAAAACAAGCAATAGCAATAGCTATTAGTGAAGCTGATAATATTGAAAAATCAGATGACGCTGATACTGATAGTAGTGAGGAATCTATTGAGAAAGCACAGAAAGCTAATATTGGAGACATTCATGTATGGGGTGATAGACGTTATCGTAAGATTGCTAATGGTAAATGGGTTGAAGTAAGTGAGAGTCATGGTATAAGTAAGAGAGAACATGAATATCAATCAGAATATGCAAAAGAGATGTCAGAAAGACCGTCACTTCATACTCAAAAATATAAAGATGACGAAAAATGGCACAAAAATGAAGCTTCTAAACTTTCTGACAAAGAATATACTGATGAAGAAGTGGGAAGAGGGAAGAAGGAGTTATCAGTAGATGATATGGAGAAGTTTTTGAAAGATAAAAACTTCTTTGTTGGAGGGTTAAATGATGAACAAATAAAGTTTTATTATGAACAATTGAAGAATGAAGATAATAATGTTCAAAAATCTGTCTTCGATGAGATTCAAGAGAACATAGAAAAGTCTCTTAATTCTGTTAGTACTAAGGTAAGTGAAGAATTGTTTGATGAGATAGAGAAGTCTATTAGTCATAAGTATTTTAAACGTGAAGGTACTCCGGGTAATTATAAGTATTACTATACAGAAGAAGAATATAAGAATAAATATGAGAAGACTAATGAAGAAAATGGTAAAGTATATTTGATGGGTAAAACAGTTGTAGATGTTTTGGGTGAAGTAGAGAAGAATGGTAAAAAATATATTAAAGTTTCTGAACCACAATCTGGTCATTATTCTTTAATACCTAAGGAAACATATGGAGATCGTGTTAAGGAACTTTCAAATAAGGAATATCAAGATTTGATTAATCCTCCACTAGGAGCTTACCCATCTAATGATTAATGTTTAATATTTCTTTCGATATATCAGAAACAGTTCAAGAATTTAGTCTCCAACAGATAGAAGTAGATTCACTATCTGATTATTTGTTAGATCGTATTGTAGATGAGATAATGGGTAAGTGGGAAGGATTAGTTGATAGTTCTTTGAATGATACACGTGATGAGTATAGAAGGTCAATGTATACTGATCGGCCAGATAGTAGAACAGCTATTATAGGTTTAACAGCAAGAGAAAGTAAGTTGGCTATGATGATAGAGACTGGGGCAGATGCTTTTGATGAGAAAGTTGGTTTTGAGAATAGTAAGTTACGTCATGAAAAGAAAGCAGGTGGGTGGTACTTAACAATTCCTTTTAGGCATGCAACTTCAGAGTCTATAATGAGCATGATGGTACCAGGTATTAATGCATCAGTGTTAGACTTTATGAAATCTGGTAATGTAATGAAACAATCTAATTTGCCTGAACCATTTGGCGAGATACAGACACATCAATTACAGTTAAATACAGGGACATTAATAACGTATAAGCATAAGGCTCCTATTTATGAGGGGCTACATAGAAGAGATATTAGTTCAACCGAAAAAGAAAAACGTGGTGGGTATTTTACATTTAGAAGAGTAAGTGATAATTCAGATCCAGAAGCATGGATTCATCCTGGTTTTGAAGCAAAAGAATTAATGGAGAAAGCAGTAGAACAATCACAAGTAGATAGAGTTGTAGATAATGCTGTTCAAGATTGGTTGGATACAAAATTTAGTAACTAATGGAAATTTCAATAGTAAAATTAAAGAAAGTTGTTGATGGTCTTATTGACTGGGTTAGAGATGATTTAGTTGATAATGAACTGACTCCTAATAGTAGTTGGCTATATACTGTATTTAATGATGTTATTTTAGATGATCATAATTTTTATACTCAGTTAAGAGAATTGATTATAAGAGGAGATGAAGATAGTAGAAAGTTTGAGACGAGGCTAATGTTTGATAAAGAGAGGGCTAATTTGCCTACTTTACATATTCATTATCCTAATGAAGATGCTAGTGGTGATAATACTGTCACTATGGGGTATTTGAGAGATATTGATGTAAATGGAATTGAAACAGATTTTTACTCACGTTCTTTTATAGGCCAATACGAATTAATTATAACTGGGGGTAATTCATTAGAGGTTGTGATGTTGTATGAATTTATGGATGCCTTGCTAATAGCAGCTGCAGATACATTAACTTATAATTTTGATATATATAAGTTTAATGGAAAACAATTGATGTCAAATCCAGATATTATTCCTTATTTGACTTTCTATCGTTCTATTGGTATATCAATACAAGCTAAAAAGATTGTTCCATCTTTAATTAGAAGAGTTTCAGGTAAAGATGTTACATTTGTAGGTGACTATTATACGGATAATCAAAAAGAGGGTTTAGGAGTATCTGTAAGTATAGAATCAAGTAATTTAGGTGATATATATACATTTAATGCAACAATTGTAAGTATAGCAAATGTTTATAGTATAAAATGGTACATGAATAATGTTGAGATATCAGATCAATATGATTTTGAATTAGAGTTGACTCTTGCCACTACTGGCAGTTATGTTATAAAGTGTGAAGTAAGTAATCATTTAGGATTGATTCCTAATCCTGCTACATCGAATGAAATCACAATAACAGTATCATAATATGAAAGATGTTCACTATAATCTGAAACCAAATGAGATGACATTTGGTAGAGAATTAAATGAAGAATTACGTTCTGTTGATGAGAATTTTAAAGACTTAACACAAAGTATTGAAAATTTGTCAGGATTAAGTCTTACTGAAGATGAAGTTTCTGGTATAAATAATGCAAATGATTTGAGCGGAGATAATCCTGTAGCAACTATTGCAGACATACCATTTTTGGAGTATAATTCATTTTTAACTCAGCAGTTAGTTTCAACAACAAGCGGAGAGTTGGTTGTTGGTAAAACATATAATATAGCAGAGGTTTTATTGACTGATGATTTTAGTAACGTGGGGTATGTTGAAGCTGGAATAGATTTTGTTGCAACCGGAACAACACCTACCACATGGACGAACAGCACTGTTGTTGTTAATCAAACGGATTCTGCTCCACAAGCATTAGTATTATACGATACTATTTTTGGTATTACCTATGAACGTGTTGCTGCAGGGAGTTTTAATGCAATAAGTGATGGTAAATTTGTAGAGGATATGACAAACCCATATTCTGCAGTTGGTTTTGATATTCTCGGCAATAAATTTACTGCTGAATGGGTTGATATAAATACTATCAGGTTACATACATATCTTGCAGATGATTTGGAGACATTAGCAGATGGTGTTTTTACAAAACAGGAGTTTAACATAAGAGTACGTAAATCATAATTTATGTCAACTTTTGGAGACACATTCGGAAAGACTTGGGTTCCACTTGGCTCAAAGTTGAACTATCCGGTTATACCAGATAGTGCATTGACTTTTGAAGGAGAATCAGAATACATAACTTTTGAAAACGAATCGGAAGTAATAACTTTTGAAAATTAAACGACATGGCAACACTTACAAGGTCTTTAACATACGCACAGTTGGTTGCTGAAATTGCAGCAGGTACATTACATAAAGGCGAATCAATTACCATAACTGATTATGCCACATCTCATAATATATATGATGGATTTACTGTACTTGCAGAGGTACACACAGGAACTGTAGAACCTTTGCTTGTTACAGCCACATCTGCCAATACTCTTGATGTACGCGCAAAATCAGTATTATTCCCAAAAGACATTATACATTATAATATATCTGATAATCTGTGTGAAGATACCACAACGGCAAGAACAGGAAAGATTACATTTCGCAAAGACCATTTAGGCAACGAAACACACTATGATTTCAGGGGCGTGATGTTCCGCAGATGGAAATTTGACCTATCAGGATTCACCGCATGGGTAAGCAAAGGAACATTTACAGTAGGTGATAAAATCACTTATAACAACAAATTGTTCTACTGTACAAAATCAATCACAGGAAGTACAAACAATCCAGAAATACTCACAGCCAACTTTAACTATGTTACAGATAATCAAAGATGGTTATCATGGCAGACTGCCAATGTTTTTTTAGGCGGCGATCCTGTTAATGAACGTATAGAAATACCTGTTGATAAATCAGCATATTTTGATTTCTATACATTTTCTGATGCCACAGGATCAGAAAAATCGGAGTGGTTTAAGGATATGAAATTAGGAGGTTTGTTAACTTCAACAAGACTATCATATAATTCTTTAATTTTTGTTGAAACGGCAATAGATCAATCCTATACATGCAGTTTTGGAATTAATTGTTATTTTATGACCTTTGGAAATAACAACTCCTACAACATCTTTGGAAATAACAACCGCTCCAACACATTCGGGAATAGCAACAACTCCAACACCTTTGGAAATAACAACTCCTACAACACCTTTGGAAATGGCAACAACTCCAACACCTTTGGAAATAACAACTCCTCCAACACCTTTGGAAATGTCAACTCCTCCAACACATTCGGGAATAGCAACTACTCCAACATCTTCGGGAATTACAACTCCTCCAACACATTCGGGAATAGCAACTCCTCCAACACATTCGGGAATAGCAACAACTACAACATCTTTGGAAATAACAACGACTCCAACACATTCGGGAATGACAACTCCTACAACACCTTTGGAAATATCAACAACTACAACACCTTTGGAAATAGCAACTTCTCCAACACATTCGGAAATAGCAACTCCTCCAACACCTTTGGAAATAACAACTCCTCCAACACCTTTGGAAATTTAGACCAAAATAATGTATTCACAGGCATTGTAATTATCAAGAATACCTTTAAAAATAATGTTAATGGAAGTGCTATTAATTATAGCGGAGCAACGCATTTAATTGGTGATTATGATTGTGAGATAAGCAGAAGGGTAGATGGTACGGCAAAACTCACCTATATAAATAATTCCGATGTCATTACTGTAGTAGCTGTCAATGCGTAATAGTTCACCTTTGGAACAATGATAACCTTTTTTAAATAAAATATAGATGAAAGACATTAATTATAATCTTAGACCAAATGAACTTGTTTTTGGTAAGGATTTGAATGAAGAATTGAGATCAATTCATGAGAATTTTCAAAGTATAAATATTAGTTCAAGTAGTATAAGATCAGCTACTAAAACACTAGTAGAAGACTCAGAATCTACTATAGCAAGTTCAGAATTTGATAGTCCTATTACAAGTGAACCTAAAATAATATCAGTGTTTTCAGATGGAGAGGAGATTCAAGGGTTGATTAAAAAATATGTATTAAATGGAGATGTATATGATATAAAGATTACATCAACAGACGAGATTGTTGATGCTCAAATAAATGTTTTATGTTAAAAACTAAAGTCATGAGAAAATTTATCTTTTTATTTTTATTTTTGGCACCTATTTTTACAATAGGACAGACTTATACTTCTCAACAGGGTAATAAATATTTTAAGGGATTAGTAAAGTTTGCTAAACGTATTATTGCTGAAGATACTGTTAAAGTTAGTTCTAAAGGTATAAAATACGCAGATGGAAGTTTAGGAACAACTGGATTTAAAACTGGTGATACTGTACAATTGAATGCTTTAGTTGTTACTAGAGATAGTTTATACATCGGCAATGACGGGTATCTACACTATGTGAAGGATGGATATAATGTTCGATTGGCAGTTAAAGATAGTACAGTAATAGATAGTCCTTTACTTACTGATCTTTTAGCTTATTGGAATTTTGATGAAGCCAGTGGAAATGTCATTGATCAAGTAGGTGATCTGGATGGGGTAGTATCGGGGGCGACACAAAATGTTACAGGAAAAGTCGGTAAGGGGATTAGCTTCGATGGTACTGATGATGTAGTTCAGGTAGCATACGATTCCAGCTTAAATATATCCCCTCCATTCACCTTTTCAGCTTGGATTTATCAAAATGCTTCTGATGCAGACCCCATATTTTCAAGAGACTTTGGGAGTGGGGTAGTCCCCTATATTTTCGAGATCAGTTATGGCTTCCCCCGCTTGAGGTATTACGATACTGACTATCGTAATTTTAGTGATGATGAACAGCTCCCAAATACAGAGACTTGGTATCATTTTGTTGTAACGGCTAATAGTATAGAAACTAAATTGTATCTGAATGGCACTCTAATAACAACTACTACTGGCATAGCTTCACTTCCAACAAACTCAACCAATTTATACATTGGGCACCATCCTGACCTCTCCTCTTACTTTAATGGAATCATTGATGAAGTTGGCATTTGGACACGTGTGTTGACTGCTACAGAAGTAACCTCATTGTACAATTCCGGTTCCGGAAACACATACCCCTTCTGATATGAAGAAATTTGTCACGCTTATATTTCTCCTTTTCAGCTTAGTTACCTGGGCACATAAGTGGTATTGTTCTCCAACCGGCAGCGATGCGACAGGTGACGGTAGCCAGGCAAACCCGTATTTCTCACTCACAACAGCCTGGACTGCGGCCAGCGCCGGCGACACTATTTACATGCGCGGTGGGACCTATTCCTATGCTATTGCTCAAAACATCAGGAGCAAGGCGCATATGAAAGTATGGAACTATCCCAATGAAACTCCTATATTCCATAGAGGAGCATATATAGAAAACCCCGAAGCATATTTTGATTGGATTGGAATATTTGGGGATTATTGTAATAATCTATCTATTAAAGGTATTGAGGTTAGTTATTATCCGCAATTTACTCATTCTACCTGGGGAACTCCTAGTTCTTTTGGTATTTGGATAACAGATGCGGATACAATAAAAATGGAGAACATGAATGTTCACCATAACGGGGGCGGTGTCATGTTCAATAATTGTTCTGATGTTACTGTTATAAATAGCGATTTTCACCATAACCAAGATAGTCTTAGTGAAGATCCTTATGGTGGGGCAGATGGTTTGGTTATCCGTAATGAAGATGATACAACTTCTGTTTCGACAGTGCAGGGTTGCCGCTTCTGGTGGAATAGTGATGATGGCCTGGATTTGTGGTACAATGACGGGGTGGTTTATATAGATAGTTGCTGGTCATTTTATAACGGCTATATCCCTGGAACATTTTCTACTGGAGGGGATGGTTCAGGCTTTAAAAACGGTAGTACCTCTGTCGATTTTTCAGCAAGAGTTAAACGATATTATACCCGGTGTATTTCAGCCAGAAACCGGTCCGGAGGACTCGACAATAATGGAGCCTTATGCGGTACTACTTACTATAACTGCATTTCTTATCTGAACACCCGCGGAATGACGTTTAATAACGGTTATCCGGTGATCCGGAACGTGATAGCTTATGCAAATACGGCTTATAACACTCTCGATGATAAAACGAATTGGACGCATGATCACAATAGCTGGAACGGTGCGGTTACAATAACGGACGCCGATTTTGAAAGCCTGGATACGGCTCAATTGCATGGCAGCCGCGTTAACAATTACCTGCCGGCAATCAATTTTGGCCGGTTAGCAGCCAATTCAGATGCTATTGACGCTGGGGTTGATGTTGGTTTGTCATACTCAGGAACGGCTCCTGATATTGGCGTTTTTGAATATGGTATTAGTTATAATCCTGTAATAAGTAGTTTCGGCAAGACAGTGAAACATTTCGGGAAAGTTGTTGTTAATAATAAAAAAATAGTAAAGCGATGAATAAAATATTAATTGATAGTATTCTGTGTTTTATCGGAATATTAATTTACTTTACTGCAAGATATGACAATAGAAAATCTAATACGAAACTTAGTTTCAAGTTTTGGATTAATGACAATTGGCCTGAATTGACATCAACATTATTGTTGAATGTTGCTATTATGATTATAATTCATTTGCCTGATACCAGTATTAGCTTTGACGAAACATTTTCTAAACTGCCATTTGCATTAAAAGTTGCTGGGCCTCCTACTCTTAGTTTTCTTCTTGGGTTAGGATTGACATCTGCCTTCTATAGAATGTTTAAAGAAAAGACAAAAATAAAGAAGTAATGACCAGACAAGAAATAATCACTGAGTTAAAAAATTATTTCAGTATTCGTGATTTAGTTTGTGATCATGTATTTAATAATTTTGGTGAGAGAGCATGGCAATTTTTAGATACTGAATTGTTACATACTATTTTAGTTGTAAGAATAGATATTTTAAAAACTCCTATGTTTGTTAATTATCCTAATTCAGGAAGAGATGAGAGAGGATTGAGATGTAATTTATGTAGTATAGTAATGCAAAAGACTAAACAAAAGAAGAGTTATCTATCTGCCCATGTGAATGGTGCTGGGGTAGATTTTGATGCTAAAGGTTTAACAGCAGAACAAATTAGACAGAAAATTAGAGATAATAAAGATCTTTTGCCTTATCCAATAAGACTTGAGAAGAATGTTTCTTGGGTTCACATAGATATTTATGATTATTGTAATGGTCAAATAATAAATGAATTTGAAGGATGAAAAAAGAAACAATTTTATTTATCGTGCTTTTTATTGTTATTACTTTGTTTTCTTTTTTATTAGGAAAACAAGTTCATGATAATAAAGAGTTGAAAAATAATCAGAGAAATTTGATGTCTATATTAAAGGAGGATACTCTTTTAAGAAAAGAGAATGATTCTTTGAGAAATAGATATTTTAGAGACTCAGTAAATTTTGCTCAAAAGATAAGAGACACTAATATTGTTCGTATTAAGTATTTGATTTTGGAAGAGGGGCTAGATAAGATGTCTGTTGATCAAAAGATAAGTTATTTTTACAGCAGATTTGAAAATAAAGTGCCAGATTCTATAGAATTTAAAGGAGATTCTGTTGTGATACCTAATGAATTAGTGGGAAAGGCAGATTCTTTGTTTTTAGAAAGAGATTTTTATAAAGAGAAATCAGATACATTAATTGTAGCTATTAATATAGCTAAATTAGCATTGAATTCACAATTAGATATTAGTAAGAACAAAGAAGAGATTATAAATAATCAAGTTAGTAAGATAAATGCTTTGAACAAAGAATTATTAATAGTCAACGAAGATAGAGATAATATAAGTAAAAAGTTAAAACGTAACAGAAAGATAGCTATAATTAGTACTACTGGGTTAATATCGTTAACATCTTTATTAATATTATTGTAATGGCTAAGAAAGTTACACAAGTATCAGAATTAATGTTGATTTGTCAACAGGCATGTATTTATTTTAAATTATCTGAAAGATATAAAAGAGTGATGTTAAAGAAATATTCAGATTTATTTATGACTACTAGTAATTGGGAAACATTGTTTAGACAAGAAGGAGCAATTAAAATATAAATTTTTGTTGAAATTATTATTTTACTAAAATATTTTATAATTTTATAAAATGAAATTTCGGTATAAAATAATACCAAGAAGAGATGTCAACTAAAGTGCGTTTTGGTAATAAAATCATACAACTTCCTGGATCATATTCCAGAATCATATCTGGCCAAAATAATCCACCTAGAGATTTAGATTATGGTGTTTTATTGATTATAGATAATAATGATTTGAATAGTACAGTAACTAGTAATGGTATTATGGGCGGTGCTGGTGTAAATGGTGAATTAGCACAAGGGAAAGATACAATTTATACTCTTAATGATATTAAAGAGTTTAGAGATTTTGTTGGTCCAGGTTGGTGGTGGAAAGCTGCTGAAGGGTTATTTAATCCTGATGGTAGAGGGAATGGAGTTAGTAAAGTTAAGGTAATAAAACCTGCAACAACTACTGCAGCTAACTTAGTATTTACTGCTACTGGCGGTGGAGCTGCTGGTGGTACTTTTGCAGTTAAGACAAGAGATGAATCTACTTCATCCAATGGAGTTTCAAATGAAACAAGAGCACAAGGGTCTGTAACTGTTACATCAGCAGGTGCTACATCTGATAAGATAACTATAAAAATATCTGGTATTACTGTAGCTTCATATACTAATGCTAACAGTGATAATATAGCAACAGTGGTGGCAGGGTTAGCTGCTAATATGACGTTATTGGGAATTTGTTCTGTAATATCTTCGACATCTCCTACTATAGTATTTAGTGCCCCTATTGGGTATGGTGCTTCTAGTAATATTATTACTCCTACTGTCGAAGTAACAGGGACAGCTACAGGCACTGCAACTAAATTCTCTGGTGGGTTAGATGCTACTAAGTTATATAGTGGTTATGCTTATACTATTGAGACAGGAGTAAAGGATACTTCTAAATGGGTGTATAAATTATGGAGAGGAGAGTATAAAGGATTATATAGTGATAATATTCCATATGATGAAGTATATCAAGCTGATAGTAAGTTTGTATTGATGGCACAGTCTCCTGAATTTGATAATATTCAAACTCTTATTACTTGGGGACTTACTAATACTGATTTTGGTAGATATTTTGTTTTAGATCAAGAAGAAAGTGAAGTTACTGGTCTTGGCACAGTTACTTCAGCAGACATAATTAATATTAAGAGTTTTCAACTCGCAACTGGAGGGTCTGCTACATATGATTCTTTAGCAGATGTTTTAGATGTAATTAAAGATTTAGATTATAATGCTATATTAACTACATGCTCCACTACTAAGCCACAAACAGATACTGATATTTTACTTATATTAGATCATATAGTTAATGAAGCTAAGTATGATAAATTTTTGTTTTTAGCTGGTCATGATGATGCTATATTATCTTCTATTGAGTATGCTTCAGATTTTAATTCAGAAAGAGTTAATTTAGTTCATGGATCCATTAAGAAAGCGTCAAAATTAGATGCATCAGGGTTTAGAATTTGGGAAGCATTTTTCCATGCAGCATATTATACAGGTAGAGTTCTTGGATTAGCCCCTCAGGTACCTATTACCTTTAAATCGTTAGATATAGATGGATTAGTTTCAGAGTTAAATGATAAAGATAAAGAAATAGCGGATGATTATGGTGTTTTGGTAACAGTATGGGATGAAGATTTTGGTAAGTTTATTAATTTACATGATGTTAATACTTTACAAGATAGTGATTTTGTTTTAACTAATAATGGTGAATCTCATTTAATTCAAATTGAGAGAATAAAATCTCAATTGAATAAGGAGTTAATCATAAACTCAAAGAAAGATTTATTGTCTGATCCGGATGGTGTGAATAAATCATCTTTGACTGAAGAAGATGCAATAGAATGGACTAAGATTTATTTACAGAGAAAAATTGGAACTTTAATTGTAGAATACAGAAATGTGACTGCACATACAGAACAAGATATGATATTCGTAGACTATGAAGCATCTCCTAATAGTGAGATTAAGGGAATATTCTTTACTGGTAGATTGTACTTATAATATTCGATAATTTTTTATACTTAAAGATATGCCTGAACAGAATGCTACAATGACAGCAGCTAGAGCCATTATTAAACGTAATGGTGTAGCAATAGGCTTGATAAGAAATTTACGCTGTACAGAAGCTAATCAACGTGGCAGTGTAATGGGACTTGGTAGAGTAACAAAGTTGGAGAGACCATTACTGTCCATTACTTGTACATGGTCATGTGATTTCTATATGATAGATTTGAAGAAGACTGGAATACCCGGATTAGATAATCGTGAAGTACAAACAGTAGAACAGTATGTAGATACCAAAGTTTTGTTAAACGTCCCTATAGATATTGTTGTATATAAGAAAGATATTTTAACAGTAAGTGATAAGAATGTTGTCACTGCTACTAAAGGTACTGTCTTTTGTACTATAAAAGATATATATCTTGATAATACATCGTGGGATGTTACAGAAAATCAGATAAGTGCATTTAATCAGTCTGGAGAGTATACTACTCCAGTAATACTTCCAATTTAATAATAGTAAAATAAATTATGGATCAGCTTTCTTTTTCAGTAAAAGGACAAACATTCACTGTTTCTAATCCCAGTGTAGGTAATTTTATAGATTTGTGGAGATGGAGAAGTATATTATCAGGTGGTAATTATGGAAATATTTATAGATTTGGTATGCCTATTGCAGATGAAGCATTGTTAATGGTGGACATAGAATCATTTTTTGTATCATTTTGCCCTAGTTTTATTAAGTCTTTGAAATCAGGTAGTATTAAAGATATGGGATTAGAAGATTATTTAGAATTAAAAGAAATTTATAATATTCAAATACAACCTTGGTTAGATAGTATTGAAAAACTTATGATTAATAAGAAAGATGAGAAGAAATGATAAATATTTTGAGATTATTTCAAAAGTCTCAGAAGTTAGTTTTGGATATACAAAATAGTCTTACAACTAATGAAGATGTTATAGATTTTTGTTATATATGGAATATACGTTACCCTCTTGATCGTTGGTGGAGAGAAAAGCATAAAATAGCTTTTGGCTCTGAAGCACATCGGAGGGTATCTTTTTTAGATATTAGATTTGAGTATGAGGAAGATTTGATTATAAAGAAAGTAAAGGAGAAGAATGATTATACACCTAATATAGGAGATTGGTTTTATATTGATCAAGATATTGATAATTTAACGGAAGAGCAAAAATTTAAGAAATTCAAAAAGGAATTTGAATCTTTCGATTTATCAGAGTACGATGATAATTAATAATGGATGTCGATAAGAAAATAAGATTATCTGTTGAACCTGGCGATATTCGGACAGGTATGCAAGAGATTCGTGATAGTTTATTCCAAGAAGCAAGAAAGGTTGTTGATGATATTAGAAGTAAAACTTCTTCACAGGAAGAATTTAATAAAGCATTAGAGAGAGAAATTTCATTAAGAGAACGTATAAATAAAACATCTCTGGCAGAATCTAGGTTGGAATTTAGTAATGCTATGTTCAGTGCCAGAAGTGAGCAAGATAGAGAAGAAGCTAGACAACAGTATGATGATGTAATAAGTCAATCAAAAGTAGAAGATGAACAATTAGATGTTTTAAAACAGATTAGAGAGTTACTTAATAAACAAGACAGAGAATCTGATACTGAAACAGTTTTTAATGATCGTGAAGATAAGTATGGTACTAGAGGGTCATCTGATACTTCAACTAGAGAAGAGAGAGATAGACGTGACTATCGTAGATTGAGTGCCTCTACAATCGCATTAGGTTTGACACGTTCTTTTACTGGAGCAGAAACTCCCGTTGATATGGGATTAGGTGTTGCTAGTAGTACTGGTAGTGCTATGGTTGGTTTTGGTGGTGGAGTAGCAGCTGCTGGGATAGGTATTTTAATAGGGGCAGAAGTTGCAAAAAAGGGATGGAGTTTAGCTACAGAATATGCTAAACAGTGGGGAGAATCATATGCTACATTAGGTAGAGAAGCAAGTTTGGGAGATAGAAGAGCAAATGAAGCCCTTGGTTTTAGTAAAATAGATATGTTATCGAGACTTGCTCCTTTGGCAATGTCAAGAAGATCAGGTGTTGGGATTGAAGAGTCATTGAGGAATATGCTTTTATTGAAGAAAGGTATTAATTTAGATGAAAATTTATATTCTTCCATGGAAATGATGTCCACAATAAGTGGACAAACAGGGTTAAGTAATATACAATCAGCTATTGCAGCTATGAGAGCAGGTGGGATAGTAAGAGGACAGGATATGTCTGCAGTACCTGACTTTTTGTCTATAATAGTTCAACAAGGTAAAGAACAATTATCAAGATTAGGCAGGATAGATGTTGGAGTAAATTCTAAGATGGTTTCATCATTAGCCAGTATGGATGATGTATTGAGTAAGTCACCTGAAGCCTTAAGTTCTTTATTAAATGGGTTACAGGGTGGATTGACAGGTGCTAAATCACCTCAGATGGAAGCATTACAATATTCAGTTTTATCAAGAATGTATCCTGGTGCTAGTTATTTTGAATTGAGAAAGATGAGAGAAGCTGGGTTTAGAACTCCGGGATATGCAGAAGGTATGATAGAATTATTAAAGAATATAACAGGTGGTGGAGAGAATTTATATTTGAATTTAGAAGGTGCTATGGGAATTTCAGCTAGTCAAGCTGAGATATTAGGTAAAGGGTATGGTAAGATGGGACAGATGATGAAACAAGAGTTTAAAGGAAAAGTTGGTGTTTCAGATTTAGAAGCTAGAGCTATTGCAGCTACCCCTACTCAAGAGGAATTAAGAGCCAAATTTGTAGATTTACAAACAGATGCTGTTAGAGGGTTTAACAGAGCAACATCTAATTTTGTTACAGCTATTACTAAATTTATGAATTGGGTAGATAGTAAGAATTCAAAAATTATTAAATAGTGTCTATTAAATTAGTTAAATTAGTTAAAGGAGATGATAGATACTTCGATTATAAATCGGAGTATGTTGGTATTACTTATGATGATTTTAGAGGAATAAGTGGAGGTGGATTTGGTAAAAGAGATATGTTTGTTGATGAAAGAATAATGAAAGCTATAGTAGAAATTTGTGTATACTATAATATACAGTCTGTTATTATAACTTCTAGCAGAAGAACAAAAGAATTTAATTCTACACTTCCTAATAGCTCAGAAACATCAAGACATTTGTATGGAGAAGCAATAGATTTTAAGTTTTTTAGTGATGATATAATATTACATGATGAGTATAAGAAAGATATAAGAGGTGGTAGTGATTTGTTTGTTAAATTATATGCATTAGGAGTTAGAGAGTTTTTCTTTTATAAGACTTTTAATCACATAGCTATTGAGAGTGGTAAATTTCAAATAAAAGATTACTCTAAAGAGCCTAGCGATGTAGTTAAGAAAAATGTTACTAAACAAGTTAAATCAGTTGAAAGAGCTGTTTTGCCTCCTGTTAAAGATTATTATGAATATTATGTTCAAGATTCTGGGTTGAGTACTATTAGTAAATTAATTCAAGATCCTAATTCTATTATAGGCACCCCTAAAATGTCTAAGAAAGAGATTTTAGAATATCAAGGTACTACTAATATGAGTAATTTATATAGATTATGGGATAAGTATAATATTGATCAGAAAAATGAATTTTCTACAGAATATAAAAGTTTAACAGATAAGATATTAGCCGCTACCACTTATTCAGAAAAAGATGAATATATAGAACAAAGAAAATTAGTAAAACCTAAGTTTGATGATAAGTTAGACTATGATATAAATGTGGGGACTATGATAATAGTGCCTAAAAATAGAACAAATTTAGAAGTATTATCTGTTACTGGGAAAGACATATTTTTAGTGCAACAAAATTTAACTACTTTTTTATCAGATGAATTAAAAGCACTTATAAATGACCCTACATATGTTCCTGCTCATGAAGTGAAGATTATAAATTCATCTTATTCTATAAGATATTTACATGTTTCTTTCAGCTGTTGGATATATATTAGATCAATAGATAAGATATTAGATATTTCTCCATTTATTATATCAATGGATACTAAAGTATCAGAGAGTGGAGATTTTTCATTTTCATTAGGTGAAATAGATAATATTTATAATGTAGAAAAGTTTAGTGATACTTTGTATTCTTATATAGATAAGACAGTTAATGATAAGTATAATTTATCATATTTTCATAAATATATACAACAGAATGATATAGTTTTCATTAGATTTGAGAAACTTGACATAGAGAAAAAGAGAAGTATATATGATATGAATAAATGGGATATGTTTATTGATAAGAATGAGTTGCCTAATAAGATTTATGATATGATAGGGTTAGTTGATACTTGTCATGAATCATATAATTCAGTTTCTGCAATATCTACAATAAGTGTTAGTGGTAGAGATTTTAGTAAATTGTTATCAGAAGATGGTAGTTATTTTATGCCATTTGCATTAGTTAATGGTGCTAAGGACTTTTTTCTTAATTATAATAAGGATGATACATTTTTTAAGAGAATATTTACTACAGGTCAGTTTATGTCTACATTTACTGTTCTTCATAGAAGTATAAGAGATTCATTGGGGTTTATTTTTAATCAGTTGACTAATACAGGTGTATTGCCTAAAAATAGTGATTTATTTAATTCTTATAAGAGTTCATTTAATAGAATAACAAAGAAAATTGAAGACAGACAAAGTAAGACATATGTAATAAGCAACTCAAATAAAGAATATTTAGATAGTGTTGAGCAAAATGGAGTTTGGAAAATAATAAAGATGGTTATTGATCATCAATTAGATAGTAGAAGATTAGCTAATGGAGAGTTATCTAATCCAGATGGGCCTATTTTAGAGTTGATTAATAAAGTATGTCAATTCCCATTTGTTGAATTTTGGGGTGATACTATTGGTGATCAATTTGTGTTCATGGCTAGACAACCTCCATATACTAAATCTCAGATACAAGATTATTTTAAGAATAATGAAATTATTAGTGTCGATGCTGATATGTTTAATGATGTTTCATTAGATTGGGAAAGTTCATATTTTACTTGGTATCAAGTTATTCCATCAGATATAGGTACTTTAGGCAGTAATCAATATACTACAGCAGCATTTCTTCCTATAGTATATTTTGAAGAGTTTGCTAATATTTTTGGTATACATAAGAAAGTTGTACCAGATGCCTATATAGCTACAAGTGTGTTAGTTGGAGATCAGTCAAAGGTAAATTATGATTTGTTTAGAGATTTTTTGGCTAATGATATGAAGTTTTTAGTGGAATCGAATATGATATTACCATTTACTCGTAAAGGTACTATTACTATCCCTGGTGGGGATAGAAGGATAAAAAGGGGGATGTGGATTTATTTTGCACCTACAGAAGAAATTTTTTATGTTAATTCTGTATCTAATTCAGTTTCAATAAATGGTGATACTATTAATAGATCAACAGTTATAAATGTAGACAGAGGTATGAAGAAAAAATATGTTATTGATGAATCAGGTAAGAAAATAGATGATAAATTCATAAATTATTTTAATATCGTAAATATAGATGTTATAGTTGATAGATTACGGATTAAATTAGATAATGGTAAAATAGGGACATCAACAATAAGTGATAATTCCAAATTAATAAATCCGAACATGTTAGATTTTTTCTTAAAAAGAAAACAATGGGAATAGAGAGTGGTGCTGGTGTTTATAAGGATTTTGATCAAAGTTTTAGGAGATCTATAAACTTTGGGTATATAATTATACCTGAAGATATAGATCGTGATAGTTATGTGAATAGATGTTTGAGATTAGAGAGATTTTCTATTTTAGTTGAATCATTTGGCGGGGTAATCCATAATTGTCGGGCTACTAAATCCGCTATTCAAGATATAAAGTTCCCTCTAAAGGGAGAGAAGTTAGGTAGTGCAGTAACATTTTTTGTAGAACCAGATGCTAGTTTATGTATTATTACTGGAGTAATTTCTAAACATGATGAAACTGAGATTAATAATGAAAATATACTTGTATTTAAGAGAGGTAATGGTACAGGGATGTCTATATTATCAGTTGATGGTAATGGTAAGATAAATATAGATATAATAGGTAAAAATAGCAGTTTTGATTTAGATGTTAGAAGTGATGATTACACATCATCAATGAATGTGAATGTTAAAGGGAATATTAATTTAAACAGTGTAGGTAATATTAATATTACCTCTATAGATGGTAGTCTAAATATAAAATCTGATAAGAATATAGTTATAGATTCAGATAGAGAAATTAGTATTAAATCAGATAAATTATCTGTTCATGAAGCTAATGAATCTATGGTTAGAGGTGATGAATTGAAGACTAATTTAGATAAGAGTAATGAAGTTGTTCAGACTATTTTAGATACAATAAATACTTGGTCTCCTATACCTGGTGATGGAGGTGCCTCTTTGAAGGTCGCTATTAAATTAGCATTACTTGGTAAGACATTAGGTAATTTTGATAAAATTAAAAGCGAAAAATCATTTTTAGAATAGCAAAATTTTTTATAATTTTATACCGTGATTTTAGACAATTTTATAGAAATGGCTTCTGAACAACTTAATAAGTTGGGAAGAGAAAAAATGTCATCTTTATATCCAAGAGATTTTGAGGTATATATGTGCGCTTTAGAGTTGGTTGATGATAATTTGTTTCCTGTTGATTATTTTGCATTTCCTGTAATGCCTAAAAGTATTACTAAAAATGAGAGTGAGGCTACAACTATTCAACATTCATTCAATGGGATAACTGTTTTTAACAAAAAGGGGTATATTCCAGATGAATTAACGATACAGGGAGATTTTGGTAGATCATTTAAGATAATACAACCAACTAAGGGTATAGAAGAAGATTATGCACAGTTGTTTAGAGGGATTAGAATTAGTCCTTCTATTGAGAATGGGTATTATAAATCAGAAGATGTGAATAATGATAGTAATCTATTTAAAAAACTTAAATTGCCATATGGTATAAAGACTGGCTTTAGTTGTATAAATATACTGAAGTCCATCATTCATAAGGCGAAGTCACATGGAGATACAGGTAAGACTTATAAATTATATTTCTATAATCCTGCTTTAGGGGAGAATTATTTGGTTGTTCCGGCTAAAAATCCATTATCATTTTCACAGTCTGAACAAACTTCTAATATGATATGGCAATATACTTTGAATTTGATAGTAATTGCTGATCTTGAAGATGTGGAGTGTATAAATCAGTCTGATAAACATATGCAATATTCTTTTACGGCTGATAAAATATTGGGTAATATATCAACTCTTCAATCTATGACGATGAGTTATAATCAAATGGATATTTTAAAGAGATGAATATTTTAGATAAGTTTTGGTCTGTTACTAATTATGATCTGAAAGTTTATTTTTCAGATTTTGAAACTTTTATTACTGACTATTTACCGCAGATTTCTGCATATTATAGTGGCAATTCTAATGTAGATAAATATTCATTTAGTGAACTAAACAGATTATATAATGAAAGTTTAATTATAGAGAAAATGATTTCCCATGTTAATACTAATTTAAGTAATAATACTGAGTTTTGGGATTTAGTAGATAATTTGTCTGATATGAAGGTTAAATTAGAGACTTGTTTAAATTTATGCAAATGGTTGAGAAGTTCTTATGTGTATGGATATGAGAATAATTCTAAATTTGAATATATTTTAAAACAGAGACAGACTATTGAGAATTTATCATTACAATTAGGGAGTAGTGACCCTAATTTTGATTGGGTGGAATTGACAGTTAGTAATAATTTACTTGAAGTAGATTATGATCATGATGGTGGAAATTTATTAAATATAAATAGAATAGATAATAAAGTTATGAATATTACTACAGTTGTAGATGTTATGGTTGGGAATAATATTTTAGGTAAAGATATGATAGATTTTATACAATTTATTGATGATGATGTATTAACTCTTGGGGTTGAAGATACTATGGAACAATCGGCAGATATTTGTTTAAGAGTGGTTAGGGGTAGTGTCCCAGAATTCCCTATTTTAGGGATTTCAAAACATTTTGTTGGATCTTCGTTGAATAATATAATGTTTTCTTCTTTAAATAGAGAGGTGATAAATAATTTTAAAACAGATGATTCTTTTAAGAATGTTCAAATGGTTGATAGTAGAGTTGTAGAAGATGTTGTTTTTTATGATTTTAAGATTGAATCTCGTTTACATCAAGAAATAAATAAAACATTGTAATGTTAGATAAATTATTAACAGAAGTATTGACTATTGCTGATTTAAAAGCATTGTATGTTGAGACATTTCTTAATCATACGACTAAGGTGTCTAAGATATCTGATTTGTCAGTTTTGAATGCCCATGCTTTTGGTATAGCTAAGATATTTCAAAAAGATATAAAAGATACTGCTATTATTGAATCACAAATATTTCCTGAATTAAGTTCAGGGAGTTATTTAGATAATGCAGCTAAATTAGTAGGATGTGGAGATAGATTATCTGCCAATGTATCTTCTACTTATGTACTTGTTTATGCTGATCCAGCTACTACTTATGTTCCTGGTGAGTCATTATTTGTAAGTAATCAGGGTGTAACTTTTAGTATAACAGATGTTACTATTGTTGGTGATAATGGATATGCATATATACCAGTTAGAAGTACATCAGTTGGTAGAAATACTAATGTTAGTGCTTTCAGTATAAATCAGATCCAGAATCCACCTCTTGGTCATTTATATTGTACTAATGAATATGAAGCAAGTGGGGGCAGAGATATTGAGAGTGATGAAGATTTTAAAACTAGAATATCAATGTTCAGAGAGTTTGCTGCTAAAGGTTCTTTTTCTAATTTGTTAGTGAATTTGAATTCTATAGATAGTGATATTTTGAGTATAAGAAAGAGTGGGTATACTGAAGATGGTAAGATATTGATTTCAATAGTTACTTGTAACGGTAAATGGTACTCAGATGATGAACTTTCTTCATTTGAAGAAAAATTGTCATCGTTTATGAATATAAATGATGTAGATGACCAAGCTGGTGTTTTAGGTATAAAATTACAGAATATAGAATGGCATGAAGTTGGCGGTTCTAATGGTATAGATTTTAGAGTTGATATAATGTCAGGGTATTCAGATGTAGATATAAGAAGGAGTATTCAAATACAAATGACTAAGTATTTTGATTTTAGATATTTTACTAAGAGTGTAATAGAATGGGATGATTTATTACAAATAGTTAAGAATGTAAGAGGTGTTAAATATGTACCAGATGAATTTTTCTTGCCTAATAATGATACTTATATTTATAAGTATAAACTCCCTAGAATTATTAAATTCATAATGAGAGATATGTATGGTAATATATTGTATGATAATAATAATTCAATATTACCAATTTATTATAGTATATGATAAAAAAGTATAACGATACTGAATTTTCCGGTCTATTTAATTACAACGACCCAAAGATCGCTGAAATTGCTAATAATTTGTTTGAAAAGATTAGACAATTTGGGGAATTAGCTGGTTATATTAAGAGAGACAAAATAGTAAGAGAGAAGTTTAATGTAGTAGATGGATCAGCTGCTGCACCAATAGGTATCAAAGATGATAAGTTCACATTTGGATATGCCTATTGTGGCAAGTTATTGACTGTTGAAGGAGATAGCAGATATGATAATTTAGGTAGAGTTTATACTATAGAATTTGAGATTTCATTTAATGAGCCTATTTTTGGTGATATAGATATGTTTGATAGTAAGTTACTTATTAGACCAGATGGGACAATAACATTTCATGGATTAGAGTTTTTAACTACTTTTGAGTTATATAAGTTATATAAAATAAAGATAATCAGAGATCATTATGATGTTAGCCTTTATATAGATAATGTTTTGTTAGGTACTGATATTTTAAGTGAAGATATAGATACAGAATATAATATTTTATATGTATCTGGACCTTCGACCCCTCCGGTTACTGTATATTTTGATGTAAATGTGAGTTCATTAGCTCCTAATAGTGGTGTTTCTATATCAGTTAATAAGATTGATAAAAATGGTCAATCACATGGTATAACTAGTTTTACTAGAACATATATAGATGGTGAGAGTGTATTAATAACAGCACCATCAGTATCAAATACAGGTACAGTTTTTAAATTATGGAGATTAGACAGTGTAGACCAAACTGAAGGAGAAGTTGGAATATTGGTGACGATGGATCAAGATCACGATGTTATAGCTGTTTATGAAGAAGAAGTTGTTGTTACAGGGACTATACAAATTAATAAGGTTGTAAGTAATGCTCTTACAGACAAACATATATTTAGAGTGAAAGTAAATGGTGTATCTTATAGTATAGTACAAGGTACTCCATTATTATTAACAAATATGTCACTTGGTAATTATGTTGTTACAGAAGATACAGAAGAATGGTATGATTTAGATAGTATAGTTCCAAGTAGTTTTACTTTAGATGAAGATACTTTATCTGTAAGTGTTGTCGTTACTAATATCAAAAAAGAATCAGTTCCAACTCTTGGGTCTATAGTTATAAATAAATCTGTTGGGGAAGTACCTGTTTCACAACATGATGTATTTGAATATACTGTTACTGGTAGTGGCCCAACTCCATTGATAGTGACTAAGTCAGGTACAATGGATGAGCACCCTATAGTCTTTAATGATTTACCAGAAGATACCTATGTGATAACAGAAAGTCCTATGGAAAATTATGTTTTAGTGAGTATTACTCCTGATACTTGTGTTATCTCAGAAGGTGGGACATTAGATTGGGAAGTAGATGTTGTAAATGAACCCACCCCTATTACAGATGGTGGATATGGGTTAATATATAATAATTATGCTATTCAAGATTCTAGAAATATAGCTCCATTAATGACAAGGGTGGCTACTGATGATGATTGGACAGAATTGTCAACATATTTAGGTGGTATAACTGCTGCTGGTCCTAAATTAAAGACCACATATGACTGGCCTACTAATCCAGGAACTAATAGTAGTGGATTTAGCGCTAGACCAGCAGGGTATAGATCATCTGATGGGGTATATCATCAATTCCAATCAGAAGGATTGTGGTGGACCGATACACAGTATTCTTATGATAGATCTTGGTATAGAAAGTTATCAGATTCATTAGTATCATTAGTAAGATCGTATGAATATAATAAGGTAGGTATGTCTGTTAGATTTTTGATAGATATGTCATTATTCTCACAAAGTAATCCGCCTCCTAGTCAGATAACGGATTATGATGGTAATGTGTATGATATTATAGTTATAGGTGAGCAAAGGTGGGCAACTACTAATTTAAAAGTGAAACATTACCGTAATGGTGATTCTATATCTTTTGTAGATAGCAATTCTATTTGGGGCCATTTATCTACAGGAGCATGGTGCTATCCTAATGGAGATGAAAACAATATATAAGATATGTCGACATATATAGCAAATATAAAAGTGACATCCAAGGATGTCATTAAGAATTGGTGGAAATTGAATTATTTCACAGGTGGAAGTGATCCTAGTCCTATTATTACATCTGTAAAATTTGGATATTTATATAATCCATATACTGTATTAAATGGTAATGAATTAGCTGCTATAGGGTGGCATGTGGCATCTAGAGATGAATATATAACTATTGAAGATAGTGTGGGTGGATATGAAATAGGAGGTGGACATATGAAAGATATTATTAATGATTTTTGGAATTCACCTAATACTGGTGCTGATAATTTATATGGATTTAATGCAAGAGGCGGTGGTAAAAGAAACTCTGATGGTACATTTTCTGATTTAAAAAATATTAGCAATATTATGACATCAGATTTAGTTTATGAAACTCCTTCTGAAATTATTTTTAGTTATTTACATAGTTATTTTGTTATGGCTTATTTGGGAGAAGAAAAAAGTGGGAGATCCATAAGAGTAATAAAGGATTCGACAACTTTAGAGAATGGGGAGTCAGGGATATATATAGGAAATGATGATAAAGTGTATCGCACAATTTGTATTGGCGGTCTTGAAATTTTAGCTGATAATATTTGTGAAACAAAATTAAGAGATGGGACATTAATACCGGAAGTTACAGATAATGCAGCATGGGCAGCCTTAACTACTTTAGCTAGATGTAGTTATAATAATGATGAAAGTAATGCAATTATCATATAATTAAAATTTGTCATGCCTGAAATAAATGACTATACTAAAGTTGGTGGAGTTTTTGTAGACTCGGGTGATGGCGATATGGATTTTTATTCATATTGGTATTCTATTTGTTATTTAGTTGGCATGCTTAATATTTATAGATATGTATTTAGAGATATTGATAATTATGATGAAATGGTTAGAAGATTTTTAAAATCAAGAGAAATTGCTTTTAGTAATGATTCAGATAGTTATTTGTTAGATTATTTGTATAAATACTGGAGAGAAGAAATAAGTAAACGAGGCACTAAACAAATTGATAATTATATTGGTAAATCAGATGAAGTTGGATCAAATATGTATGAATTAACAGAAGATATAGAATCAGATATAGATAATAATAGTGGGATTGGTGTTATTGGTGGGGCTTGTTCATTAGACACTTCTGTTTATTTAGGTTTTTTTCATTGTATAGAGTTTGATATTTTATTAAAAAATGGTGATACTTTATTAACTGTTGATGGCGATTTATTTTATAGAACATTAAGTAGTTGTTTTATTCATATAAAGAAAGTAAGTGACCCAGACGAAAATAATATAGGAGTGTATAGTATTTCATATAATTGTTATACTAATGTTTTAACATATAATGCATCATTAGATGTTACTATTGTTAATAATGTGAAGTTTATAAGAGTAGGCACTAATATTTATCTGTATATTAATGGTGAACTAATAAGTAGTATAGTAGTTTCCACAGTTAATGCATATACGTTTATACACTTGTTTAATGGTTCATTACCTGTTTTAGCTAACCTTAGAGTTACTAAATATAATAGTGATTATACTATTGATGATGTATATCAATGGAAATGTAATGAAGGAGGAGGATTTATATTAGATAGTAATAAAGCACCTTTATACCCCGGAGTAATGGGAGTAACTGTTGATGGTGTCTGGGATAGTAATTGGGTAAGAAATGTTGGATTTGATAATATTGATTATGTAAGAGTTGATGGAGAGATAAGAAGATTGATTAATCATATTGATGGTGAATGTTTAACCGAGTTGATAAAATCATCAGAATTAGGGTTAACTATTGATGTTAGCTCCCCTATTTCTCAGGAAGCAAGTTGCGTTAATTTAAACAAATCGTATGAAAAGGGAGTTGTAAATAGATTAAGTAGATATCCATTATTATGGACTAATAATATTAAGCCTATAATTAGTAATGGATATATTCAATATTCTTTAGATTTTGAAAATCCTGGAGTATTTGGGTTAAATACTGTAGATGTTATGACTCTAGATTCTTATAAGCCAAATACTTTATTCCCATTTTGTCCAATACCTATTGCTACAGACAGTGATGATATTTCCGGGTATGAAATTAGTTTTGTGATTAAAACAGATGCTAATATTAATTTACAGTTTGGTATAAAGACATTAGATGTTGATTTCAATGAAGTTGATAAGACTAAGAAGTATAGTGATGATACAGCTTCTAATATGTTTATTGAAGACACTTTATTTTCATTGTGTAATGGTAGAGATTTATGGGTAAGAGGAGTATATTCATTGATAAAGTTACCAGATGTTGCTGATACGTTAAATATAAATATTGGCAGTAATTTGTATAATGATTCTCAGAATGAAGTAAAATATTTGATGCCAGTAATTAATTTTTATTGTTCTGGTTTAGGAGCAGTTGTTAATATAAAAGATATTGTAGTCAGGCCATTGAGTTTGAATACTTCAAAAGGAATGATAGATAATAAAAATAAGATGATTTGTTTTTTAAAGAATAATTCAGGTATGTCAGATGAGTATATCAAAGATTTCATTGATGATAAATTAATACCTTATAATTGTAATACCAATATTCAATTCATATAAAAATGCAACAGACACCTAATTTCAATAGTAAACAGATAATTTCTAAAGAAGAATTAAGACTTTGGGATGAATCTTTGAGAGAGTTAGTTGGTAATGTATTACGATATAATCGTAATTCAGATTTAGTGGGAGGGTCTTTAGATGCTTATGATACTAATACAAGTTCATTAATAAATGATTTTTTTAAAGTATCATTAGGATCTGTTCAAGTTGAGGGTTATAATACATTAAAGGTTGGAGTTGGACGTGGTGTTCTGTGTGTTGAAAATACAACAACAAAGAAAGTATCAGGGTTGGAGTATTATAATAACTCTCTTTCTAAGCAATTAGTGACATTGTTAAAATGGGAAGAGACTGATAATATCACAGTTGATGGTATAGAAACTTATGGTAGTGGAGATGAAGTTTATATGGGTCTCTCCCCTATTTGGGATCCATTAGAGGTTGGGTTGTGTAATATTTCTTCTTCTAACCAGGTTACTATAACTGGGGGAGATTTTACGAAATTAAGAGGACAATCTCTGAAGAATCCTACTAAAATACGATTTTATACAGAACTTGGTGCAGCAGCTGTTAATAGTGAGACATATGAAGTAATATCAATTATAGATGATAATAATATTATTATTTCAGGTATAGTAAGTAATGAAACTAATGTAAAAATGTTGATTGTTGGGTCTTATGATTTAGATATTCAAGGCAGTTTGACAAATAAATTTTCATATGTTACTGCTAATGGGAAATTAACGTTTACGGAGACAGCATCAGATATAACAGGGGCAGGTGGTTTTATTATTTGTAAATTAGTGTTTGGTTCAGGTGGGGCATTTACTGTAGTGGATCTGAGAGGCGATTATTTGTTCAATTTTGCTTATTCACCTGATATAGTATATAAGAGTTTAGTTCAGACAATTACAGGTAAAAAGACTTTTTCAACAGCTGTGCCCTCGTTTGCTTCATTTTTAGAATATTATTTAGATTCTATATCAGCTGTTACTCCTATTACATTAACGAATGGGAATAATACTAGTAGTCTAGTTATTCCTGATAGGAATGGATCATTGTTTTATATAACTGCTACTGGTGGATATGAATTAGTTAGTATTACTTGTACTAAATCAGTATTACCAGGGACTTCTTTGTTTTTAAAATTAGATGATAGTAGTGTCGATTTAACAATTGGAGTAAAAGTAAATTCTGATCCAGCTGTAGCTTGGTCTATAAAGACTAATGATTATGCTCTTAATTATGTAGTAGGGCCAAGAGTTGTGATAAAGAGTGGTAGTATTATACATTTAGTTTTAGATAAAGATAATGTTTGGAATTTAGTAAATATCAATTCAAGTTGGGTAGATTCTCCTTGGGTTCAAGTTGATAAGATGTATGATACTAATTCTGCTCTTATAAGTACTGCTACTAATAAGGTGTATTATAAATATGATGTAAATAAATTAGTAATTAATATAGAACGCATTGCAATATCTGTAGCGGTACCTATTACTTTTGTAGTGCCATTTACATTTTCTCATAAAGTGGTAGATTTTCTACAATCTTATGATAGTATAGAGATGACTGGTAAGGTTACTATAGATATTAATGGGTTAGTAACGATTATGACCACAACTGGCATTGGGAATTGTTATAAAACAGTAATTATATACTTCTAAGAAATGAAATTATACTATACTGTAGCATCAGCTCAGAATGATGTCCAATTTAAACCTGAACTAAGTTTAGGTGGATATAAATCTGCTAATTTAGTTGAGAGTAATAGATTTGAAAATTTGTTTAGTGACATATCAATGTATACTGTTAAGAATAACAACAGTAATAAATATATTGGTCTAATTTTAGTTAATGAAGATTCTGTAGCACATTCAGATGTATATTTTTGGTTTAAATATCCAAGTTCTTGTTCTTCTAAATTTAGGGTAGCTATTGTCGATTTAGCTACTGATACAGACGGTATAGAATTTATGGAACATATTAGTAGTAATGAGAGTAAACCATTGTATGCAACATTTTATGAAGCTGATGGAGAAGATAATAAAATTAGTATAGGCAGTATAGCTTCAGGTGGTATGCTTGGTATTTGGTTTGAAAGAGAATTAAATTTAGATGCTATTAAGTTAGAACAAAATTCTATATATCAACAAGACTCTAGTGATCCATATCATTATAATGAGGTGGAACTTTCTAAAGAGGATATTATTGATATTAATTTTCAGTGGTAAAAATATTTTTGGTTTTTTAAAGTTTATATTGATAAATTATATAATTTTATAAATTAAAATATAAAATTTATATTTAAATGATAGATTTGGTTAAAGATATATTTAATAAAGTATACATGCAGATATATGGTTTTGAATATCATTTTAAGAATGATAAAGTTGAGAAATTAATAAAAGATTTTATAGATAAGATTAATATTAATGTTGGAGAACAGTGGTTGTTAGATTTTATTATTTTTCAGTTTTCATATTATGATGGTATGAAAACACGATTCGATAGGGTTTATTTGAATTGGATTTTTGGTGATAAGGCAATTGAGAGATGGGAGAATAGGACAGAACAACAAGTTTATTTTGCTAATGAATTTAGAAGAAAATTAGGTATTAATAGAGAATTTGATAAATTAAATATAAAAGAACATAATGAGAGAGAGAAATTAAGATTTACTGATATAAATGATAGATTATTATATTGTGATGAATTAAGTTTATTTAGCGATAGTTCTGATATTTGTAAATGTTGTATTAATTACCAAATTTGTTATAATCATGTCAGACGGTTGTGTTAAATGTGGTAGTTCTTATGTAACAAATAAGAAATACTGTTTATGTGATAATTGTAATTTTATTAGATTACATGGTAAGAATAAGTTTGAATATGAATTAGATAAGCAAAGAAATAAAAGTATAGTAAAGAAAAAGAAATCAAGTGTTATTAGTAATTTGAAGCAAGAAAGAATTGATAAACGTAAAGAAGAACTCAGGTTGGATGAAGAAGTATATTATGAAGTTTTTTGCAGTCAACCAAATAAGTGTGCAGAGTGTGAGACAGAATTGCCAGATATTTTTAGAGACAGTAATGGTTTTGTTATAGATAGATATCAGTATTCACATATATTGAGTAAGGGAGCATATCCAGAATTTAGAAGAAATAAGAAAAATTTTAATAGATTATGTCAAAGAGATCATACTAGGTGGGAAAGTGGTGATAGAGAGAATATGAAAATTTTTAAAATGAACCAAGAAATAATACAAGAATTATTTGATGAACAAATATCTAAAGGCAGCATCTGATAGATACCCAGATGAAATCAAGGATAAACTCATCCATCCTATTTCTGATATAGATGGACAGATAGTTACTGAGATTATTGAGTTATTTAAGAAACTGAGATTTAAAGATGTGGTTGAAATATTGAATAATTATAAATATAAATCAGATGATGATATTGCTTTAGCCTTATTAGAAGTAAATACAAATATTACTAATAGTAAAGAGGGTGATAATAGTAATCCATTATTTCTTAGGTATTTAAATACTTGTGGTCGAAGATTAGATTTATTTTTATTGATCGGGTATGATTCTGTAGATTGGGTATCTGAAAAAGATGGTATAATCTATGTTATAAGATTGAACCCTACTCCAGATAATGCGAAACAAGTACCATTTTATGCTAACGAAATTTTAGAATATGATAATTTAGAAGATAGAGATAGTGTTCTTAAGAAATTAGATGATTATATGGAATTATATAGAGGGTTATTTTTAAGATAGTATTTCGATTTATTTTTTATGTTTATGAAAAATGTTAACAAACATAACACTTACTTTTTTAGTAAGTTATCTTAATGAAAATTATAAGAAGAAGACTGGTAAAAAGTTTACTATTAGTGATGTTCAATCTTATATTAGACGTGGACATTTACCTAAATATTTAGGTGGTAATATAATTGTATTGAATAGCGAAATTAAATGTGTAAAACTATATAATCTTAAAAAGAATGGATAGTCCATATCAAAATTTTATTGTAATAGATGTAGAAACTGGGGGGCTCCCCAGTAAGATTAAGAAAGCAGTATTTGATATTGCTTTGACTGAAATAGCTTTAGTGGTTGTATCAAAAGAATTAGAAATAATTGATCAGTATTCATGGTTGATTAAACCCTATAAAGAAGGTTTAGTATATTCACAAGAAGCAGCTGTTACATCTGGTATAACTAAAGAAATGGTAGAAGAGCAAGGGGAAGATTTAAAAGAAGTCTGTATGAAAGTTATTGATGTATTTAAAAAATATAAAGTGGGAACTAAGTTACCAGTATTATTAGGACATAATTTTATCAAATTTGACTCTGAATTTATGTTGAATATGTTTGAATTTTGTAAATTTGATTTGATGAAGTATGTTAACCCTGAACCTGAAGACACTATTAAATGGTCACGATTGGCATGGGTAGAATCTGTTAATTATAAGTTAGGGACTTGTTGTGAGAATGCTAATATAACATTACAAGACGCACACAGAGCATTAAGTGATACTATTGCTACTGCTAAATTATGGATTGAATTTATGAAGAGGTTGCGTGGTATGTCAACCAGTTGTAATGATCAGTCTGAAGTTAAAAATACATATAGAGTAAAATTTGAATTATAATGTCATACTCATTATCGACTCACAAGAAAGCATTAACGAAATTACAGATACAAAATGTATATAGATATGTTGAAGAGATAATTAAGAATTTGCCTGATGTTGCTTTAAAGGAACTGTTAGAAGGTTATGATAATGATTTGAATAAATTGTTATCTGAATTGCTTGTTCAGACTAATAATGTTATAAATAATAATGTTTCAAGTTTAGATTCTGAGAAATTAGAATATTTAGATTATTTTGAAAAGAGTTTAGATGATCAATATAAAATACTTTCATATAATTATTTTAAATCAACATGTTTAACTAATTTTACTCAGAATTGGAGAAATTTAGAGTGGGGCAATTTAGTTCAACTTTACCCTTGGTCTGGGTATCTATGCCAACGTGGTAGTGGTAAAAGTTTTGAATTTACATATGCATTTCCACTTTGGAGGTTATATTCGTATAGAAGGCCTCATCCACTTATCCCAGATACTAAAGATAATTTGTTAAGAAAAGAGACTTGTTTAATCACAAATGAGTCAAGATTAGGTAATTTACATATTAGTAAAATTGTAGAGGAGATAAAGATAAATGATGTATTAGGAGAGAAGATTAATCCAACTGGTGGAGCTAATTTAGGCAAAGAGGGTATTACTTCAGAAGCTGGTGCAATTTTACATAAAAGATCATATGGATCATTTATACGTGGTCTTCATGTGGGTAGTTCTATTACAGACGATTTTTTAGATAAAAGTTGTTTGTATTCTAAAGATCAAAGAGGTAAGTTTCACGAAGTATTTTATGCTGAAATAAAGTCAATTGTTGAACAAGGTGGATATAATTTAGTATCTGGTACCCCTTTTCATCAGCAAGATTTATATGGTGATTTGATGAAAGATCAAATGTTTAAAGTGTTCACATACCCAGGCATACTTCCTAATAAAGAATTGTTAGCTCCTGATAGATTTACATATGATTATTTGATGGAGTTGAAAAAGTCATTAGGGACTATAGTATTTGCTAGAGAGATTTTAGTATCCCCTATTTCAGATTCTTCTTCTTTGTTTCCATATGAATATCTTATGAGATCAGTTATAGGTATGGAGAATATAGGGTATGTTGATAATATTGAATCATTCCCGATCAAATTAGAAAGAGTTGTTGTTGGTTGTGACTTTGCTATTTCTGGAGCAATAGGAGCAGATTATACTGTATATACTGTATGGGGTCGAGATAAGTTTAAGAATTTATATTTACTACATATTTGGCGTAAGCAAGGTGCATCTCATGATGAACAAATTAATCAAATAGTAAGTTTGGATCAAAGATTCAAACCTAATAAAGTAGTTTGTGAAGATAATGGATTTCAAGGGATATTAAGTGATATGGCTAGAGCCAGAGGACTTAAGAATATAGAAGGATTTACTACTACTTCAGGTATTAAAAAGGATTTATATAATGGATTACCAGCTATGAGTGCAATGTTTGAGAGAGGCCAATTAAAATTGCCGTTTAGAGATGATGAAGATACAAGAAATACAACTAATTTGATTTTTGGGGAGTTTAATTCAATAACTTTTAATGAAGACACAGGAAAATTAGAATCTAGTGATCAACATGATGATATACCAATGTCTTCATTTATGGCAGTAAATGAATTAAGAGAAAAAGATTTACGGTTTGAATCTTTCTGGGTATAAAGAGATTTATTATTTTATAACTTAAAATTTCGTAACAATGGCTAATGAAGTTCTTAGTACTAAATTCATAGAAGAGATATTCCGTTTGTGTTTTTTAAAGAAGAGTATTGTAGAGAGATTACAGGAGAATTTGAAGTATCAATATTTACCTACCCCAGAATTAAAACAGATATACAAAGATATAATTAATCATTTTAAATTAACTGGGAAATTACCGACTTTTGGAGTAATTTATGAAAAGAATAAAAATGATGATAAGGTATTATTTGAATTAAATAAGATAAAAGATTGTGATATTGTAGATCCAGAACCTGTACTTCACCAATTAGAAAATTATATTAAAGATATAAGATTTCAGTTATTATGGGATGATGTCATAGAAATTCATAAGAGTGGGGATAGAAAGAGAGCTATTGAAGTTATGTCTAAGAATAGTGTTGAGATAGCAGAGTTTTCAATTTTTAAGGGGTCAAGTAAATTTTTATATGTTTTTAATGATTTTCAACGTGTTCAATTAGAAAAGGCCATTAATAAAGAAGAGAAGATAGATAGAACAAAAATACCATTTGGTATTTTACCTTTAGACACTTTATCAGAGGGAGGTATAGATAGGAAAGATACAGTTCTTTGGATAATGAGATCAGGAGTAGGTAAGTCAACAGTATTAAAATGGCATGGGATGTATGCTTGTAGATTAGGGTATGATGTATTACATATTCAATTGGAAGGTAGTGAAGATGAAGCGTATGATAAGTATACACAGGTATGGTCTGCTGTCAATTATAGTAAAGTTAAGAATGGTAATATAGAAGGCGATGAGTATGACAAATTACTTTCTATAGCTCAACAGATGGTAGTTAATAGACAAGATATTGCAATACGTTCTTTTGAACAATTTGATGAGGCTTCAATGTTAGATGTTAGAGACAGTATTATAGAATATAATAAAGAAAAGGGGAAGTTTCCAGATATATTAATTCTAGATAGTATAGATTTATGTCATCCCGGAGATGGGTTACATTATGGTGTAGATACCCAGTCAATCAAAATGAAATTGAATAATGCTTCAAGAAAATTTAAGAATTTGTGTAATGAGTTTGATATGCGGGGGATTACGGCGACCCAAACATCTGATGTCCCTATTATGATATGGAATGACCCAGATAAGGTTATTACACGTTCAGACTCTATGGGAGATAAAAATATTGCTAATTCTTATAGTTTTGTTTTAACGGGGAACCAAACAATAGATGAAGAAAAAAGAAGAGTAATGAGAATTTTTTGTGATAAATTTAGATATTATAGTCCTTCAGAAAGAACCTATCCTATTGCTACTAACTACAGTTTAGGGAGGTTTTATGATAATACTAGAACATTAAAGATTTACAAAGATATATATAATAAAGATGAATAAAAGTAAGATAATATCAGAGTTTAATTTAAAGAAGTTTGGTCAAAAAGGGTGGCTTAGAGGTAATTTATTTTGTCCAGAATGTGGACGTAATGACAAATTTGGTGTTTTATTTACTGATAATAGTGCTGTTTGTAAGTGTTTTTATTGTTCTAAATCTTATTCATTATTTTCAGTATTAAAGAGTGTAAGTAGGTTAGATTTATTGGATAAGGAATATTATTATGAAGAAGAAAAAACATTGCCTACGCTATCTAAAACGGTTAATGAAGTAAATAAAGAAGTTGAATTACCATTATGTTTAATAGATATTAATTATGATGATTATCTTAATGATAGAGGGTTTTTAGATTATCAATATAGAAAATTTAATGTGTGTAAGTCTGATGTAGACCCTAGAGTAGATAATATGATAGTATTTAAGATATTTCAAAATGGGGTTTTAAGTGGTTGGATAGCTAGATCAAGAAATAGTAAGGAATGGCATCATGAAAATTTAAGAAGACATAAAGAGTTAGGTGAACCACTTGTTTTAAGGTATAGAAACTCGAACAATGATTTTTCGAAAATGCTTGGAGGGTTAGATGAAATAAATGATAAGACACATACATTAATACTAGTAGAAGGGTTATTTGATAAGGCTAATGTAGATAGGTTGTTGAGATTGGATGACATTGATGATATAAAGTGTTGTTTTACATTTGGGAGTAGCTTATCAATTGATCAAATTAATTTAATTCCTTCAACTATAAAAAGAGTTATTTTGATGTATGATTTGGGAACTATAGATAGTATGAAGGATGCTGGTAGTAAATTATTAACAATGTTTGAAGTAGATGTGGCATTATTATCAGATGAAAATATTGACCCTGGGAATATGAGTTTTGAATATTTATGTTATTTGTTAAAGAATCTTAAGAATTTTATGCAATTTTTTTTACAATTAAAATCTTATAAATAATGACTTCTCAAGTAACTAAATCTCGTAATTTGCCACTTACAGAGTATTACTCTATACTCCAGATGGAGTATATCTCCTATTATGTCAGATCAGTTATTTATCCTGGTAAGTATTCAGAGAAGTATAAACAATATTGTGTTCTTAAGAAAGAAAAGATTGATAAAATTGGTAGTAAAAATAATTTGCCATCCATATTTAATAATACATCTGTAAGAGAGAGTTATATTAATAAATTTTTTAACCCGTATGGATTACCTAATTTTGAGTATAGAGATGAAGAATCAATCAGAATGATGGGACGATGGGACAAGAATTATTGGTTTTCAGAGGGTACAAGTATACAAATAAGAGATAATGGTGGTATGGTGTGTACTAAGATAATTAAGAATCTTGGTAATGATAATTGTGTAGTAGCTGAGATTAATGGTTTTACACGTAGATTTAGTTATGAATTCATTTCGAGAATTTTAACTGATAAATTGATAAATTTTTAATATAGATTTTATATTAGAATTGAAAATTATTTATTAATTTTAAAACTTCAAATTAAGAAACTATGTGGATAATCACTAAGCAGTTTGATTTTTGTTATGGCCATCGTGTTTGGTCTCAAACATTAAATACTGATTTTTCTTTAGATTCATGTTTAAAGTGTAGACACTTACATGGACATCAGGGAGTAGTTAATATTTCATTATCTGGAGAAGAGTTGAAGAGTGGAATGGTTACTGATTTTAAACATTTGAATTGGTTTAAAAAGTGGTTAGATGATACACTAGATCATAAATTTATTATAGATATTCATGATCCGTTGGTCGTGAGTGGTTGGTTTTCAGAATTAATAAAAGAGAAACGTAATGATAATAAACAGTATTCTGTAGTGGATAAAGAGTTATTTAATATTGATGAATATGGCGCAATGACAATAAAACAAAAGCTTTATAGTTCATTTATAACATCCTATCGAGAACTATATGAAGGGATGGTGTTTGTCAATTTCGTTCCAACTTCAGAAAATCTCTCTAAGTGGATATTTGACATTGTTCAGAAGAAGATGTCAGAATTAGATGTTCAAGTTCATAGAGTTGAGTTTTTTGAAACTCCTAAATCACGAAGTATATATGAGTAAAATTATGATTGAAGGTAATCCTTCATTTAAAAAAGAAAAGCCACAGATTAATTATTTGAATGTTGCTGAGTTTTTCTGTGATACAATTCAAGGAGAAAATTTTGTAGGGTACCCAGCAACTTTTTTAAGATTACAGGGGTGTACATCCGTTTGTTCATATTGTGATACCTTGGAAGTATGGCGTTTTGGCAACCCCTATACATTTGAAGAGCTTTTTGAATTGATTGAGAAATTTGATCTTGTTCGAAAGTTTAGAGAGGGACAACATTTAGTATTGACAGGTGGTTCGCCTATGTTGCAACAAGACAATGTAGTTAGATTTATACAAGAGTTTATTAAGCGTTATGAATTTAAACCTTATATTGAGATCGAGAATGAATGTACTTTAATGCCACATGACCAATTAGTTGATATAGTTGATTTATGGAATAATTCACCTAAGTTACTAGACTCAGGGAGTGCAGATTTTATTCGTTATCAACCTCGTATACTCTCTTATCTCTCATCTTTAAAGAATGCTTGGTTTAAGTTTGTAATTAGTAAAGAAGAAGATTGGAAAGAGATTAAGTCAGACTTTTTAGATAAAAGATTAATTAGAAAAGATCAAGTTGTTTTAATGCCTTTAGGCGCAACACGTCAGGAGTTAATTGAAAATAGAGAGAGAGTAGTAGAGATTTCAATACGTGAAAATGTAAGATATACAACAAGAGAACACGTTATAATTTGGGATAAAAAAACTGGAATATGATTGATAGTGAAAAACTTATAGCGGCTGAACAAGCTTATGCTAAATTTATGGATGTGGTTCTTCCTAATTGGAGAGAAGATCCAAATTCGAAAGATACCCCTAAGAGAGTTGCAAAAATGTTTCTTCAAGATTTATGGAAGGGACTGTATAGTGAAGAACCTGTAATTACTGTTTTTGAAAATTGTGAAGTTTATGATGGGATTGTCTTTCAAGGGAATATTGAAGTGAAGTCTCAATGCTCTCATCATCATATGCCCTTCTGGGGTAAGGCTTATGTAGCTTATATCCCAGGGAGTTCGAATCGTATTATTGGTCTCTCTAAGTTGAATCGAATTGTTGAGTATTTTTCAAGAAGACCTCAAGTTCAAGAAAATCTTACAATGCAAATACATAATTTTTTGCAAGAGATTTTACAAGATAGTAAGGGGATAGCAGTGTTAATTGAAGCTCAACATACTTGTGTGTCTCATCGAGGTATAAGACAAGATTCAACTATGAAAACTTCTAAATTATCTGGTGTCTTCTTAGATAATACTGATAAATCAAGAGAAGAATTTTATCACTTTATAAATGATTTAAAAAAATGATTTCTTTTAAAGAGTATAGTGAACTATCTAGTCAAGTTTTAATTTACCCTCGTAATATAGCCCCACTCTATCTAGCTTTAGGGATTAATGGTGAAGCAGGAGAAGTAGGTGAAAAAGTAAAGAAGGTTTATAGAGACAATGCTGGGATATTTGGAGAAGAACATATAAATGCAATTAAGAAAGAGATTGGAGATGTATTATGGTATTTGAATCGTCTTTCAGAGGAGTTAGGATTTACTTTAGAAGAAGCTGCTGAATTGAATCTTATTAAACTTGAAGATCGTATTCAACGTGAAGTAATTCAAAGTTCTGGTGATGATCGTTAAATTTATATAGTATGACAACAATAAAATTTAAACAACTTAGAGATAATTTTAAGTTACCTGAAAAAAGTTTCAGTACTGATGCTTGTTTCGATGTTGTAGTACATCATATAGAGAAATTAGGACATAAATGTATCTGTTATTTAGGTTTTTCTACAGAGATACCTATAGGTTGGAAGGGGGTCATTGTACCAAGAAGTAGTATAACTAAGACTAATTGGACAATGCTTAATAGCCCAGGTCAGGTGGATTCTTCATATCGTGGTGAATGGCAAGTAAGATTTACTCATATTGATACTGGGGAGGAACCAGAATTCCCATATAAAATTGGAGATAGAATTGCTCAAATTTACTTTGAAAAGGTAAATGAAGTATCTTTAGAGTTGGTAAATGAAGTAAGTGATACTGATCGTGGAACAGGTGGATTTGGGCATACTGGTTCTAAGTAGTTTTATTTAAAATCATTATAAATTTATGGTTTTTATAAATTATTTTGATTGAAAATTAGATTCGTAAATATAAATTTTATATTTTTAATCCATAATTCAAATACATAAAAATCATGAAAACAAGAACAGATTTAGAGAAAATGACCACTTTATCACTTCGTGAAGAATGTAAAGGTAAGATTAAAAATTATGGTCGGATGACTAAAGAAGAGATGATCAACGCCCTTATTGAAAATCCTGCTACTGTGACTTCAGAGGAGATTTTTACTGATCGTCATAATCTCCCTATTAATAAGGGACAAAGAGTAAGTGTTAGAATAGGTGGGAATTGGTTTCCGGGAACAGTTGTTCGCTTGAAGAAAATACAGGGTGATGATTGTGCCTCTATTCTTTTGGATGGCAAAGATTTACCTAAGCTTTTTTACTCAACAGACATTGATATTGATGTGCCTGGCGATTTAAATAAGAAAGCAACATCTGTTAATAAGACAGAGAAAAATACTATTGAAACAGTAATCTCTGAGATTAAAAAAGAAGAAGTTATTGCTTCCTTTACTGTTAGAGTAAAGAAGTATCAAGAATTTCTTGATTCTGTTGATAAAATGGGATATGAAATTGGACAAGATGTTACATTTGAAGTCTCAAAAAGAAGCAAAATAAATCCTGGGGCTATTTTATCAGGTAAAATAAAATCTTTTGTTTGGGATCCTCAGGGCAATTGTGCCTTCTTTATAATTAAAGTGGAGGGAGACAGTCGGGAGTTTTATAAGACCCCTAAATCTTTGTTCAACTTTGCTTCTACCTATTCTCAGAGTAAGTAATATAAGAGATAGCAGTATAGTATAGAGAGACTTTGACAAAGTCTCTCTATACTATATAATAAATTAGTTTAGAGCTGATTATATTTGATATAGATATTGTGATATGTTAGAGTATATAAATACAACTTTAAGAAATGAGAAAAATATCACATGAGTGCCCTCTAGCACTTTTATCAGAAAGTCGTAGTTTTAATGACTATGATTATGCACTAGTCCATTTATTTGAACAATATCCACAATATTATCAGTTTTTTGTAGAGTCATTAAAGTTAGGTCGTGAAGTAATATTAGATAATTCGATATTTGAACTTGGGAAGTCTTTTGATAATGACCAATTTGCAACATGGGTAGAGAGACTACAGCCAACTTACTATATTATCCCTGATGTTCTAGAAGATAGTAAGGCTACAATTGAACGTTTACATAATTGGGTATCAAAGTATAATTTTTTGCCTGGAAAGAAAATAGGGGTGGTCCAAGGGAAGACATATGAAGATTTAGTAGAGTGTTATCAAGAAATAGATAGATATTGTGATGTTATAGCTATTTCTTTTGACTATAGTTATTATGAAAGTATATTTGAACTTACTAATAAATTTAAAAATTGGGTGTATGGGAGACAGTCTTTGATAGTAAAATTAGTGAGAGAGAGAATAATAAATAAAAAGAAACCTCATCATTTATTAGGGTGTAGTTTACCACAAGAATTTCTTTTTTATCAATCTAATGTCTATGATTTTATTCAATCTATTGATACTTCCTCCCCTATTGTACATGGTTTGTTAGAGATTTACTATGATCAATATGGGCTAGAGAAGAAGGAGTCTATTAAATTATTTGAATTGATTGATGCAAAAGTTACGGATTTACAAAGAGTAGCAATTAATAATAATATTAAGATTTTTAAACAGTTAGTAAATGGGAACTAAGATATTAATTACAGGGACACATAGTACAGGTAAATCAACTTTACTTGAAGAATTGAAAAAGTTGGATAAGTTTCGAGATTTTAAGTTTATTGGTGGTGTTACACGAAGTGCTAGAAATTTAGGACTTGAGATCAATGAAAGTGGAGATGAATATACACAATTATATTGTATGTGTAAGGATTTTTTAAATCTTATAGAAAATGAAGATAGTAAAGTAATTTATGATAGAAGTATTTTAGATACATTGATTTATTCATTATATTTATATGATAAATTACCAAGTTGGGTGATTGATATAAATCGAAGTATGTGTAATCTTCTTATTAAGAAGTTTGATTTAATTGTATGGTTAAGACCTGAACAAGAGATAGATGATGACTCAGTTCGAAGTATGAATATGGATTTTCAAATTGAAGTAGATTATATGTTTGATCGATTTTTTAAGCAAAATAATTTGCCAGTATTCCAGTTAAAGGGATCTATACAAGAACGAGTTGATCAATTTAATAAAATTTATAGTCATGAATAAGTCAAACAGTTTTAAATTAGGCCAGAAGACCCAATATGACAATGAGTATAATTCTGATTTAATTGATGTTTTTCCTCGTTCAGAGAGACGTAAGGGGATGTCATCTTTGATGTTTGGGATTGATATATGGACAGCATATGAATTTTCTTTTTTATTGAAAAGTGGGTTACCTTATTTTTGTGTACTACGAATTTATAATTTTGCATATTCTGAGTATATTTTTGAATCAAAATCTTTAAAGTTATATTTGAATTCATTTAATAATACATGCTTTTCAGGGATTGCAGAAGTTAAGCGAATTATTGAAAGAGATTTATCTAGGAAAGTTGGCACTGAAGTTTTTGTAGAGAAATTAAATAGTTTCCCAAGATCTAGAGTTGAAGATAAGATTTGTTTAGAGAGAGAATGTAAAAGTATTAAAATTAATGAGTATGAGTATAACCCTAAATTACTTAAGTCTTATGAATCAGGTTATACCAAACAACTTTTATACTCTAATTTATTACGTTCAAATTGTGAAGTTACAAATCAACCAGACTGGGGTCGTGTTACAATTGAATACATTGGGAGTCGTCGAGTTGACTACGAGTCATTACTTAAATATTTAGTATCATTTCGAAAACATCAAGGGTTTCATGAAGTTGTTTGTGAGAGAATTTATAACGATCTTTATAATGAATTAAAGCCTACTTATCTTTCAGTTTTATGTCAATATACAAGACGGGGCGGAATTGATATAAACCCATTTAGATTGTCATACCCAGACTTTAATATGCCATCACTTTCTAAGTTATTACAACAATAAATCTAAGTTTGAAATCAATTGTACTTAATTTTAAAAAATGAAACACGCCGTTCTATCAATTAGTGGAGGTATGGACTCTACTTCTCTTTTACTACATCTTCTATCAAGAGATTATTTTGTACACTGTATTTCATTTAACTATGGGCAGAAACATGTTATAGAACTAGAAAGAGTTGAGAAGAATATAAGATTTCTTCAGATACTTACAGAATCAAAAATAGAGTGGGAAGTAATTGATCTTTCACAGATAATGAGAAAGTTTCATTCATCATTGACTTCTGATTCAATGAATGTGCCAGAAGGGCACTATGCAGATGAGAATATGAAGAGTACAGTGGTTCCTAATCGTAATGCAATCTTTTCATCTCTTATATATGGGTATGCGCTTTCACTATCTAAGAGTTTAGATGAAGATATTCAGATATGCTTAGGTACACATTCAGGTGACCATGCTATTTACCCTGATTGTCGTCCAGAGTTTCATACAGCATTAGATTATGCATTTAAAATTGGTAACTGGGGGTCTGAACGTGTATCTAACTATCTTCCCTATCTTCAATTAGATAAGGCTGATATATTAAGAGATGCATTAGCAAGTTGTGTGATATTAAAGATTGACCCTTTTATGATTTTTGAAAATACGAATACATGTTACCGACCTAATGAAAAAGGTGAATCATGTGGAAAGTGTGGGTCGTGTACAGAGAGACTGGAAGCATTTGATAGAGTTGGGATAGTTGATCCTGTAAAGTATGTGTCATATGAATAATGAAGAATTTCTTATCTATCATAAAGAATGTTGTGATAGAATACATAAAATAGTGTCTGCAAAGAATCATGATTATTCAGGTTTTGATAAACTTGATGCTTTTGCAAATTTCAAAGTTGTTGAAAAGATAGGGGTTGCTTCTGTAGAACAAGGTTTTCTAACACGTATGATGGATAAGATTTCGCGTGTAAATTCTTTTGTTCTACAGGGTGTTACTAGAGTAGAGAATGAAAAAATAGAAGATACATTACTTGATCTTGCTAATTATGCATTATTAATGTCTGGATACATTAAATCAAAGAAAGATGAAACTGATAAAACCAAGTTATAGAATTGAGACTCCTATCAATGGAGAAGAGATTCTTATTGCTATTGAAGCTGCTGGGAGAACTGCTTATAAAAGTGAAGGTAAGATAGAGATTTTAGAACAGAGAACTAATATTGGAGGGAAAGAGTATTCACGAATTGGTATTTCAGCACATGAATTTCTTTCTAAACTTCTTAAACGTGGACATGAAGCGCCGCTTGAATTAGGTGGGATGATTAATGTTCGCTTTATTTGTGATAGGGGAGTAACTCATGAACTAGTTAGACATAGACTTGCAAGTTTTGTACAAGAAAGTACGAGATATTGTAATTATGCTAATGGGAAAGATATTGAGTTTATTATTCCTAGTTGGTTAGATATTAAAGAGGGTGTCTATAATCTAAATAAAGACTATGATAATTTTAGTGAGTATGATGGTACTCTTACTTGGTTAGATAGTATTAATAAAGATGAAATAAAATATAATAATCTTGTTAATCAAATTAATCCTAAAACTGGTAAAGTAGATTTAAGATTTCGTAAGTGGTCTCCTCAAGAAGCTCGTAGTATCCTTCCTAATTCTCTTAAAACTGAGATTGTAATTGGTGCTAATATTCGTGAATGGAGATATATACTTAGACTTCGTACTGCTGAAGGTGTACATCCTCAAATGAGAGAGTTAATGTGTCCTTTATTAGAAGATTTTAAGAAACAGATTCCTATTTTATTTGATGATATAAAGGGAGAGTAAAATGCAAGAGTTAGTATCATATCTTATAAGTAAGAAAATAAAGTTTGAAGAAATTGATGATCAGCTTTTAAAAATTGATGATCAGCTTTTTCAATTAGTAGCCCCTACAGAAGAGAAGTTGTTTAATGAAGATTTCCATTTAATTATAGATGATATTAAGGGTGAAAATTTAGTTTTTAATTTTGGTGGTAAGTGGTATTATATATCAAGTGATTCTGTTAATAACCCTCAACTAGTTAAGTTAAGATATTTAGGCAATTTACAAGAAGAAATTTTAACAACTTCATTTTTAGGTGTTAGAGGGATGTATGAGTTGTTAAATGGATCAGGACATTATAGTGAGTGGATTAGAAAAGCTAAGTTTTTAAATGTTAAATATTTGGGAATTTGTGAGAAAAATACATTAGCAGGGGTTTTACGATTTCAGAATCAGTGCCAAGCATCAGGAATATCTTCTATAATTGGTGCAACATATACAGTTTATCAAAGTAAGACAGATTACAAGTATGATGTTAAGTGCTATGTTAAGAACTCAATAGGGTGGGAGAATTTATTATTAATTAATACTGAAGTAAATGTCACTAATAATAAGTTTATTAAACAGGAGAGATTTTTAGAGTTACTAGAAGGAATAGTAGTTGTATTAGATCCAAAGTCTATAAATTTTAATAGAGTATTAGATTTTCTTAATAAATTGGAGATTTACTATCAGTTAGACACTGTAGAATATGAAGATAAAGAAAGAGATCAGGAGTACTTAGTTAATCTTAAGAAGTTTGTAGATAGTAAACTATCTCCGATATCTATTACAGATGCTTTTTATTTAGATAAAGAGGACAGTTTTATTAAGACACGTTTAAATCAAATTTCAGAAATAAAAGAATATAAATCTCTGAACCAATTTTTTAAAAGCAAGTTAGAATATTTTGATGAGTTAAGTGTTTTATTCAAGGATGAAGAACGTTTATTTAACTATTTTGAGAGTGCATTATCTAATGAATTATTATTATGTTCCCAGTGTAATTTTCAAATTAGTTCTACAAAGAAATTTCTTCCAATTTATAAAATGACAGATGAGCAAAGTAGAGAGTATAAAGATAATGAAGATTTATTTTGGGGGTTAATTGAGAAGGGAATAGAGAAAAGAGTCCCCAAAAATAGATATAAAGAGTATTTAGATAGAGTTGAGAGAGAAGTTGAAGTAATTAAATTAGGTGGGTTTATTGATTATTTTTTAATTTTGTGGGATATTATACAGTGGAGTAACAGAAATGAGATATTGACAGGGATTGGGCGTGGATCAGCAGGTGGGTGTTTGGTTGCATATTGTCTAGGGATAACCCATCTGGACCCTATAGAGTTTGGGTTATTATTTGAACGTTTTCTTAATAAAGGGCGTGTGGAAGGGGGATCATTACCTGATATAGATTGTGATTTTGCTGGCGATAGAAGAGATGATGTTAAACATTATATGGAGAAACGATATGGAAAGTATCAAGTTTGTTCTGTTGGGACATATACTACTCTACAATTAAAGGCTGCAATTAAAGATCTATCAAGAATTTATAATCTTGATATTGGAGACGTAAATTGGATTACTACAGTACTTAATGATGAAGATGATTCTATAGCTGGGATATTTAAAAATGCATTACAACATAGTAGAATAATGAATTTTATTCAGAATCATGTTGACTTAGTAAACGATTTAGAATCAATTTTAAAATTACCAAGATCTCAATCTGTTCATGCCTGTGCTACTATTATTTTACCTGAGGACCGTGATATATTTCATTGGATCCCAGTAAAAAGTGTAATGACAAAAAATAATGAAAATTTATTAGTGAGTGAGTGGGAAGGCGGAGAATTAGAGTCAATAGGTCTTTTAAAAGAAGATATTTTAGGCATTAGACAATTAGATAAGTTTCAGTTTATTCTTTCTCTTATAGAAGCTAATGGGAAGAAGAGACCTGATATTTATAAACTTTTTTATGATGATGAAATTGTATTTAAGTATTTTCGTAAGGGGTGGAATCAAGATGTATTTCATTTTGGAGCGAAGGGATTAACAAAGTATTGTAAAGAGAGTAAACCAGAAAATATAGGGGATTTAATAGCTGCTATTTCTCTTTATAGACCGGGGCCTATTGAATCTAATCTTCATAATGAATATATCTTTCGTAAAGAAGGATCAAAAGAAGTCGAGTATCTTTGGGGTACTGAATCTATTACAAAAGAGACTTATGGGATTTTAATTTATCAGGAGCAGATTATGCAAACATGTGTGCAAGTTGGTGGTTTTACACTTATTGAAGCAGATGAGATTAGAAAGGCCCTAGGGAAGATGAAGAAAAAATATTCTGACCCCTATAGAGAGCGTTTTATTAAAGGGGCAGAAGAGAGAGGTTGCCCTCATGATGAAGCAGTTCATATTTGGGAAGTTATGGAGAGATTTGCTTTATATGGATTTAATAAATCACATGCTGCAGCTTATACTATTACTGGGTATATATGTCAGTATCTTAAAGTACACTATCCTATTGAGTTTTGGACTTCTGCTTTTGAATTTATTGATGAGAGTAGAAGAGAAGAACGTACATTTCAATTTGTTTCAGAGATTAATAAAACAGGCCATATAAAAATTAAATCTCCGAATATTAATGTTTCTGAATCATCTGTGAAATCTGATCATCTTTCTAATATAATTTATTGGACTTTATCTTCTGTAAAGCAAGTAGGTGGGATAGCAATGGATCAAATTTTACAAGAACGATCAAAAAATGGTAAGTATTTTAGTTTTGAAGAATTTGTCCAACGTCATACTTTTACTGGTAGTAAAGTTAATAAACTTCATATAGAGAATTTAATTTTTTCAGGTGCTTTTGATGAGATTGAAGATATTCAAACTTCAAATGGTCGGATTCGTTTATTAACACAATTTAGAGAGATAAAGAAGATTAAAGTGGATAAAGAGAGAGATTTATTTACACTTGATCAAGAGTTTGTTTATTATAATTGGTGGTGGGATTTACAACAGAAACGATTAACAGGGATTGCATTTTTTAATTATGAAGAGATTTGTGATAAATATTTAGTAGACTATACTTATATAAATAGTTCAGATATACAAGATGATACAAATGATAACATCTATTATGGGATTGGTGGGTATATTATTGAAGTTATAGAACGAGAGAGTAAGAAGAAAGGGAAGTATTGTAGTATTAATTTAGACAGTAATAGTGAGTCAGTTTGGGTTAATATATTCCCAGATCAATATAAACGTATTTTAGATTCAGGAATACAATTAGTTGGTTCAGAAAAAAAGCTTCTAATTATTACAGGGTTGATAAGAGAAGATGAATATAGAAAAGAAAAAGTAGTAAAAATTTGGGATAGTTCAGAGGTTATATTATTAGGGTAGAGAGTTTTAATATAATTTGTTCAGACTTAATTAGTGAAAAAGATTTTTATTAATTTTAATAAATAAAACATTTATATGTCTAATGTAACAATATTCTTTGGTAATCAGACTGTTGTACTTCAATTTGAAGGGTTTAAAGATGAAGTGAATGTTGATGAATTAACTTCTATAGATTATAGTAATTTGTATGGTGAGATAGTAACAGTTTCAGCTCTTTTGAATAAGATTGGGTTATTAAGAGCAGAGGCAGAAAGTGCTGTATCTTTAAAACAACTAGAATGTGATGTATATTCGGCAGATTTAGGTAAGAGATATAGAAGAGAAGCTAATGTTAATGGAGGTAAGTTTACTATTCCAGATGGTGAACATTTGGTATCTATAAAACTTACTGAAGATTCTATAAATCAGGCAATAATTTTAGATCCTATTTATCAAGCTAAGAAGAATAGTCTAATTGAATCAAAAAAGAACTTTGGGTTTATAGATTCTTTGTATTGGGCCATACAAAGTAAGGATAAGAAATTGTCATTGATAACTAGACCAGTAACTCCTGAAGAATTTGTAAATGAAATTATTGAAGGAGAAATAAATGGAATGTTTATTAAAAAATTAAAAGATAATTGGACACAGAATTCATAAAACTCACAAATAAATGAACATTAAAATTGAGAATTATATTTTAAAGCCTTGCACCGGGGCATCAGAACGATGGGATTTAATTGAAGTTGTACAACGAAAGAGAGAGTCGGATGGCAAGATATATGATGATTATAATGAAATTGCTTTCGGTATATCTTTAAAAACAGCTAAGCAGAAGATAGTTGGTATTATGTTGGCCAAGGATACACGAACAGTTGATATAAAAACATTTGAACAAGAACTCACAAAACTCATAAATAAAATTGAAACATTAATCTAAAACAAAACATCATGGACAGAAGTCAATTTAAAGGAGCAACATTAGGCTCTATCAAAGATGAACAAGAAAATGCCAAAAAGGCAATCCCTACTTCTGATGGAGAGGGTAGAGCCGGGTTTCACAAAATTGAGGATGGTGAAAATTGGCGTCGTATTGCACCAGCACATAAACCAGATCAACCGGCATATTGTGCTAAGTCAACAGTATTTCTTGAATGCGAAGTGGATGAACTTGATAAAGAAGGTAATCCAACAGGCAGAAAAGAACTTAAAACTAAAAACATTTTTATTGCAACTCAGCATTCTAATGTTTTAAAGGAAGATCCTATTCTTCTTTATATTTCATTTGTTCAAAAACGTGCAAATGATGAGATTCAGGATAAAGATGAGCGACAGAAGTTTTTGTACCCTATAAATGGTTGGAGAGGTAAAGACGGTAAATGGAATTGGGGTATAAAACCTTCAATTGAGTATATTTGTTATGCTTGGGATAAAAATGGCAAATTAGGTAGAGAGACTCTTTATTCTTATATGTTAGATAGTATGAAGAAAATTTCAGTTCAACAAGCACCAGAAAATACTGAAATTATCCCTGATATTTTTACTGACCCTGATGAAGGTTATCCATTAATTATCACAAAAGGTAAAAATGATAAGGGAAAAATTGAATACACTATATCCTGTGAACTCCCTTCAAAAGAAAAGCGTGAATCTTGGGATGATTTTTTTAAGAGGACTAGAATTACTGATGAACAGTTTGTTGATTTCATGAAAAGAGAGAGTTTGTATGAATTATATAAGAATGTGTATACTATGCGTGATTTTGAGATGGCTATTGATGGATTGATGAGATTTGATAAAAGATATAAGTATAATATTTTTGAGAATGAAGAATTTCTTGAAAAGATAGCCAATCTTAAAAAACAAGTCCCTGCCTATACTCCTAAACAGTATGGAGCATCATCTGAAGAAAGATCTAATGATGAAAATCATAAGGAAGAAGTATCTGAGAAAAATATTGCTCCTGATAAGAAACATGGAACTGGTATTAAAAGTGAATCTTCAAAGGAAGTGACTAGTAATAATTTACCTGCTCCTATTCCAGCTATGAAACGTCAATTGTCGGAGTATATTAAAGATAATTATGGTGATGATTATAAATTACCTGAGTTGTCAAGGGAACAGTTGATTGAATGGTATAAGTTAGCTAAGAATGGTGATGAATTACCATTTGATGAAATAGAATTAAAAGAAATAGGTCAGGACAATAAAATAACAGAACCGAAAGAAGAGTCAAAAATTGAGAAAGAAGAAGAACCTGAACAATCAAATGAGTCATCTAATAAGCCTGAAGTTGTTGTAAATTCAAAACAGATTGATCCTGATTTACAGGCACAAATTGATGCTTTAAGAAAAAGAAGACAAAGTAAATAATTTTCGTAAATTAATAGGAGTGGGATTAAATCACCCACTCCTATTTTAAAATTTTGTAACATGAAAAAGGAAATAGCAGTTATATCAACTGATTGGCATTTAAAAGAAAGTAATATTGAACAAATAAAAGATTTAGTTAGACAAAAATGTGAACTAGCTAAATCTTTAGGAATAAAAGTATTATTTTGTTTGGGAGATATGTTAGATAGTAGACCCGGCCAGAAAGAAGTAGTTCTTACAGCTTTAAGCGATATAATTAATATGGTATGTACTCAGTATGAGTTTGATTTTTGGGTAATTCCGGGTAATCATGATAAACAGAATTATTCAAGTTATGATAGTTATTTGAATAGTTATAAGTTTCACCCTAAATTTAAAGTAATAGATAGAAAGGGAATGTATTCAGTAGGTGATGTTCTATTCCATATGATGCCCTTTTTTAAAGAAGATATGTGGTTCAAGGAACTTGAAGATTTTAAGGAATATATTGGAGAGTTTGATAAGAGTAAAAGATATGTTTTATTAAGTCATCAAGCTATTAATGGGTCAGTAAATAATGATGGGTCAAAAGTTCAATGTGGTATATCTGTTAATGATTTTAAAGGATTTAATTTAGTTTTATTGGGTCATTATCACAATGCTCAACAATTATCTAAAAATATCTTTCATATTCCTTCTATACAACAAAATAATTTTGGTGAAGATTCTGAAAAGGGATTTACTGTCGTGTATGATGATTGTACTATTGATTTAGTAAAGTCAAGTTTTAAAGAGTATGAGAAAGTAATAATAGATATGGATAAACATAACACTGATTATGTTGATGAACAGATAGTAAAGTATGCTAGTTTAAATAAGTTTATTAGATTTGAGTTTGTTGGGTCAGAAGATAGGGTTAAATTTATTAAGAAAGAAAAGTTTATTGCTGCTGGTATTGATGTTAAAATAAAAGTTAAGGAGATTGAAAAAGAGATAGAATATGCTTCTAATGAAATTAAGAAACATGATAAAGAGACTATTGTTGAAGAGTTTAAAGAATTTTGTGCTGAGAATAAAAAAGACTTCAATGAAGGCATTAAATTTTTAAATAAAAAATTGAATGGAAAATAATAAAATAAAAGATGCCATTTTTGCTTTAGAAAAGAAATTTGGTAAAAATACTATTATTGGTCTTGATGATGATGGTGAAAGCACATCAGGTATAAAGTTTGTTTCATCTGGTTCTATTACTCTTGATAATGCATTAGGGGGTGGTTATGCCAGAGGCAGAGTTATTGAAATATTTGGCCCTGAATCGTCTGGTAAAACTACATTAACCTTGCATGCTATTGCTGAAGTTCAAAAAGAAGGTGGTGTAGCTGCTTTCATTGATATGGAACATGCTTTTGATAGAGTGTATGCTCAAAATTTGGGTGTTGATATTTCTAAAGAGAGTCTTTTGTTTTCACAGCCTAGTAATGGAGAACAAGCATTTGACATTGCTGAAACTTTGATTCGTACGGGAGAAATAGATATTGTTGTTATAGATTCAGTTGCAGCATTGACCCCTAAAGCAGAAATAGAAGGTGATTTCGGAGATTCAAAGATGGGGTTACAGGCCAGATTAATGTCACAGGCTTTACGTAAACTAACTTCAATTGTTGGTAATACTGATACTATATTATTTTTTACTAATCAGTTGCGTGAAAAAATTGGTGTTATGTTTGGTAATCCGGAAACAACAACTGGTGGAAATGCTTTAAAATTTTATGCTTCACAAAGATTGGATATTAGAAGAATTAATATTAATAAAGATGGTGATGAAGCTATTAGTAACAGAGTAAAAGTAAAGGTAATAAAGAATAAAACAGCTCCTCCATTTAGGGTTGCAGAATTTGACATTATATATGGAGAGGGTATTGATAAATTAAATGAACTTATTCAATTAAGTGTTGAATTAGGAGTAATTAAGAAAAGTGGGTCATGGTATTCATATGAAGATACTAAATTGGGACAAGGTATAGAACAAGTTAAAAAAATTATATTGGATAACCCTGAATTGCTTGGTGAACTTGAAGTTATTATTAATAAAAACTTTCGTAAATAATGGAAATTAAATTCTTAAAAGCTGTAAATTTTCAATCATTTCGTGGTGAAGTTTACTATCAGATCCAGAATGGATTACCTGTTCTAATAAAAGGTGATAATCAAACAGACCCTGGCCAGGAATCTAATGGGTCTGGGAAATCAGTATTGATGTCAATTGTGGAGTATGTATACTTACATATGACTTCTAAGAAAGTTACTGATGTTAATTTGATTAATTGGTTAGAAGATAATTGCACTCTTTCTTCAGAAATTTATTGCCCTATCCGGAAGGAATCTTTGTTGATAGAACGTGAAATATCACGTAAAAATGGTGGTAGTAGTCAACTATCAGTAAATGGTAAGATAAAATATGCATTCGGAGATAAAATGGTCAATGAGATTGATAAGTTCATAATTGATTGGATTGGTATTTCTAAAGAAGATTTGCAGAATTTTTTTATATTGAATAAGTTTAAGTATGTGTCATTCTTTGATTCATCTAATACTAATTTGATAAAATTAATTGGTAGATTTTCTAATTCAAGTATTATTTCTGGTATAGATAGTGATATTTTGTCAAATATTGGAGAATTAGAAACTAATTTAAAATTATTACATGGTTCTAAAGAACGTGTTCTAGGCAAGATTGAAGTTCATAAACAGAATATTGATAATGAAAAGAATATTGATAAAGAGGTCCTACTTGTTCAAGAAATGAATAAAATAGATGAACAGATAATTGAAGAAAGTAATAAGATTATTGCGTACAGATCAGATATTAGTTGTAATAATGAAGAGATTGATAAATTATTATGTGATTTAAAAACTATAGATAGTCAGCTTGTTAAGATTAAAGAAGAGGTTAATGATTCAAAAAGTAAACTGTCGGTATTTGATTTAAAATACAAAGAGATTGATAGTAAGATTTCAAATGTTAGAGTTGATAAAGATGTTGTAGATAATGAAATAAATAAATTAAATGATAATAAGAGAGAGATATTGTTAACTATTCAGGAAATAGAGATAAATTTGAAAGGTACTGTTGTTTGTCCTAAATGTAGTCATGAATTTATAGTTAGTAAAGAAGATATTGATGTTACACAGGAGAAAGAGGCTTTGAGTCAAGCTAAAGAATTAGTTGATAAAATAGAGAATAATTATAATTCTTTAAAAGAGAAGTTAAGGTTATATGATCAAAATATTACTTCATTAAAGAGAGACAGGCTAGTGGTGGAATCAGAAGAGTCAGAAATAAAGACATTAAATAATAAATTGAATCAGAGTATAGATAATAGCTTATTGTCAATAAGAAGAACAAATAATGATATTGAAGTTTTAAAACAAAGTTCTGATAGTAAGAAAAAATTGATAGAGATTTGTGATAGTAATATTAAAAATCTTGAGACCAGTAAGTCGAAATTAAATACTAATAACTTTGATAATACTGATAAAATTAAAGCTATTGAACAAGAGATAAAAAATTGTGAAGATGAAATTGAAGATATTAGTTTAAATATTAATAAAATAGATGAAGAGATTTTGAATTATAAACAATGGGCTTTTACGTTCAAAGAATTTGTACAATATCTATCAGTCAAAACATTAAAGGTTTTACAGAGTTATGCTAATAAGTTCCTAAATGATCTAAAAACAGATTTAAGAGTACAATTAGAAGGATATAAGATAAAATCAGATGGTACACTGTCAGACAAAATAACAGCATATATTGTTAGGGATGGTCAAGTAAGAGAGTTTGGTAATTTCTCTGGTGGAGAGAGAGTAAGATTAGAAGCTGCTATGATTCTCACCATTCAACATGCTATAAATTCAACACACCTTTATGGAGGATTGAATTTTTTAAGTATAGATGAAATATTCGAATCAGCTGATAGATTAGGTATTAATTTACTAACATCTTCATTGGTTGATCTTAAAAAGACAATTTTAATTACTACCCATATACCTGGTGATAATTATGAATGTCCTGTAGTTACTATTCAAAAAATAAATGGAGTCAGTAAACTTGTAAATTAAAAAATATGAAAAAGTTGTGTATTGGTATTGATCCTGGTAAAGATGGGTATGTAGTAACATATAATGATGTTACTGGTAACAGAACTATGTTACCTATTCCAAAGATAGGAGACAAAGTTGATGTACATGGTATATATGAATTGTTTGGTGTTATAAAAACCACATTTCATGACTATTCTATACAAGTATGTATAGAAGATGTTCATGCTATATTTGGAGCATCTGCAAAGAGTACTTTTGAATTTGGGTACATTAATGGTATATTAGAGATGGCTATTGTTTCTTGTGGATTTTCATATACTAAAGTAGCCCCTAAAAAGTGGCAATCATTAATGTGGCAAGGTGTACCTATACAGAAGAAAGTATCTTCAACAGGTAAAACTTTAGTTAATAATACTAAAGCTATTTCAGAAATGGCAGCAAGAAGATTGTTCCCAGATATGGATTTTCGTCGTACAACAAGGTGCAAAAATAATGATGAAAATCTTATTGATGCACTTTTGATATGTGAATATTGTAGGAGAAATTTCTAATGGCTATACTATCATGCCCTAATTGTGAGTATGAAGTTACTGTTCATAAAGTAACTTATTGCAAAGATGGTAAAGTTTTTAAAGTAAACAAAGTATGTCCTAATTGCGGTACAGCGTTAGTTGAAGAACCATCATTTATTAATGAGAGTGCTATAGAAGGATTTGAAGTATCAAGATGGGGGTCAATGGGAGAAAAAGAAAAGAGACAAGTTATTAAAGACAGAGCTAGACGTCATTATAATAATGTTGATAAGAAAGAAGCTGAACATAAGAGAGATGAAACAATAAAAAATATAAAACAACAATTTGAAAAAGGAAAACAAAAATGATACAGGATCAAGATTCTTTACAGTACATTATTAATAAAGTAGGTAAAACTATTTTAGTGATTCACGATGTTGATGATAAAGATTATTGTTATTTGATTGAAGAATTTAAACCAGCTAACCCTTCTAATCATATACATGATAATTTTGTGAAGGGAAGATGTATTAATGGAGTAATACAAGCATTGGGAAGTTTTTCTAATGGATTTAGTGTAGGAGATTTAACTTTGTCTCAAAAGATGATGGAGATACCTATACAAAATTTTGTTTTTAGTGATTTAAAATGGATATGGTTTAAAGGTTATGATAGTGTTATTTAATTGATAGTTAATATAATAATCAATATCCCTTATTTATAATCATTATAAATTAAGGATATTTTTAAAAATAATTGATTAATAATTTTGTTTGTGTTAATTATTATATTAATTTTACCGTGTTAAATCATTCAAACATTAATTAAAAAAACTTAAGATCATGTCACACAATTTAGCAATGGATTCAAAATCAGGGGAAGCTGCTCTCTATCTTTTACAGCAACCCGCTTGGCATAAATTAGGCCAGGTCGTTGAAGAAGCAAAAACTTCAGAAGAGGTTCTTAAAATTGCCCATCTTGACTGGGAAGTTGAGAAAATTCCTAATTTTGTTAGTGTTAATAATGAATGGAAAGAAAGTGGTTCATTTTCCACCATTCGTACTGATAATGGGGATATTCTTGGTAACATTTTCGGAAATCAGTATTCACCTGTTCAAAACAGGGAGGCTTTTGATTTTCTTGATTCTTTAGTGAAAGATCAAAAGGATATCGTTTATCATACTGCTGGTGCACTCGGTAAGGGAGAAATTGTTTTCATTACTGCTAAACTTCCTAAATATCTTAAACTTGGTAAGTCAGATATTATGGAAGAATATCTATTGTTTTCAAATACACATAATGGAGCAGGGGGGTCTGTTCAGTTTACTAACATAAGAGTTGTTTGTAATAACACTTATGATATGGCAATGAAAGATTGTAAGAACAGAGTATCTTTACGTCATACTTCTGGTATTCATGATCGTCTCAAACTTGGCAGAGAGCTTATTGGTTTAGCTACTGAATGGTCAGATAAACTTGCTGAAGTATTACAACAACTTGGTAAGATACAAATCAACGACACTCAGGCAAAGGACATTCTGAATCATACTTTTCTTACTTCAGAAGAGTATGCTACTTTAGCATTAGGAGAAAGTCTATCTACTCGTCGTTCGAATTTTATGCAGGAAGTTTACAATGCACTTTATTCAGCACCTGGTCAGAACATTGGTGAAGGTACTGGACTTTGGGTTTTAAATGGAGTAACGTCATTCCTTCAAAATGTAAAATCATACAAAACAGAAGATCGTAAGATGTCTGGTCTTATGTTTCGGGGCGAAGAATCTCTACAATCACAGAAAGCATTTGATCAATTAGTATCAATGATATAATTTACGTAAATACAGGTGGGAGATTCATCTCCCACCTTTTGTAAAACTATCAAAAACTAATAAAAATGACAACACTTGATTTAGAACTTAGAGTTGAACAGTTGATTGACAATAGTGATAGAATCACCATTAATCAGATAGTAAATGAGTTTAAAGAGATTTCTGAAGATTTACGATCATGTATAAGATCAATAGTTAGTCAGTTGATTGTCAAGAAGAATCTTAAGACAGAGTTTGTAAATGGTAGACTATTTGTTACCAACAAATCTGCTTTAGACAAAACTTCACAAGTAAAGTCTATTAAGCGATCTAATGGAGATGTAGATACAATTTCTCCTAAGTGTGTGCCAGCTGATGGGGATTGGATTGTTTATTTAAGAGGAGATGATAAAGATCATATTTATGTTGATAAGAAATTCAATAGGACAGATGCCCGGTTGTTGTATTCTAAACTGAATAAAGTTGATTACAAAAAAGTCAATATCAAAATGTATCATAAAAAAGATGTTCTGATTGTTGCCCCTTATCAGTGGGATTAATATTTTTAATGGTCTCGTAGCTCAGTGGATAGAGCAGCAGCCTTCTAAGCTGCGGGTCGTAGGTTCGAATCCTACCGGGGTCACAAGTAAAAACTAAGATCATGAAATCAATAAAAATACAACAAGAACAATCTAATATCGTAAAAGAATTAGTAGGTGAAATCCAGTATCTCAATGGAGAGTATCGAGCTGGTAATCCTCAGGTATCAGATGAAGAGTATGATGAACTAATTGCAAAACTTGCATCAATTGATCCTGAAAATTCTATTCTAAAGAGGGGGATTATTGAGGAACAGAAAGACAATTCTCGTAAAAGAAAATTGCCTATTCCAATGATGAGTATGAACAAATGTAAGACATTTGAAGAACTTAAAAGTTGGATTTACTCTACACTTAAAAAATTAAATTACTCTGATGAAGAAATTCAGAATGTAGAATTAGTTTTAACTCCTAAATATAATGGTATTTCTTTATTATATGATTCTAAAAACTTAGAAGCATTTACTAGAGGAGATGGGGAATTTGGTCAGAAATGTGATAATCATTTCTTAAAAATGGATATAAATTTTTCTGATGCTCCGGATATTTCAGATGGGACTTTTACTATAGGAGAAGCTATCATACCAACTTCTATTTGGGAAAAAGAATTTAAAGGTAAAGTTTCTCCTACCGGATTACCATACAAATTGAATAATGCTACAGTAGCAGGTTTATTCAATTGTGATGAACCATCTGATATGTTACAGTATGTAACATTTATGAAATATGGTACACCAGTATTACCTCTTACTAATAAAGTTGAACAATTAGAGTATCTTAATGATATTTCAACACTAAAAGTTGATTTTCTTAAATTAAAATTCAGTGATCTTACTGAAGATATTTGTGATTTGATTTTTAAAAAGAATTCTAAACTGCTTCCTATTGATGGAGTAGTTGTTGAATTCAATGATAGAGACATTCGAAATAAATTGGGAAGAGAGCCTAATGGTAACCCAGCATATGCTCGTGCATTAAAATTAGATAAATGGTCTGAAGAAAAAGATACAGTAATTACTGGTTATGATTTTCAAATTTCAAAACAAGGTAAATTAAAGGGGGTTGTCACATTTGACCCTGTACTTATTAATGGTACAGATGTTAAACAAGCTACTTTTTATAATGTTAAATTTATACGTAAGTATTGTTTATTTCCTGGTGTGAATATAACAGTAAAGAAAAGTGGAGAAGTTATACCTAAAATAGTAGCTGTTGAAGGAATTAAATTGCCCACTGGATCAAATAGTGTTGAAGAATATGAGGTTAGTAAGAGGATATTTGAGACTGTTAAAGATAAGAAGTTTCCCAGTGATCAGGATATTATTAAATACTTCTTATCAACATTCTCCACTTGTCCATCATGTGGTTGTGGTTTAGTTGATGATGATACTTTTGTTGAACGTATCTGTAGTAATCCTAATTGTAAAGATAAACTAATTTCTAAATTGGAGCATTTTGTTACTGTATTAGAAATTGAAGAAGTTGGTCGTCCTACTATTGAGGCAATGTTTGAAGCTGGTATTAATACTTGTGAAAAATTATATACTGTGTCAAAAAATGATTTAGCTAATATTTCAGGTTTTGGCGAATCAACAATTAACACTATCGTTTCCCAATTCACTAAAGTGAGAGAAAGGGGAATTTCACTTGCTAAGTTAATGTATGCATTGGATATTTTTGAAGGTAAGATTGGTGAAAAGACTACTCAATTAATATTTGATTCTCTTGATATTTTTCTCGAAGAGAACCAAACAATTGATAAACTAAATAAGATAAAAGGTGTATCTGATATTACTGCAGGAGTATTCTTAGAAGGACTTGAGAAAATTAGTTCTAACACACTTTCTCTTTATAACGTGAATATGGTTGAGACAATACAGATAGTTCCTTCTGGGGATAAATACCATGGTTTCTCAGTATGTTTCTCAGGTTTAAGAGATAAAGAACTTGAAAAGGTTATTATTGATAATGGAGGCAAGATTTCAGATAGTGTGAGCAAAAATACTACACATCTTATTGTTGCTGATATTAATCAGCATACTAGTAAAACTGTCAAAGCCAAAGAAATTGGAATTTATATAATGAGTGTTGAACAATTCAAATCCATATAAAAATGACAACAAAAGAGCTTAAAAAGAAAGTCTATTCATCAAATGAATATGATGCATTACCTACACCTTGGGATGTTAAAGTTGTTCAGGAGACTCCTATTATCATAGATAGAGATGGTAATGAAGTTGCACAGGTAAGAATTTATGATAATGAAATGAATCCTTTATCAGAATTAGAGATTGTCGCAAATGTTAAAAGAATATTGATGAGTAATACTAAATAGTCATGAATCAGAAAGAAAGAAGAATTTTACAAGAGTTTCCTAAAAAACTTGATGAAATAGTTAATGAAACTTTTGGTGAAGAAGTTAATTGTACGACAAAACTTAATTTCTTTGAAAATATGAGTTACACTACCTATTTTGAAGCCAAAGGAGAAAGGAGAAAAGAAATTGAGGCTTTTATTAATGGTTTTATGAAGGGTAATGAGGAATTAAGAACAAGATTAGAACTTGCATAAAATATGAAAAAGATTTTGTTAGTAAGTTTAGTTTTAATGTCTTTAAATTCCAGATCTCAATCTATCGGACTTGATTTTATGATGTCCTCAAAAGGATCATGTCAGTATGGCATAAATGTCGAATCATTGTATAAGTGCTTCGGTGTTTATGCCAATACTCTTATTAAAGAGGACATTAATGCTGATATTACTTGGAGACATGATGGAGTAACTAATTATCATGGTTGGATAATAGGGGTAAGTTTGGATACAGGTTGGGATTTATTTCCTATTATTTGTATTGGTGCTGGTAAAACTAAATATATTCATTATGATTATTATGTTACTGATATTATTAGTAAGCCTATATTTGAAGTAAGATCAGCAATACGTCTTTCTAAATTAAATAAAAGATTATCTTGGATTGATTTAGAATTTGGCATTAATACTGAGATGCAGATAAATACTGGGGTGTTAATAAGATGTAAATTGTAAAGGGTTATAGCCAGTTATTCATTTCAATCATGGATGATAAATTAAGGCAAGAGCTAAGATCAAAGAAAATTAGGGAAATGAAAAACCCAACAATCGTAATGAATGAAAACGATTTTGAAGTTTTCAAAAAAGAAATTGAATCAAAAACAACTGTTGTAGTTAGCGACAATCCAACTTATGAAGGTGTACCTATAAAGACAAATAATATAATTCAAAAAGGCAATATTGTTGTGTACGATGATGTTTCTCATAATTGGCTATAACGTTTGAGTGTAAAAAAACGTTTTAATGTTTTTTACACTTTGTTATGTGCCGTTTTAATAAAAAATTAAAATCAAGAAACAATGGAAACAAAAATCGTTTACAGAATTGAAAATCCAGAAGATAAAGACGGGATGTGGTACACAAAAGATGGTATTCTTAGAAAGAAAATACACATACTTTGCCCTGATGGGATAGCAAAAGATTTTCCAATGCCTTTTAACCCTATTCACAAAAAAGACGGTCATATTTGGCAAAGTGCAGGAAAGAGTGCTGAAAATATGAATCAATGGTTCACAGCTTCTGATGCAATAAACTTATTCAATAACGGCTTTAAGTTATTTGAATTTGAAACCACAATGTTTCAGGAATTAGAAAATGAAATTCTTTTTTGTCTAAAAGGAATAGTCAAACAAAGAGAAATTCCATTGGAAAATGTTTGGGATATAGCTTCGGTGATTGGTCGCCCCTAAAATGGCACATAACGAATGGCTATACGTAATAGCCTGAAAGCCTTGATAATTGCGGGATTTGAACTTTAGAGAAGATTTATCTATAAAATAAAGTAATATGACATTAGAGGGAATGAAAGAAAAGATCCTTAAATGGAAGGATTTCTATGGTGGAGATATTGCTGATTATGAAAGAGTAAATAGAGCAAATTCTAAAGAAGAATTAAAAACAATTCTTGAAGAACATAGATCATTCATGGAAGACATGTTGTCTGATGCTAATTCTCATTTAGATAATTTTGAAAAAGAATTAGGGATTTATTAAAAATAAACTATGAAAGAAAAACAATTTAACTATCGAAAATTTTATGAAAAATACTTGAGTCTCAAACTTGAGAATAATGAAGTTATTCATCATATAGATTTTGATAGAAATAACAATGATATACTAAATTTAGTAGCCTTGCCTAAATGGTTACATAATAAATATCATATGTTATATAAAATTCATATGGGAAAATATTTTATTGATATCTCTTTAAACAACCCAGAGTTTGGTAATTCTATTAACAAAGAATATTTGAAGTCTTTATCAAAAATGATAGATGTGATTGAAGAGTGTAGAGCATATATAGAAAAACGAAATTCTATAATCTATAATAAACATATTGAGAATGAAAAGTAAAAGAGTTTTAACAGGCATTTGGATACCTATAGAAATATGGGAAGATACTAATTTAACTAGGGTAGAAAGAGATGCATTTGTTGAGATTATGCATTTAAGTAAATCATCTGAAAAAGGTTGTTTTGCTTCAAACTCTTATTTTGCTAAGATACTTAGAGTGTCAAATGGAAGAGTTAGCCAGATAATTAGTCATTTGAAAGAAATGGGGTATATTTTTGTTGATATGCAATACAAAGAATATTCAAAAGAAATTAATAAAAGGTATATAAGAGTTAATTACGCAAAAATTTATATAGAAGGTAATGAAGAATATGAGAGATTACTACTAAAAAGATTGTCAGAAAAATATGGGGGTATTTAATTTATTAAATGGGGTATTTAATTTATTAAATGGGGTATTTAATTTATTATAAGGATAGAATATAATAATAGATAATAATATTAGAAAATAGGAGGCGCAAGCGTACATTTTTATGTCATTAAAAGAATATACAATAAGACATCACCTAATTAGTTTTAAAACTGATTATGATATTAACTTCATCACCTCTATTAAAAATATTAGAGGCAGAAAATATGATGCAATAAATCATATTTGGTATTGCCCTATTAATTTGATAAATAAAGATGATATTGAAGATTTGATTTTAAAATTTGGAATTCTTTGTTCTAATAATAGCGATTGTGATTGGAACACATATTTACTTGAAAATATAGATCTTTTATTAGAACAAAAGATAGACATGTTAGAACGGAAAATAGAAGAGTTGAAGTTACCTTGGCTCGTTAGAGATTATCAATTTAATGGTATTGTTTATATGTTATATGCTAAAAGGTGTATTAATGGTAGTGATATGGGAACTGGTAAGACTTTTATGTCTATTATGGCTGTTGAAACTGAGAATTTATTCCCATGTATAGTGATATCTCCTACTTCAGTTAAATATTATTGGGAAAGACAATGGAAATTTGTTAATAAAAATAGATTAATATCAGTTTTGGAGAATAATAAAATTGATTTTAACTCTGATGTATTAATATTTACTTATGGTTCACTGGGTAATAAGAAAGAAGAAGATGACAAAGTAAAGATTGATATAAAATATAAAGAATTATTAAATATAAGATTTAAATCAATAATTTGTGATGAATCACATAACTTAAAATCTAGTAAAACCATAAGATCTAAATCTGTAAGAAAATTATCTAAGAATATTGATTATAGATTTTTTCTTACTGGCACACTTATTATGAACAGGCCATCAGAGGTTATAAATCAATTGAATTTATTAGATCAATTTAGTGATATTTTTAACTGGAATTATTTTATTGATAGATACTGTGGAGCATATATGTCACCATTTGGTTTGAATTACTCAGGGGCAACTAATACATTAGAATTAAATACTATACTTAAAAAATATTGTTATTATCGTGTTGATAAGAAAGAAGCATTACCCGACCTACCTAATAGAGTTGAAACTGTGTTGAGTGTTGATATTGATAATATGAAAGAGTATAAACATGCAAATAATGATTTTATCGAATATGTTAGAGAGAATATGGGTAATATTAAAGCTGAATCTGCTTTACTTGCAGAAACTATTGTTAAGATAAATTCATTGTCATATTTATCAGCTATTGGTAAGATATCAAATATAGTAGAATGGGTTGAAGATTTTTTAGAGTCATCTAATGAGAAAATTGTTTTGTTTGGTATACATACAGATATTATAAAAGAATTATCCAGGAAGTTTAAATGTGATTATATTATAGGAGAAGTAAGTCAAAAGAAACGTCAAAATATAATTGATGATTTTCAGACTAATGATAAACGTATTTTAATAATGAATATTTTAACAGGTGGATTTGGGATAGATGGTTTGCAGAATATTTCTTCTAATATGTTGATTTATGAATTGCCTTGGCGTCCTACTGATATAGAACAGGTTATTTCTAGATTAGAACGTAGTGGGCAAAAGAATAGTATTGGTGTTTATTTTATGCTAGGCAATAATACTATAGATATAAAAATTTGGGACATTATTTTACAGAAAGATAAAATTACTAGTAGTGTTAATAAGGGTGTGGAATCAGATAATAACAATAGATACTTGTATAATCTTATAGGTTCTTATTTATAATGTTTATAAATTAATGATAAATTATATTCGTATTTAGATTTTTTATAATTTTATTGTTCCAATTAAAATAAACAATGGTATTAATTAACAGAAAGAAAAACAGATGAAGACTTTCAATCAGGTCGTATTGGTTGGTTATGTAGGTGTAAAACCAACAGAAAAACATTTTGAAAATGACACAAGGTGTGTAAATCTTGTAGTTAAGACTCGTGAATTTTTTGGTCCCAAAGAAGACCGAAAGGTTGAGAAGAATTTCCATAATTGTATTCTTTGGAATTCAATTGGAGATGAAGCTATACGGATTCTTAACAAAGGTGACAAAGTTATGGTTGTCGGTAAGTTAAAGACTAAGAAATTAGAAAAAGATGGAGAGTTTATCTATAAAACTGAAGTTGTTGTATCTGAATGGACAAAAATTGCAGATAACGTAGATTTTGAGAAAACAGATGAAGATTAGTATCTATTGTGATGGTAGCTGTGATCATCGTAGTAGACTTGGTGGGATAGGCGTTTATATGAATGATGGTGATAGAGAATGGTTTCTTAGTGAAGGTTACAGAGATACCACAATATCACGTATGGAAGGGTTTGCATTATTACATGCATTAAGGTCTCTTAGTAAAGAGATTGAAATAAGTGCTAATGTATATTCTGACTCTGAATATATTGTTAGATCATTCACAGATAATCGTTTAACTAAGTGGGAGATGATTGGGTGGTCAGGAGTAAAGAATGTTGATATGTGGAAAGCTATCATTGCAGAGATAAAAAATCATCCATTACTAACTTTAACATTTAAACACATTCGTGGGCACCAGACTAACATATCTGGTGCCCATGTTTTTGGTAATGCAATGGCGGATATGTTAGCAAATTATAAAACAAAGAATATTTATTTATCAGATAAAATATCTTAATATGCAAACACAAGAAATAACTATTGATACTAAAAAACTTCGTATTGGTGTAAATAAATTAGCTGATGCAGTAGGTAGTACTCTAGGAGCTAAAGGGAGAAATGTGATTATTGATAATGGATATATGTCACCTACTATTACTAAGGATGGCGTTACAGTTGCTCGTTCAATTACTCTTACTGATAGAGTAGAAAATATGGGAGCAAGGCTAATAAAAGATGTAGCTCATAAGACTAATGAAATTGCAGGTGATGGTACAACTACAGCTACAGTTCTTGCTGCTGCTATTCTTAATTCAGGGATGAAATATGTTGAATCTGGTTCTAATCCTATCTTCTTAAAAAGAGGTATTGATAAAGCAGTTAAAGTTGTTATTGATTATTTGAAAAGTATAGCGGTTAAGAATGATGATACTAATAATATCAGAAGAGTAGCTACAGTATCAGCAAATGGTGATGAAGAAATTGGTGAAGGTATTTTTCATGCTGTTTCAAAAGCATCTAAAGATGGTATTATTTCAATACAAGAAGCATCTGGTATAGACACAGAGATTGAAGTTACAAAAGGTATGAAATTTGATAAAGGATTTTTATCCCCTTATTTTGTTACAGATACTGTTAGAATGGAAGTTGTATTTGATAATCCCCTGATATTTTTGATAAATAAAAGAGTATCATTAGCTAGAGATTTAATACAGTCATTAGAAATAGCTATTAAAGAAAAGAGACCTTTACTTATTATTGTTGATGATTTGGATTTGGAGGCTACCCAGATTTTAATTATGAATAAGGTCAAGAATGTGGTGCAAGTAGCTGCTGTTAAATCTCCATCATATGGAGCAATGAGAAAAGATATAATGCAAGATATTGCAATTTTAACAGGTGGTTTCGTATATGAAGAAAATACTGGTTATAATTTGGAAGAAGTCACATTTGATACTCTTGGTAAAGCGAGTAAGGTTATAATTACTGCAAATGATACAGTTATTATTGATGGCAAAGGAGACACGGAGGAAATAAAACAAAGGGTAGAATTAATAGATGAACATATAAAATTGGCTCCTAGTGAATATGATGCAGAAAAGTTACGTGAAAGGAAAGCAAAGTTAATTGGTGGAGTAGTGATAATTTATGTAGGTGGTATAAGTGAAGTTGAAATGAAGGAGAAAAAAGACAGATATGAAGATGCTCTTAATGCTACTAGAGCAGCTATTCAAGAAGGAATAGTTCCTGGCGGAGGTGTAGCATTATTACGTTGTATTAAAAGTTTAGATGATTGTGAATATGATAATTATGATGAAAGATTAGGTATAGAAATTATACGTAAAGCTATAGAAGAGCCTTTTAAAGTTATAATGAAGAATGCTGGCTTGCCTGTAGATGTGATTATGCATAGCATAATAAATGTTGATCCTAAAGTATATGATACAGGATATAATGTTTATAATGATAAATATGAGATGTTTTTTGATACTGGTATAATTGATCCCGTAAAAGTAACCAGAGTTGCTTTAGAGAATGCAGCTTCAGTTGCTGGATTATTACTTACTACTTCTTATACTATTTATAATGTTGGAGAAGAGAAAGATGAATAAATATTATATAATTAATCAAAGAGAGAACGTTGTAGACATTTCTAATGATGAGGTGTTTAAAGAATATTTGATATCTAAAGAAGATATTGTTGAACATTTGAGAGCACAGTTGATTTTTATGAAGGAACATAAAGATTATAGAATAAAACCAATTTTGATAGGTGTTACTACTGAGAAGTTTACTGAACTGGTAAGTCATTTAAGTAGTAAGTATAAAGGATTTTTGTATAGTTATTTCGTTAATAGAAATCAGATACCTATATTACTTCAACCAAAAGGTGGTGTAATGATAGTTATATTGGATTCTGAAAAAATGGCTAAAAACAATGACTAAAGAAGAAATATTTTCATCAGTATGTGAATATTTTAATGGCGATGAACTAGCTGCTAATGTGTGGATAGATAAATATGCATTGAAAGATAAAAATGGTGATATAAAAGAGAAGACACCTGAAGATATGCATAGAAGATTAGCTAAGGAGTTTTCTAGAATAGAGTCTAACTATCCAAATCCCATTTCTGAAAAGAAGATATTTGAATTGTTTGATAGATTTAGATATATAGTTCCACAGGGATCACCTATGTTTGGGATCGGGAATGAATTTTCAATAACTTCTCTTTCCAATTGTTTTGTTATAGATTCTGCTATAGATTCTTATGGTGGTATAATGCGTACAGATGAAGAACAAATACAGTTAATGAAACGAAGAGGTGGAGTTGGTCATGATTTATCTAATCTAAGACCGGCTGGGGCTTTAGCTAATAATGCTGCTTTAAATGATATGGCAGGATCAGTGTTGTATGCTCAGAGATTTTCTAATTCCACTAAAGAAGTAAGACAAGGTGATCGTAGAGGGGCATTGATGTTATCTATTTCTATTAAACATCCCGATGCTGAAAGATTTATAGATTCAAAATTAGAAAGTGGTAAGATAACAGATGCTAATATATCTGTTCGTATAACAGATGAGTTTATGGGAAGAGTAGTATGTGATGGTGATTTTTATCAAACTTTTCCTATTGATTTAGAGATACCATATTGTAGTAAAGATTATGATTTAATTAATAAATTAGAGTATAACAAACTACTAAAGGTTGATGGTGGGTATATAAAGAAAGTAAAAGCAAGATATCTCTGGGATAAGATAATTAAGAATGCATGGAAATCAGCTGAACCGGGTATCCTCTTTTGGGATACTATTATAAGAGAATCACCTGCAGATTGTTATGGAGAAGAGTGGAAGACTAAGTCAACTAATCCATGTTTAACTGGAGATACAATTATTGCTGTTGCTGATGGAAGAAATGGTGTTACTATTAAAGAATTAGCTGATAAGGGAAGTAAATTTTTAGTATATTGTGCTGATAAGAATGCTTCTAACGGTAATAGAGGTGGAGGATGGAAAGTTAATATTAAAGAAGGTATTGCATTTAAAACTGGTATAAGAAAAGTTTTAGAAGTAATTCTTTCTGATGGCTCTTCTTTTAGATGTACTCCAGATCATTTATTAGCTACTTTTGATGGTAATTATGTTGAAGCAAAAGATTCTTTAGGAGTTAAGTTAGGTAAATTTTATTCTTTTTCTAATAAAAATAATGGATCATCATATAGACATATTAATAGTAGATATAATGGGTATTCTAAACAATATAGAATGATTTATGAATATTTTTATGGTTCTTATGATGGTAAATTATATAATATTGATCATATTGATCGTGATTCTACAAATGATTCATTAAATAATTTAAGGTTATTAGATATAAATGAGCATGTTAAAATTACAGATAGAATTGGAGAATCTAATCCTATTCATAAGATAGTTGGTACAGAACGTTTAAGATTAATGAATAAACGTAAAAATATTTATGCAAATGCTAAAAAATATAATTGGGATAATGATAGATTAGAAAATTCTTTAATGTTATTTGATAAGGAATTTGGTAATCTATTAAAAGAATTAGAACCTGAAGATATTAATGTTAATTTAGATGAATCTATATATGTAGATAATATTATAGAACTTGCTAAAGAAGAAGTATATGATATTTATGTTGAAGATTATCATAATTTTTATATTATAACTAAAACAGATGATGATAAATTCTTAAACAGTTCAGGTTTGTTAGTTCATAATTGTGGAGAGATTCCACTTTGTCCTCAAGACAGTTGTCGATTGATGTCTATTAATCTTTATTCATATGTTGTTAATCCATTTGAGAAAGATGCATATTTTAATTTTGATTTATTCAAAGAACATGTAATTATTGCTCAAAGATTAATGGACGATTTAGTAGATTTAGAACTTGAGAAGATAAACAGGATACTTGAAAAAATAGAAAATGATCCTGAATCAGATAGTATTAAGAGTGTTGAAAAAGAACTTTGGGAGAATATATTTTATAAAACTCAAGCAGGTCGTAGAACAGGATTAGGAACAACAGGAGAAGGTGATATGTTGGCTGCATTAGGGTTTACATATGGTTCTGGATTAGCTATTGATATGAGTGAGAGAGTTCATGAACAATTAGCTATTTCAAGTTATGTATCATCTATTATAATGGCTAAGGAGAGAGAGTCATTTCTTAAGTGGGATTTTGAATTAGAAAAAAATAATCCATTTGTTAGTAGAGTTATTAATTGGATATCAGATTTTAATTATAGTGATTCTGAATTGGGGAGATTTGATTTAGTTTATAAACAATATGGTCGTAGAAATATTTCTAACTTAACTATAGCCCCTACTGGGACTACTAGTATAATGACACAAACTACTTCTGGTATAGAGCCTTGTTTTGCTGTATTTTATAAACGTAGAAGAAGGACTATAGATAAGAGTAAAGCTACTTTTATTGATGAACATGGTGAGATGTTTGAAGAATATAATGTATTTCATCATAAGTTTAAAGACTGGTATGATAAAAATTGGTATAAAACAGATATTAAATTGTTTGATATTGATTATAAAAAACCACTGGAAGATTATACTGATGAAGAATTAAATATATTAGTTAGTAAGTCTCCTTATCATAATTCAACTTCATCAGATGTTAATTGGGTTGATAAAGTTAAATTGCAAGGTAGGGTACAAAAGTGGGTTGATCATTCAATATCTGCAACAACTAATATTCCAGAAAACACTCCTATTAGTGTTGTTGATGATATTTATATGACAGCTTATAAAAGTGGTTGTAAGGGAATGACAATATATAGAGAAGGATCAAGATCTGGTATATTAGTTAATGATAAGAAAAATAATTTTGAGTATGTTGACGCTGTTAAACGGCCAAAAGAGTTGGAGTGTGATATTTATCATAAAGTGGCATTGAAAATAAATTGGATGATTTTGGTAGGTAAATATGAAGGGAAACCATATGAAATATTTGCATTTCCAGAGTTACCTAATCATATTTTCCCTTATAAGATACAGAAGGGTACTATTAGAAAACTAAAGAGTAGAGTATATAAGTTAGTAGGTGTTGATAAGGAATTTGATAAATCTTATGAAATTCCTAATATAATTGATCTTATAGAGAATGAAGATCAAGTGGGTACACGTAAGTATTCCATGATGCTTAGACATAAGATAGATCCTAAGTTTATCGTTTCAGAAATAGAACAATATGCATTGGTTACTAGTTTTGATAAGGTTGTTCAAAGGGTTTTACGTAATTATATAGATAGTGAGTTTATAGAGTGTCCTGAATGTGGTAGTAAACTACAACCATCAGATGGATGTTGGAAGTGTTTGAATTGTGGGTATTCAAAATGTGGTTAAATAATAATTAAATATGAATCTTACAGAAGAACAAAAACAAAAAATTTGTGATTTAATAGAAAAATCATTGAATAGTGTGACGTTGAGAGAATATAAAACAGATGGTGATGAAGAGTTGTTATTAATTGATTTAATATTTTCAATAATAGGAGATATAAATAAAACTAAGATAGAAATTGAAAATATAGTTGAACAGATTTATTTTGATATGGATGACTGGGATATTTAATTTTGTATAATTATATAAAATAAAAATAATAATTAAATACATTATTTATGGCAAACAATGAAATTGGATTAGGCACACTTAATAAGAATAATAGGTTAGAGGCTTTAAAGGTTTTAGAGAGGTTGAAAGCTAAAGAAAAGAAGATGAAAAGTGTTATAACATCTTCTGTTGAAAATGGTAGAACAACCATTAGAGAACATTTTTTGAGAGAATAATTATTTATAATCATTATAAATTAATGATAAATTAAAAATAAATTTTGTTTGTATTAATTATTATATTAATTTTAATATGTTTTAAAGGATTAATAGTCAATGAGTAAAGAAATTGAATTTGGTCGTTTAAGAAATTACGGTATTCAGAAATTGAAGAAACCAACTAGAGGTAAATTAGTATTTATTGAAAATGGTAGAGAATCAGTGTTGTATGATGATAAACCGTTTGCTTGGTTGAGTTTTATGAAGAAAGAATTAATAAAACAGGGATACTCATTTAAATCTTTAAAAGTTAAATACTATGTCAGTTAAACCATTAATAATAATTCATGTTTCTGAAGTATTTTCACAAGAAGATATAAATAATTTTTTAGAGAGTTTTAGAAAATCTGAAATAAATAAAGAGTATTTTTGTCTTATAGTACCATGTGAAGAACGTAAGGGAGAAGTGAATGTGTATTACGAAAAAGATTTTGAACAGAAGAAAATAGAAGAAATTCAAAACGAAGTCATATCATTAATGAAACAAAACAATTTACAATGAAAAACAGAATGAGAACTCGTAAGAGTGTAGGCAGAGTATCAAGATTCCTACAGGGATTAAAACGAAAGAATTCCGGAGCATCAGAAACCAGACGTATTATACGTAAAGCAAATGAGTATCCTAATTCAACTAAGGTTGGAGCATGTAACGTGGTAACATGTAGGAGAAGGTTACCTCAACAGGTATTACATCGTAGAAATCATCGAGTAAATGATATTGTTCAGGGTTAAATATTATCAATTTAATTGGTTTTTAACCATTATCCTACCTAAATGGGTAGGTGGTATAACAATAGCTCCTTTTGGTATATATTTAAGAGATATGAATGCAAGTAATTGTGTTAAAACTCATGAGTATATACATTGGGAACAACAGAAGGAGTTATTGTTTATATTCTTCTATATCATATATTTTATTGAATGGGTGATTAAATTATTTGTATGTGGGGAAAATTCATATTATAATTTGTCATTTGAAAGAGAAGCTAGAAGTGGGGAGAAAAATTATTTATATCCATTAATTCGTAGTAAGTTTTGTTGGTTTAAATACATAATAAAATGAAGAAAAATAAAAAAGTAAATGAAAAGGTTGAGATATTATTGACTATTATTCTCCCTATTTTAATTTTTATATCTCCGGTTATTTTAGTTGCTATAACAGGTAATAAAATGTTTTATTGGGGCTTTTCGTTTTCTTGGGTTATTTCTATAGCTATAGCTATTTCTGGGTTATTCATGGTGTATGGTAAGTTTGAAGAAACAGAAGTAGACAGTATGGATTGTAACTGTTGTAGTGGTTGTGTAAGTACAATTGAAGATTGTGAAATATGTGAATATAATAGTTAGTGTTATGAAGAGAGTGAGTGTTGTCCATTTTATGAAGTTACTTTTAAGAGAGTTAGAAATGGAGAAGTTGAAGATATATTATATATTGAAAAAGTTGTATAAGTTGATAAAGATGAAGTAATACATGTTAATTTGTACAATAATTTGGATGATAAGTCTAAAAAACATTTTTTAAATAAGATAGGAAATTAGAAGACAAATAAACGTAAAAATAAGATGACACATTTGAAGAAAGTTTCTTTAAAGAGTATTTTGAAAGAAGGTGAAAGTTTATCTTCTGAAAAAATTATATTTACTGAGGAATTTAGTAATTTTATCATTGACTGCCAAAAGGAGCAAGAAAGGGTTTTACAAAGTAAAATAGTGACTAAAGAAGATTTGAATTTAGTAGTTAATATTTAAATTGAAGTAATAATTTAAAAACTATGATAAAGAAAATTAAAACTATTTTAACTGTGACAGCAGTTTGCTTATTAATAATAGGTGTTATATATGGAATTGGGTATATTAATTATAAAACGTGGAGGGTAGAACATCCACAAGCAAAGACATGGACATTTTTCATTCATAATGATAGATAATCTAGATAAATAAAAAATGGTAAGAAGTTTTAGAATAAGAAGTTGCAATATTACAACTGTTTTACGCCATAGATTTGAAAAATCTAAACGTATAGATAGAGTATTCTCAAAATGGGAAGTTGGGTTGTGGTTTAAAAGAGATAAGATTGTAGGTAGAAAGGATTTTAACCATACTAAAGAATGGGGTAATAATCTTGTAAATGCTTATGAGATTGGTATTAATCTAATATTAGTTAAAGCATGGGTATGTTGGAGCTTTAATGGTATGTATTTTGAAGAAAAGAAAAAAGAGTTGTAACAGTAAGGAAGTATAAGAAGGGTTGCAGAAATGTTCTTTCTGTGTATTTGATAATTGTGAACATTGGTATTAAATTAAACTAACAACATAAAAAATAAATATATGAAAACAGCATGTATTTATCACAACGTTGATCTTGATGGTTGGATGTCTGCAGCCATTGTTAAACATTGGTCTACAGAACACGTTAAAATTTATAAGTCTACTTCTAAGGATTATTTAGATTTTATAGGTTATGATTATGGACAATCTATTCCTGATTTATCAGGGTATGATAAAGTAATTATGGTTGATATTAGTTTTCCTAAAGAAGAGATTAAAAAGTTGAATAATAAGTCTCTATTATGGTTAGATCATCATATATCTGCTATAAAAGAAGTAAAAGATTATTTTCATAGTTTTAGAGACAGTAAAATTAATAATAGTATTTGGGGAATTAGAGATATTAATTATGCTGCTTGTGAACTTACTTGGAAGTTCCTCTCCCCCAATGAACCTATGCCTGAAATAGTAAGACTTATTGGTCGTTATGATTGTTTTGGTGGTATAGGCACTATTAATTGGAAAGATGTATTAGAGTTTCAATATGGTGTTAGATCAATAATTTCTAGTTATGAAGATGCTTATATATTTTTGCAAAGAAGTTTTAATTCTCCTATTAATAAAAGTGACATAGAAATAATTAAGAATGAAGGAAGAGTAATTTATAAGTATCTCTGTACAGAAGCTAAACAACTTTATAAAAATGGAGTTGTTGTTACATTTTCTAACATTACTATTCTGGAAGAGGGATATAATTTTATTTGTATTAATAGACAGAGACTTAATTTAACTGATTTTGGTATAGACTATCATAAAGATGGTTATGATGGGTGTGCCAGTTTTTATTATGATGGTTCAAAATGGTGTTTTAGTTTATATAATGATAACGGGCTTGTTGATTGTTCTATTATTGCTAAACAATATGGAGGTGGAGGTAATAAATGGTATGCTAGTTTTATAGTTAAAGATATTAATGATATTATTAATCTTTAAATAAGATTATGGATGATTTTCAAAGAATTCTAATACTAGAACACTCCCTAAAAGAAGTAAGGGATGTTGCAGAAGAAGCATTAGGCGAATTAGACATTTTATAAAATGTAGCGGATTTACAAAAAAGTATTATCTTTGCATAAATAAAACTATTTAATAGTATAATGAAGACAATTTTTCGGACATATCAATTTGAATTGCAGCCAACACAAGAGCAAAAAGTGTTGTTGGATAAGCATTTTGGTTGTGTTCGGTTTGTGTTCAATCACTTTTTAAATGAAAGAAAAGAGCAATATCAAGCAGATAAAAAGTCTGATAGTTACTATAAACAGGCTGCTACATTAACCGAACTAAAAAAGAAAGAAGAAACTGCTTGGCTCAAAGAAGTGAATAGCCAATCATTACAATTTGCTTTAAGATGTTTGGATACTGCTTACGTAAACTTCTTTAGAGGTAACGCTAAGTTTCCACAATTTAAGTCAAGGAAAAAGAAAAACTCATTCACAGTTCCACAGTTCGCAAAACTTGAAGTTGGTAGATTTTTTGCACCAAAATTCAAAGAAGGTATTAAAGTAAATGTTCACCGTGAAGTTAAAGGGGAAATTGGTAAATGCACTTTGAGCAAAACACCAACAGGAAAATATTTCGTATCAATACTATCAGAAGAACAATATCAACCAAAAGAAAAGACTGGTGCTGTTTGTGGAATAGATTTAGGTTTAAAAGACTTTGCTATTACTTCTGATGGTGTCAAATTCAAGAACAACAAATACACAAAACAATATGAAAAAGAGTTAGCGAAAGCACAAAAACATCTTTCTCGTAAAGTAAAGGGTAGTAATTCGTTTGAAAAACAAAGACGAAAAACAGCCTTAATTTACGAGAAGATAACCAACTCACGAATGGATAACTTACACAAGGTATCTCACAAATTGGTAACTGATTATGATATAATCGCATTAGAAGATTTGAATGTGAAAGGTATGGTCAAAAACCATAAACTTGCAAAACATATATCAGATGCCAGTTGGGGAACTTTTGTAAGATTACTTGAATACAAAGCAAATTGGAATGACAAACAAATTGTTAAAATCAATCGCTGGTATCCAAGTTCAAAAACCTGTTGTGAGTGCGGTTGGATAAATCAAGACTTAAATCTTTCAATAAGAGAATGGACTTGCAAAAATGGACACGTATTAGACCGTGACCTTAATGCAGCAAAGAACATTTTTAAAGAAGGATTAAAAATATTAAACTCGGCAGGAACTGTCGAAAACACGGATGGAGATGGTGTAAGAAGTAGTAATACTCAACTATCTACGAAGTCCGAAGCCCAACCCATCAGCTTTGCTGTGGGTGGGTAGTTCACTAGAAGAGAAGAAACAATTAAAAGAAGAAACAGTTATGAGAGACTTAAATGAAATACTCAATGAGACTTATAAACAGTCAGTTGAACAACGTTCTTCAGATTGGAGAAAGATTTGTTTAATAGCTATGGAAAAGGCTATTAAAGAAAGTAAAGAAGAAAGTGTGAGTGAAGAAATAAAATACCCTAAGCCTAATATCAAGACATCTATAAAAAGGATAGAAAGGTTTATAGAGTATGGAAGATATGTTTATAATTGTGGAGAAACAGGCGAATTAATAGGGTCATCTATTAAAGATGAGTTTCTTAATGGTTTATATGGTTCTAAAGAAGATATGGTTGTGCAGGTAGATGAGGCTATTGAAACATTAAAATATATACTAGAAGAGAGAGTATATGATGAAATTAAATTTTTTAAATTAGTTGATGAAGAAATGAATGATGTGAATAGAAAATTAATAGGTGAAGTTTTTCGTCCAATACAAGAACTTGATCGTATAAGAAGAAAAATTAGAGACAGAATAGAAAAATTAGAAGGGACTATTAAAGAGATAATTTTAATTTCGTAAAGGTAATAACACAGTCTAATACTACATGGATAGACTATCTATGATACAAGATGATACCGACGTTCAGTATAACGAGCGTGGTATTGTCATACTTCCCAGAGAGTTTGATGATGCTCCTGAGGATATTAAACAGTTGTATATCAATTGGTTACAACTAGGAAAAGAAACAAGGGAACATCCAAGACGATATTTTCAATTTGTAAATAGTAAGACAAAAGAGGTGGAAAGTGTTGATACACTATTGTTTAACGGGATGGCAGTTAAGAGAGCAAAAGAGAAGAATATTTCACCTACTGATTTGACATCATTGGAAGATTTATGTAAGGAGATGGAAGAAAGAAAGCATCAAAAGAGTAGATTAAAGTTTGCATGGCTAAAATGGATAAGACCAAGATTGGGAAAGGATATATTTGATTGGAGAAAGGCAGACATAATTGATGAATTTGCTAAATATAAGACTTTTGAGGAAGTTGAAGAAATATTAAAGAATTGGGGGTATCAGACTGATAGTGTGTTAATATATAAGTTCTTCCTAAAGAACAAGGACACTATTGATAGAAAGAGAATGGAGTTTATACGATCAGCTAAAGATCATTATTTAGCTACTGATGCAGGACGTGTTGAAACTTTGTCTATATTGTATAGTAAGTTTATGGCTATTTTTAATGATCTGTATAGTAAGAAAGATAGAGACACTACACAGATAAGAACTGAGTTAAAAGGGATAAGTCAAGAGATCAGGGCTATCATTGAACAGGTAAGGAAAGAAATAAAGGGTGATGAAGTAAAGTTGACAATAGATGGTAAGATAGATGTTAATGCTACATTAATGGCAGCATCTACTATTACTGATATAAGTAAGAAGGTCCCTATCCATTTAATACCAGTTTATCTAACTGCTGCCAAACAGCATATTAATCCACATATTATATTAACAGCACTAACTTCTTCTTTTTACAGTCAGTTTAATGGGTTTAGTAAGTTGTCTACAAATTTGGTACCTACTACAATGGATCTTATACGAAATTATGATTGGAATGAGATAGAACAATATCAGAGGAGTAAACCAGATAGTAGTATACAAGATGTATCATATGAAGAACTTCCATTAAAGGATACTCAGAAGGTCCAGAGTAATAGAGATAAGTTATTGGAGATAATTAAGAATGATCAGAATAGTATGGAGGAGTAATTAAACATATTAATTATGAAGACAATGAGATTATTTTTCTCTATATTGGTGCTCATGCCTACTGTAGTGATGGCTCAATATAAGTTTCAGCCTGTACCAACAGGATTAATGTTTATATCTGGAGCAAGTAAAGGAACTGCCGATTTCCTGCAATTCCATTACACGGGCAATTCCAAGTTCTGGAATCCCGATTTAAGCTGGCAAAATAAGTGGAAAAACGGCGATCCTGCACAGGGTGAAAAGTTTCCGGGTTCATCAACAATCTTTGTCACATTTACCGATGGATGGCATATGATGAATACTTGTAATAAGTATTCAACAATATTAGCTATAACAGTTCAAATCGGAGGTAAGAAGAAGCCATTTAAATATTATTTGGATGATTTCGTGATTTATTCTTTAGCATATTCGGCTGGGTTTGTTATGACTTATGAGATAATATTTAAGGACTAAAAAATATAGTGTGTATATTAGTAATAATGATAATATTATTTATAATCATTATAAATTAAGGATATTTTTAAAAATAATTGACCAAAAATTTTGTTTGTGTTAATTATTATATTAATTTTACCGTGTTAAAGAAACAATATAGATTATGGAAACAATTAAAACAAAACAGGAACAGAATAATTTGTACAATATAACTGATTCGATGGGAAGAAAGACCGACGTTTATTATTGTGCATCAAATATTGATGAAGCATACAAAATGTTCAAAGATGATAAAGTCAACTTCTCAAAATATTATTACGGTAAATTGAGAAGATGTTATAATGGAGGGGTAAGAGGGTAATCATTCAAACAATAATTAAAAATCTAAGCAAAATGAAAACAACAATCAATGATTTAGCCGCAGTACTTAAAGAGAAATTTTCAGGAAAAACTTTCGACCCTTGTACCAGAAGAAATAAGATTCCAAGTAAAGGTTGGTGTGTAGTTGGTTATGCCGCAATTACAAAAGCTATAAAGCAAGCCGGGTTACCTTATAACCAATTTTGGAGCGGATCAAACCCTACTCCATCGACACAAGCCCCTATTGAAATAGTCGTGTTTGCACAGTCATTGTGTTTTTAAAATCTGTGTTTTCTGAAAAGTTTTGCAGCGTAGGTGATAACTATAAAACATCATTTATTCAAACAATAATTAAAAAGTTAAGATCATGTTACTAAGTGATGAATTACTGAAAATTGGACAGTTTGCCAACCCAAAGAACAATCTGTCAATGTATCAACAAGAATCGGTGATGATAACCAGAGTCAGAGAGGCTCATAAGAAAGGAAGTTCTATTAAGCAACTGTATAATATTGTAAACATGGTTTGCAATCAGTTGAACAAACAGGGTTACAACTACTTTAATGTCGATCATTTCTTTGTTAAAAATCAGGAAGGAGTAATGTAATGGAAGCAATGTTGACAATAGTTGTATTCGTTGCACTGGTAATTGGTGCATTTTCAAGTGTCGATCCTATTGAAGTAGATGACGAGTTATGAAAATTAATAAAGAAGAATTAGACAAATTGAGTATGGCAGATTTTATAAAGAGGAAAAAGGAGATTGAAGCACATAATGCAAAGTTATCTGGTCTGATGGTGAAATTGGTAGACACGATAGACTTAAAATCTATTACTCATAGCGAGTGTGCCAGTTCGACTCTGGCTCAGACTACAAAATAAGTTCTTTGAAATTCCTGATTGAAGCAAACAAATTATAGAGCCTGCTTGGTACGACATATAGTCAAAAGTTATAATTAGACCTCTTGCAAAGGTCGTTGTTTGTGGATAGATAAAAGTTGACAAAGTGTTACATATTCAGTTGTCCAGATGCTCGGCGCAACCGACGGTGGGTAGCAGACTGTAGATTAGACTCAGATATGTATCACAGAGGTTAATGTATTATTCCGTAGGCATAACGGTCAGGAATTTTTAAAGGACTAAAGTTCTTTGAATAATTGAAAATCTTTGGCTAAACATTGATCCTTTGTGAATAAAACTATCTCACAATAGTAATTATCTGTGTCATGCGCATGTCGCTTGTAAGTAAGCTAAAACTGGCAGATAGATTCACATAAAGATGATAATCCTGAATTGACAGGATGTTGAATATGCAACATACGATGGCAGAAATGCTGATAGGAGTTGTAGGCGTAAAAACATCAATGGAGTAATCCTATACGTGTTGTTCCCTTGAGAAAGGATACCATGATTCAATTCTTGATATGTAAAAATGGCATATCCAACACGAATGAGTTCTCAGCATGACCCTACTACTCTCGTAAGAGATACGTGGAATAAATTTCAGTGAGTCTGAAGATAGAGGGTGCTAAAACAATTTATAAAACAAATATTATGACAACAGATAAATTAGAAAAAGCTAATGAATTAAAGAAGACTATTGATGACTATAAGAATAGAATTCGAGCATCAGTTTCTTTCAGGGATGAGACATGTTCTTTAGTTAAGGACTGTTCTTTAAGTATTCAGACAGTTGTTGTGACTAAAGAAGGTGGGAAAGAATATACATCTGATAATTTTGGGACTGCTAATGGTATATCTGAAGAATTAAAAAAGAAAGTAGTTGAAGAGATTCAAGAATGTGCTATTCGTATTGCAAGGATTTTTGAGAGAGAGATTAAGCATTTGGAAGAAGAATTCGAATCACTTTAGGATTTTTAAATAAAGTGATTAGTAAAGTTCTTTGAAGATATTGTTATATTGTTGACGTTATTTGTAACTATGTTTGGACCGGGGTTCGATTCCCCGCAGCTCCACATAATTCGCCTAATGCGTAATCGGTGAACAGATAATAAACGATGTTGTTCTCGAGAAGAACTGAGGAAAGTTTGATCCAAGAAGTAACCCATAATCCAGGGAGAGGTGGTTTTTTATATTTTTTTATACCCACCAGATGATGCCAGGTGATCGTTTATTATCTTCTTATTAGGGGCTGACTGGTTTAGACAGCATAAGTTGTGGATAAAAGAGATATAACAGTGCAAAATAGATGGCAACATCTTTACACAAAAACAGGAAATGAGATTAGCTGCATAAGCTGAATTTTATTTCTGATTAGGGTGGCCTGTCTAAGATAGACCACCCTTCTTATTTATAATGAATAAAAATTAATGATAAATATAAAAGTTATATTTATTTTTATTAATTTTATGGCGTTAAAATAGAATATGAAAAAATATCATAAAATGAAGAAATATTGGGAAGCCATTTTAATGGTAAATTTGAATAAATTGTTTAATGCTCCTAATTATTATTATACTTGGTGGCAAGTCAGATTAGATATGATTAAGAAAGGGTTGATATGAAAAGAATTTCAAAAGAAAAGAAATTGGCAGCTAAGAATAAACTGTTGAAGATAGTTAACAGTTGTACATCTCTAATCCATTTAGATATGGTATGTGTTATGATGGATAGATTTTGTGAATTATTTGTTGATGATGAAGAAGATTTTGGTTGGTATATGGAGATTGATAATGCTTATTCAGAAAAATTAAACTCCCTATTGATATGAAGATAGTTGAAAAAATTTTAAAGAAGTTTGGGTATGTAAGATTACCTGATGATTCTCATATTGTAATAAATATGAGTAATGTGATTAAGATAAGTAGTAGTAATAGATATTTAAAGTATAATAAAATGATAGTGGGCAGACCAGATTATGAGAAACTAAAATATAATAATATTTTGTTATCATTACTTCAAGAAATACAAGATAAAAATTATGTTGAAAAGAAAGTAAGAGAGATTGATAATGATTTTGAAGAATTAACACTAACCCTTTATTTATTTGATAAGAGATGAAAATGACACAAGAAGAAATAATTGAAGGTAATGAATTAATTGCTAAATTTATGGGTGCAACAGAATTGGGTAAATCTTCTGGGTTATCCGATCCATCAAAATGTTTAAACATGGTTCACCCAATTAATTGTGATGGGATAGAATATGTTTCTCTTTCAGAATTGAAATATCATTTCTCTTGGGATTGGTTAATGCCTGTTGTTGAAGAGATAGAATCTTTGGGCTGGATTGTTGAAATAATTGAGAAAAGTTGTGCCATTAGATGTGGTAATAAACCAAATAGATTTTTTGAGAATTTAGTCATATGTGATTCAAAATTAGAGGCTACTTGGTCTTCTGTTATTAAATTTATAAAATGGTATAAGAAAAAATAAAATTAGATAATTATGAAAAAGTTATTACTAATAGTAGTTTTAAGTGTTCTAACACTGGTATCCTATTCTCAGGATGGAAGTGTTTGGAAAGTGGAGAAGTATAAAGGAGAACAATTAATACACAGTGTCAGACTAAAGAATGAGAACATTCAAATAAACGAAGAAGGCAAGTTTATAGCTTTTAATGAAGCAGGTATATTTACTTTGATTGAGGCTATACCTGATTCAATTTGTAAAAGCTGTGTATCATCTTATATAGGGGCAAGAGAAGAAGAATTGTATTGTGTTTATATTTTTGATGACAGAGTAATATTTATGCCTTTAATTGAAGATTGTGATGATTTTGTAGTTTATTATTTCAGAAAGTTCAAACCCAAGACAGGGTATTAATAATACAAAACAATTGTTATGAATCAGAAAATTTATGAGTTAGCTAAAAAGTTAAACAATACTATGACATCTGAATGTTCAGAGTTTATAGTAACTGGGTCATTAGCTTTAAATTTATTTGGGTTAGTAAAAGATGATAATGTTAAAGATCTTGATGTTATACTTATTCATCCGACAATAAGTTTGATTAAAAGTTTAAGATTATTAGAGAAGACTTCCCCTGCTATTGGTAGATCAGAATATCACATTAATCTACAAAAAGATGATTTGATTAGAGTATCAATGAATGGTATTAATGTTGATTTCTTTATAGATACAAAAGAAAGAGAGTGTGTGAATCATTTTGGTATACTATTTAGTACAATTAATGAAATTGTTAAAGCTAAGAAGTTAATGGGTAGATTAAAGGATTATATTCAATTGATGGGAATAGCAAATGAAATTATATCAACACCAGAATTAGTTGAATTCTTAAATAAAAAGAATGTATAGAAAGATAATAAGAATATTAATAGTAACCATTTTACTTTTAACTCTCACACCTATAAAAGATGTGGGAGTTAATGATTTAATCGGTATAGAGTTAGTTTGTAGTGAGATAGTAATAACTTGTTATAATCCAGTAATAGGTCAAACAGATAGTAATCCAGACATAACTGCAAGTGGTAAAAGGATAAATTTGAATGACCCTATTAATCATAGATGGGTAGCTATTTCAAGAGATTTAGAGAAGAGATTTAAGTTTGGTGATGAAGTTTATATTTGTGGTACTGGTTTATATGATGGTATATGGGTAGTGCAAGATAGAATGAATAAAAGGTTTAATAATAGAGTAGATTTGTTGGTAGGTAATAAAGATATTATTGATAGGTGGGATAATGTGAGTGTTTATAAAATTTTTAGATAAATTTTTATTTGTGTTAAAAGTTTTATAATTTTATTGCCTTAAATTATTTTGTTCTCATAGACACCATAAAAAGATGGAAAATTTACTAAGAAGTGAAATAGAAAAATCAGTGAAATTAGGTGAGATTGAATGTTTTACAAGTGATCAAATAAGAAACTTTACAAAGGAATCTTACGAAGAGATTAATAAATCTATAGATAAAGAAGCCAGAGAGGAGATGATAGAATGGGTGGCATTAGAAGTTAAATCATTCAGACCTGTTGAAATTACAGATGATAATACATTACAGAAATCAGTTCAATTTATACGTCCATCTCAAATTGTATGGGACTTTTCTGAAGGAGACGATATTCAGAAGTCACGTACAGGTAAGTATCTTGATACGGAGTTAAATAGAAAACTTGGTCGTGCAGGTAAAAGGTATGAAGAAGTTAATAATATTGAGAAATCAATTGATACAGATATTGAAAAAGGTGGCAAGAAGGCAGCTATTGGTGAAATAAGAGAATGGGGTGGAGTAAAGTATCGTAAGGTATCATCAACAGGTAATCCTAATAAGGATTGGCAGAAAGTTCAAGAAGGTGGTAAGAGTAGTGATATAGAGTGGAATAAGGATGAAGATGGTATTTATACTGCTGTAGTTGGAGATACTAATTTTGAAATAATGAGAACACATGTAAGTGGTGAATTTGTTTTGACTGCTAATGGGAAAGGTATTGTTAAAGGAACTTTAGGTGTATGTAAGGGTGCAGCTAAAGACTATCTTGATGGTAAGATAGGTAAGAAAAAAGAAGACATTACTGTCGAAAATCAAAAACACGAATTAGACAGAAAAGCCAAAGATGAAGAGAACGAAAGTAAGAGTAAAAATTTAGATCTAGGTATTATTGCTAATAGCATTAATGATTTAATGTATGGTAGTATAAAAGCTGGTGGTAAGGAGATGAGTGAAAGTGAAAGAAGATCAGCAGTACAGTCATTAATTGATAAATTAGTTAAAGAAGGTAGAAGTGATTTAATAGTTCAAGCATTTACTAAGAAGTAGTTATTCAAAAAGTAAATTATAATTTCGCAATTCATATAACACATTATAAGAATGAAACAGTTTATTTATTCACCGATAGATGAATCCTTCTTTGTCTCCTATTTGACTAATGCAGTAGGTACAAATGATCGTTTATTCATTAATGAGATTAAACATAGTACAGACGGTGAGAATTGGTTACCTGGTCTTGGTGCTAGTGGGGCAGCAGTTAATCTTTTTGGTGATTATCTTGAAACTACTCTTAAATTAATGAAGGCTAAAGCAGTTGCTTTAAATATGAATTTAAGGGTATATGAAGACAGACAAGCAGAGAGTAATATTAATGATGAGTTGTGTAATATTTTAGAATATTCAATAGGAGTAGAAGATGAAGTAGTAGTTATTGATCACGAAGAAGGCACTATTGATATAGATGTACCAGCTGAAACAGTAGTAACAGCATTAAAGGCTACATTTAGACTTACTAACAGTGCAACAGCTAAAATTGGAGCAACAGCCCAGGTAAGTGGTACCACAGAAAATGACTTTACTGCCGCTAAGACTTATCGTGTTACTGCTAAAGATACTGTCACCTATAAAGATTATGTGGTTACTGTAACAGTTTTATCTGAATAATTTATTTTATTTCGGATATTTTTGATCTGTTATTAGTAATGAGTGATAAAATCAGAGAGTATGATGAACAAATAGCTAAACTTCAAATTGAAAGAAATTTGAGGTTGGAGTCAGATTTACGTTCTAATGACCCTGATGCTATATTTAAAGCTCAGAATTACTTACAGGAGTCAAGAAGTAAAAAGAAGGATATACGTTCGTTTTTGTTCGATCCATTTGAGGCTTACTCAGCAACAGGTGGATATAAGCAGCAAAGGAAACGTGTATCCTTTGATATTTTAAAGAAAGTAGCTGATACTCCTATTATTAGTCAGGTAATTACAACTCGTATAGCTCAGGTTCAGAATTTCTTAAGATTTACTCAGAATGAACAAGAAGAAGGGTATACTATAAGAAAAAAGAAGAGTTTATTTGATGATGGTAAAAAGAAAGAATTGACTGATGAAGAAAAGAAGAAAATTGAGTATATTGTTAATTTTTTAGATAATGGGGGAGTAAAGAGTAAGTGGGATATTACTGATGATTTGCATAATTTTACTGCAAAAATATTAAAAGATTCTCTGAGTTATGATCAGATAGCTGCTGAGTGTGAGAGAAATTATAGATTTGAACTTATTGGCTATAATGCTATAGATGCATCAACCATAAGATTATTAGAAACTATTGATCCAAGATTTACAGAACAGGCTAAGCAGAAATATAATGAAATGTTTGGATATTTACCTCGTTATGGCCAGGTATATCAGAGTAATATAATGCGTAATTTTAAGACTAATGAAGAAATAGTCTTTTATCCATGGGAGTTAATGTATGATCAGAGGAATCGTTCCACAGCACTTGAAAAGAATGGTTATGGTACATCTGAGATAGAGATCTTGTTAGATATTATTACTTGGGCCTTGTGGGGTATGCAATACAACGGTAACTTCTTTAAACAAGGAAGTAACCCAAAGGGATTTGTGAATATAAAGAGTAATGATGTGAATATGGATATTTTGAATGATTTTAGACAGACATGGCGACAGATGTTAGCTGGAGTAAATAATTCACATAAAATCCCTATTTTTTCAGGTATAGATTTAGAGTGGGTGGATTTACAGATGAATAATAGAGATATGGAGTTTCAACAGTGGATGGAGTTTTTGATGGTTATGATATTTAGTACATTCACTATTGACCCTAGTGAGTTAGGCTATTCATTTAAAGAACAGGCTCAGATATTTGGTCAGGATGGTCAGAAGGAGAGATTAAAACATAGTAAACATAAGGGGTTAAAACCTTTGTTATTGTTCTTAGAAAAGAATTATACTAAGTCTATTGTATCAGAACTTGATAGAGAGTATGAATTTATATTTACAGGTATAGATAGGGAAGATGAAGAGGTTGTGGTAGATATTACAAAGAAGAAATTAGATGCAGGTATGATGCCATTAGAAGCAGCTTTTGAAAAGGAAATGGGATAAATTAGATCCTAAAAAGGATACTATATTAAATAGTGTATATTTACAATCACAACAGATGAAGATGTATGGCGGAGAAGAACAAAATCAAATGGTTGATGAAATGACAAGTGAAGAAGAAACAGGTGTTCAAAATCCATTTGATAAATTTGAAAATGGTGTTACTCCTGATATGAGAAAGTCTATAAATAGTAATCCTATAACGAGAGAGTGTTTGAAATACGTCGATTCTCAATTAAATTCATAAAGTCATGGATTATATTGATATATTACATAATTTAAAACCAAATGAATTTATAATTCATTAGTGTTGACTAATTTGTTAATTTATTCTGTATAATTTTAAAATTAAAATAAAATGGATATTGAACAGAAAAATAGAGAGTTATTACAATCTCAAAGAGATAATATTCGTAAGTCTTTATTAGAATTATCAGATGATGTGCAGGATGAAATTATAAAAGCTAAAAGAGCTCAGGTTGGTGAAGTACGTAAATGGGCTGGCGGTTCATTTAGGAAGACAGAGAATGGTTGGGTACCAGTAAAAGAAGGTGGAGAAAAAGCTCCTAAGACAGTTGAAGAAGAAACTAAGGAGGGTCCACAAGATATTACAGAAGCAGCTAAGAATGCTTCTGAAAGTGCTTTACAGAATGCTATAAAGGTTAGTAATGATCCTAAAGTAAGAGAGGCTGCACATAGGGAATTAGAACGTAGAAAGAATGAAGAAGCAACAGATACATTTAAGGCACCTGAAGATTTTCCTCCATCAGAGTTAGGTAAACATGCTGATGAAGTTATGAAGGAACGTATGAAGAATACAGAATCTGAAAAGAGTAAAGATAATGGTAAGAATAAAGATGAAACTAAGCAAGAAAACAAAAAGGAAGAACCTATTAGTGATAAAGATAAAGATATGTTAGATAAGTTTAAGAAACTTTCATCTGAAGCACAGAAAAGAGTATTAGAAGATATGACTAATCCTGAGCAGAAGAAGAATGATTTACCAGATGAAGTAAATAAATTATTAGATAAGATGTCTCCTGAAGAACGTAAGAAAGTATTAGAACGGGCTGTTGGTGGGGAGAAGAAAGAAGAAGGCAAAAAGGGTAATACTGAGAAAGAAAAACAAACATATTCTGATAAGTTTGATTATGATAATATAAGAGAGTGGTCTGGTGAAGATATAACTGATAAACAAATTAATGATGTTATGGGGACATTATTTGAAGAAGGGGAAGTAGATGTTAAAGATTTTAAAATAAGAGCAGAATCCAAAAATGAAGAGAGTAGAAAAAGCTGGGATAAAGTTGATAGATTAATGATGGAGGTAAAACCTGGTATGTGGCCGGTTGATATGTCAGATAAAGATATAAAAGATGTTATATGGGGTGCTATTATGAATTATAACACAAGTTCTAAAAATATTGTAAAATCATTACTTTTACAAAACATAGAAGATAAAGATTTAATTGAGAAGTCACATATCAATGAGTTTGTGTATAATAAAGATATGGAAATAAGCAAGACAGGTAAAGAATTAAAAGAAAAGTTTGGTGAGATGTTAAAGGAAGAGATTGACGATGTAAGAGGATTATCAACTAAGATAAATGAAAAAGTTGAAGAAATTAGTGAACGACCAACTAAGAAAGTAAAAGATGTGTGGGGTTGGAGAATTGATGGTTGGGAAGATAAATTACCAGTATTACCTCTTGTATATAACGAAGAATATATAGTTGGTGGAGCACCAGATAAAGACAAGTGTGAATATGATCGATTAGTAAGTAGATTAATAGATTGTAGTATAGAGGTTATTATGTTGAACACTATGATAGATAATATGAAAGACAGTAAAGAGTATAAGTTAACAGTAAGACAGGCTTCAATGTTAGGTTTTTAATCGTTAAAAATTAAAGAAACTAAATATGAGACTTTACACATTTGATGGTAACAAGATAAATGGTATAGCATACCCACCTAATACTTTGGGATTAGGTATTACGGGTAATACTATTTCATTATATTATTTGTCTAATTTTTCTTTATGTTTGACAGCAAACTTGGAAGATATAGAAGATAGTAATGGAGATCCATTCACTACTATTGCTGATTTTATAACTTATTGGAATTCAGCATTTATTGATACATCAAGTAATATAATAGCAGAACTACCTAAAGACACTATTGATCAGTTTGTCTTAACATCATTAGTTGATACTACTAATGTAACAGCTGGGACAAATTATTACTCAGCTGCTGGCGGTATAAGTATGGATGGGTATAGTAGTTTATCATTAACCGGTAAATTAATAACTACTGGCACTATTACGATGACTGTTGAAGTAACTAATGATGAGGATACTGCTAATGCAGATTGGGTACAGAGTTATTTTTATGATTTGAAAAGTGATGGTTTTGTAAATTCTCTAACAGTCACTAATACAACATTAACTTTTGCTATATTGATGAATGGTTTGAATTGCAGATTAGTTAGAATAAAGATAGTGGATAGTGCTTCTACTAATACTTATATTGTAAAATCAAGACGGGTATTTTAATATGAAAAGTAGATTTGGATTTGAATTTTGTAATCAATTAGGCGAACTTGGAAACGTTCGACTTGGCTCAAAGTTGAACCCTCAATACGGGGTGCAATGGGATACAACAGTACCTTCTACAATACTTACAAAAGTAGGTGCTGCAAGTGTTCATCTTGCACAGCCTATTTACAATAAGATCAGGTTTGCTTGCGTAAATGATGATCTGTCAATAAATTATTATCTTGACCCAACAAATCATAATTATAAAGAAAATGGTGATCCTTCAAATTTAACCGGTGCTGATGGGCAGGTAATTGGTATCATCCCTGCGTTTTATGTTAAATTTTATTCAATAGGAACACAGCCTTATCTATTAGTGTCTGAATCACCAATTTCTGGCTATACTTACAAGTTTCCAAGAACTGGTATTGGTAAGTATCTAGGTTCGATTGATAGCAACGGGAAACTTGCATCTGTGTCAGGAGTTATGCCTGCTGTAAATTATGCTTGTAGTTTTGCAGCAAATAGTTTCGGCGCAAGAGCAAGAGCAAGGGGTGCTGGATGGAATCCTGTTACTGAATATCAGGCTTTGCAGCAACAGATCATTGAACTGATTTTTACTGCTAATTTCAATGCACAATCTGCCATCAGTGCAGGTGCTACTAATGACGACGGGGGATGGTCATATCGTGGTTATGGTGGGATCAAGTTAAATGGGCTTTCAAATTCATACGGCAACTACACAGGCTCAATTCCTTTTACTGTAAACGATTGGTTTAAAGGTGCTACGACATCAACAGCAACTAATAAAGTAATAAGCACAGGTCGTTTCGCAATAGCAAAAGGATGGAAAGCGGGATTGATAGGCCTGACGATTAAAAATACGACAACGAACGCAACTGCTGTGATTACTGCTAAAGATAGCGACAACCAGCTTTCAATAGATGCTGACATCTTCACCGCTACTGCTCAGAATTTCACAATTATCAATAGTACATTTTCGTCACAGGATGCCGTATTTGCCGGCTTTGAGGATTATTTCGGACAAGTTTACGAATGGCGCGCCGGCGCGCTCGTTAACTTCAGCGAAATAGGAGGAGCAACACCGTTGGCGGAATTATATCGGTGCAAAGATGCCTCTAAAGCTGCTGACACGATCACGGCTGATTATGCGAAAGTAGGTGAGATGCCTACTGTTGGGGGATTTATCACGAGCCTAATTCCGGGCACCATGATGCCGCTCACGGTGGGAGGGTCGTCAGCTATATATATGGCAGATTACTACTATGCAAGCACCTCGAACGGCGTCCGCCTCGTCCTCTCGGGTGGCCACCTGAACTCCTGGGCGTCTGCCGGCCCGCGCCCCGTGAATGCGAGCAGCGCTACCGACTACGCGCATGCCATCATCGGCGCTAGGCTGGGCTTGACTTTCGCGGAATAATTTTAAATAGAAATGTCATGTTAATAAATCAGAGTAGTGACTTTATAATGCCAGCTTTCTT
>Ga0209099_1000106_pt1 | contig 93117 bp, 67 predicted proteins | sample AD_JPNHW2_MetaG_FD_184430 | JGI IMG/M metagenome (GOLD analysis project Ga0209099, IMG submission 184430) | Active sludge microbial communities of municipal wastewater-treating anaerobic digesters from Japan - AD_JPNHW2_MetaG (SPAdes) (version 2) | ecosystem: Engineered > Bioreactor > Anaerobic...
GATATAAAAATTGTCTGTCGTTATCCTCAATATTATGCTGCCAACAAATTGTTTCAAAGTATAAAATCAAATATGCGGCCCGGTGGTAGCGGAAGGGGCGGAACGTATTTCGGTGCGACAGGTTGCGGAAAGAGTTTCACCATGTTGTTTCTGACCAGGCTGCTGATGAAGAGCCCATACTTCGCAAGTCCAACAATAGTTTTAATTACAGATCGTACTGATCTGGACGACCAGCTTTCCGAACAGTTTACCAATGCAAAGAAATTTATTGGCGATAATAATGTGGTTAGTGTTGAAACCCGTGCAGAGCTGAAAACACTTTTACAAAACCGGAATAGCGGGGGCGTTTTTCTTACCACGATTCATAAGTTTACCGAAAGCACAGAGTTATTGACTGAAAGAGCAAATGTGATCTGCATTTCAGATGAAGCACACCGTTCCCAGATCAATCTTGAACAGAAATTAAAAATATCAGACAAGGGCGTAGAACGCAAATTTGGATTTGCAAAATACCTGCACGATTCATTGCCTAATGCTACTTATGTGGGCTTTACCGGTACACCTGTCGATGCAACCATGGAAGTTTTTGGCGAAGTGGCTGATGCCTATACCATGAAAGAATCGGTCGATGATGAAATTACCGTAAAGATTGTTTATGAGGGCAGGGCGGCTAAAGTCCTTTTGAACGAAGACAAACTGAATGAGATAGAAGAATATTATAAAAAGTGTGCAGTAGAGGGTACAAATGAATACCAGATTGAGGAAAGCAAAAAGGCGGTAACACAAATGGAGGTGATTCTGGGCGATCCCGGCCGACTGAAATTATTGGCTAAAGATTTTATTAAACATTACGAAAAAAGGATAGAGGAGGGGGCCAGCGTGATGGGCAAAGTCATGTTTGTTTCATCAAGCCGCCCGATAGCTTATAATTTGTACAAAGAGATTATTGCATTGCGTCCTCAATGGGCTGAAATAAAAGAGTGTGATGAAGGCGTTGAATTGACCGAAGAAGACAGGAAAAAGCTGAAGCCCATCGAAAAAATCAAAATGGTCATGACGCGCAGCCAGGACGATCCCAAAGCATTGTATGACCTGCTGGGTACCAAAGACTACCGTAAAGAACTGGACAGGCAGTTTAAGAATGCTAAATCAAATTTTAAGATTGCCATTGTGGTGGATATGTGGATCACAGGATTTGACGTACCTTTTCTGGATACCATGTATATTGACAAGCCGATACAACAGCATTCGCTGATACAGACCATTTCGAGGGTAAACCGTGTTTATGAAGGCAAAGAAATGGGGCTGGTGGTGGACTATATCGGGATAAAGAGCAATATGAATATTGCATTGAAAAAGTATTCGAAAGTCCAGGATGGAAATTTTGAGGATATTGCCAAAGCCGTTGTGATTGTAAAAGACCAGTTGGATTTGCTGGAAAAGTTATTTCATAATTTTGATACAACGGATTACTTCAAGGGCAGGCCTTTGCAGAAACTCGACTGCCTGAACCGTGCAGCAGAATATGTCCAGATTACGGAAGAAATAGAAAAGCGTTTTGTTGCCATGGTAAAAAAGTTGCGTTCCGCTTATGACCTGTGTTGCTCCAGCGAGGATATAGACGAGGATGAGCGTGACCATATTTATTTTTACTTTGCCATCAAAGCTATTATTCACAAGCTTACCAAAGGCGAAGCCCCTGACACGGCCCAGATGAATGAAAAAGTTAGGATAATGATCGCGGAAGCGCTGATCAGTGATGGAGTGGAAGAAATTTTCAAGCTGGATAAAGACGACCCGAAAAACAATGCCGATATTTTCAGCGATGAATATATGGCGAAGATTGATAAAATAAAACTTCCCAATACAAAGATCAAACTGCTGCAAAAGCTCTTGGCCAAGGCCATTGAGGAATTTAAAAAGACCAACAGGATCAAGGGTGTTGATTTTTCAAAAAGGCTGAAAGCCTTGGTGGATGTGTATAATGAACGCAAAGATTTTGAAGTATTCCAAAGCCATGTGTTGGATGATGTAGCCGAGCAGTTTTCTAATCTGTTTAAAGACCTTCAGAAAGAACGAAACTCATTTATGGAACTGGGTATCGGTTTTGAAGAAAAAGCGTTCTACGACATCCTGAAGGCCATTGCCGGGAAATATCAGTTTGAATATCCTCACGACAAATTAATTACTCTTTCCACGGCTGTTAAGAAAATTGTTGATGATAAGGCCAAATACACCGACTGGTCGCACCGCGACGATATAAAAGCCGAGTTGAAAGTTGATTTGATTTTGGTGCTTGCAGAACATGGTTATCCGCCGGTTCCCAAGGATGAAGTTTTCAAAGAGATTTTTGAGCAGGCGGAGAATTTTAAGAAGTATAGTAACATAAATTAAAGTTAAATTTTATTTTTCAGTTTTTATTATTTTTATTTCCTTTACAGTTTAGATTTCTTTTTTTATTAATCTTTAAATATCGTAAGATGCGGATATTTTTTAAACAAAAACAAAAGTCAGAATTTTTTATAGAGAATATAAAATCTCAGAACACAGTATTGCAAAACATTTTTTTTCACATTTCAAAGATTCTTGATATGTCTAATGTTACCTCTCAAGAGATTCTTTTAAGCAGAATAGAGAATATTACTAAATTGATAGGAGAAAATTTTTCTTTTGAGTATTGTAGCATAGGTATTATTGATGGCAGTTATGTTAAGGATGTTCAGCATTGGTTTCCATATAATTTATCAAATATTCAAATAAAAGCTTGTAAAGATACATCGACGGGAGAAATTACTGGCTCATTAATTGGAACTTTTTTAACTAAAGGCCAAGACCTTCTTGAGTGGGATGAAGGAAGAGACCATGACATTGAAAGTTATATAAAGTCATTAAATAACGATTATACAATCAATTTAGGTTTTTTCAAGAAATATAAAAACGATATACTGAACTCAAAAAAGGTTGCATCTACGATTATCCTTGGATTGTATAAACTTACATCTTCTGGGAAAAAACCATTAGGCTTTATTCATATAATTAATCGGCTTAAGGAAAATAAGGTTGTTAGCCAGCCTTTAACGCAATTTGAAATTGATCTTTTATTACATATTGCCGATTTTCTTGTCGTTGCATTAAATAACTATGATTACTTTGAGAGTTCCAGGATTCGAACTCAAGATGAGGTATTTATTAATAAATTGTCAAAAAAGGAAAAGATTGATGAGATATTTCAAGATACATTGATCTACCTAAACGATTCATTCAATTCAAGTTTAGCTACTATAAGAATTCCTGTAAGTGAAGGATATGATTCTGAGCCTTCAAAAAATCTTAAACTAATTTTAAGACATTGTGAAACAAAGGATAAAAACTTGTGTGAAGAACTAGAAAAAAAATATAGGGTAAAAAACATTGACACAATCTGTTATGAAGAGCATTTACTATCTGGTTTTAAAGATGGTATAATTTTGATAGATAAGAAAAATGCCTCAAAGAATAATATAAATTTAAAACATGAGAATTTTATTGGAAGTGATAACGACATTTGCATTGTGCCTATTTATTATGTTAATAAACAAGAGATAGTGAATCCTTGGGATAAAATTTTATGTATTATCTATTTTCGCCCATCAAAAATTTCGGATTTTGATGATGTTAAAATAAGGTTAAAAAATATTGTTCATCATTTGGCGATTATTTTAAGGAATAAATTATATAAAATCCATTACATTCAGCAGCAAAATTTAAAAGATGGATTGTTAACAATAAATTTTTCAAAAAAATCAATTTTTTATAATGAAATCGTGAATTTGGTCAGTAATACCCTCGGTGTGGAAATATGTTCACTTTTTATTAAAGATGATGTTTCATTAAAGCATTTAGATTTCATTGCATCAAATGCTAAATATGTTTCTATAACTGAAAAAAATGGTAGTAAACACATAGAAGATATTCATAGCTTTTTTGAAAAAAGAATATATGTTATTCCTCAAAAAGGCGAAATATGTGACAGTATTACTTCAAAAGTCTTTTTGAGTAAAAGATCAAAGATTGTTAATGATGTAATGAAACATCCTAATTTTTCACCATATTTTAATGAGTTATCATTAAATACTAGCGTTCACAGGACTTTATTAGCAGGTCCTATCTTAGATATTAATGGTGAAACACTCGGAGTTATAAGGTGTATTAATAAAAAAACGTCAACGGATAATTTAGTAAATATTTTTTGGAATGAGGATAAAGAATTGTTTGATTTTATAATAGGAATTATTTCAAGATTCATTGTTTATGTGGAAAAAAACTTTGACCGATTAAGGTTTTTAAAAGAGTTCACTCATGAAACTAATACACCGTTGCAACATATTGAAAATAAATTTGAACTTTTTGATCTTACAATGAAAAATAAATATGATAAAAATTCCGATGTTACGAGTGTTTTTACTGAAATTCATGAAGAATTTAGTATACTAAAAAATATCGTTGAGGATTTACACTATATCACGTTAGATGACTCTGGTAGATTAGCAATTAACAAAAACTGGACAGTGAATTTAAATAAATCTGTAAATTTGTTAATTGAGCAGTTTCAGAGAATGGCCAGGATTCAGAAATCAATAAAAATTGTCTCGTTTATAAATAAAATGCCTGAGTTATATATAGATAAAGCACGATTTTTTCAAGTTCTAATTAATATTATTAAAAATGCCATTATTTATTCTGACAGTAATTCTGAAGGCATAAAAATAATATATAATGAACTTGATAATAAATTCGTAGAAGGTTTTGAGAATAGAAAATGGCATGAAATTCAAATATCGAACTATGGCATTGGTATTTTAGAAGATGAAGTGGATTTAATATTTAAATTATATAAACGTGGTAGTAATGTTGAGACGAAGAGTACTACTGGCACTGGCATTGGCTTATATGTCGCGAATAGAATAGTATCCTTGCATGGTGGAAAAATAAAAATTACAAATTTGAATAACCCAACAATTTTTTCAATACTTTTACCAAAATAAAAAAAACTTTATGGATATATTATTTATTGAAGATGACCGTCAATATGCTGACGATTTTATTAAGATAGTTTCAGTTCTTCAACCAGAATGGAAGATAAAATGGGCTTCTGGGGTATCTGAAGCTATCAAGGATTTTGAAAATTATGCTACTTTTAACATTATAATCCTTGATATTATGATGCCAGCAGAGAAACCTCCATTTACCTTAGAAGAAATGAAACAATCGGATAAAGGTCTTGATTCTGGATTGATTTTATTAGATAAAATTAAACAGCTTCAAAATAATGATGTTAAGATAATTGTTGTTAGTGCGCGTAAAGATCTGCCCAAAGAGATAACTGAAAAAATTGATGTTTCATTATATTTTAATAAACCTATTCAAACTACGGAGATTGTCAATAATATTCAAACTCTATTTTCTAAGTAAATTTCCTTACTATGTTTAATTCTATGTGTAATTAATTCAATTGATTTTTCGTAACAAACTTAACATAAATCTATGAAAAATAAATTAAGTACTATGTCTTTTATAAGAATCCAGTTTCATTTTATTCCTTATATGCTAATTCTTTTTTTAATAATATTTTTTTCTAAACCAGCACTATCTCTGAATCAAGAAAAAAAAGATACGACTAAGACAACAATTATAAACCAAAATATTGATAACAAGGAAGGTGATGTTTTGTCTTCCAGCAACGAGATATCTGAAATAAAAGAACAAAAATTTTTATATGGCGAATTTATATTGAAATATAGTCATGTATTAATTGGAAGTATTTCGATTTTTTTTGCTATTGTGGTATTTATTTTTGGCGTATTTTCTTGGAAAGAATATCATAAGTTCAACGGTTCAATTATTGAAGCAAAGGAAATTGTTAATATTAAGAAACAAGAAATAAATGATTTAATTATAAAACTTGAGAAAAGAGAAGAATTATTAGATGATGATAAAATTATTCTTACAATTTCAACTTTAAATAGTATAATTTTGAGTTATCAGACACTTTATTCTGAGATTTTAAAAATAATAAAATTTGAACCATCCCTTGAAAAGTATATTAATGATAATTTATTTGAAGCTCAAAATATTTTAAAACTTCTTTCATCTTTTCCTGATGAAAAACAAAGTGCTATTTATTCTTTATTCGCTAAAGGTTCAGAGAGATCATTAGATGCTTTAAATGTTATTTTGAAGAAGGAAAATGATCAAAATACAAAATTGCTAATTTATAGAGCCATTGCTGAAATTGAAAAAAGAATTGCCAAAGGATAATAAGATTTCATGAATCAAGGACTGTCTCATTTGGAAAAACTGTGTGTATTTCTGTGTGTAACGCACAAATAAAAAATGCACCAATATCATCATCAGTGCATTAGGTTTTTCATTGGTGACCCCGGGGGGACTCGAACCCCCAACCGACAGAACCGGAATCTGCTATTCTATCCAATTGAACTACGGAGCCAATCGCTTGCAAAAATAATAATTATCGCCGAATTATCCCGATGTTTTTTTGTTTTGATTCTTCACCTGAATAATGTAACTTTGCTTACAAAATATATAACCATGATCACAAAAGCACAAATAGATGATTTCTACAAACAAGGACCCATAGCCATAGTAGGCGTTTCAAGAAATAAAAAAAAATTCGGCCGCACGGTGTATGATGAGCTGAAGAAAAAAGGCATCAGCGTGGTTCCGGTAAACCCCAATACCGACAATATAGCAGGGGAGAAGTGCTTCAAAGATATTGCTGCCCTGCCGCAGGAGATAAAAGCTGCTGTTATCCTTACCCCCAAACCAAAAACACTGGAAGCTGTGCAGCAATGTACAGGCAAAGGGATAACAAATATCTGGATACAGCAAGGCTCCCACACCAAAGAGGTGCTGGAGTATGCCGGAAAAAATAATATAAACCTGATCCACGGCAAATGTATCATGATGTTCTCTCAACCGGACGGCATGCATAAATTTCACCGGTCCATTATGAATTTTTTTGGCAGGTTGCCAAAATAATTTTCTATGGATAAGCCATACCAGGAGCTTATAATTTATTACCTGAGCGGTACCGGAAATGCTATGACCTCGAGCCGCTGGATGGCTGAAAAAGCTACGGAAAAAGGCTTGACTGTTCAGTTGATGCCCGTCGACAGGCAAAAGTTCATCGAAAAACCTGATGTGAAAGGAAGGGCTTTGGTAGGGTTTTGTTATCCCACACATGGTTTCGGTGCTCCCTGGCTGATACTGAAATTTTTCTGGAGGTTTCCCAAAATCAAAAATGCAGATGTCTTTTTGAGCAGCACCCGCGCAGGTTCCAAACTCAGCAAACTATTTTTACCGGGTATGAGCGGCGTAGCCATGTGGATACCTTTTATTATCTTGTTGCTGAAAGGTTACAAAATAAAAGGAATGTTGCCTGTCGACCTGCCTTCGAACTGGATCAGTATACACCCGGGATACAGGGAAAAAGTCATCGCTTCGATGTTCAGGCGTTGCGAAGGCATTGTTAAGCGCTTTGCTGACCGGGTGACCGATGGGAAACGTTTTTTTCATTACTGGGTATTTGTCATGCTGCCGCTGGATATCGCTATAATTCCGATTACTTTCGCCTATCAGCTATATGGGCGCTTCTTTCTTGCAAAGCTTTTTATTGCCACCGACAAATGCAATGCCTGCGGTATCTGTTATGAAAAATGCCCGGCAAATGCCATCAGGATGTACGGGGGCAAACCATACTGGACGCTTCACTGCGAAAGCTGCATGCGCTGTATCAATCTTTGCCCTGAGAAAGCCATACAGGTTTCTCATCTGCTCTTAGCGATGATCTTTATTACAGTTTCCGCGCTGCCGATATATGCTTTGATTTTCAGGTTTTTTGGCACTTTGCCGGATCCTGCTTTTAAAATTACTGAAAGCTTGCTGAATTGGGGCCTTACATTGCTAATGTATATCTTAATTTACGCAGTCGTGTTTTTTCTTCTGAGATTCAAAATTTTTAATCTGTTATTTGAATATACCTCCCTGACCCGGTATTGGCGTAAATACAAAGCCCCCGGCGTCAAGGCCGGCGATTACAAAATGCCCGGCAGCCAAAAAAAATAAAAAAATCAGATCTGATTTTTCTTTTCGATCCTCGCCGCGATCTGTATGCTGATTTCGTATAACAGGTATAGCGGAATAGTTACCAGCGCAAGGGTAAACGCATCTGTGGATGGCGTGATGATGGCTGCAATGATCAATATTACCACAAATGAATGTTTCCGGTATTTCTTCAGAAACCCGGAGCTGATCAGTCCGATTTTAGCAAGAAAATAGATCAGCGCGGGTAATTCAAAGATGATGCCTGTTGATAAGGGAATGACAGCTATGGTGGAGATATATGAACCTATCGTAATTTGGTTGGTGATCTGAGAACTCAACTCATAGTTGGCTAGGAAATAGATGCTTAAAGGCAAAATGATGAAATACCCGAATAACAGCCCGAGAAAAAATAAAATCAGGATGTAAAAAACGATATGTCCCGAGTGTTTTATTTCATCAGCAGACAAGGCAGGGCGTACAAAACGCCATAAGCACCAGAGTATGTAAGGAAACGCTAAAATAAAACCAGTTAAAAACGATATGACCATATGCCAGCGGAATTGCCCTGCTATGGTAAGGTTTATCAGCCTGAAATCAAAACTTTCTATGCAAAGCGAATCGGTATTCACTAATGAGCCCAGCCTGCATAACAGCCGGTAAGTAATAAAATCCTTGTCTTTCGGATTAAGAATAATAGTATTGAAAATAAAATCCTTAAAAAAGAACGCTGCTATTGATAAAACAAAAAAAGCTATTAATGATCGGATAACGAATGTACGTAAGACTTCAGCATGTTCCCAGAAAGAGGCATCTTCCTTTTTGTCGGCAAGTTTGCGCAGCAGGAACCTGTACATTTTCCGGCAGGATTATTCAGCAGGTTTTTCTGATGCAGGATCGTTTTTGCCGGTAACATCATTCAGATCGTCCATGATCTCGGCTTTCCCCTTCTTAAACTCGCCAACACCTCTGCCTAGGCCACGCATCAGCTCGGGTATTTTTTTTCCGCCAAACAAAACCAGGATAATAATGGCAATGATGATGATCTCCTGTCCACCGATGATCCCTAATAAAATGGATTGAATTGTCATAATGATCAATATTGATAATACAAACTTACAGAAATTTATGGACTTGACAAAATTGTTCATAATCTGTAAAAAAATTATTTAGAATAATTAAAAATAAGATAAAATATTGTAGTATCTTTGTACCAAAATATTAATAAAATGAAAACGAAAATAGTATTACTCTTTATTTTTTTATTTTCCTCCCAGTTGCTATCAGCACAAAAGGGCGGTATCAAAGGCAGAGTAGTGGATGCTGTGAACAACGAACCCCTGCCTTTTGTTAACATTATCATACAGGGAACAACCACCGGCGCTTCGACGGACATGGACGGAAATTATCAGATCAGCAATCTGCAGCCGGGTTCCTATACCTTGGTTGCGACATTTGTCGGATATAAGACCACAACTATCTACGAGGTCGGGGTGAGTTCAATAAAACCTACTGTTACAGACATTTTGATGGAGCAGACAGTCGAAAACCTTACTGCCGTAGAAGTTAAGGCTTCACCGTTTGTTAAAAAAGAAGAAAGCCCCATTTCTATGCGGACCATCAGTGCCAACGAACTTTCGCGTTTGCCGGGCGGTAACCGTGATATTTCCAAGGTTGTTCAGTCTTTTCCCGGCGTGGCGGCTACGGTTGCCTATCGCAATGACCTCATTATACGCGGTGGAGGGCCAAACGAAAACAGGTTTTATCTCGACGGCATCGAAGTTCCGAATATCAACCATTTTGCGACACAGGGATCATCCGGAGGGCCTGCCGGCATGTTGAACATTGATTTTATCAGGGATGTTGAATTTTATTCAAGCGCTTTTCCGGCGGACAGGGGCAATGTCCTGAGTTCGATCATGGAATTCAAATTTAAAGATGGCGCCAGTGACAAGATTGGAGGAAAATTTACCATCGGGGCGAGCGATATTGGTTTGTCCCTGGAAGGCCCGCTGCATAAAAACGCAACTTTCATCGTGTCGGCACGGCAATCTTACCTTAAATTACTTTTTGGCTTACTCAAGCTGCCATTTTTGCCCACGTATAACGATTTTCAGTTCAAATATAAATGGAAACCTGATAATAAAAATGAGTTCAGTGTGCTGGGATTAGGAGCTATCGACAGATTTAAACTGAACACCAAACTTCAGGAAACCGGCACCGACCAGCAGAAATACCTGTTAAGAAACCTGCCGGTCAGCAATCAATGGAATTACATGTTGGGCGCCAAATATGTGCATTATATGAAAGAAGGCTATTTAACGGCTGTTTTAAGCCGCAATTTTCTTAACAACAGGTCGAACAAATATCAAAACAATGTGGAAGAGCCGGAAAACCTGCTGCAGGACTACAAGTCGCAGGAAATTGAAAATAAATTCAGAGTTGAGCACACTGCCCGTCTTAGTAAGGCCATCAAACTGAATTACGGGATCAACCTTGAGTACGATAAATATAATAACTCGACCTTTAATAAAATTGCGACACCTTTTGGGGTGGATACCATTGATTATAGTTCGCAATTTGACATGTGGAGATATGGTCTGTTCGGACAAGCAAGTTTTTTAATGTTTAAAGACAGATTTGGCCTGTCACTCGGGCTCAGAATGGATGGTAATAATTACGACAAATCCATGCTTAACCCCTTGCATCAGCTTTCGCCAAGAGTGTCCTTTACCGTTCATCTGACGGATGCGCTGACCATAGTTACCAATGCAGGCCTGTATTATCAACTGCCTCCATATACCGTTCTGGGGTATAGGGATAAAAATAATGAGATGGTAAATAAAAATAACAATGTATCTTATATCAGCGTGTATCATTTGGTTGCCGGCCTGGAGTACCTGACTAAATTCAACCTTAAACTGAATGTTGAAGGGTTCTATAAAGTATATAATAAATATCCGTTCATCGTGAGTGATTCTATTTCGCTGGCAAATCTTGGCGGTGACTTTGGCATTATCGGTAACGATGAAGTGGTTTCTACCTCCAAAGGCCGCAGTATGGGGATTGAATTCATGGCTCAACAAAAACTGTACAAAGGATTTTACGGCATTGTTACCTATACTTTTGTGAGGAGTGAATTTATGGATAAAAACAATAAGTATGTTCCTTCATCGTGGGATAACCGGCATATTGTCAATGTTACTTTAGGAAAAAGTTTTAAACATTACTGGGATGTTGGCATTAAATGGAGGTTTTCTCAGGGCTCTCCCTATACGCCTTATGACCTGGAGGCTACACGTACTATTGCCAACTGGAATGTGCGTTATAAGGGAATTTTAGATTATGACCTGCTCAATTCGGAGCGTTCAAAACCATTTCATAGCCTTGATATCAGGGTGGATAAAAAATTCTTCTGGAAATTCCTGACACTGAATCTCTATGTGGATATTCAGAATGTGTACAATTTTAAAAGCGATCAGGCTCCTATTATTGACCTTGTCAGAGATCAGAATGGCGATCCTCTTATTGATCCGGTTGATCCCACAAAATATCAGGCAAAATACATCGACAACCCGGCGGGTTCGATTTTACCGACTCTGGGATTGATCATAGAGTTCTGAAAAATTATTTTATTTAAAGAAAAACAGAAAAGGCCTCTCTGTTTTTTTTATTCTGCAATAAAATCCTATTGAACGTAAACGCTGATGGCGCCGCAATAAGTCAGATCGGAAGTCAGGAACATATCCTGTTCGCCCGTGCCGTCGTCAATTGTCAGTGCTGTGGTATCGGACAATACACTTCCTGAGTCGTTAATGAACAATAAAATGTAATTGTATCCGTCATTATCAAATTTCAGGTCAATTTCTTTTTTATTACCATAACCACTCAGGCCGTAATTTGAAAGAACAAGCTTGTCGTTAACAACCAAAGAGATGATATCGCCGTCAACAATCCCATTATCCCAGATTTTCAGGCTAACGTCACGGTCCGAAACATAAACGGTTCCCTGATCCTTTACCGGCCTGTCGTCGTAAGTAGCAGGCATATTGGGAGAGGTAACCATTTTTTCACATGAAACCAAAACAACGCAAGCGACAATAAATAAAATTAATATAAAGTTGATATTTTTCATAGAATAAATATTCGTTATATAATTTTGAATTACAAATATAGCAAACTAAAAGCTTATACGAGAAAGAATTTATTAAAGTTTTCAACATAAATGCTGATTATGATGCTTAAAATTTATAAGTTAGCTTTCTGATTATACTGACATAATAGCAGCATTTCAATAGAAGTATAATTTTTGTATGAAAGCCACTATATTTATTCATTTATGACAACCAGGGAAATAATACAATTGCACAGGAAGATAGGCGATAACGCTACGTCCTCGAGGCTTTTTGAAGCATTGAACAGCATTGGAACGATACTGAAGGATCTGAATAATGATGCTTTTCAGGCAGAATATGAAAACATTGATACGAATTATCAGAACTTATTGTCATACACCATAAAAGGGGTGAACGATCCGCACCGCTCGCAGGTATTGTGTTCGCTGATAATAGCTGTCATCGAACTGGCTGATAAGATCAAAGAATATTTTCTTGAAAAAAATAATTCACAGTTGCTGCTGAATAAGAGAAATTCATACAATAAATTAAGCCTTATCCAGACAAAACTAAGCGATGCTCTCGAAAGCCGCAATTACAATAAGAAAATGTCCGATCTGCTCGGAGAAAGTAATATTACTTTTGATAACTCTGAAGTTGAAAAAAAACATCAGACATTTTGCAGTGACCTGTTCGACTATATATTATACATTGATAAACTAAGCGATTCTGACACCATATTTATAAAAAATATTTTTGATTCCGATTATTTCAAGTGGTACGACAACTGCCTGATGGTAACTTCAGTAACATTAAGCATGATCAGGTTTTTTGATACTTCAAAAATGGAGTTGTTATTTGATTTTTATTACAGCGGCAGGCACGAGATCAAACAAAGGGCTTTGATCGGAATACTTTTGTGTTTTTATATATTTGACGACCGGATAAAATTTTACAAAGCGTTAAACGACAGGATCAACAAGATCTATGCTGAGAGTGAGATATCCGAATCAGATGTCTTGTTTATTGTAAAGCAATTTGTCAAGGCCAAGGATACCGAAAGGATAACAAAAAGGATGCACGAGGAGATCATTCCTGATATCCAGAAACTGACCCCGCGCCTGGAAGACAAGCTTGACCTGAAAAATATCTTATCCGATGACCCGGCCATAGACAAAAACCCCGACTGGCAATCCATTCTTGATGATTCGCCGGAGCTTTTCGATAAGATCGAAGAACTGTCAAAGATGCAGCTCGAAGGCAATGATGTATTCATGAGCACATTCTCATTATTAAAACACTTTGATTTTTTCAATAATATGTCAAACTGGTTTCTTCCTTTTTATGAGGAAAATAATGAAGTGCAGAAAATCATGATTGATGAAGGTTTGGAAACCTCGAAGGGATTTATCAGCTTGCTCGAAAGATCAGCCTATATGTGCAATTCTGATAAGTACTCCTTTATGCTTAACCTGAAAATGATGCCGTCGCAGCAAAAAACAATGCTGTTGAATCTTTTCAACTCCGAGCTGGAAAGCATGAATGAACTCGCCGATGAAGATGAGATGCTTAATACCGCCATAAAAAATAATACGGTTTATACCCAGTATATTCAGGATTTGTACCGCTTTTTCAAACTGCATCCCACCAGAAATAATTTCGATGACTTTTTTGAACTAAAACTGGATTTTCATAATAAAAGCTTTATAAACTCAATATTCCGCGACATTAGTTTTAAAAATAAAATTGCAGATTATTATTTTACCACAGATCATTATCCGGAAGCCCTTGATGTATTCCTCGGTATCCTCAGGCAGGTTAAGCCGGATATGGATATTTTGCAAAAAACCGGTTATTGTTATCAACGTTTGAACGATCATGAAAAAGCGCTTGAATATTATCTGAAGGCAGAACTTTTCGACTCATCAAATACATGGCTGCTGAAAAAAATTGCTTTTTGCTACAGTAACATAAAGGATTTTAAAAAATCCCTGGAATATTATCTCGAAATTGAAAGGCAGGAACCGGATAATATGAAAATTATCATGAATATTGCCAATTGCTATCTGAATCTTAAAGATTACAAGAAAGCGCTGCACTATTATTACAAAATAGAGTTCAGTTTTAAGGAAAACAAAGGCATATACCGGCCTATAGCCTGGTGTCTGTTTGTATCCGGAGATTTCATCAAGGCTGAGGAATATTTTGTTAAACTTATGGATAATGCGATGACCAACAAATATGATTTTATGAATTTCGGCCATGTGAAATGGGTGGCCGGAAACCGCATGGCAGCAGCAGATATGTATTATAAAAGCATTAGTCAGCCCGATAATGATTTTAATAATTTTTTCAGGGGGTTTAAAGATGATGAGCCCTTGCTGATCAGATATGGCATTCAGCCCGACGAGATTCAACTGATGCTGGATTATCTTTTGTTTTTATTTAAGAACGGTCGGTAGAATTTTATTATTTTTACCCCAAAAAATAATAATTATGTTTAAAGTTAATGAGTATTTTGATGGAAAAGTAACCTCCCTGGGTTTTCAGGCCGGCGACGGAAAAGCAACAATAGGGGTATTGGCTCCCGGCGAATATGAGTTCGGAACTTCTACAGTGGAGTATATGACCGTGATTTATGGAAAAATGGAGGTGCTGTTGCCAGGCGAAACTGTTTGGAAAACGTACAATGAATTTGAGACCTTCATGGTTCCCAAAGATGCCAAATTTAATATGAAAACAAGCAGCGATACTGCGTACCGCTGCTTATACAAATAACAAAATCCCTGATTTATTCTAATACACAGGTGTAGTCAGAATAATAAACCCTGCCATCAAATTGCTGGTTTTCACAGTTTGCCTGGGCAGTGGTTTTGTTGCTCATTTCATAAATAAAATTTTCATTTTGTGAGGGATACAAAACGGAGGTGCATTTGCAAACCCTGTCTTTCAGGCAGGAAGTCGTCAAAAAAGATATTGCAAGTACACTAACAATTAATAATGCTGTTCTTTTCATGGTTTGTAATTTTAATAATTAACGACAAAAGTAAAAAAAAATTTTAATTTTTAAAATAAATACTTTCTATAAGCCAAATAAAAAAAACTGCCACAAAAAGACCTTGTTTTTCACTATTCATTCGCTATGCAAACCTGAGAAGTAAAATATCACTTAATGATAAAACCCTGCATTCAGTATAAAGAAATCTGTATAGCGATTGATTTCCGGAAAATTCCTTTTTGTGGCAGCTTATTAAGCCTGTTAAACTTGTACCTTATTCAAGTTCACAAACAGTATTGCCTGTAACATATACATCGCAGGCTAACTTTGCATCAGCTTTTGTTGCATCTTCAATGGTGTAATTAAAGTTGCCGCATTTACATGTCCAGTCTTTTTTACAAGACGATAATGAAATGGCCATTACTAAAAGGCCAGCTAAAATTAATGCTGTTTTTTTCATAGAAATTTTTTTATAGTTAAACAAATGTTGTTGCTGGCTCCAAAAATAATATTTTTTCTAATCAGATATATTAGTTAGCTAAAAAATTGTCCTCCGTTTTATGAACAATTTTTCTGATGGTGTTACTGATTATGAAAAACCGAAAGGCAAAAGACTATTCCAATTCGCACGTATAATCCGCTGTATAAATTCTGCCCGAAGATTGCTGGTTTTCGCACTGGTCTTTTGCATCCTTATTACTGATATTTTCGTAGGTGTATTTGTAATTTTGGGCAGGATCGGATTCCGATTTACAGTTGCAATACCTGGTCTTGAGGCAGGAGGTGCTCATCAGGGCTATGACGCATAAACCTGCAGTTAATAAAAAAACTTTTTTCATAAGGTTGTATTTTTAATTTGGTGAGTTATTGTTATAAATCAATTAAGAAGAGTAAACGGGTATCATATCAATTTTTGTTTAGCCATTCTATCACGGAGTCGTAATTCAGGGAGATATAATTTTCTTTTTGTTCCACCACCGAATTATTGACAAACATGATGGCCGGCATATTATATCCGGCAAGAGAAACAAAACGTTCGCCAAGCAGCATCATATAAGGGATGTTTTCAGTTTTGGTATCGTCGAAAAATGGCACAAGATTCTTTTCATTGCCATTTAAAACAAAATAAAATGGGATTTCCGGATTTTGCTTGTTGATAATATGGATTTTATAGGCAGCCACCCGGCAATGTTTGCAGGTCAGGCTCATGAAAGCGATGATATGTTTCCCTTTTCTCAGGTCAACTTCAGGCTTTTTTAAATCCGTGCTTGTATACAAGGTGTCAAGTTCAAGTTTATAGCCGATAGTTTCTTCCTGAGACTGATAAGCGGCAATAAAATCCGGAGGATTTAAGATAAAAGGAAGACTGAGTGATGCCACTATTCCTAATATCATCAGCAGTTTCTGAAACCGGTATTTCAGGTCGTGTTTTATCAGGAGCAGCAATACAGCAACTGCTATCATGCCCAGATTTTTAAATATAGATTCCAGCGGAGTCATCACCAGATAATTGCCGAAACACTTGCAATTGCCTTTGTTTCCTTCGAAATACATCTGTATGAAAAGATAGATGGTGAAAACAGCCAGCAGGGCTATCGTGGCTTTTAAGGTGAATTTCCGAAGCCTGATATTAAAAACGAGCATGACGCCCAGGAAAAATTCAATGCCTATGAACAAACGGGAGATAATGGGAGCAGTTTGCCAGTTAGCCACGCCGATGTCAATAAACGTCAGTTCAAATAACTCTATGGGATAAAGTTTTGTCAAACCCGAAAAAATAAATACCAGCCCTAACAGTAAGCTGATTACACTAAAAATAATTTTTTTTATCATAATTAAAAACCATATTTGTCGATAAGATAAACTAATGCAGCCATAGAGGCTGCTCCAAGCTGAAGTTCCCGTTTGTTCACCGCCTCAAAAACATCGGTAGGAGCATGCTGGTAATCAAAGTACCGTTGCGAATCGGTCATCAGCCCGAAAAGAGGAATGTCGTGGCCTTCAAGAAAACCGATGTCCACACCAGAATGGCCTTTAAGGTACAACCACAAACCGTAATCGAGCAGCAAAGGCTTCCACTGCTCAAGTTTCAGAGTGACGTTATTCCCGGCATCATAACTGAAACCTTGCGGTGTGAATCCCCCGCAGTCGCTCTCGATGGCTGCAATATGTTTTTCGCCTTTGCTGATAACTGTTTCAGCATATTTCCGGCCTCCCCGCTGGGCCATTTCTTCATCCATGAACTCAACAATACGCAAGGTATGCCTTAACTTAATATTTAATGTTTTAAAAATCCTCAGCACTTCCATAGCCTGCACCATGCCTGCTCCATCATCGTGGGCGCCTTCACCGTTATCCCAGGCATCGATATGGCCTCCCACAACAATTATTTCTTCCGGAAATTCTGTTCCTTTTAACTCACCGATAACACTGTAAGATGCTGTGTCAGCTTTTTCTGTACAGTTTGACTGAAGAAACAGTTCAAGTCCGGGATCTTTTTTTAGCAGGCTGCTGAGCAGGTCGGCGCTTTTGGTGCTAATGGCAAATGCAGGTACTTTTTGGGTGCTATCGAAATAATGCATAATTCCGGTATGGGGAGCATCGTGATCAGCCAGTGTCAGCGATCTGTTTACCGAAGCCAATCCTCCATACTTTGCTGCCTGTGAAGCGCCGGCGAATCGCTGGTCCGCTGCGCCTCCATAAGCCGGAAAAGTAGAATAGGTAGTGGGATTTGCCGGCCTGTTAAAAAAAACTATTTTCCCGCTGATTTTATCTTTTCCAAGTTTTTCGAGTTCATCAAAATTTTTCACTTCTACCACCTGTGATTTTATGCCTTTTTTACCGGTGCCTACAGAACCGCCTAAAGCACAAACAGCAAGAGGGTACTTTCCAGCACTTGATTTTGTAACTTTGCACGTTTCTTTTCCGCCGCGTTCCCAGTTTCTGACTGTATGTTCAAGGATGTAAACGGTATCCGCGCCATTTTCGGCAAGGATATTTTTTGCCCAGTCGGCAGCTTTGAGCGATTGCGGAGAGCCACCGATTCTTCCGCCTATATTTTTACATAGGTAGTGTAAATTATCGTAAGCAGCATAGTTGGTAAGGGCTTCGGTGAAAATGCTTCGCAACACAACCGTATCGTTTTTTTGAGAAAACATGATGCTGCTTATACAAATAAGAAAGCATGATGTCAATATTATTTTTTTCATAAACAAAAATACAAAACCCCGCAGTAAAATTACTACGAGGTTTTGTATTAATTCAAAAAAAATCAAAATTATTTTATCACCGCAATTTTTCTGGTGATTATGTTATCGCCATTGATGATCTTCATGATATAAGTGCCTTTAGCGAGTTCAGAAACATTGAGCAGATGATTATTGCTGATGTGATTTTCACTCATTACCACTTTCCCAAAAATATCATACAGCATCAAGTCAGAATTTCCGGCATTGCTGATTGTAATATTTTCATAAGCCGGATTTGGGTATATTGAAATAGTTCCGTCAGAGGTTTCATCAATTCCTGTGTACAGAGCAATATCACTTTCGGCAGACTGATAAATCACTTTTGAGGTGTTTTCCTGGATCATTACCACCACTTGCAGATCGGACATTTCTTCTACATGGGATCCGCTCAGGTTCTGGGTAAAAGTATTGGTATAATTACTACCGTTGGTTAAGTTAATATCCAGCCCGGTACCACCTGTTAACATGTCCATCATTACGTGCTTGAATGATGTTTCGCCGTTTGACGCGACATTCCCGGTGGTAGTTTTTTCAATGACAACAACATGCAATTTGAATGTTCCGGTAACATAAGGCGTTATTGTAATCGGGACAGTAACCGTAGTCCCCGTGTAATAAGGTGTGAATCCGCTGATGACAAAGAATGTCCCTTTGGCCATATCTGCATTAAGTTCGCTTAACATCGTGGCAGAAGTCATGCCGGATGCTCTACCGTCAACATATAGGTCGGGCACTCCGGAAACCTCATAATAAACTCTGCGTGTTCCGCCTTCGGTGGTGTAATATGGATCACCATTAGGCCATCCTGTGGCTGCCGGCCAGTTCATCTGGTATTTTATGTAAGAAAACTGGGTGCCATAGGAAGTTATAAACGGTGTAAATGTGCTTGAATTAAAACTGGCGCAGGGGCTACAGGTGGAACTGGTAAACTCTTCGAAAACCGGCCTGCATGTAGTGGTTTGGGAGGCAATGCTGATATCTTTTGACAAAACATTATTAGCAGTGTTGGGGTCGGTGGTGCCATTGATATTTGAAATGGTTACCTGTATGGTGTGCATTCCGGCAGCAAGGGTTGCAGGAACGTTGTGTGTGAAGTTATAGCTTCCAAAAGAAGTGATGTTTACTGAGGATACATTATATGCTGCCGAAGGAGCTCCGCCATCAATGGTGTAAGTAACACGAAAGGAAGTAATGGCATTGAATCCGGCATTGCTAACCGTACCCGTTATGCTGATATTGCCCGGGGAGGCGCACACCGGTGTATTAATCGAGGTTAGTTGAATATCATTATTTAATAAAGTCTTTACTTCAACATCGTCGACACCAAGCATAAACATATCCGTGGAATTATTGCGCCACCCGATATATACAGTTTGTCCGGCATAAGCTGTAAGGTTGATAACTTTTATGGTAGGTGTGGTTTCAGCAGCAGTTGCGGTCAAAAGTACCGTTGATGTAGTAATATTGCCTGATGTTGGAGCCGTGGTAATAATCCTGAGTTCATAACCATCAGGATAATCGGGGTCCTGAGCTACAACGGTATATTTAAGAACCGGAGTGGCAGCCGTGGGTACCGTAATAGCGGGAGTAAACATCCAGTCGTTTGAAGTGCCGGCAGGAGTATAATAGGAAGTTGACCATGCCGCTTTTGTCGCCAGTTGGCCGTAGGTTTTACACACCCAGGCGTTGGTAACCCAATTGACCGATGAGTAAGGGGTGAGTCCGTCCACATTAAATACCGTCCAGCCGGAGGGCATTGCACCATCGGCAACAGCATTGAAATTCTGGCTGAATTGTGCTTTAGTACTCATAAAGATCACCATCAGCATTACAAAAAGTAAACTTGTTTTTTTCATGGATTTTTAATTTAAATTTATACTATTGATTTCAAAGATATTGCTATTTTTATACTCAAAAAAACCATCAGTCAAAATTTCTGCGAGGTTTTATACTATTTAAAAATATCAAATTATTTTAGTACGGCAATTTTTCTGGTGACTGTGTTATCACTGTTAATGATCTTCAGGATATAAGTGCCTTTTGCGAGTTCAGAAACATTGAGCAGATGATTATTGCTGATGTTTTTTTCACTCATTACCACTTTTCCAAAAATATCATACAGCATCATGTCTGCATTTCCGGCATGGCTGATCGTGATATTTTCATAAGCCGGATTTGGGTATATCGAAATATTTCCGGCAGAGGTTTCATCAATTCCGGCATATGTAACATCCATTTCTGCAGACTGAAAGATTTCTTTGGTGGTATTTTCCTGTATCATCACGACCACCATCAGGTCCGACATTTCTTCAACATGGGCGTTGGTCAGGTTCGAGGTAAAAGTATGGGTATAGTTATTTTCTGCATCAAACGATACTGTCAGGCCGGATCCGCCGGTGATCATATCCATCATTACATGTTTGAATGATGTTTCGCCGTTTGTGCTGACATTACCTGTGGTTGTTTTTTCAACGACGATAACGTGCACTTTAAAAATACCTGAAACATAAGGAGTAATGGTCAAAGGAACTGTAATTATGTTTCCCGAGTATGTAGGTGAGAAGTTGCTGATAGCGAAAAATGTCGCTTTGGCTTTTTCTGAATTTAGTATGCTTAACATAGCCGCTGAGGTTTGGGCTGATACTTTTCCGTCAATATATAATGCCGGAACACTTGTAACCCCGTAGTATGTCCTGCGTGTTCCGCCTTCAGCAGTGTAATAAGGGTCGCCATTGCCGGGCCAGTACATCTGGTACTTAATAAGTGAAAATTCGGTGCCGTGTGCAGCAATAAAAGGTGTGAATGTACTTGAATTAAAACTGGCGCATGGGCCGCAGGTTGAAGATGTAAATTCTTCGAATGCCGGTGTGCGGGTTGTGGTTTGAGTGGCTACAGAAATACTTTTTGTAAGGCTGTCATTAGCCTGGCTACAATCAGGGCCTGCTGAATTAACACCGGATACCCATGTTTTCACGCTATGAACGCCCGGTGTTGCTACCCATGCCGGAGTATATGTGAAATTGTAATTTGTACCGGCTGCCATGTTTAAACTTGTCAAAACGGTCGATTGAGGGGTTTCGGCATCGACCATGTAATTAACGGTCAATGCTGTAATAGGTGAATATCCAAAGTTTCTCACTGTTCCGGTAATATTGATATTTCCCGGAGCTATATAAGAAGCGACATTATTAACTGCCATTTTTGCATCGACAGCACAAGGCTCATATAACAATACGTTATCGATGAACCAGGCATTGATATTATAAGAATTTCCGGAGAAAAAGAAACAAAATTGGAAACTCGAGCTGCCAAGATCAGCATTTGTAATAGTAAGGCTGATAGCTCCGGTAGTATTTGCTGCCGGATTAACAATGCTCCAGACAGTATTCCATGCCCCTGTGCCTGTACGGGTGGCAACGCCAACAGTATAATCCCCGCTATAATGAATTAAAGAATGAGTAAAATCTAATTTGAGATGTGTTATACCGGATAGATCATAATATGGGGATAAAAGCCTGGTAGTAGCATTGGTCTGGGGGCTCCTGTTAAATCCGCATTCCGGCGCAGGCCCTCCGCAATATATTGAGTTTGAGCTGATCCAATGGCTGGCCAGAGTATCTGAACTCCATCCGGCAGGCGGAACAGAACTGAATCCCTCGCTGCAGAAAACAGTGTTTTGTGCAAAGCCGATAAAACATAATGCCTGAAATGTAAAAAGTAGAATAATTTTTTTCATTGATTTTAATTTTAGTTTCTTTCTATTGAATTGGGTATTACAATGATAATAATAATTATTCAAATAAATTAAACCCAAATTACGTATTAGAAATTTCTATTGCGTAGCAAAAGAAGAAATCAACCATTACAATCTGATATTCAATATAATATATTTCACTTCGCTATGCGTAATCGACTGAGAAAATGTAATCCATACCGGAGGGGAACATTTTCTAAGTCGGCCTACCTCCTGCCGGCAGGGGTTACCCAGATTCAACACACTATCCCGCGCACTGCCCAATAGTTCACTGCGTTCCTATTGCGCAATCTGGGTTAAAAAAAACCTCGCAGTAAATTACTACGAGGTTTTTAATATTTTAAGAAATCTCAAATTTATTTTATCACAGCAATTTTTCTGCTGCTGATGTTATCACCATTGATGATTTTCAGGATATAGGTTCCTTTTGCCAGATCAGCAACATTGAGCGAATAGTTATTGACGGCTACATTATCAGATACGATAAGTTTGCCGAATACATCATAAAGCATGATGTTTGAATTCTGTGCATTTAAAATATTAACAACTTCTGTTGCCGGATTGGGGAATACTTCTATTGAGTTGTCATCATTTTCTGAAACAGACGACAGTGTAGTCACTTCAAAAGGCTTACTCTCACTTGCAGTACTGAAACCAGTGCCGTTTATTAAAACAGAGTTGTCAGAGTTAAGGAGTTTGTAAAAGCCGGGACTAAAGATCCCATCACCATATGAGTCATTCACTTCCAGGGTATAGCATCCTAAGGCACTTAAGGTGAAGGATTGAGTAACCAGAGTCGTGTTGCCGTCGGTATAAGGGCCTCCCTGAAATAGTGTGGATCCTGAGCTGTTTTTGATCTTCCAGGTAGTCTCACTGCCATAGTTGTCAGGTTGTATCTGGATGGTAAACGTAGAATTAAGTCCAGCCGGAGCTTTAGTAAAAGATCCGGTGTTGGTATTATCACTTGGGTTCTGGTCTGCCACTCCATTGACGGTAAGTATTTCAAAAGATACATTATTTGTTGCCTGTGGAGTGTAGGTAATTGCCGGTAATGTTACTATAGCTGACTGGTAGCTTTGTAACGAGCCTGTCCAGTTATAGGTAGAAGCCGTTCCTCCGTTTACTGAATAAGAGATAGATGCAGAAGTCAATGGATTCACTGCCATGTTACGGATTTTTATTTTTGGAGCAACCTGAGTTATACACAAACTGGCAGGTAGCGTAGAGGCTGTTATGGCTGCATCGGCAGTATTCGTAAGGCCCGTAATTACCGGGAAGCATCTTGAACCGCTGATGATCTCCTGCTGGGTTTCAGAAATAAAAGCAGCAATTTCGAGGTTTGCGAGGTCAACAGGTACATTAACATAACTTGCCGGTAATGTATAAGTATACCAGCGGTTGATCATTTTTCCGGATGTAGTGGTATCCAGTACTTCGCCCCATTGTCCGGTGATCAGGTGACGGAGGGCATGCATGTGATTATATTCATTACCCATATTACCACCGGATTGCGGACCCAAAATATTGTTTTCTAAAATGGCAACATTTAATTTGTTTGTTGCCACCGGGCTGCTACTGGTGTAGTATGCCTGAACATGCACGTTTAATACTCTTGTTATCACGTTTATGGTAGCTTCAACACCAACGTTAACATAAGAGGATGCTGCTAAAATAGTATTTGAAGCTGAGGTCCAGTTGCCTCTTGACATTGCTGTTCCGCCGCTTGTCTGTCCCAGACCGGAAAAAACATGACGGTTCACGGTTCCGGCCGGGTATCCCGTTAAGCTTGATTGTCCGGCAATAGCAGTTCCAAATGCAGTCCTGAAATCAGGTTCTCCGGCACCTGGTGTCGCATAGCTGCCCGTGTGAACATTGATTATAACGACATCAGTGGGATGTGCATCCTGAATAGATTTCGCAATGGCGTGCCCCTGTGGACAATAACCACAATGAATACCGGTAAATTCTTCCAGTACTACATTTTTATTTTCCGGGGACGTGCTAACAGGTATTTGTGCAAACAAACTTATTGTTGACAGCCCGAGAATTAAACCGAGTAACATTTTTCTCATAAAATAATTGTTTTAAGGTTAATAATAATCTTAAGAAATTCAATACAAATGTACAAAAATAAAAAGAACGTATCACATCCTATCAGAAAAAAATAATTTTTTCTGCTGCCTGATTTTAAATAAAAAAATGCGACAAAAAAGTTACCGAAAGAAAGCTAAATGAACGGCAAGTATTAAAAAATAGCCAATATTATTGTCTTCTTTTAACGTTTTTCTTTATGATCTCTTCCAGGGTTCCCGGAACGTTCTTAAAAAGGCTGGTAAGTATCATCGCCGAAATGATATAAGGTTTATAGCCGGCTTCTATATAGGTTTGAATACGATATTTTTCAAAAACCTGTTTTTCCACTTCCCCTTCTTTGCATGAAACACCTGAAATATCAGCCGGCAGACAGTGCATATACAAGGCCTTGCCGTCTTTTGTCAGCTTCATATTTTCCCGTGTACATTCCCAGTCTTTATGTTTTGCATTGTTTGCAAGACACTCTTTTTCCAGTGATTTTAATCCTTCAGTATCTCCGCCCAGCAGCAGTTTGGTACGTTTTTGCATAACCGAATACGGCGCCCAGCTTTTGGGATACACGATGTCCGCATTTTTAAAAGCAGCATCCATGTTTTTCTTCACACTAAAGCTGCCGCCGCTTTCCAGAGCGTTCTTAAAAGCAATGTCCATCACTTCGGGTATCAGGTCATAGCCTTCGGGATGTGCCAGTTCCACATGCATGCCGAACCTGGTCATCAATCCGATTATGCCTTGCGGAACAGACAATGGTTTGCCGTAACTGGGAGAATATGCCCATGTCATGGCGATTTTCTTGCCCCTGAGGTTTTCAAGAGAGCCGAAATATTTTTTCAGATGCAACAGGTCAGCCATAGATTGTGTGGGATGGTCGATGTCGCATTGCAGGTTGACGATTGCAGGGCGGCAGGGGAGAACCTTGTTTTTAAAGCCATCGTCAAGGGCTTTTGCCACTTCAAGCATATAGGTATGCCCTTTGCCGAGAAACATATCGTCGCGGATGCCGATAACATCTGATAAAAATGAGATCATGTTTGCTGTTTCTCTTACGGTTTCTCCGTGGGCAATTTGGGATTTTGTTTCGTCAAGGTCTTGTACACCCATCCCAAGCAGGTTGCAGGCCGATGCAAACGAGAACCTTGTGCGAGTAGAGTTATCGCGAAAATTTGAGATCGCCAGGCCAGAATCAAAGACACGCGGAGAAATGTTTTCGGCACGCATGGCTTTTAATGTTTCGGCAACCATCAATACGAGATTCAGTTCGTCTGAAGTTTTATCCCAGGTAAGTAAAAAATCTTTACCAAATAAAGATGATTTGTTCTTTTTTATTTCATTAATTAATTCCTGTATTTTTTCCATAGTTGTATATTTTAAAACAATAATGTATAAGCGGCATAGAAGGCTGAAGCAGTAACAAGGTCGCTGACAGCAACTTTTTCGTTGGGTGCATGAGCCAGTACTTCGTTTCCGGGGCCAAACCCAATGACAGGTATTTTATACATCCCGTTGATGGTTACACCATTTGTTGAAAAGGTCCATTTGTCAATAACAGGTGCTTTATCATAAAGCTGTTGGTAAGCGCCAAAGCCCGTCTGCACAGCGCTGTGGCTTTCTTCGATTTTCCAGGTCGGGTAATATTTTTCCATACCATAATCCAATCCGGTATATGCTTTTCCGTCATAGTACAATACTTCTGCAACGGCATCTGTATCTTTTATGATCTGCTGAATTTCCTGCATAGCTGATTCTTTGGTCTCGCCCCAGGTCAGGCGGCGGTCAAGGTGTATCTTTGCATAATCGGCAACAGCGCAAAGGGAGGGGCTTCCGGAGACAAATTCGGATAGCGCTACCGAACCTTTTCCCAGAAATTCATCATAAGCAAGGCGATCATTGAGTTTTTCAATGTCGAGACAAACTTTGGACGCCATGTAAATAGCATTTTTTCCGCGTTCAGGAGCAGAGCCGTGTGATGAAATACCTTTAAAGGTTATTTCTATTTCCATACGCCCGCGGTGACCTCTGTAAATCTGCAGGTTGGTAGGCTCTGTGCTGATAACCACATGTGGTACGATCTTGTCTTCTTCAATGATGTATTTCCAGCAAAGGCCGTCGCAGTCTTCTTCCATGACACTGCCCACACAATATAAAGTAACATCGTTATCAAGACCCAGTTCTTTTAATATCCTGCCTGCTGTAACAAAGGCCGCAGGTCCGCCTTTCTGATCAACAGTGCCGCGTCCGTGGACAAAACCGTCCTTGACAAGGCCGCTCAATGGATCGAACGACCAGTTGGCCATATTGCCAAGGTCAACGGTGTCGATGTGCCCGTCTATGGCAAGTATCTTTTTCCCGTTTCCGATGCGCCCGATAACATTTCCGAGGCCATCAATAAACACTTCGTCAAATCCGGCTTGTTTCATTTGGCCGCTCAACACATCGGCGACCTGTTTTTCTTGCCCGCTGAGGGATTTGGCCTGTATCAGCGCTGCCAGGTTATTAGCGGTGTAATCCTGATACTTCTCTGATAATTCTTTTACTTTTTGTATTGAAATATTCATCTTGTAGTTGATTTTTTTTGCAAAAATAGTATAAAAATTATGACCAACTCAAAAATCAGGTTGAGTTGGTCATAATTGTGACAGTCTACCTTATAAAATGATTTATTTCAAGCTAGAGCCACAGCCGGACAAGCCGGCTTCGAAACCAAAACGTATAAGCCAGCAGGATGCTTCCTTTTAGCCGGCAGGTTAACAGATCGTGATTCTGTCAGTCTTTTTCCGGGGCTAACAACTTGTAAACGATCCCGGCGAGCATCGCTCCTACGATAGGTGCAAGCCAGAACAACCATAACTGCCCCATATACTCAGTGCCTGCAAATAATGCCTGACTGGTGCTGCGTGCAGGGTTTACCGATGTATTGGTTACAGGGATGCTTATCAGGTGAATTAACGTTAATCCTAAACCTATCGCAATGCCTGCAAACCCCTTAGGCGCTTTGGAATGGGTGGCTCCCAGGATAATGATCAAAAACATAAATGTCATGGCTGTTTCGATAAGCAGCGCCGACAGCATGTTGTACCCTCCGGGTGAGAGTTCTCCGTATCCATTGGCAGCAAAGCCTCCGGCTTCAAAGCCATCTTTGCCGCTGGCAATAAGGTACAAAATACCTGCTCCGGCAATTGCACCGAGAACTTGTGCCGCAATGTAAAGAAGAAGGTCTTTTTTGTCGAAACGTCCGGCCATCCATAGGCCGATGGAAACCGCAGGGTTAAGATGACAGCCCGATATATGCCCGATGGCATAAACCATAGTAAGCACAGTAAGCCCGAAAGCGATGGCCACTCCTACAAACCCGATTCCAAGGTCAGGGTAGGCAGCTGCTAACACAGCGCTTCCACAACCACCAAGAACTAACCATAACGTGCCGATGAATTCCGCAACAAGTTTTTTCATGTTTTTTTGTTTTTAGGTTAATATTGCATAACAAAAATATATAATAATTTTAATAAAAGGATAAAAAACATTACTAAAATTAAGGCATCATTGTGATGGCAAATTTTTATTCGTAACGTATGCCAATACTTGAAAGTCATCTTCTACTGCAAGTGAATTCATTCAGGCGAAAGAGAACGCGGCCTGAAAAAAAATCTAAAGCATCCCGATCACCATTTCGGTTTTTACAGTCCGGAAAAATTTTCTAATTTTGCATAATCGTATTAAATTATTATGCCTGATATTATAAAAATACTACCGGATCATGTTGCCAACCAGATCGCTGCCGGCGAAGTTATACAACGTCCTGCCTCTGCGGTGAAAGAACTATTGGAAAATGCCATAGATGCCGGTTCCGATGATATCCAGCTTATCATCAAAGATGCAGGCAAAACCCTTATACAGGTGGTTGATAACGGTTGTGGCATGTCGGAAACCGATGCGCGCCTATGTTTTGAGCGGCATGCTACATCAAAAATCAATGAAGCAAACGACCTTTTCAAGATTCACACTTATGGCTTCAGGGGTGAAGCCTTAGCTTCGATTGCCGCTGTGTCGCAACTGGAAATGAAAACCAGGAAAAAATCTGACGAAGTGGCCACACTTATCGTTATCGAAGGCTCTGAAGTAAAAGAACATACCTCGTGCAGCTTGGCTGGCGGGACATCCATCTCGGTAAAAAATCTTTTTTTTAACGTTCCGGCACGCCGGACATTCCTAAAATCTGACGCTACCGAGACCAGTTATATCATGGAAGAATTTCACAGGGTAGCCCTGGTGTATCCGGAAATAAGCTTTTCGTTTTATAACAATGGGAAGTTGGTTACAAAACTTGAAAAATCACCGCTGCGGCAACGTATCAATTCGGTATTTGGACAGAATTACGGAGAAAAGCTGATCGCCCTGAACGAAGACAGCACCTTTACCGATATCAAAGGATTTATCGGAAAACCTGAATTTGCCCGAAAAACCCGGGGAGAACAGTATTTTTTTGTCAACAAGCGTTTTATCAAACATCCATACCTGAATCATGCTGTAGATAAAGCCTATGCTGAACTGATACCCGAACAGAGTTATCCTTCATATTTTATTTACCTCACTATTGATCCCAAAAATATTGATGTGAACATTCATCCGGCAAAAACGGAGGTCAAGTTTCAGGATGAAAAAACACTGTACGGAATATTAAAAGCGAGTATCAGAAAGGCATTCGGGTCGTTCAACATAACGCCCAGCATCGATTTTGATGTAGACCGTGCCCTGGATTTTGGCGCTACCAATTTCAACAGGGAGCAAGGAATAAAAATTCCAACGGTAAAAATCAATCCGGATTACAACCCCTTCAGAAACAATCCTCACAGCAGCACTTCTGATGAGATATCGAAACATCACGACAAAAATCTGAAAAACTGGGAAAAGCTTTATGAATTCGGCAAAGAAATTTCCGCAAGTAAGGATGATGAGAATAAAAAAGAGCATCAGGATGATATCCCGTTAGTTTATGAACAGGCTTCATTTTTTTGTTTTGGTAAAAAATATATCATCACGCCCATGAAATCAGGGCTGATGTTTATTGATATTGTAAGTGCCCGCGAACGTATCCTCTATGAGAAATTTCTCCATGTTGCCGAAAGTCAATCCCCTTCCTGTCAGCGGTTGCTTTTCCCTAAGACAATTTCGCTGAACCCTGCCGATGCGGAACTACTTTCAGATATTTTGAAAGATATGCGCCTTTTAGGTTTTGATATCGAAGCCTTCGGAAAAAATACCTTTGTGATTAACGGATTACCTTACGATCTCTCAGATCAGGACGTCAATGATACGTTGGAAAGGCTGCTGGAGAGCTACAAAAAGAACCAGCTTGAAGCACACTATGAGAAAAAAACAAACCTGATCCGTTCATTGTCGAAGAATCTCGCAGCTAAAGCAGCACAGATTTTATCGCCCGAAGCTATGCAAATGCTTGCTGGGGAATTGTTTGCCTGCGCTATGCCTGAAACTTCTCCCTCCGGGAAAAAGGTTCTTTTTATTTTAAATTATGATGAGATTGAAAAAAAATTCAAATAACCCAAATATATTATTTAAAAAAAAATTGTACTTTTGTTATAACAAATCAAAAACAAATCTTATGAAAAAGTTATTTATTGTATTAATGGGCGTTTTTGCATGGGGTTTTAATCAGTATGGTTATGCCCAGGCAAATGAAGGCAGTGTTGAATTTGAAAAAGCAGACCGGCCTGCCGTCATCGGAGAGTTTGCATATACTACCGATGTGGTGGAAGAAGCTGTTATTGCTGACCTTAAAGAAAAAGGCATTAAGAAATACAGCACCAAAAAAGGATTTATGATCTTTGAAGAAGCCCTCTTTACTCAAATTTCAGCCAACAAAATAAACTTTTATGTAAAAGTTGAAGAAAAGAAAAAGGAGAAAGAAAAAACTATACTGACCTTTTTGGTAAGTTATGGACTCGATAATTTTATCAGCAGCACCATGGATGCCGCCATTATCAACAACACCAAAAATTATATGAATAGCCTGGCGCCCAAGTTTGCCGCCACAAAACTGGGTAAAGATATTGATGCCCAGCAGAAAGTTTATGATAAAGCGGTAAAAGAATATGAGAACCTTGTGGGTGAAGGAGAATCTCTGGCTAAGAAAAAGGCTGAAATTGAAGAAAACATAGTTAAGAATAAACAAGAACAGGAAGCCCAAAAAGCCTTAATGGCCAAGGAAAAGGCAAATCTGGAATTGTTGCAGGGACAGAGAAAATAGAAAAAATAAAAATCTAATAAAAACCCGTCAGATTTTATGCAGACGGGTTTTTTTATTTCTAAAAATGAAAAAAAATCAAGTTAACTTACATTCAGTGGTATTTTTTTATTTTTTTTATCAATAAATTACTATTTTTGAATAAATCAATTAAAACACTTACATGATGAAAAAACTACTATTATCCTTAATGCTTTGTGGGCTGTTCCTGACTTCAGAAGCCCAATGGACGTTGCAATCAAGCGGTTTCGAGACACCCAACCGCGGCATCAGAGACCTTTTTGCTGTTGATACAAATGTTCTCTGGGCCATAGGTTACGACGGGAGCCAGGCCAGTGCGCCGCAGATACAGGAATTCACGCGTACCACCAATGGCGGCGCCAAATGGAAGGCCAGCAGTATTCCCGGTTATACCGGCTCCGGACTGTCGATGATCTGTGCAGTCGACTCTATGAATGCATGGATACCGGTATGGTACGCTTCAGGCGGCGGAACTATCCTCCGCACCACCGATGGCGGCCTTACCTGGGCACCCCAGACGACGGCAGGTTTTGAAGCCCCGAACGGATTCCCTAACGTGGTACATTTCTGGAATATTAACGACGGATTCTGCATGGGTGACCCCAATGGCGGATACTTTGAAATTTATACTACCACCGATGGTGGCACTACCTGGACCAGGGTGCCTCAGGCAAATATCCCGCCAAATACAAGCGGAGAATATGGCACTACCGGCATGTACTGTGTGGTTGGCGATATCGTTTGGTTCACCACCGGCAAAGGAAGAGTATATAAATCCATTGACAAAGGGCATCATTGGACCGTTAGTTCTACCGGAAACCTTACCGAACAGATGAGGATATCATTCAGGGATGTTAATTACGGATTAGTACAGGTAAATACATCGCCCTATGATACCTATTCTTCAACAGATGGTGGCGATACCTGGCAGCAGATCTTTCCGACAGGCGTTTTTTATGCCAACGAATTTTGCTATGTTCCCGGAACTGCCAATACCTTTATCTCTGCAGGAGCAGATTATACAAATAGTTTTCAGGGCACATCATACAGCACCGACGGCGGGCTGACCTGGAATGTAATTCCGCTTTCAGATACCACACAGTTTCTGACTGTTGATTTTATTGATGCCAGCCATGGATGGGCAGGCGCTTTTAACACAGACAGCGTCACCGGAGGAATTTGGAAATATACCGGAAATATTTTTATTGAAGATCCCTGTGCCGGCCTTGCGGCCTTTTTTTCAAAAAGCGCTGATACCCTTGATCTGAATGTTTCCGGGGTGTGTGATTTCACGGATCTCAGCTCGGGCAACCCGACATCATGGACATGGGATTTCGGTGACGGAGGTAGCTCTAATGTCCAGAATCCCAGCCATACATTTACGACTACCGGCGTATACCCTGTTGAACTCACAGCCGGTATCGATACATGCAATTCCGTATATACAGAAGTCATCGTCGTGCTGAATTCTGCAGGAATCACTAAATATACCGATGGCCCTGCCGTTGAGATATGGCCAAATCCCGCAAAGGATTTTGTACATATTACTTCGCCTATGGCTATTACCGGAATTGAAATTTATAACAGCCTGGGACAGATCGCTTTTAAAAATTCTACAAAAGTTACACGGTTGGATGTTAACATAAGCGATTTTCAACAGGGCATTTATTTTATTCGCATTTCTACAGCTCAGGGACGCTCCGAAGGGCGATTCCTTGTTGCCAGGTAGGTGTTCAAAATATCTGTTGTGAAAAAAGCTGCGGGCAACTGCGGCTTTTTTTTGCTGATCGGGTTATAAGATTCAATAGTTGATAAAATTTTAATTCCGGTTTTTTTCTTACGGAAGCATTTGGTATTTTTACAAAATTATATCAAGCCCATGTCTAAGGTAAAAATTCTGTTTGTTGTCTTGTTTTTGTTGGCAGGATTGCTTTTTGCAAAAGTTTATCCGCCGGACAACAACCCGGATCTTTCTCCTGCAGGAATTAAATGGGTAGATTCTGTTTTTCAAAAACTCACGCCCGAACAGCGCATAGCACAACTGTTTATGGTGTCGGCTTATTCAAACCAAAGCCTGAAAGCCAATGAACTGGTTACCGAACTTATTAAAAACTATAACATTGGCGGAATTTGCTTTTTTCAGGGTGGGCCGGTTACTCAGGCACGTTATACCAACTATTGGCAATCTTTGGCTCAAACGCCTTTGTTTATCGCGATAGACGGGGAGTGGGGGCTGGGCATGAGGCTCAAAGACAGCACCGTCTCTTTCCCGAAACAAATGACCCTGGGCGCCATCCGTGACAATAAGCTCATTTATACCATGGGCGAGGAGATAGGCTCGCAATGCAAAAGGGTTGGCGTAAATATAAACTTTGCCCCCGTTGTTGATATCAATTCAAATCCGCGCAACCCGGTGATCAATTACCGTTCTTTTGGTGAAGACAAAAAGAATGTTGCTAACAAAGCGCTGGAATACATGAAAGGCATGCAGAGCAAAGGGGTGCTGGCTACTGCAAAACATTTTCCCGGACATGGCGATACTGATAAAGATTCACATACTGAACTGCCTGCGATACACCACACTAAGGAAATAATCGACAGCGTTGATCTCTATCCTTTCAGAAAACTGATACAAAATGGATTATCTGCAGTAATGGCTGGCCACCTGTTTGTGCCGGCACTTGATACGACTTCCAATTTACCTTCATCATTATCACCAAAGGTTGTTCACGATATACTGCTGACTCAATTAAAATTCAAGGGACTGATCATAACCGATGCCTTGGGAATGAAAGGCGCCAGTGAACATTTTAAACCCGGCGAAATAGAATTGAAAGCACTGCTTGCCGGGAATGACATACTTCTCATGTCAGAAGATGTTCCATTGGCGATTGAATATATCAAAACTGCGGTTGACAGCGGGCTGATATCTCAGAACCTCATTGACTATAAATGTAAAAAAGTTCTTACCTATAAATACAAAGCAGGCCTGGCAAAATTAAAGCCTGTCAAGATCAAAAACCTTTATTATGACCTGAATAAAACACAATCGAAAGTTCTTAATGCCAAACTGTATCAGGCGGCCGTTACAATAATAAAAAACACCTTTAACATCTTGCCGCTCAAAAACCTCGAAAATCAAAAGATAGCAGAAATCTCATTCAATGCAGATTCTTTAAATGATTTTGCTTCGGTGGTAGATAATTATGCCCCTGTAAAACATTTTAGTTTAGATAAAACTTTTGATACTGCGGCTATCCCTGCACTGAAAGAACAATTGTTTGAAAGTAATCTTTTACTTATCACGGTAAACTCTACCAACAATTCTGCTGTCAACAATTATGGATTAACACCTGCCATTATTCAGTTTATAGGGGAGATTAAGAAAAGCAAGAGGGTAATCCTCAATTTGCTGCTGAACCCTTATGCCTTAGTGAAAATGCCTGATACTTCGGATATCAGCGCCATCATGGTCTCATATCAAACCAACAGAAACACTCAAAACCTCTCTGCGGAAGCTATTTTTGGCGGGATTCCTGTTAATGGCAGACTGCCTGTGACGGCTTCCTCTAATTTTCCTGTCAAAACAGGATTTACCACAACTAAAAGCCGTCTGACTTACATGATGCCTGAAATGGCAGGATTTAATGCCTTTAGTTTTTACAAGGTAGATTCACTGGCCAAACTGGGAATTAAAGATGAAGTGTATCCCGGTTGCCAGGTGCTGATAGCTAAAGACGGGCAGGTGTTGTATAACAAATCTTTCGGGTATCATACGTATCCCAGTGGAACGGCCGCTGATACCGCCCTGGTGGCTGTAAAAAACAGCGACCTTTACGATGTGGCTTCGCTGACAAAGGTTCTGGCCACCACCATCAGCATGATGAGACTCTATGAACAGGGGGAAATTTCCCTCGATTCCACCTTGTCAGATTATCTTAAAGGCATTGACAGCTCCGACAAAGCGGGTATTCTCATCAGCAAACTGATGACTCATGAGGCACGATTCAAATCATGGATACCATTTTATGAAAAAACGTTGATTGGCGATACGCTGGACTCCTGCGTGTACAAGCCCGTGCCATCGAAAGATTATCCGTACAGGGTGGCCGACAGTATGTATATACACAAGTATTATTTTGATACTATCTTCAGAGCTATCATTAACTCTGAACTCAGATCGCAAAATAACTACCTGTACAGCGATCTGGGCTTTTACCTGCTGAAAGATATTATTGAAAAAATTACCGGTGAAAAACTGGATCAATATGTTTATAAGAATTTTTACCGGCCTTTAGGACTAAGCACTATGTGCTATCAGCCGCTTAACTATTTTGATTCGTCACGGATAGTTCCTTCAGAAATAGATACCGTATTCCGCAAACAGACTATCTGGGGCGATGTTAACGATCCGGGAGCTGCGATGCTTGGCGGCGTAGGAGGTCATGCCGGAATTTTTTCCAACGCCAACGACATTGCCATACTGATGCAGATGCTGCTCAACGAGGGCGAATACGGCGATCATCGTTTTTTAATGCCCGAGACCATTCAGAAATTTACTTCTTACCAGTTCGACGACAACCGCCGGGGGTTAGGATTTGATAAACCTGTCCGTGATAAAAGCAAAGGAGGACCAACCTGTGAGGAAGCCTCTCCTGAAAGCTACGGACACTCAGGTTTTACAGGAACTTATGTGTGGGTAGATCCGAAATACAAGCTGGTATACGTGTTTTTGTCGAACCGCACCTATCCTTATTCGGCCAACAACAAACTGGTAACTTCGGGCATACGGACGGAGATACAGAAGGCTATCTATCAAGCCATCGAGAAGGCAAAAAAAGGGTAACCTTTCTCGAAAAGGCGCTGGGGAAGAATTATTTCTCGCAAAGACGCAAAGGCGCAGAGATGCAGAGATATGTTTTTTTCTCGCAAAGGCGCAATGGCGCAGAGAAAGGTCTATTTCTCGCAAAGACGAAAGTCAGGTTTCATTTTTCATACCTGTGAAAATCTTTGGAAAAAGTTTTCTTTTCTTAAAGAGACTGATTTTAAGCTTATTAAATTTGTTCGGTTTTGATTTCTATTGGCTCAATATATAGATATACTTCGTATTTAATATTACGGTACGCTGTACCTATATTGCAAGGGTTATCCAGTGCCTTACAAATATTCCGGTGCTCTGCACCTATGATATGCTATGGTGGCAGGGGCAGCGCCCCGCAATCTTTGTAATAAGTATCAAACAGCCCGGAATACAAGGTGCAACGCACCTTAATATATGTTTTTCTTTGAGACTGCGCGCCTCATTGTGAAATTCAGTGCCTTTACAAATATTCCGGTGCTCTGCACCTATGATATGCTATGGTGGCAGGGGCAGCGCCCCGCAATCTTTGTAATAAGTATCAAACAGCCCGGAATACAAGGTGCAACGCACCGTAATATCTGTTTTTAGTTGTGTCTGCGCGCTTCCGCGTGAAATACATTTTTTCCTCACATCGTAGAAGGACCTTCGGTACAAAGACACAGAGAGGTGTTTTTGTCTCGCAAAGAGGCAAAGGTCTAAAGTTTTTTCTTATTTCTATGCGACTCCTCTGCTCTGTGCGCGATGTTTTCATGCAAAGACGAAAAGAGAGATATTTTGTTTTATTCCGATTTCTTTGTATCTAATTACATTATCTCTATTTAGCTGCAATTTTCCAGATATTGATTCAGATGTAATGGATTTATTGTCCACATTTAGGCTTAAAATAGCATTTTTTTTAAAGTTCAATAGCCCTAAATTAATATTTTTCAATATTTTACCTGTCTTTGCGAGTCCCGAACTTTCAATGTATTATTGTACCCACTTTTTATATGCTCTTCTATTATTGATACGTTTTGATCAATTCGTGCAAATAAATATTCTCTCAGTAGTTAAAATTTCCAAATCAAATATTATTAAAAAGGATAGTAAATACCTCAATCGGATATTTTAGCAGACCTTAACAATTTTTCAAAAATAGGGGATAAATACTTTTAGAGGCAAAACTATTGGGATGATAAATCCTAAGTTTATATTTTTTTAAAACCACGGCATGTTGAATTTTTAATTCAGGCAAAAAGGGTGCTTATTTCTGTAAATAATACGTTTGTCAATAAAAAAATAACTGTTTATAAATGTAAATTACAAAAGTAAACAATACTCTTATGGTACTGTATTTTAGTATAATATACAAATGTAAATACAAATGTAAACATGTAATGAAATGTACAAATGTATTTTGTAGTGTATAATAATTGTAAATTACTAAATACCTAATAAAAACAGTATAAAAGATGTTTTATAATACTAATAACCAGTTTTTAAGCAATTTTATATAAAGTATTAATTCAATATTATAGAGTTTTATGCTAAAATATTTATTGTAAACTGTATTTAGTTATAATTAATTGTATTTAACCACTATAAAAGATACTAATTTACCTGTAGGTTAAAGTAAAAATACTTAAAATACATTTTACAAATCTAAACTTTAAATAATTACACATGTAAATTACAAATGTAGTATCTTTGCAAAATCAAAATTTAGATTTGTAATATGGTTGATAGAATATTATTGGTGTTGAAGGTAAAAAATCTCACACCATCAAAATTTGCCGATGAGATCGGAATTCAAAGATCGAGCATGTCGCATATCATGTCGGGAAGAAATTTGCCCAGCTTGGATCTGATCACAAAAATTCTTAACAAATATCAGGATGTAAATTCCGAATGGTTAATACAAGGTGTAGGTCCAATGTTGAAAACTATACAGATCGACCTTTTTGAGCAGCCAACAGAAAACCGCCCGGTGGAAATACCCCCTCCGGTTATTGATGCTCAACCCGAAATGCAGGCAATAAATGAGCAAAAAGCTGTACCGCAACCCGAAAAAACATCAGAAAAAGCCCCTGAAATTGTTCAACCTGATATTAAAATTCCTGAAATTAAGGAAGTTGAGCCTGAAAAACCCAAACCCGCCGAAACGGAAATTCCACCGGTAAAAATTGAACAAAGGGAAAATGTGCCGGAAAAGCCTGAAATACCAACAGTAAAAAAAATTGATACCTCTCTTGAGATAGAGAAAATTGTAATATTTTATAAAAACCGTTCTTTCAGAGAATATTACCCTGAACAATAAAATCTTTCGCTTTCCGCGAAAAAGAAATTACATTCTTTTTGTGCATTTTCATCACAGTCGGATCCATGCACGGCATTTTTCTGCAAACTGGTACCAAAGTCATGCCTTATAGTACCATCAGCAGCTTCTGCCGGATTGGTTTTGCCGATAAGTTTGCGAAAATCTTCCACAGCATTATCTTTTTGCAGCATGGCAACCATCACCGGCCCCGAAGACATAAATTCTACAAGGCTTTGATAAAATTCACGATCTTTGTGAACCTCATAAAATTTTTTCGCTTCTTCTAAAGTCAGTTGCTTTGTTTTTGCAGCAACTATCCAAAACCCTGCATCGGTGATACGGTGTAATATGTGCGCAGCATTGTTTTTGCTGAATGCAACCGGCTTTATGATCGTTAATGTATAATTTCCGGACATAACATCATGTTTTAGTTATTCAAAAATAATAAAATAAGCCGTTCATGTCAAAAATTAATAATTTTGTAAAAAAAATACTTTGGAAACTTCGTTTATAAAGGAGGTGCAGCGCCATTTAAAGACTGCGGAAAATATTGTAGTGCTTACCCATCATAATCCCGACGGCGATGCGGTGGGTTCTGTGCTGGCCATGTGGTATTACCTGAAAAATAAATTTAACGTCACGGCTATTGTTCCCAACAACTTCCCTGATTTTTATAAATGGATGCCCGGCGCCGACTCAATAAAAATCGGTAATAAAGAAAAGGAGGTATGCGCCGATCTCATTGCAAAAGCCGATATAATCATTTGCCTCGACTTTAATGTTCCTGAAAGAGTTGGGGCACTTGCACATGATCTGAGCCATTCCAAAGCCACAAAAGTCTTGATAGATCATCATTTACAGCCTTCCAACTTTTTTGACATTGCATATTCCAGCACAGAAACCTCGTCAACAGCAGAACTGGTCTATGAGTTTATCGAATCCATGGGCGATGAATCGCTGATCGATTATAATATGGCCGTGGCCATTTATGTCGGCATTATTACCGACACGGGTTCTTTCAGCCATAGCTGCAATTACCCCCAGACGTATAGCATTACCTCCAAACTTTTTGAAAAAGGTATTGATGCGGCTGAACTACAACGGCTGGTGTTCTGCAATTTTTCGGAAAGCCGTTTACGGCTTCTGGGGTATTGCCTGAGCGAAAAACTGACCATCATTGAAAAATATTCGACGGCTTATATTGTTATTACTAAAGAGGAAATGAAACGTTTTCATTTTAAGATCGGCGACAGTGAAGGAATAGTCAATTATGGGCTTACCATGAAAAATATTAAACTGGCTGCGCTGTTTACTGAAAAAAACGACTATGTAAAACTTTCCCTGCGTGCTGCCGGCGCCATTGATGTGGATCAGTTTGCCCGGAAACACTTTGCCGGCGCCGGGCACAAAAATGCCTCGGGTGCAGATATTATGAAACCCCTGAAAGAAAGTGTCGAAGAGTTTATTTCATTATTACCCTTGTATGAAAAAGAACTTGAAAAAATTTAGTTCCCGCTTTGTTTCAATGGTCATAGTGATCATATGGCTTTCTTTAGCCGCTGTATCATGCGGTAACAGTGAGCAGCAAAAGCTTATGATAAATGAAGATTCTTTGAAAACAGGACTTGTTAAGGTAAATAAAAAGCTTACAGAAAAAGAAGACCGCGACATAGAAGATTACATCCGGAGGCACGAATGGACCATGCAGAAAACCGGAACAGGCCTGAGGTACGAGATTTATAAAAAAGGGGCTGGGGCACAGCCGAAAGATAAAGATAAGGTGATTATCAGTTTTGTTGTCAACCTGATCAATGGCGTGGAATGTTACAATTCGAAAAATGACGGGATGAAACTTTTTGAGTTGGGAAAAGCTGAAGTAGAAAGCGGCCTCGAAGAAGGTATTAAACTGATGCATGTCGGCGACAAAGCCAAACTGATTATTCCTTCACACCTTGCCTTTGGTTTCATGGGCGATGAAAATAAAATTCCCAAACGTGCCACATTGATCTATGATGTGGAGTTGATGGAGATAAAGTAGTTTTGTTAAGTTTTCTCTGGTGACCCGCTGTATGCTTAGGGTAAAGTTTTAAATGAATTTTATTTGCATAAATATTGATTTTTCATTATTTATTGATTATTTTTACTGAAAAAATCATATGATCATAGATGGCCATGCACATGCGGCAGGAATTTTTCATGAAAAAGATTCCCTAGTTGCGGTGCTTGACCGTTTGTGTGTGGACAAAGTAGTGCTTGCACCGATGGGTGTTGCACATGATAAGACATATTCAAAAGAAAATATTGAGGATGTTTTTGATGGAACTACCGTGAAAAATTTTTTTCAGAAGGTCAACGATTTTATCGCTCACCTTAATGATATGATCTATGATGTGCCTAATGAATATCTTTTCACGCTGAAACAACAGTGCCCAGAAAGAATTATCCAGTATTACTGGGCAAACCCGAATGATCCTGATATTATTCAGAAACTTGAAGATCACTTGATTTCATGGAAATTCTCAGGGGTAAAGCTCCATCAAATGGTTGCTGATTTTGAAACAGACCAGGAAAGTATGCATCAGATAGCGGAGTTCTGTGAATCTCATGATATGCCTTTGTTTGTTCACCTGTACAAACGAAAAAATGTTTTTAAAATGATAGATCTGATGACTGAACATCAGCATACACAATTCATCATCGGCCACATGATAGGGTATGAGATTTTTGAAGAATATGCCCTTGGGCTTGACAATTTCTGGTTTGACATTTCGCCTTCGTTTCTGGTTCCAAAAAAATTGCTGTCTATAGCTTTGGAAAAATACGGTGCGGGAAAGCTTATTTTTGGCTCCGACACTCCGTTGGGCGGCAACAAAAACCTGGAGAAAAACCTTGACCGTGTAAATGAACTTTCCATCCCCGATTCGGAAAAGGAAAAAATACTGGGCCTGAATCTGAAAGCCATGCTTAAGCTATAAAGGCCATAGACGGAATTTCTTCTATTCCTTGATAACTTTCCTGAACTCAAACGAATTGCCGTTTTCGAGCTTGATCAAATAAACCCCGTCAGCAAAACTTTTTGTTGACACCCTCGTTTTATCAAGCATTTTTCCTTTAAAAGCAAGCTGTCCGGCAGCACTGAAAATTTCAAAACTGATAGCTTCTTTGTTTCCTTTGGCTTCAATGATCAATTCATCAGAAACAGGATTGGGGTAAATGTTCAGTGTCTGATCAGGAAAATGATTATCAGAAATTCCGGATCCGGTGGATGAAAATTTCGCAATATAACCATCATAGAGGCCGCCGCCATAGGTAGTTTGATGCGCCCCGCCTGTTGTCATCCCTGCAGTAGAAGTCGTCAGACCGGTAACAAATACATATCCAAGGCCATCACAGGCAACTCCTTGCCCATAATCCGCTTCAGTGCCTCCATAATACGTGCCCCATTGCAGGGAACCGCTGCTGTTGAATCTGGCAACAAAGGCATCTCCGAAATTTATGCCCGAGCCTCCAAAAGTAGTCTGATAGGCTCCTGCGGTAGCAATACCGGCCGTTGATTTGGTCATTCCTGTTACATAAACATACCCTAATCCATCATAGGCAATTCCGTTTCCCTTGTCGTTATCAGTATCTCCATAATAAGTACCCCATTGACGAACACCATTAATGTTGAATTTGGCAATAAAAACATCATAGTCGCCACCACCGTTTGTCACCTGATATGCCCCGGCTGTTGCAATGGCAGTGGTTGATGCTGTAAATCCTGTTATAAAAATAGTTCCGCTGACATCAAAGGCAATTCCATAGCCATAATCTCCTGAGCTTCCACCGTAATACGTTCCCCACTGCCGGACACCACCGGTTGTAAACATGGCCACAAAAGCATCTACAACACCGCCATGCGAGGTCTGATGTGCGCCGGCTGTAGATATTCCATTAAATGAATCCGTTGAACCTGTAACGAAAATATTTCCGTTTTCATCAGAGGCAATACCCCGTCCTTCATCTGAATCGTCTCCGCCATAATACGTTCCCCATTGGCGGACGCCATTGGTGTTGAATTTGACGATAAATGCATCACCCCAGCAAGAACCTCCGCCTAACACAGTCTGGTGTGCTGAGGGTGTTGCAATACCTGTGGTTGACTTTGTATTTCCTGTTATAAATATATTGCTTTCCTTCTCGTCACAAGCAATTCCATAACCAACATCATCATCGCTGCCTCCGTAATAGGTGCCCCATTGGCGAATCCCACTATGGTTGAATTTGACAACAAAGGCATCCCCGAAAAATGTACCCTGTCCTCCGTAGCTGGCCTGATGGGCTGCTGCCGTGGCAATTCCATCATTTGAATATGTTACGCCGGTTACAAATATATTTCTGCTTTCATCACAAGTTATTGCATATCCTTCATCATTACTACTTCCGCCATAATAAGTACACCATTGGCGAACACCGCTGCTGCTGAATTTTACAATAAAAGCATCAACACCGGCACAAGAGGTTTGATAGGCTCCGGCTGTTGCAATTCCTGCCGTTGAGTTAGTTGCTCCTGTTATTAATATATTTCCGCTTACGTCACAACTTATCCCATATCCTATATCATCGGAGCTTCCTCCATAATAGGTGCCCCACTCCAGATCGGGGTTGGGATCAATGAATAATGTCTGGCTTTTGTTGTATGACGGAATAGTAAAACCATAGGTGTCTTTATCAAAAATGGAGTATGTGATGTCAACCTTATGACTTGTTTCCTGTATCCAGCTCGCAGGTATGGTTTCAGTAAAGCTGCCGTGTGCAACATCCACCTTTATTTTGTTTTCGGATAGCCGGGTTTGGTTTGCACCTTTATAATTCATTTTTATCTGTCCGGCATCTGCGCCCGGGTTGACAACAAAAGTGTATTCAATAGGCCTTTCCTTGCCGGGCCGGGCAACAAATACCATATCTATACCCGGGTAAATATCTTTGTAGGTAATTTTTTTGTAGTTGCGGATGTGGGTGGCCCCGCCTTCGGGAGTTACCGCGTTATAGTAGTTCAGATAATCAGCCGAAGGTTCTTCTGCTATGATTTGCGGGTTTACGTTAGCCCCGATTAATTCTATATCAACCCGGTGAAAGTACCAGGTGGTCTCTATTTCCGGTGTCATATTATCGTTCCTAACATCAGATTTTTTCTCTTTTATTTCAGTTTTGTAGGTGTCGTAACTGAAACTATTTGCTTTCAGTTGAACATTCATTCCGTTTCCGAGGCATAGCAGGTATTTGACATCGGGGTTGGCTTGGTAATTCTGGTCGTGGATCTGGCCTTTGTTCTCGATAAAGCCGCATTGCGGCTGTTGCGAAGTGTATCTCGCCATATCGTTTTTGTTTTGACTATAGGTGCTGCAAATAACAAAAATTCCGGCTAAAAGGATGATTGATTTTTTCATTTTTTTTCCAATTTTGTTTAACAAATGTAGTTGTTTTTTCAATGAAACGCGTCACTTATGCATATCAAACTTGAAAATTAATTTCGACCACGAAGTCTGAAACGGCGGACAATAAATTTCAGAATGATGAATAGTGATGAGTCCTTTGCTGATTACTAAAAACAGCCTCCTACCGAAACCCCGATACCCGGCAATATTTCACCGGTTTTGGTCACATAATGCGACATCAGCGCCAGCCTCAGAAAGAAATGGTCTTTGGTTTCGAGACGGTATGCAATTTCAGGAACTATATTGACATTAAATCTCTCCAGCAACACGCTTTCAAAGGTAGAATATATTCCTCCTTCGAATTTCTGGGTGGCATGGCCGAAAGTAACATTTACACCAAGCGGAAAGCTATAGAGATTGCCAATAAAGCCATACCCGCCGCGTGCCTGCAAACTGAAACTGTTTTTTCTTATCAGGGTACGCTCGTAGTTGAACGAGTAGGTGAGACCGCTTCCAAGCGCTTCGAAATAGAAAAAATTATACGGGCCTTTTTTGACCTTTATCTCTTTGGCAGGCTTGGCCGGTTCATCAGGATTGTACTGGTAGGTATAATCAGCCTCTCTTTCTTTTTCTTGACGTTTTGCGGTTTCTTCCAGTGTCTGGGGCGGTTTATTATCGAGTGCCCACACAAGGCCAATATCAATGCCTGCCGACCAGTTCTGAAAATCGGTGGTAACACATTCTCTGACATCGAAATCTTCGGGCATGCTCGATACAAAGTTGTAACGCAGTGAAGGCAAGATATCAAGGCTCATGCGGTCTTTGAGCGGCACGCTGATACCCGCCTTGAATATGCCGCTGAAACTTGTTCCAAAGGTTACTTCATCACCCGTGGTTTTTGTTCCCGGGATACCATAAGGATCTTCTCCTGTTACAGTTACTTTTTTAAAGTCGCTATACTTGATATTAAAAGAAATCCCCAGGCTGGTCTGAAAACGCACTTTGCCTTTTTGAGTTTTATAACCTGCCAGAAAAGGAGCACAGATATAAAGCTGGGTTGCTTTTGCATCTTCGCTATAGGTCCATTCTCTTCCCCAGGCATTAACAGTAACATCTTTTGAGGGGTAATTACCACCTAACCACGAAATGCCTGCGCCACCTTCAAGAAAAAAACCAAACTTCAGCTTATTTATAAAACGATAGCCGATGTTCAATCCGAAGGCCGGGGTGGTTTTTGTAACTTCATTTTTGTCTGTCAAGCCTGTTACTGCCGGAGAAATATAGAATCCAGCCGAACGTCGTAGCGTGTCTGAAGACCACTGTGCAAAGGCATTTCCGATAACCAGAGCAAGCAATAAAAAAGCGAATATCTTTTTCATTATTGAAGAATATTTAATCAGAACAAACATACATAATAATTTTGATATCTTATTCAGGCAGATAAAAAGAGTGCAAAAATCATCACGTTCATCATAAAAATAAACCAGCAGTTACTGACAAATGTATCCCATTATTAAAAAGCGTAGGTTACGCCGGCCATCATGTTAAACCCGTATGCGCGGTAGTTGCTCCACATATAGTACTTGATATTAGCCAGGTTGTTAATGTTAATGAAAGCTGATAAGATCTTGGAATAACGGTATTCAAAACCAAGGCTGACATCTGCATAGCCCTTGAAACTTTTTTTAGCGGCCTCAATGCCTTGATCAGTTCTTTTAAATGTTTTTGTGTAAATGCTGGAACGGCCTGTAACTCCTGCTGTGATAATAAATTTGTCGTGTATGTTATACCAGAAATCGACATAAGCGTCAAAAATAGGCTTGTGCCAGGCATTCAGCTCGTTGTCCATTTTGTAGTTGTAAAAGTTTCCGCCGACCAGCAGTTTGAATTTTTCATCTTTCTGATAGGCAAGTTCGCCTCTTACATTCAGCAGGTAGGCGCTGTCGTGGATCACGTTGAATTTATTCCGGAAGATAAGCGTTGTATCTGTAACATAAAGCGGAAGGTTTTTAATGCGGGCATAGGAAACTGCCGCTGAAAAATTTAAGGTCTTGCTGATGTCGCTCTTGATGCCTCCGAAAACATCAAAAGACCTGCTGGTATAGGATATGGGGATGTACGAGTTAATATAAGGGTTTTCGTTTATCGTGCTGTAAAAAGTGTTTTGTTCAAGATTACCTTTAATACCTGCAAAAACGATCAGGATGTTCTTTACGATATTGAACTGTACATCTGCGATGGGATAAAAATACATTTTAGCATTGTTGTCTGCTGAAACAGAGATATCAACACCCAGGTTGAAATTAAAGCCTTTAAAAGTGGTTTTGATGTAAGGCTTTAATGAAACGATGCCCGCATTGCGCTGAATCACGGAATCCTGGTCAAAACAATACTTGACCTGTGCCGTCAATCCTATGATCTGCGAGCTTGTAATTTTAAAAAGATGTAAGTCTTTGTTGATATCCCCGGTGAAATCCAATGCATTTTCCGAAGTTTTATAATAATCGTTCAGGTAATAATATTTTAAACCAGTAGTATAATTTAACTTCAGCGAATCGGGGTGGTGGATGCTCTTGAAATATACGTCCGCATTGATCAGGTTAAAGCGTTGTTTGTACAGGTCTTTGTCGAGAGGAAGTACCGAGATCAGATCAGGATAATCGCCCGGTCTGAATCCGTAATAATGCCAGACGTTACGCTTATAGCCGAGTCCGCCGCCTATCTCATTCTTTTCAAAGAATTTCTTTCCGTAAAATTCAACCAGATTTTCGCTGTTGCCGGGATAGGCCCAGTCTTTAAATTTTCCCAGATAGGAATGGTGTTTCAGGTGGCCGCCAACCGAATAAGAGCGGGAATAAGTGTTGTTCACAAAAAATTCACCGTAAGGGGAGGTGTAATTTCCGAATCCGGCTTTGACAAGGAATTTGTAAAGTTTCGACAGCTTAATCTCACCGACGCGCGCGGGTTTAATGGGCTCGGCCTCATAGGAAGTTTTGTATTTCCGGGTGAGCGCCTGATAAGTCATCCTGGGCTTGAAATAGGTGGTATCGGTATATGCCGGTTGTGTATTGATTTTGTTGGCATCGGAAATAGTAGGCTGGTACGGGGCGACTACCGTTACTTTTTCGTCGTAAGGTTTTTGTGCCTGCAAGTTACTGCATACGATGACTAATAAGACGGACGCGATACTATGTTTTAATGTTCTCATGACCTGAATTTTGATATGATGATTGTTATTCATGAAGTTTATTTGTTATTTGATCTCGTTTAATACAGGGCCGGGCTCATTCTGAATTTTCAGCAATTCTTCCGCTTTCTTTTGTTCTTCAAGTTTTTCGGTTTCAATAATAGCGTTGAGTTTATCCTGGGCGATTTTAACAAGGTCAGCGCCTTCGTAATTTTCAATGATGCTCTTCAGCGTATATTTTGCCTGGTGGCGGTTGCCGGTCTTTACATAAGTATCAGCAAGCAGGATAAATGCTTTGGCCACCCAATAGTCATAGGAGGGTACCTGGTTGATCAGGTCAAAAGCCACTTTTTCGGATTCTGCGGTATTATTTTGCAGAAAATAAATGTTGGCAATGTTATATTTGGCTTCTGCGCAAGATTCGCTTTTCGAAAGTTTGGTCACGACCTCAAATTCAGCTAATGCGAGGGCGGTGTCTTTTATTTCCAACGCCGATTTTGCGATGGTCTGATGTGCTTCAACGAGCAATTCTTCAGGTAACTTGTCAGCAAGCAGGAGTTTCTGAGACGAGCTGATAGCCATGTTGTACAATGCGAGCTGATAATTACAGCGCATCTGTCCTGTCTGGGCGATAAGAATATTCTCTTTGTACTCGGCATATTTCTCGAGATCAGTATAGTTGCTTAATGCAGCCTGGTAGTTCTTTGCGCTGTAATTGATCTCACTGGAATTCAACAAAGACTTTTCGGTAAATTTGGTTCGGGGCTTGCTGATCACGAAATTATAGTTCTGCAATGCTTCGTTGGTAAGTTTTGAACGATACTGACATTCGGCAAGGTAGAAATGTGCATCGATCTGGTAAGCGCCGTTGGGAAATTTTGTGAGATAATCGTTAAATCCTGTCATGGCATTTTCGCAGTCGTTGCGCATATAACGGTTTTCAAGGGCTATGTAAGTGATGGAATCCTGTTCGGCATTGGATACCGAAGCAAAAGGAAGGTCTTTTACATAAACGAAGAAATCTTCCACACGGTCCAAATCTACATATACGTTGCGTATGCTTACCAGCGCTTCTTTTGATTCGGGCGTACCCGGAAAATCGCTCACCACTTTTTTCAATACCTGCAAAGCCTGTTCGTCTTTCTCTTCATTGAAATAGATCATCCCTTTTTTCAGCAGCGACTGGCTTACGTAGCCCGAGTTGGGGTATTCGCGGACAAGCATATCATAATAATCAATGGCTTTTCCGTTGTTGTTAAGGTTTTGATAGGTGTTGGCCAATTCATAAATGGCGGAAACACGGTAGTTTGATTTTGGGTATTTTTCGATGAGCGCCATCATGGATGAAGCCTTGGTTTCCAGTTTGGAGGATGCGCCTTGGGCTAAAGCTTTCTGATAAAGAGCATAGTCGGCATCTATAAGCTTCATCTGTATGCTTTTATCGTAATTTTCAATGGCATTAGCGAAGTCTTTATTCATGAAATAACAGTCACCAGTGCGGTTGTAGGCGTCATTGATGATTTTAGGCTCCGCACTTTTAGCTTCAGTAATGAATTTTTTAAAATTTGAAAGGGCGGAAGAATAGCTGGCTTTTTTAAAATAACAATAACCAAGCCCGTAATATGAATTATGGTACGACTGACTGCCAAAAGCCCCGTTGGTAGCCTGCAGCAATTGATAGTTTACAATAGCGGAATCGAATTTTTCGAGCCGGTAATAAGCTTCTGCTGTCCAGTAATACGATTGTATCTCAAAATCCGAATTCAGGGGATATTTATTTGATTTGGAATACAGGTCAATGGCTTCGGTCAGTTCGCTGTTATTGAACAGTTCCATGCCGCGCAGGTAGGCAATCTTCTGATAAGCTTTGTTGAGATTGGTGTTGCGTTTTTTTATCTTTTCCAGCGACGATAAGGCGTCTTTGTAATTTTTAGTGGTAAGGTAAATGTTCGACAGGTACTCGTATGCTTCATCAAGTTTATCCGACTCCGGGTATTTCTGAATATAACCGTTAAAAGCATTCACGGCTTCGTTATTTGCATTAAAGTCCGTTTCGTAAGCCAGTTTAGCATAACTGAACATGGCGTTTTCCTGGACATCCTTATCAATATCCATTTGATATGCGGATGCAAACATGTTCATGGCAAAGGATTTCTGATCGGTGGCGAGATAGCATTGGGCCAGATGATAATAGGCCAGTTGCGTTAAAGAATCATTTTCAGCAGTACTGATTTTTTTGAAATTATCAATGGCTTTATTTTGATCATTTGCCTTGTAATATGTGTAAGCGATCATGTAATAGTCCTTGCGTGAAAGGGGCGCGGTGTTTTTCTGAAGATAGAGCTCCAGAAATGGGATAGCTTCTGAGTAGCGTTCGGTATGATAATAGGCTTCAGCCGCAATACGCGCTATCTCAGGAGTTCTTTTGCTGTTGCCTGTCGAATCGAGCAGAGCAGGGGCAAGGCTGATGATTTCATCGTACTTCTGCTGGTAATAATAGATCTGCATCATGTAATATGGCGCAATTTTGCTATAGTTCTCATCGTTGAGCAGCTTGCCGAATGCTTTTAATGCGGTCTCATAGTTCTTTTCAGTGTAAGCAATATGGGCATAGTAATAATTGGCAGGCGCCGTGTATTTTGATTCTTTGTTTATGATTTCGAAAAAGGATTTTTTGGCGTTGGCGTAATCCTGCTCTACAAAGTAACTGTAACCGGTCTTGAAATGATAGTCAGATAGTTCTTCCTCATTCAACTGCGATAAATCTGTCTTTTCAAAAGCGATCAAGGCATTGCCATAGTTCTTTTTTTTGAAATAATAATCGGCAAGTTCAAAGTAGCCGTGGTTTACCTTCGGGTTTTCCGGGTAATCCTTGATAAACGCCATCATCAGGTTTTCGGCATCGGCATTGTAAAGCTGAAGCGCACACACGGCCTGGTAATATTCGGCATTGGCATGCATTTCCACCGGGTAATCTTTGGTGTCGAGCAACTGTTTGAACTTTTCCTGGGCTGCACCGTATTTTTCTTTGTTGAACAGTTCGACAGCATCACGGTACTGGACTAAAGGAGAACGGTAGTTGGTTGTCTTTTGGGCATACACCAGGTGTGCACCCGTGAGCAAACTCACACAGCCGATGGTAAGAATGATTTTTTTCAGCATAACAACATACTATTTAATTTGTATCCTGTTGATAATAAAATAATTATACAATATTAACCTAATTCTTGCGAAATTATTATTAAATAAAGCGTGGAAAACTTGTCACAGGCCTTAATTATTAACAGCAATCGTTTAATAACTTTGAAGAAAAAAGGTCTTATTTTTTAAAACAAAAACCTTGGGGTAAAACGTCAGAAACGCTGGCTTAAACTTCCTGCAGATGCTTATAATGCTGCACTATGAAATTCAGTTCGTTGTATGATATTTCATCGCCCAGCTTTTCTTTGATTTCTTTCAGCGATTTATGATTTTCGCTACCCAACAAGGTCATCACTTTTTTGATTTTTTCATCGGCCACAAATGCGGTAACCTCCAATATGCCGCGGCCAACAAAATGTGCCAGGTGACCCTCAATGGTTGTAGTCGAAAAACCGCGTTCCCGTGCTATCTCTGCAATGCTTTTACCTGCCTGGTATAGGTCAAGGCTGACATTTCTTGAGTTGATTTTTTCCTTCTTTACCCTGACAGGTATTTCAATCTGCTCGGCAACGATATCATGGTCACGGCAATATTCCAGTATCATGGACACTATTTCAGGGCCATACATTTCTGATTTTACGTTACCTATGCCTTTAATGGTTTTCAGCGCTGGCAGGGTGGTGGGAAGTTTATTGGCCAGTTCGGTAATGGTTTTTTGCGGCAGTATCTGATACACCGGCAGGTTATTTTCTTCGGCAAGGTTATTACGCCATTGTTTTATCGCCTGATAAAGAACAGGGTGTTTACAAGTTGTGGAAGCAGCCGGCTGAGCTGCAGATTTAGGTTTTGGCGGCCTGAAATCAATTTCCGCATCGCTTCTCCGGCGCAGATAAGAGAGCGTATCAAAGCCATCCCGGACATTTTTTATGCAGGAATACTTGATGAAGGTCTCCTTCTGCAGTTTTTCCATTGACTCAGCCAGATCTTTTTTGATGGCTTTGTTATCGGTATCGAAAAAGGTGGTATCCAGATAATCTGAGAGTTTTGTTTTTATGTTATCAGAAAAATACTGCGAAGCTTTCCTGATACGCTCCTGCAAGCTTGGATTTTCCTGCGGCAGGAAGGCTTGCTGCATGATTTGTCTCAATTGTTGTTTAAATTTTTCAGCTACCTGCAACAGTTCGGCGTCAAAGAGTCTTCTCTTTTCTTCCAGTTCAATTACTTTGGAAGCTTCCAGCATGCGGGCGTGTTCGCGTACAAGTTTCAACAGGTCGTCAAAGCGGTATTTCAGCAAGTTAAAATCAAAAAGTTCGATGATCAGGTCTTGCTGAAAGAGTTTCCGGGCTTCCCGAAGTTTTTCGGGTCCCGGCTCGTTTTGCCTTACATCTTCAGTGTATTCAGCTACCAGCGAATCGGTTTTGATACCGGCCACCGAAATAGGGGTGCTCAACACAATCCCTTCAAAGGTGCGGCAGCGGCTCAGCGCCACATATACCTGGCCATAGGCAAAGGCAGCATGGGCATCGATAATTACCCTGTCGAACGTCAGTCCCTGGCTTTTGTGGATGGTAATGGCCCAGGCAAGACGGAGCGGTATCTGCGAAAAAGTGCCGATGACTTTCTCGTCAATCTCCCTGGTGTCATCATTGAGAGAATAGCGTACATTTTCCCACACGACCTTGCCAACCTCTATTTCGGAATTGTCCGACTGACATTTTACAAAAACGACATCCTCGTCCATACGGGTTATTTTTCCGATTTTCCCATTGTAGTATAGCTTTTCCGGCGAAGGGTCGTTTTTAATAAACATCACCTGCGAACCAACTTTCAGTTCCAACTTTTCGTCGGTGGGAAAATCATTGGGGGAAAATTCCCCATCAATATCGGCGGTAAAAAAATGTGAAACATCTTTTATTTCTTTGAGTTTTGACTGGTTAAGGCTATTGGCGCTGGCGTTATGAGTGGTGAGGGTAATGTACCCTTCGGCATCCTTAGGCCTGAAGCCCGGGATATGGCGGGTATTGATCTCGGCAATAGTGGCTGCATCAATTCGGTTATCGCGTACTTTGTTGAGCAGACCGATAAAATACTGGTCTGTCTGTCTGAAAATTTCTTTTAGCTCGATACTGATTGGTTGAGATTTTTTTAAAGCAAAACTGTCGAAAAAGTATATGCTGTCGTAATAATCCTTCAGGATTTCCCACTCATCGTCTTTTATTACCGGGGTGAGTTGGTGCAGGTCGCCTATCATCAGCAGTTGTACACCGCCAAAGGGCTTTGTGCGGTTGCGGTACCTGCGCAAGACCTCATCCACGGCATCCAGAATATCGGCGCGCACCATGCTGATCTCATCAATCACCAGCAGGTCGATACATTTGATAAGTTTGATTTTATTTCTGCTGAATTTGTGTTGATAACCTTCGGCGAGTTTTCCGGCTTTTTTTTCGTGGAGCACTTCGGGAATGGCAGGGGCGAAGTTCAACTGAAAAAACGAATGTATGGTAACCCCGCCGGCGTTGATGGCTGCTACACCCGTTGGGGCAACGACAACCATGCGTTTTGGGGTGATCTTTTTTAAGTTATGCAGAAACGTGGTTTTGCCCGTACCCGCTTTGCCGGTGATAAAAATGTTTTTGTTGGTATACTGAACAAATTCTGAAGCTAATCTTAACTGTTCATTTTCGCGGTATTCCATCATTTATTTTTTTTTGCAATTGGTAGTGCGACTTGTAGTAGTGCTGCCAATTGCATGGTTGAAATCGTTGTTGTCGTGCTAACAATTGCATGGTTGAAAATCGTTTTAGTCGTGTTACCAATTGCATGGTCGAAATCGTTGTTGTCGTGCTACCAATTGCATGGTTGAAATCGTTGTTGTCGTGTTACCAATTGCATGGCTGAAATCGTTTTAGTCGTGTTACCAATTGCATGGTTGAAATCGTTGTTGTCATGCTACCAATTGCATGGTTGAAATCGTTGTTGTCGTGCTACCAATTGCATAGTTGAAATCGATGTTGTCGTGCTAACAATTGCATGGTTGAAAATCGTTTTAGTTGCACTATCATTTGCAAAAATAATCAATAATTGATTTATATTGAAAAGAAATAAATAAAACAGCAGAGCAAGAGCGATAAGATTTCCGTCTTTCAAAAAATAAAAAACCGGACTATTTAGCCCGGTTTTTCTGAGAAAAATTGCATGTTTATTCCTCGTTATTTTTCTGTTTGCTGCGTATGCGGTATGCCATCAGCAACCCCAGACCGCCAAAGATGAGTATCATACCACTATAGATGGCACCCACCAAGCCACCATCGCGGGAATATTCAGTATATTCTTTTGTAGTGGTGGGTATGTCGGCCAACTCTTCTTCAATTTCCTCTTCAATAGTGGATTCTTCCGTTTCGCTCACGCTATCCTTCTTATTGATGACCAGCGTTTTTGATGATGAATCGGCTGTTGATTTCACGGGTAAGTTGTTCAAAATGATTTTCAGTTTTTCCGGTGAGGTGGTCTTGGTATAATGATGCTCTTCTTTGGGGATAAACTGCACTATGATAATTGATAACACAATGCCGATGCCAACGCCTATCGATAACAGCGCAAAACGCAGGGTGCCAAAGCGGTCAGTTTTCTTTTTGGTGGCTGGTTCCATGCCTTTTTCAATCATTGCCATACGTTCGTCGTTTTGGTATTTACGCATAAATACCAGTGTGGTGAATAATCCGAGGAACAATGTAATAGGTACTAATACTCCGAAAAATGTTTCCATAATGTTTAAGTTTTAATTGGTTTGTCAGTATGACGCCACGATTTCCGTTCCGGTTACAAAAATACACAAAAAAATTTTGTATTTCTTGTACATAATTGATTTTCTATGTTTTGAGAAAATATTTTTTTATGATCAAGGTGGTACTTCATTTTTTTTGTGTAAATTTATAAAATTGTTGAGAAAATTTGTAACCATTGCATTAAACCCGGCGTCTATTGTATAGTGTTATGAACAAGGAAGAGCAACTCTGGATCAACGAATGCCTGCAGGGCAATACAGAAGCTTTCAGGAAACTGGTGGATGCCTACAGACATTTCGCTTATACGCTGGCCATGAGGATAACTAAAAATGAGGAAGATGCCGAAGAAGTGACCCAGGATGCTTTTTTAAAAGCTTACACCTCACTGCAAAGTTATAAAGGTGAAGCAAAGTTCAGCACCTGGTTTTATAAAATTGTTTTGAACATGGCCATGACAAAAGTAAGACGCAGAAAACCGGCACATCAGAACATCGACGAAGTTCATATTGCGATAGCCAATGATGACGAACCTGCCCGTAAAAAAGACCGGACCTATTATGTCGAAAAAGCCATCAGCACCCTGCCCGAAGACGAAGCTTCCATTGTTACCTTGTTCTATATGGAAGATCAGTCGCTGAGTGATATTTCTGAAGTTTTGAACCTGAGCCTTTCCAATACTAAGGTGAAATTGTTCAGGGCGCGTAATAAATTGGCTGAAGTTTTAAAAAATGAATTAAAAGAAAACGTATTTTCGCTGTTATGAAACATCTATCAGAAGAAACGATCATGGGACTTGCCGATGCTACGCTGACACTCTCAGAGCGGACAGCAGCCGAAGCCCATATAGCTGTTTGCAGCGATTGCTGCGAGCAATACAACCTTTACAAATCATTGGATGCGTTGTTATCTGCTGAAAATATCCTGCAAGCCCCTCCGGCGATGACCAATCGTGTAATGCAGCAGGTTGAACTTCACCAGAAAATTATGTTACGCAAGGCCCAAAGCAGAAGGACACTAATAAAATTCAGCACCATCATGTTTGTTTTTATGCTTGCCCTTGTTGTGCTGGCTTTTGTGTCAGGCGCCGCCGTTGAAATACAAACACCTGCCTGGATATCATCAGCAAAAGAAATTTTAAACTCTATTAAAATGCCACACATCAACCTGATGTATTTATTTTTTATTATTCCTGTGGTATTCCTTCTTTTTGCCGAAAGAATTATCGTTATGATCGGCAAACACAGGTTGGCAGGGCAGTTAAAAACTACTGATTAAAATTCAGCAAGTAATATTGTTCATGTTCTATCAGCCATTGTTTACGCCATAATCCGCCTGCATATCCTGTCATATCGCCATTTTTACCAATTACCCGGTGGCAGGGGACAATGATTGAAATATTGTTTCTTCCTACCGCATTTCCAATAGCGCGTACCAGTTTTTTACCCTTTATTTTTATGGCAACTTCTTCATAACTGTCCAGGTGCCCGTAAGGAATCAAACTAAGCTCGGACCAGACACGCTGCTGAAAATCTGTCCCGGCCTGCTGCACCGGGATGGAAAATTTTTTTCTTTTTCCGGTAAAATATTCCTGAAGCTGGTTAGCACATATTTTTAGTAATGGAGTAGAAGTCTGCCTTATTTCGTCTTTCTCATCATAAAAATTTATGGAAGAAATAAATTTGTTCGTCCCTTCGATAAGAATATTGCCAATGGGCGATTTAAAAACTATGTGATGCAGGTCTTCATCCATAAAATTTGAGTTTGCCTGATTTATTAATTCGAATAAAGTTCCAGAGAGCTCGATGAAATATGGCTGACTCTTGCCTGAATTGAAGTTCCTCTGTCAGTGGGCGGGGCATTTTTGGTACGGGAACTGTTTGCACCAAGCCCGGTAAATTTAACATATTCTGTCTTCCAGACACCACCGGTTGAAAGTATGTAGTTGAGGGTAACAGTTACTTCATTTACATAATAAGGCAGGCTATTGGTAACCGTGACAGTCGGATTAATAACAATTCCGAAAGGCCCGGATTCATAGTTTGCCCTTGCATATACGTAATTTCTCCAGTTTCGGCGGTAGGAGGTTTTTTGCTCCTCTTCTTTTTGGGCTGCTTCAAGAGCGTTTTTATCATTACTGGCTGAGCTTGCCGTGCCTGAGTTTTTTGCTCCTTCTTTTCCGGGAGTTCCTTCTGGCAGCATGCCAGATGCGGCTGAATCAGCCTGAACTGAAGTAGAATCAGTGGTAAGGCCTTTTTCTACCGAAGAATTGCATGACTTTAACGAGAGAAAAATTATCAGTACGACGACTAAAACCGTGCCGAGACCAGCACCCAGAAGTATCCATAGTAATCCTTTCTTTTTACTTTTTCCGGGAACGGATTCCGGCTTTGAAATTGGGGTAAGAGGTGGCGGTACATTCACATTCTGGGGTAATGGGGGAGGAACGGCTGCAAATAACGTCTTCAGTTCTTCAACTTCTCCTGCAGGTTTCCAGGTTTCCATGCCTTCGCACCAAACCATGCTGTCCCGGCTGAGTTTAATATTCTTTAATTGTTCAAAATCAAATGGACCTTGCTGGTTTTGTCCGTCGTGGATATAATATTGCTTCATAGAAATGGATTTAATTAGAATTGCTTATGAATTACAAATATATGAAAAAAATTTTATAAAATAATGTTTCATGCTTTTAGTATGCATTTTTTAAAAAAATATGGAAAGGAACAGACCAAAAAAAGGCCGGCAGTTTGCTGCCGGCCTTGGTAATATCCTGGTCAAATAATACTATTCAACCACAATTTTCCGGATAGCATTCACGTCTTTTCCGGTGAGATGCAAATAATATACTCCTTTGCCCAAATCAGAAATATCAACAGGTAGCGTCATATTATCTGAATCGATAATTATTGTTTTATTTAAAACTTCCTGACCGGTAAGACTATAAATCGTCATGTTTATTTTTCCTGAAACAAGCTGGTTAATAATCAGATTGAACGATCCATTGCTCGGATTTGGTGAACAAATAATATTGTTCCCTGATAAATTTTCATCAATGCCACCAATGGTAATCGTAATATTCTGAGTTACTGAGTCTGCTCCGCAGTCGTTATAGGCCACCAGGGTTACGGCATAGGTTCCTGAAGTGGAATAGGTATGTGAAGCGTTAGTATTGGGGCTGGTGGTGCCATCGCCAAATTTCCATAAGTAGCTCAGGGCACCGGTGGAAGTATTGGTAAAGGAAACAGAGCCTCCGTTTGAAGTATAGCTAAAGCCGGGAACAGCAATAATGCAATCGAAAATATGAATATCGTCAATAGCAATACCTTCTTCCGGGGTCATGGAAAACTGGCCGGGCATATAATGTATTCTTAGTTTTACTCCGCTTTGGTTGCCACAGTTATCGAGGATATGAGTTTTATAAACCCAGCCTGCCGAACTGCCTGTCCATGTGTTGCCGCCCATCAATCCGGCCGTATACCAGTCGGTGGTTTCATTGGGGCCAACCACAAACCAGTTCATGCCGCCGTCAATAGAAGCTTCCAGTACGGCTGTGGCACCCATCATCATCATGGTTTCATTCCAGACATACAATTCAATGGTGGGGCTGCTGTATCCTGTAAAATCCAAACAGGGGCTGTACAGGTAGGATTCTTCCCCACTGAGCGTGTTGCCGGTAAGGTTGGTTTTCCACGCTTTGGTGGGCGAATGAGCTGAATTTATTACTGGCGAAGCAGGAACACCCCAGGCCCACGAACTGCTGCCTTCGGTGTACCAATCACCGTCGCTGGTTTCAAAGTCTTCGGTGTAGGGAAAAGTGTTGATACCCGTGCTGTTGGTTATCGTTAATGTGAGGGTATCGTTATTGTTGTCCTCGTCGTTGTTCAAGCCCGTGGTAACATTAAAAACATAAACGCCGGGAGCCGACAGGTCGGCTGTTTGGGTAAAACTATGGAAGAGTGTTTCATTGTAATATATGGGTGTGTTGATGGTATCTGTAATCCATTGTCCCCCGTTGATCTGATAACTGACCGGGAAATGGTTTTGAGTATTTTGCCCGAAATTGGAATAATAAACTGCGACAATTTCATGGTTTGTCAAACTGCAGCCGCTCACCGGGGCATACATATCGGTAACTCCCAGATCGTTTACAGGGGCTTCGTGGATATAGATGTCATCAATGGCGACACCTTCGCAAATAGTAGCATAGGGGCCATAGTAATAAAGGCGGAGACGGACATTCGGTTCGCCGCCGGCCGAATTAAGGGTGTGGCGTACGTGTGTCCAGTCCGAAAGGTTGCCGCTCCAGCCGTATTGAGTGTTATACCAGTTGGCGTCGAACATGTTTCCCACGCTTGTCCAGGTGGCTCCGCTGTCGATAGAGACCTGAAGGACGATACTGTCCATACCCGGTGCCATGGAAGCCGTATTATACCAAATGTTGAACTCTATGACCGGCATGGTGAGCGTGCTGAAATCAAAACAGGGGCCCATCAGGTTCGACATTTCCATCATGTTGGCATTGGTGGTCAGGTTGGTAACCCAGCATTTGGTAGGGGAGGCCGCATGGTTGATGATGGGTTTTACCGGTGTGCCCCAGGCCCACGAAGAGTTTAACCCGCCGCTTACCCAGCCGCCATCGCTGGCTTCAAAATCCTGCAAATAAGGAAAGGCACTGACGCCAAGCATGTTGTTTATGGTTATGGCGGTGGTGTCGTTGGTAAGGTCGGCATCGGCCACTAAGCTTGTATAGCATTTAATAACGTATTGCTGCACGGTACTGAGGTTTGCAGGCGTAGTAAAAGTATATTGCAGCGAAGCGCCGGGATTAATTGCGGTGCTTACCATTTCCGGGGCAGCATTAAGCCCGTTGATGGAAAATCCGATATTGAAATTGCTCTGTACGGCGGTCCCGAAATTTTCGATGGTAACTTGCATGTATTCCGTGTTTGTAAGTCCGCAGGAGTTGCCCGGATAAAGAATTTCGGTGATGCCCAGATCACTGGCCGGGGCCTGGTAAATATGAATATTGTCAACAGCTACCCCATCGGACTGGCTAAGGAGGCTGCCATAGAAATATATCCTAAGTTTGGCATCAGGATTGCCTGCCAGGCTGTCCATGCGGTGGCGGACGGTAATAAAGCCGGTTCCAGGGCTTGTCCAGCCGTTGGCGCCATCATACCAGTTTATAGGCTCATTCTGTTGTCCGAGTATTTGCCAAGTAGCACCGCCGTCTTTGGAATATTCCACCCGGCAATAGTCTAATGTTCCGGTAGTGGCTACCCAAAGGTCAAATTCCAGCACGGGGGCTGTGAGGCTCGTAAAATCAAGGCAGGGAAAGTTGAGATAGGAAGCTTCGCCCTGGTTATAGTTCGCTGTCAGACCCGTAACCCAGCATTTGACAGGCGAAGAAGCATGTGTGATTACGGATTTGTTTGGCGTTCCCCAGTCCCATGACGAAAGTGTGCCGCTGCTGCCGTATCCGCCGTTGCTGGCCTCAAAGTCTTCGTTGTATGGAAAAGCGCTGATGACAGGAGCGTTGTTTACCAGCATAGTTGCAGTATCATTAGAAGGATCGCTATCGGCTAATTTTGTGTAGGCAACCAGGTTATACGTGGTGCCGGGTGTGGAAAAATTACCTTTTACAGTAAAAGTAAACTGCTGGGTGCTATCGGGAAGGATTGGCCCATACACTGTATCAGTAACAATGGTGCTGCCGTTAATAACATATTCCACGAGACATGAATCTAAGGGTGCTATGCCCAGGTTCGCCAGTTCCAGGGTGATATCCTCGGCAGCGGTGAGGGCGCATCCCGACACCGGGCTGATGATGCTTGTTACAGCCACATCATAAGGGTTGATCATACTCATTTGTATGTCAAAAGCCGTGGAAGGGTTGGGGACAAAAATAATCGGATCCATAGTGGAAACAATAATGTAATATGTTGTACCTCCGTTGAGCAAAACATTACTCACGGAAGGATTACCAAGCATACCTTCGTTTGACGCAACACATACGGCTCCCGCCTGATCGGGGCAGTTATCGGTAACAAATAATCCCACAGCATTTCCGGTATTTGTCAAAGAAATATTGACATACTGATTGAATGCAGGGGTGTATGTGAATATGAAATCGTTACCGTTCATATAATTACTGTTACAAGCATCAGTATTATCAAATGTATCGGGAAAGCCGGCCGTCGTCATTCCTGTCTGGTTATATGGCAGGGCTGTGATCACATATGGGTTGGTACATGTTGATCCGGGCTGTGAATACCCACCGGCTTGAAACAACAAAAATGCTGCAGCCAATAAAAGTAATTTTTTTAATTTTTTCATAATTTTTATTTTTAGTTTCGCATTATTACTTCCAACTTTTAACCTCTTACTTCTAACTCCTGACTCCTGACTCCTAACTCCTAACTCCTGACTCCTAACTCCCGACTCCTGACTCCTAACTCCCAACTCCCAACTCCCAACTCCTAACTCCCGACTCCTAACTCCCGACTCCCGACTCCTAACTCCCGACTCCTGACTCCTGACTCCTGACTCCCAACTCCCGACTCCCTATTTCCTCATCATCTGACGCATATTCCTCATTTGTTTCACAGGATTTTTCCCGGCGTTGGTCATCGAACGCATAATTTTCCGGGTATCTTCAAATTGTTTTATCAGCCGGTTTACCTCCTGTATGCTGTTGCCGCTGCCGGCTGCTATGCGTTTGCGGCGGCTGCCGTTGATGACATCAGGATTTTCTCTTTCTTCGGGGGTCATTGAACCAATGATTGCCTCAATTCCTTTAAAAGCATTATCGTCAATTTCAACATCTTTCATGGCTTTGCCCATGCCCGGTATCATGCCTACCAGATCCTTCACATTACCCATTTTTTTGATCTGTTTTATCTGGCTTATGAAATCATTAAAGTTGAACTGGTTTTTGGCGATTTTTTTCTGAAGTTTCTGGGCTTCCTCCACATCATACTGTTCCTGGGCCCGTTCAACGAGTGAAACGATATCGCCCATGCCAAGTATGCGGCTTGCCATACGCTCAGGATGAAATACATCGATGGCATCCATCTTTTCGCCAAGCCCGATAAATTTCACGGGTTTGTCTACAACTGACCTGATGGTCAAGGCAGCTCCGCCGCGTGTATCGCCGTCGAGTTTTGTCAGCACCACTCCGTCAAAATTCAGGCGATCGTTAAATGCTTTAGCCGTGTTAACGGCATCCTGTCCCGTCATGGAATCCACGACAAATAGTATTTCGTGGGGTGTTATGGCATCCTTGATGTTGGATATTTCGTTCATCATTTCTTCATCAACAGCCAGGCGGCCTGCCGTGTCGATGATGATTACGTTATGCCCTTTTTCTTTTCCGTAGCTGATAGCTTTTTTAGCCAGTGAAACCGGTTTTTTATCCTCTTCATCACTATAAACTTCCACCTCGATCTGATTTCCGAGAACTTTTAGCTGTTCAATAGCTGCAGGACGGTAAACGTCACAAGCGACCAGCATTGGATTTTTTCCTTTTTTTGTTTTCAGGTAGTTGGCCAGTTTCGCAGCAAAAGTGGTTTTTCCGGAACCCTGCAAACCGGCAATGAGCACAATCGCAGGGCTGCCCTTGAGGTTGATATCCGACTTTTCACTGCCCATAAGCTGTGTCAGTTCATCATGAACAATCTTCACCATCAGTTGCCCTGGTGATACGGAGGTCAATACATTTTGCCCAAGGGCTTTTGCTTTGACATCCTCGGTAAACGATTTTGCAATTTTATAGCTCACATCGGCATCGAGCAAAGCTTTTCTTACTTCTTTCAGCGACTCGGATACGTTGATATCGGTAATGTGCCCTTGTCCTTTTAGTATCTTGAACGCGCGGTCGAATTTTTCACTCAGGTTTTCAAACATTTGTTTTAATAATTTAGTTCACGGCAAATATAAAAAAAAATCCGAAGTTGGAAATTGTTTTGGATTTATCATGTTATTTGTTTTTGAGGTAATTTACAAATATTGATGCCTGGTCGACCGATAAAAAATTGTTTCTGAATGATACAGATTATTTACTTTTGCATAATCTAAATTTATTCATCATGGTATTACTCGATGGAAAAAAAGTCTCCGATGAGATTAAAACAGAAATAGCCAATGAAGCACAAAAAATGCTTGAAACCACAGGTAAAACACCTCACCTTGCCGCGGTTCTGGTGGGAGAAGACCCAGCCAGCCAGACATACGTTGCTTCTAAAGAACGTGCCTGCAAAGAAGTAGGTTTCATATCTTCGTTATATAAGTACCCCGGCAACATACGCGAAGCAGAACTGCTTAAAGTAGTGGATTTTTTAAACAATGACGAAGAAATTGACGGTTTTATCGTACAACTGCCATTGCCAAAACATATTAATGAACAGAAAATCATCGAAGCCATCGACCCTAAAAAAGATATTGATGGTTTTCATCCGGTCAATGCAGGGAAGATGCTGCTTGGACTACCATCTTATCTTCCGGCTACGCCTTACGGCATTATGCTGCTGCTGGAACGTTACAAGATTGGGACCGAAGGAAAAAATTGCGTGGTGATTGGCCGCAGCCATATAGTGGGAACACCAATGAGTATACTTTTATCGCGAAATAATAAATCGGCCAATTGTACCGTAACTCTTTGCCACAGCAAGACTCAGCAGTTAGCGGAAATATGCGCCAAAGCAGATATTCTGGTGGCTGCCATGGGCAAACAGGAATTTGTAACGGCTGATATGGTGAAAAAAGATGCCGTGGTCATTGATGTGGGTATTCACAGGGTGGCCGACATGAGCACCAAATCAGGGTTCCGCCTGAAAGGAGATGTGAAGTTTGACGAGGTGGCAAAAAAATGTTCATTTATTACGCCTGTCCCGGGGGGAGTAGGCCCTATGACCATAGTGGGGCTGCTGATGAACACCCTGAAAGCAGCAAAAAAAGAGTACTATCAATAATTTGGATACAGATCGGCTTTTGAGAGAAGGGAAACTTCTTCCGCTCATGGAAGAGTTTTACACGTTGCAGGGCGAAGGTACACAAGCCGGCAAAGCTGCATGGTTTATTCGCATTGGCGGTTGCGATGTAGGCTGCCGCTGGTGCGATAGCAAAGAATCATGGATAGCCGGTTATCACCCCCTTACACCGACTGACGAAATTGTTGCACATGCTGTGCAATGTCCTGCAAAAGCCGTTGTAATAACAGGAGGGGAGCCGTTGCTTTACAATCTGGATTATTTGTGCGCTAAGCTCAAAGAGCATGGAATAAAAACATATCTCGAAACATCCGGAAGTGAAAGATTAAGCGGAAACTGGGATTGGGTATGTCTCTCTCCCAAAAAAAACGCACCGCCGCTGGCAGATATTTTTCAAATGGCCGATGAACTGAAGGTGATCATTTACGATGAAAGCGATTTCGACTGGGCCGAAGCCAATGCCCGTTTTGTGCGGCCGGGCTGTCGCCTGCTGTTGCAACCTGAATGGAGCCGTTATAAAACTATGATCCCCCATATTGTTAACTACATACTTCAGCATCCCGAATGGGCCGTATCACTGCAATCGCATAAATTTATGAGGATACCATAGGTCAACAAGAGGCCTTTATTTATTATTTCTTTCTTGTTTTGTTTTCTAATACTTTCAAACTTTCCAAATAATTTTTTTCAGCTTCGCTCAATGTTTTTTGCTGATACTTTTGGTATTCTTTGGTAGCCTTTTTAATAGCAATTTCGTGACTGACAGAGCCAGCACCCTGCAATAGTTTTTCATCACACTGTTTATTGCACCGGTATTTGCAAAATAAATCTAAATTTGCAGAGTTATACCAATTAAACAATTCAACGATATGTGCACAAGAAAATCTCTGATAACTGCTATATTCCTAATATTATGCACCTGTTTTACTTTTGCCCAGGGAAAATATACCACGACCAATCAGAAAGCCATAAAATTATTTGACAAAGCCATTGAAAATTTTCAATCGAAAGATCTGATGAGCTGCGAATCGAACCTCCTGAAAGCGCTGAAAGAAGACGATCAGTTTGTTGAAGCACATATGCTGCTTGCCAATATTTTTGATGAACAAAAACTTACCGAAAAAGCCATACTTTATTACAAAAATGTCATTGAGCTCGATCCGGAATTCTATGAGGGCATCTATTATAATATAGGCACCGACGAATTTTCTATCGGAAAATACGATGATGCAAAACAACATTTTGAGAAATTTTTGTCATATGCCAATCAGGAGCCTAAGTATGTAAAACGTTCACAATTCCTGCTACAATCATGTAATTTCGCTATTAAAGCCATACAAAACCCTGTCCCTTTCAAGCCGGTGAATCTCGGCGACAGCGTGAACACTGAAAACAATGAATATTCACCGTCTCTGACCGTTGATGAACAAAAATTGGTAATTACTGTCCTCAGGCCGCGCGACTCATACACCATCCACACCCAGGATAAAGAAGAAGATTTTTATATGTGCGTTAAAACTGCTGACAGCGTGTGGGGCATGGCACGTAAAATCGGCGCACCACTGAATTCGCATGGCAACGAAGGCGCACAAAGCATTTCACCGGACGGCAACATTTTATATTTTACGATCTGTAACCGTGCCGACGGCATGGGAAGCTGCGACCTGTACGTTTCGGAACGCCAGGGAGCACGATGGAGCACTCCCGTAAATATGGGCGTAAGAGTAAATTCCGGAGCCTGGGATTCACAGCCAAGTATTTCGCCCGACGGCAAAACATTGTATTTTGCCAGTGCCCGTGAAGGCGGCAAAGGCAATATGGATATCTGGCAAACGACAAAAAATGATAACGGGGTCTGGACTTCGCCCACCAATCTCAGCGATTCCATAAATACCAACATGTCCGAAATGTCGCCCTTTATCCATTCCGATGGAAAAACGCTGTATTTCACATCCACCGGGCATCCTGGCATGGGGGGGATGGATATTTTCTATTCAAAACTCAAAGACAACGGACAGTGGTCCACGCCAAAAAATCTTGGATACCCGATCAACACGTTCCATGACGAAGGTTACCTGATAGTGAATGCCCGCGGCAACAAAGCATACTTCTCGTCCGATCAGTTCGGAGGGCAGGGAGGCATGGACATCTATTCCTTCGATCTCTATGAAGAAGCCCGCCCCACAGCGGTTACATTCATGAAAGGCACGGTATACAACTCAAAAAACCAGAAAAGGATAGATGCGAAATTTGAGCTGATAGACCTTTCAACTTCGCAGGTGGTGGCACAGTCGTTTTCCGACCCGCTGACCGGTGAGTTTATGGTAAGCCTTCCTACAGACCGTAATTACGCCTTGAACGTTTCTAAAGAAGGATATCTGTTTTATTCGGAGAATTTCGAAATTAAAGGCGATCACTCTAAACTTAAACCTTTCCTTAAAGATGTTTATATGCAACCTATTGAAACAGGGAGTGTTGTAGTTTTACGAAACATCTTTTTTGATTTCGATAAATTTGACCTGAAACCTGAGTCGCAGGTTGAACTCAACCGCCTGGTCGATCTGTTGAACAAGAACAAAACCATGAAAATTGAAATTGGCGGACATACCGATAACAAAGGTTCTGCAGAATACAACCAGAAACTTTCGGAAAACCGCGCCAAGTCGGTTTATGAATACCTTATCAACAAAGGCATCGACAAAACACGTCTTTCTTACAAAGGTTACGGGCTGACAAAACCCATCGAATCCAATGATTCCGAAGAGGGCAGGGCTATCAACCGCAGAACGGAATTCAAGGTTATTGGAAATTAATATTACCTGAGTTTGGGTTAAGAACATATTATCTTAATCCGTTAGGATTTAAATATCAATAGAAAACAAATAACAGAAACATTTATTCTCCGTCAGGAGATTAACATTGAATAGTGTTTATGTCCTACGGACAAAATATTCCACACATTTTTGATTTTATATTGATATTAATTGCCTACGCCAAATACTATCAATTTAATAATATGTGTTTTGACAAAACAAAAATGATTTATTTATCCAGAACTCAGGTTAATCGGCTGATCTTCATTCAGTACGTGATTCAATGCGGCAGGCAGAAGCCTTTTTTCCCTGGTTAAGTTCAAGAAAATAGATACCCGACGGATAAACTTTAAAGTCGAAAAGCCGGGTATAAACACCTTTTGATTTCGGTATTTTTTCTTTATAAATAGTTTTTTTCGATTCGTCTTTTAACACCAGCCGGGTGGTATTTTTCGGATCTAATTGAAAAATGATCTGCACGCTTTTTATTTCATCGCCCGGTGTGGCAGAAAAATCACTGATGGCCTGCTTGTCGGGAAAAATAATGTTTTCTGTTGAAATACCCGTGTTACGGGCAGGTTGTGATGGCTCATCATCCAAATTAGTTTCCAATGAGTCAGGAATCATCTGGGAAGGAAAATCCTTCGTGAATGCATCGTCCATATCCGGCGGAAATACCTTGTTGAATAATTCGGTAGAATTTTCAGGCATCTCAAATGAAAAACTGTTGAAATCCTGAAAGAAATCTTTCATTTCGCGGTTGATGATCCTGTCGAAATTTTCTGTAAAATTTGTATCCAAACTATATTGCTTATTGAAAAATATAAAAGGATTATCATGGTTGAAAATACTGTCGTTAAAGATATTCGCGCTGCCGTCCGAATCATACGATCTTTCCGACACTGTAGTATCTCCATTTTCGATGGTAATTGTTTTGATGGTTACCGACGAATGCGATTGAGCATAAGCTTCAAAAGAAATTGCCAGTGCAAGCAGGCATGAAAAAATTAGTGTCTTCATGGTTTTTCTTGTTTTTCTTCCCGCATCATGGACGCCCTGAATATCAGATAGTGCAGTTCTGCCGCAGCAAATCAGGCACAGGTTCTAACAGAGAGTGGCCGGGATGGCAGGAAATTTTCCTGAAATACAACGATTACAAAAATAAAAAATTGTATGCTTATTTCAAAAATTTCACGGTGTACTCAATGTAACAGGAATGATCTTTCCATTCATGTAATGATGGGTATTCCTTGCGAATTCAACAATAAAATCAGCCATTTGCGCAGGTTTTACGGGCGCTTCAAACCCGGGGAATGCCTGCTCCAGCATCTCTGTCTGAACAGATCCGAGGCATAAACAATTGACTTTGATGTTGTTCTCTTTCAATTCACCGGCAAGACATTCGGTAAGGCACGCCAGCGCCGCTTTTGATGCGCTGTATCCCGATAAACCGTCAAATTTTATACTACCCTGAAATCCACCCATGCTGCTTATGTTAAGCACGTGGGCTTGATCAGAGAAAAAGGGAAGCAGTGTCTGTATCAGCTTAAATGGCGCCAGGTAATTTACCTCAAGCATCCGTTTATTATCTTCGATATTCAGGTCTTTAAATGCCTTTTTAATTAATAATCCGGCATTATTGATCAATATATCAGTTTTTCCACCGGGTAATAACGTAAGTTGTTCAATTATCTTGCCTATATCATCTTTCTCAAGATCAAAAGAAAAAGGGTGGAATGTTGTATAATTTTTTGCGAGAATTTCAAGTTTGCTGATATCACGTGAAAGAGCAAGAACATGCACACCGGGATTTTGCAGAAATTTTTTACACAGTTCAAAACCTATACCTTTTCCGGCTCCGGTTATAACGACATTCATGATTCCCTGGTGGCTAATGATTTAATTTTTTCACACTATCAAAGAAAAACTAAGCATCAATACGAGCATATTTTGCATTTTTCTCAATAAATTCACGTCTTGGGGGCACTTCATCGCCCATCAGCATGGAAAAAGTACGGTCAGCATCAGTGCCGTTGATAATAGCTACCTGACGAAGCGTGCGTTTTTCAGGATTCATGGTGGTATCCCACAATTGTTCCGCGTTCATCTCGCCAAGACCTTTGTATCTTTGAATATGAATGTTGGATTCTTTGGTGGTTTTGGCTAATTCCTCGACAATCTGTATACGTTGTTCTTCAGTCCAGCAATAAAACTGTTCATTTCCTTTTTTTATCAGATAGAGCGGGGGAGTAGCGATATAAACATGTCCCCGTTCAATAAGTTCGTGCATATAACGGAAAAAGAAGGTGAGTATCAATGTCGCGATATGGCTGCCGTCCACATCAGCATCTGTCATGATAATGATTTTATGATAACGTAGTTTCTCGAGGTTCAGTTCTTTTGAATCATCTGCTGTGCCGATAGTGATGCCCATAGCAGTAAACATGTTTTTTATTTCTTCCGATTCAAAAACCTTGTAGGGCATGGCTTTTTCCACGTTCAGAATTTTACCTCTGAGAGGGAGTATAGCCTGAGTTTTACGGTCGCGGCCCTGTTTGGCCGTACCACCTGCAGAATCTCCCTCCACCAGGAATAACTCGCACAGGGAAGCATCTTTTTCGCTGCAGTCGGCCAGTTTCCCGGGAAGTCCCGTACCCGAAAGAACGCTTTTGCGCTGTACCAGCTCACGTGCTTTGCGTGCCGCGTGCCGTGCGGTGGCAGCCAGAATGACTTTATTAACGATGGTACGTGCTTCTTTTGGATGTTCTTCAAGGTAATAGGATAGCAGTTCGCTGACAATCTGGTCAACAGCGCCCATGACTTCGTTGTTTCCGAGCTTGGTTTTGGTTTGTCCTTCGAACTGTGGCTCCTGAACTTTTACTGAAATAATGGCAGTCAAACCTTCACGGAAATCATCTCCGCTGATATCGAATTTCAGTTTTGCCAGTAAGCCTGATTTTTCTGCATACGCCTTTAGCGTGCGGGTAAGGGCCCGGCGGAATCCGGCAAGGTGCGTTCCCCCTTCATGGGTATTAATATTGTTCACATAAGAATGGATGTTTTCAGAAAAGGAATCATTATATTGCATGGCAATATCAATGGGGATTTCATTCTTGTCGCCTTCGATGCAGATAGGCTCTGGCATCAGTTTTTCGCGCGTGCCGTCGAGGTAGCCGATAAAATCTTTCAGTCCGTTCTCTGAGAAAAATACTTCATTCAGCGGCTGGCCGTTTTCATCTGTTTCGCGCATGTCGGTGAGCGTGAGCTTTACTTTTTTATTCAGGTATGCCAGTTCGCGCAAACGGTTAGCTAAAAGTTCATAGCTGTATTCCGTAACATAAAATATTGATTTGTCTGGCATGAACGTAATTTTGGTACCCGTTTTGTCAGATTCACCGACCACATGTACCGGATACAGGGGGTCTCCGCAGGAATATTCCTGTTCAAAGATATTTCCTTCGCGGTAAACGGTGACCTTCATATGTGAAGAAAGTGCGTTTACACAGGAAACACCAACGCCATGAAGCCCGCCGGATACCTTATAAGAACTTTTATCGAATTTTCCGCCTGCATGAAGCACGGTCATAACAACTTCAAGGGCTGAACGCTGTTCCTGTTCGTGCATACCGGTCGGGATACCACGGCCGTTATCTTCAACAGTTATCGAATTATCGGGGTTAATAATTACCTGGATGGTATCGCAATAGCCTCCGAGAGCCTCATCAATTGAGTTATCAACAACTTCAACTACCAGGTGATGCAGCCCTCTGCTTCCGGTGTCTCCAATGTACATGGAAGGACGTTTGCGGACAGCTTCCAGCCCTTCCAATACTTTAATACTATCGGCATCATAATTTCCGTTTCCGTTTCCGTTCCCGTTTTTGCCATCTACTTCATTTTCTTTATCGCTCATAATCAGTTACTTATATAGTTTTAATTTTAAACAAAGATACGTTTTTTTTCCCGATAAATTCCAAAGTTTTTTATTAAAAATCCGCAGAAGTTATTAACAGTTTTATTATGGTTTAAATCATTGTATATCTGCTATTTAAAATACGATGAGGTGAAATAATTTTATTCTTAAAAAAATAGTATTAATTTTATTGAAAATATTGAATCTTAGCTTATGTTTTGGTACCACGTTCTCGACTATTTTTTCCTGATCTTTCATACGGTATTTACTTTGTTTAATATTATCGGGTGGATTTGGAAAAAGACCAGGCTGGCAAACTTTATCACCCTTTCGCTGACAGGGTTGTCGTGGTTTGGTTTGGGGATATTTTATGGCTGGGGTTTTTGTTTTTTGACCGAATGGCATTGGCAGGTGCTTCATAAGCTTGGAAATACAAATCTGCCCTATTCTTATATAAAGTACATCCTGGCAAGGCTGCTTGGATTACAGGTTGGCGAAGAACTGGCAAATATGGGCACTCTTGTTGTTTTTATTCTTGCTTTTATGCTTTCGGTATGGTTTAATTTTATCAGAAAATTAATTTTCAGAAAACAAGCCACCAAAAAATAATTCTTACTTACTTTGCCCTCTAATAATTTAACATTGCACGAAGAATATAAAGATTACGTATTATATGCACTGCCTTTGGTGGTGCTGATCACGAACAGAATACCCTTTGTCGGCAAATTTCTCAGGATCATCAACACCCTCATACATGAAAGCGGGCATGCGCTGCTGGCATTGCTTACGCGCGGAGAAGTTTACGAAATTGAATTGTTTGGTGACCGTTCAGGCGCCGCCACGGTGAAAACTAAAGGGAAATTAAGCTTTTTTCTGGTTTCATTAGCCGGTTATGTTGTTGGTTCTGCATTTGCGTACCTGATGTTTTATCTCATCTCGCTCGGTAAGTATGATATGGTGATTTATGTGGTGGTGATCATCGCACTGCTTGATCTAACATTCCTTATCCGTAATACCTATGGATTATTCTGGATAATAATTTTTATTGTATTATTAATATTGGCCCGTTTTTACCTGAACGATTTCTTTAAGTTTGTCTTTACTGCCTGGATATCCGCAGTTATGCTTTTTGAGGCCTTTTATTCTTCTGTGGAATTGGTGATCATTGCATCCCGCAAACCGAAATCAGCAGGCGATGCTGCTATGCTGGCAAAAACCACCGGTATTCCTGCCTTAATCTGGGCCGTATTTTTTGTACTACTTTCCGGCTTTTTTATCTACCTTACCGTGAGGTTGTTCTTTTAGAATTAATTTCCGATCCGCCATGACAGACTAATTCCGTCACTCTAATCTCCCAACTCACAACTCAGAACTCTGAACTCCCAACTCCTCCGCCGCGGCGGACTGACTTCCAACTCCTGACTTCCGACTTCCAACTTCCGACTCCCGACTTCCTATTTAAACGCCATATTCTTCTTCTCAGTAATCTTTTCGCAATAGTTGCACTTAAGTTTTGATTCCTCCTTATCGATTACTTTAAATTTTGTCGGCACATTTTCAACGTTGGTTATGCAGTTCGGATTGACACATTTCACGAATTCCCTGATAGTGTCCGGAATTTCAACTTTCTTTTTTTCCACTACCTGATAATCTTTGATAACAATCAGTGTGGCAGTGGGAGCAACCAGTGCAATTTTATTGATCTCGATAGGTTCAAAATACTTGTTGTTAACCTTAATGATTCCTTTTTTCCCGTATTTGCTGCTGTCGAGGTTGGTTCCAAAAAGTATCTGCTGGCCGGCCTGATCGAGGTTAAGGATGCGGATGACCTGAAACACGCTTTGTGTGGGTATGTGGTCGATGACGGTACCGTTTTCAATAGCCGATACAATCAGTTCTTTTCTGGGTTTATTATCTTTTTCCATAGTATTACACTCCTAAGATTAATTTTAATAATGCCTGTCGAACATACAATCCGTTTTGAGCCTGTTGAAAATAATATGCCTGTGGCAGGGTGTCCACATCTTCATCAATTTCATTCACGCGCGGGAGCGGATGCAAAATCTTCATGTTCGGTTTTGCCTCGGTAAGCAGGCTTTTGTTCAGTACATAAGAATTTTTTACTTTTTCGTATTCGATGGGATCAGAAAAACGCTCGCGCTGTATACGTGTCATGTAAATAATATCGGCCTTGGGTATGGCTTCACTAAGGTCGGTGTACTGATAATATTCCAGTTTCTTTTCCTTGATATGCATTTTTACAGAACTGGGCAGTTTTAGTTCCAGCGGAGAAACTAAATGAAAACGGCAGTTGAAATTGGTCATGGCGATCACCAGCGAATGCACGGTGCGGCCATATTTAAGGTCGCCGACAAAAACGATGTCAAGGTTGTCGAGTTTACCTTGTGTTTTACGGATAGAATACAGGTCGAGCAGGCATTGAGTCGGGTGTTGGTTCGCTCCGTCGCCGGCATTGATGATGGGTTTTGAACTGACTTCGCTGGCATAACGTGCGCTGCCTTCCCTGGGGTGCCTCATCACGATAAGGTCGGAATAGTTAGCAACCGTGAGTATCGTGTCTTTCAGCGATTCACCTTTTTTAACGCTCGAACTGGAAGCATCTGAAAACCCGATGACCTTTCCGCCAAGATAATTGACAGCGCTTTCGAAACTCAGGCGGGTGCGCGTGGAAGGTTCAAAAAATAAGGTGGCCACAACCTTACCATCCAGAATCTTTTGAACCGGATTCTTTTCAAAAGTTTCGGCGGTGTCGAGCACATTGATGTAATCTTCTTTTTTGATATCATCAATGGATATTAAACTTCTGTTTTTCATTATTGGTTATTTTATTGTTGTTTCATTTATTTTGTTTGTCTTTAGGTTTTGTCCGGGCAATAAAAAAGGCGACTTTCGTCGCCTTAAATTTTACTGACAGCATGAACAGCCGCCTTTTACAAGGTTGTGTTTTACAAGAAAATCGCCGATGACATCATCAAGGTCAGGACGTCCGATCTCCTGCAGTTCGTAACCAACCTTTACATTGGGTTTGTCGATCTTAACTACCCTGTTCAGGTCGATAGGTGTAGCAATCACCACAGCATCGCAAGGAGTAGCAGCAATGGTCTTTTCAAGGTCGGCAACCTGCTGATCGCCATAACCCATGGCTGGAAGCAAGGTGCCGATATTAGGATATATCCTGAATGTTTCAGCTAATTTGCCAACTGCATAAGGACGTGGGTCAACAAGTTCTGCGGCGCCGAATTTCATGGCTGCTACCGTACCTGCGCCAATTTTCATTTCGCCGTGGGTGAGGGTGGGGCCGTCTTCAACAACCAATACTCTTTTTCCTTTGATCAGCTCGGGTTTGTCAACAGTAAGCGGTGATGCGCCATCGATGACGATTGCATTCGGATTCACTTTTGCAATGCTGTTGCGAACAATCTGAATATTTTCAGGCGAAGCGCTGTCCATTTTATTGATAACAACGGCATCGGCCATACGTAATGAAACCTCACCAGGGTAATAACTTAATTCATTACCGGGCCTGTGAGGATCTACCACGGTGATGGAAAGATCAGCCTTGTAAAACGAAAAGTCGTTATTTCCACCATCCCAGATGATAATGTCGGCTTCTTTTTCAGCTTCGCGCAGGATAGCTTCATAATCAACACCGGCATAAATAACATTGCCGCGAACAACATGTGGTTCGTATTCTTCCATTTCTTCAATGGTGCATTTGTGTTTTTTCAGGTCTTCAACAGTGGCAAAACGCTGAACTTTTTGTTCGTTCAGGTCGCCGTAAGGCATCGGGTGACGGATGGCAACAACTTTCAACCCTTTTTTCATCAGTATTTCAATCACGCGGCGCGAAGTCTGGCTTTTGCCACAACCTGTACGTACGGCACAAACCGAGATCAAAGGTTTCGTGCTTGTTACCTGGCTATGGTTCGGGCCCATCAGCATAAAATCGGCGCCGGCAGCGTTTACAATAGCGCTGACTCCCATAACTCTCGGATAAGGAATGTCGCTGTATGCGAATACACAGATATCGGCTTTGAGGTCTTTGATGAGTTTGGGAAGGTCGCTTTCTACGTATATTGGAATGCCATCAGGATAGAGGTTGCCAGCTAATTCTTTTGGGTATTTTCTCCCGGCGATGTCGGGAATTTGTGCGGCGGTGAAGGCTACTACATTATAAGCCTCGTTTCCTCTGAAGAAGCAGTTGAAATTGTGAAAATCTCTACCTGCTGCACCAATAATAATTACGTTTTTTCGGTTCATATATGTTTTTTTTGGTTAGTACTAAATCTTTTGGCAAAGATATAGCTTTAAAATTCACAGAATTAAAAGAAAATGAAATTTTTTTTCTCACAAATTGTTCATTAATTCTATAAGTCAGCAGGGGCAAAGGGGGCAACAAGTAAAAAAAAAACAATAACCATTAAATAATTTAATATAATTGTCAAATTCTAAAAAATAATGTATAGTTTTATATTTGAATTTAGAACTTAATTTATAACAGGTGACATGAAAAAAAATATCATAACCACAGTTTCAATCGCTGCTTTGGGGCTGTTGTTTTTTTGTTTTTCGTCACAGGCTCAAATCATTGATGATAACATCATCACAAAAACGAACGACACTATTTGGTGTAAAATTTTATACATTAAAAATGAAAGTATTTTCTACAGTATTAAAGACGTCTTTACAACTCAAGTCGATTCGATTGTAATGAGCAAGATTGACCATTATTCGTACGATGTGGATCGCAAAATTAAGGATTGCATCAAACCTGTAAAGCTGTCAACAAGGGAAGACAGTTTGCGTAGAAAATATGATTCCATACTGTATGCTAAAGAATTTAAAAACAGCATATATGTGGAGCTTCTGGGAAATGGCACCTTATACTCTCTAAATTATGAGAGAAGCATTTTTCATAAGAAATTTTTATCAGTATCTGCCAGGGTAGGCTTTTCATACTTCAAGTGGATGGGGAATAACAATAATGTGTTTAATGTCCTTTTTAACATGACTTCTGTTTTTAAAATTTACAATAGAATTTATTTTGAATTGGGTTCCGGAGCAACTTATTTCATCAATACTTATGTTGACGAATATTATAAAAATAACTCAATATTATATATTGATTTTGTTTGCACTGCAGGCCTTAGGATACAAAACTACAATGGTTTCCAGTGGCGGCTTTGTTTTACACCAAAGTTTCGCTCTTATGACGGCAGTTCTTTGATTGGCATGCCATGGGGCGGTATCAGCATGGGATACAGCTTTTGAAACAGGTCAATGATGCCATCTCGCCCAATTAATTAGTGTCTGTCCATAAAGTCAGAGTTTGAATCAGAATGTTCGAATTCGAGGCTTTCGAAGTTTTGAAAATCAAGGAGTTTGCTTTTTCAAATGACTGTTTTCAAAACAAGAATAACGATGAAGTCGGACATTATGGACAAACTCTAATTATGGCACATTAGAAATTCTTCGTCCTTTGTATGATTCATATTGACCACATCCCAGCCCCCCGTTCATAAAATTGGACGAAATACTGTCATCCCAAAACTTTAAGCCGTAATGGTAAGCGCTGTAAAAACCTGTTGAATCAAGATAAACATCACGGCCTAATACACTTAATGTAGAATCAGTTAATCCGTAATTAACGGAAATAACGGTGTCTCTTACAGAGTAGCAGGTAAAACAAGGGCCATAACAGTTAATAGTCTCTTTCACCTGGTATTTGCCAATATAGATATCCCTGAAATCAGCCGGTTTTTCAGGTTCGTCGGGAACGTTTTCTTTATGGCAGGATATGGCCAATATCCCAAGAATAGCCAGCATCATTAATAAAATATTTTTCCGTGTCATGTCCATATTTTGTTGAGGAAATACAAAGTTACGAAATTAGTGGCCCGAATCCAAGTAAATTCGTTTTTTTGTGTGCTATTGCAAATAATCTGGGATAGCGGCCAGTCAACATAGTACAATCACAAATGCTGTTTGGAAGCACCTGTTAAAACTACCAGAAAAACACTTAGAAACTGTTTTGATTTTATGTTAAATAAGATTTATGATGGATTTTTTAGCGAAACAAGGCAGATTTTGAAGACATAGTTTACCCTATGTCGAAAAATCTAACGAAGTTGCAGCAAAAAAGACGCATAAAGATATTAAAAGATAAAATCAAAACAATTTCTTACTTTAGTTTTTTGATTTGTTTGATGTATTCCTTTTCAAAATAGCTGTACCATTTATCACCCAGGGTGTATTCAGTAACCTTAAGTTTGGGATTTGCCGCATTGCCGTTCTTGAAATCATTGATGGCAATAGCCCGCGCCAGAGTACCTTGTTGTTGTTTGGTGGTAGATTTAAGCACATTGCGTTGTTTCAATTGTTTAAGCAAATACATCGCGTTATCAAGTTCACCGGCATCGGTAAGCCAGGTAAGCCCGTAATACACAAAACCCGTATGCTGGGAAGCAATATATAAATGCAGCGGCTGGTGGGTAATGCCGTAATCAGAAATGGAATTATCCTTATAAAAAGGTGTCAGTTTGTTATAGGACTCAATTGCTTTCAGGTAATTGTTGTTTCTTACAAGATCGTTGCATTGATTGAGCATTTGCTGGTATTTGGCAGGTTTTTCCACATTCGCCCAACCATTTTTTGCTATTTTGTTGTTAATATCACAATCAGAATTTTTTTCAACTGTCTGCAATGCTTCACTATAACTGGCTTCTGCGGAGATGTAGTTTTTATCGACTTCTGCATTGACGCCGGCATCAACTTTTGCATCATATTCTTTTTGTGCATTCATACATTCCTGGCTGAAAATAGCTTTTTTCAGGTTCTCAACGCGTGTAGACAAAGCAGAATTATCAAGCAGTCCGTATGCTTTTTGCTCATCAATCACCTGCCGCATGATGGTACGTGCCAGTGTCAGGTTATTCGCATTAACTGATGCCTGGGCATCATCAATATCAAGGAACAGCACCTCGAGTTTTGATTTTTTCAGCAGTTCAGGAAGCAGCCTGTCTTTTTGCACAGGGTATTCACCTTCGAGTGACTTCGCATTATTGAATTCCGTGAAAGCAGCACGATAATCCTTAGCCACCATCTTTTCCTTGCCTTTTTTCATGGAGTCATAATATTCTTCAATGCCAATCTTTTGCTTCATGGCAAGGGCTTCCTCGTTATCAGGAATGTAATTCGGGTATTTTTCCTGATATAGGATCGCTTTCGTGGCTTCGTTTCCAGCTTCTTTGAATTTTTTTTGAACGAACATCTTATCCGCGTTTTTCAAATAGGTATAGTAAATCCCCTGATGGCAATCGCGCCTGATAAGTTCTATGGTATCTGTACAACTGAATGAGGGTATGCTTTTGCAAAAAGCTTCCGCTTTATCAACGGCATTGAGCGCTTCGGTATATTTGCCTCCAGTCAGCAAGCCGGCAGCAATATTCAGGTCATACCATTCGATGGCTTTAGCAAGTTTTTCGGCAGCGATCAGTGTATTATTATCAATATTTTTAAAGGTATAGAGTTTTTTTATTTCTTGTTTCGCTTCATCGATTTTGTTGCTTTCGAAGGCAATCTGTGCCACAAAATATTGCGAAGGGGCATAATTAGGAAAATAACTCAGGGATTTTTCAAAAGCTGTTTTAGCCTCCGTCAATTTGTTGTTTCTGTATAATTCGGCACCTTTATCGTAATACAGCTCGTGTAACACCGATTTCGTGTAATTCAGCTGATTCTGCAGCTCTGTAAGGCTTTTTCTGATATCAAAAAGCTTGGCTTTCAGCATCAGGGGATCGAAAGATTCAATATGCAAAACATTCCAGAAAGGAGCATTGGCAATATTATCGCACATTCCTTTCATGTTATTCAAAGTCGTTTGTGTCTTTTCAAGTTCTTCAAATGCATTGGGGTTGATGCCTGAAAGTTGCTTGTTGATATTATTAAGATCGTAGTCAGCAGTATAGTACTGATCGATCAGGCCTGCTTTTTGGCGGAAATAGTCGCGGGCAACCATATCGTAATACAATTTGGTCTCGTTTACCACAAAATTGTAATTAGTTGATAATGATGAATCGTTACATTGCAGAAGCACTTCATTAAATGGCTGTTTGAATTCAATTTTCGGTTGGGTGAAATTATAGATGAACGGGCTGTCCTTGCGGCTCAGCGTGGCTGTAAATTCATATTTTGACGGCAAAAGCACTTCGGCCATATTAAAGCCCTTGTAAAAAATATCTCCGTTTACCTTCAGATCCTGGTGAGTAACGTATATGCTGACGACGTTGCCTTTGCGCGTTACCCTGACACTTTCATTAATATTCAACGTAATCTTAGTCTGATAAACCGGCTTGGGGATAGTTTTGGATATCGCATCAATTATTTCGTTGATCACCTGCTGGCTTTCTTCGTATGAATTGTTAAAGGAGAGCAGGTATGATTTTGTCAGATCCGACTGAAATAATATCTGGGTCTGCGAACTAGCGCTAAGGCCTATAAATAATAGCAATACAAATATAAAACGGGTTTTCATAAAATGATTTTTTGAAATACAAAAATAACAATTTTTTGTAATGATTGGGATGACGGACATTTCAAATGTTTATTATTAACCCCAATTACGCATTAGCCTGCTCGCTCATCATGCTTTATTGTGTTTGTACAACTTTACCAAATAGTCTCCAGTATCTTCCTGGTGAATTATTTCATTATGCCATCCGAGCGCTGAAGCCTCAGTTTCCAAAGTGTCGGGATCAATATGCAACCAACTGTAAAACGGCCCCAATACTCCATTGTACTCAAATTGCAAATGAATTTCACCAAAATACCGGCCGGATTTTTTATTGCGTTCCTGGTATTCAAGGTTTTTTTGATCGTGGGTACATCTGACATCCAGTGTGTCAAATAGGATGATCCCTTATGGCCGCAGCAGTTTTTCCATATGACCTAAAAATATTCTGAATCCTTCGAGGCTCCCGGTCATCCCAATGCCATGACCTAACAGTATAATGCTGTCATATTTCCCTTCATGAAAATCAAAAATATTTGAACATTTTACTTTACTCAAGCCCTGTTTTTTCATGATCTCTGTAGCTTCCGGTGATATGTCGATGGAGAACACATCCAAACCTTTTTGCTTCAGGTATAGACTATGCCGCCCACTGCCTGCGCCCACATCAAGAACTTTTCCCCGGCATAATTCCAGTGCTTCTTCCTCAATGAACGAGAAACCCCTGCCATGAAAAAAAATATTCATAGGCAATTCGAAACTGGTATTGTCATCACGATGCATGATAACTTTAGCATCCTGATTGCCGTTAAAAAAATCAGACAATGCCAATCCGTATAGTGTCATCGGATCAATTTCCATGTGTTTCCTTTGTAATTTGTTTTTGTCCAATAAAATTAAACAAATAAACAAAACAGATAAGGAATGCAAAAATTAAATGACAAGTCCTATATATTTTATTCATGGAAGTTTTATATCCGATTTTATTTTTTCTTACTTTTACAAGGATGAAATTCCAGGAAACAAGACCACGTTATATATTCGTACCCCCATTCGTACATTCGTACTCAAATTCTGACATCCGTAAATTATTTTATTATCCTTATCTTTGCTAAAAATATTATCCTTGTCATTCTTTAACATCACCACCGAGTATTCATTATGGCTTATCATTCCATGCCTATTGCTGGGTATAGCTTACGCCATGCTACTGTACTTTCGCGAAAAAAGTCATGATTTCAAAAAAAACATCGTAAAGGTACTATTCGCCTTGCGCACAATCGTCATTTTTCTGATCGCATTTTTGCTGCTTTCCCCATTGGTAATGACCAGGTCGCGTACTACCGAAAAACCTTTGATCATTGTCGCGCAGGACAATTCACAATCACCGCTGTTTTGCAAAGACTCAGCCAATATCCGCACTAAATATACGGAAGAACTAAAACAACTAATTAGTAAACTTAGCGATGATTACGATGTAAAAACCTTCACGTTCGGCGAAAAGGTGAAGGAAGGAACGGATTTTACCTTTAAGGAAAAGCAGACCGATTTCTCCCTTTTATTTGACGAGATACAGGCGCGTTATGCCAACCGTAATGTCGGTGCCGTGATAATCGCTTCCGACGGGATTTACAACAAAGGAACCAGCCCTTTATACCTGTCAGGCCGCATGAAATATCCATTTTATACCATTGCTCTCGGGGATACCAATATTCAGAAAGATTTGATTGTTTCACGGGTAAATTATAATCGCATCAGCTATCTTGGTAATTTTTTCCCTCTGGAAATGGTGCTTACTGCCGACAAATGCAATGGGCAAAAAGCAACGCTCACGGTTTCAAAAGGCAAGGAGAACCTGTTCACAAAGACCATTGATATCAACTCTCCACGCTATATAGAAACGGTACAGTTTCAGATAGAAGCCAAACAGCCTGGCACGCAGCATTACCGTGTGAGCGTTTCGTCACTTGAGGGTGAGATAAGCCTGATAAACAATTCACAGGATGTTTTTGTAGAAGTACTCGACGGCAGGGAAAAAATATTGCTGCTTGCCGGTGCCCCGCACCCTGATGTTGCCGCGCTGAAACAAAGCATCGAAACAAGCAAGATTTACCAGGTCGATGAATTTGTAGCTGATAAATTTAATAAACCTATAAAGGATTACAATCTGGCAATTTTGCACCAGATACCGTTCAAAGGCAAAAACAATCAGGCATTGTTACAAAGTTTCAACGAAAATAAGATACCCGTTTTATATATCATGGGGGCATCTTCTGATATGGCGGCATTGAACGCATTAAAAACCGGACTGAACATCAAGCAGGCCGCCGGCAAATATGATGAAGCAGTACCCACCATCGCCAATGACTTTGCATTATTCACTGTTTCTGACGAATTAAAAAAGGCCAGCGCTAATTTTCCGGCTTTGATGGTTCCTTTCGGTGATTATTCACAGGGTAATTCGCTTAATGTCCTGATGTATCAGAAAATTGGTAGCATTCAGACACAAAAACCGCTTGTGATGTTTAACACCGCTTCAGATCCCAAAACCGGCCTCATAGCAGGAGAGGGTATATGGAGATGGCGGATGAACAACTTTTTGCAGACCGGCAATCAGACTGCTTTCAATGAACTGGTGAATAAAATGATACAGTACCTTTCGGTGAAAGTCGATAAAGGGCGTTTCAGGCTGAACGCCAAAAACAAATTTTACGAAAACGAGGCTGTGGAATTTGATGCCGAAGTATATAACGACAGCTACGAGCTGATCAACGAACCCGAGGTAAAGCTGAGTATCACAAATTCAGAAAATAAAACATTCCCTTTTACCTTCAGCCGTACAGCCCATGCCTATCATATCGATGCAGGAGTATTTCCCTTAGGCGAATACCGCTTTAATGCACAGGTGAAAGCCGGATCGGCCCAGTTGCAGAAATCCGGTGTTTTCACGGTGGTGCCTGTGAATGTGGAAGCTCTCAACCTGATAGCCGACCACCAGTTATTATATTCGCTGGCCCAAAAAAGCAGCGGCAAAATGATCTATCCCGGGCAACTTACACAAATCCCCGACCTGTTGAAAGCCCGTGATGACGTGAAATCGGTTTCATACACTAAAAAGCGTTTCAGCGATGTGGTGAATCTTTTCTGGGTGTTTTTGATCATTATAGGGCTGCTGGCCGCGGAATGGTTTATCAGGAAGAGATACGGAGCATATTAGGGTTATGATTAGTATCAGACATAAAAAATAAAAACTATGAAAAAGATATTTTCAATTTTTGTTTTGACAACATTTTTTGTTCTAAGCGTAAAAGCACAAGAGCAAAAACCCAAACTCAATGAGAATAATAAAATTGGCAGTTCATCAAAATCGGAGATGTTTACCGTTGAATGTATGGGCCTGGTGAATAATCCAGGTACTGACCTTAAATGGAGGCCGGTCTTAGCAAAAAAACCGATTTCTTTCAGGCCTGAAACACCCAATAAAGAGTTTATTAAAAAAGTCAAAGCTGAAAAAACAAAGCAAAAAGCATTGGCAATGAAAAATAATGATCTTTATGAGAAATCAACATTGACCGTTTCCCCGGTGGTTGGAGTAAATTATGGGGCCAATCCTAATAACGGATTTTCCCCTCTCGATAATTCCATGGCCATATCTAATGGCGGTTGGATAGTCAGCGTTTCCAATACAACTATAGAATATGACGACATGAGCGGAAATAATGTGTATTACAGCAGTATCGTCTCATTTATCGATGACACCGCTATTACCCACGTCTGTGACCCGGTAGTGATCTATGATGCCGGTTCCGACAGGTTCATATTTTTTGCGCAGGAATCTTCCGGCCTTTCTACAAAATCTAAATTATTGATCTTTTTTTCAAAAACCAATAATCCTCAAAACGGCTGGTGGTATTATAAACTTACCGGCAACCCCCTGAATGATGATAGCTGGTTCGATTACCCCAAATTAGCCGTTTCTACTAATGAATTATACATTACAGGAAATTTATTCTATGACTCAGGCGGGTTTAATGAAGCTGTTATATACCAGATAAACAAAACCAGCGGATATTCCGGTTCTACGATGTCGTGGCAGTATTGGCACAATATTTCCGGTTCTCCTTTTACATTATTACCCGTTTCTTATGGACAGGGAGGCAGTTACGGGCCGGGCTGCTACCTGGTTGCTACCGACAATAACGGAAGTTCAAATATCAAACTTTACGACCTGACCGATGACATGAGCAGCAGTAGCGAGGAACTTAACCGGTACAACGTTTCTACTCCTTCTTATGAATTTGCAGGCGATTCTTACCAGCTAAATACTGCCTGCCTGCTCGACAATGGCGATTGCCGTGCCTTAAGCGGGTTTTATCTGAACGGTATCATACATTTTGTTTTTCATTCGGATATCGGCAGCGGCTGGAACGGGATAAACTATAACCGTCTTACTGTTAGCACGAAAACAAATGAATCTTCCTTGTTCGGCCTGGTAGGAACCTATGATTATTCTTATCCGTCGGTTGTTTCTTTTGCAAGCAGTACAACGGATAAATCAGTCATTATCAATTTCGGGAGAACAGGCTCAACTATTTATCCGGAGGTACGTGTCGTAAATTGTGACGATGCGCTGAACTGGTCGGGATCAACGCTGGTAAAATCAAGCCTCAGTTATGTCAGCTATACTTCATCAACACAAGAAAGATGGGGGGATTATACGGGCGTTTCAAGAAAGCATAACAGTTCATCTCCGACGGTATGGGTATGCGGCAGCTATGGAAACGCCTCACATCGCTGGAATCAATGGAATGCTGAAATTCATGGCCCGGTAACTACCAGAATTTCAACCAACAATGATCAGGCTGATTTCAAAGTTTTCCCAAATCCCGTTGTCGAAACATTCAATATTGAATTTACCCTCAATGAAAAAACCTATCTTGATATCAGCGTCATAGATATTAACGGTAAAACCGTAAAAGAGCTTTATAAAGGGAAGGCCTTGCCGGGAGTCAATACTTTTTCTTTCAATAAGGCGAATCTTGCTGGAGGTACCTATTTTTTAGTAATAAAAGATAAAACACAAATTTTCAGAAATGAAAAAATCATTATTGCTGATTGACCTGTTTCTTGTTATTTTTATTGTTTTTGCCTGCCGGAATTCCAAAGAATCAAAGCCGGAAGTAACAACGCCAAGTACTTTTATTAATGATCCTGTTTCTACTCAGGACACATCAAAAACCCTTGAAACATCAACCTCGGGGCTTGTCGGGACAGGGCAGGGCATACAAAAGGATACTGATAATGCTCAAGCAATAATTCATCCTGCGCCCAACAAGGCAAAGATAGATTCTATTAAAAATCTGAAAACAAAAAATAAAAGGTAATTATCTCCGGAGCTTAATGTTGGTAAAATAAACACATGGTAGAAACATCCCGCTTCATAGGAGCGGAACTTACCTTGAAATATTTTTTACCAACGACCTACGGAATGATTAAACATTGTAAAAACGCTGAAAACAGAGCTATTCAGTATATTTAAAATATTTTCCCTGGTAAAATTCAATGTTTTGTATATTTGCTTCAATTTTACAACAAAGATTCCTGTTTTTTTAACTTTGAAATACGAAAATATTATTCCAAATAGGAAATATTAATTCACCTTATTAATTTATTGTCATGAAAACATTTAAATGGAGCATTGTTTTTTTCGTTTTGTTTTTTATTCCATCTGTGATATATGCGGCATATATCAGGAATTATCCGGTAACGGTAACACAACCTGACGGCCAGGTGCTAAACTGTTTTGTAACAGGCGATGAATATTATAATTGGATGCATGATGAGGATAATTACACCATAGTCCGAAATTCCCAAACCGGGTATTATTGCTTCGCTGTTAAAGTCGATGATGAACTTGTTGCTTCCCAATATATCGTAGGCAAGGCGAACCCTTCATCCGCAGGCTTGCAAACGGGCATTAACATTTCGCTTAAAAAGATACTCCAGAAAAGAAAGGTATTGCTTAATAATACGCCTAAACTGAATAACAATAACTCCGGCCCGGTAAAAGCTTCTGGCACCATCAATAATTTGGTGATTTTCATACGTTTTTTCGGTGAAGCAGAATTTCCGGATAACATTTCGGTGTATAATAATATGTTTGTAAATACGCCTGGAACAAATTCCATGAAAAATTATTTTGAAGAAGTTTCCTATAACCAATTACATATCAACTCTAATTATTATCCAACCCCGGGAACTTACGTTGTTTCATATCAGGCTGCTCTCACCAGGGACTATTATCAACCCTATGACGCTTCTTTAAACCCGAACGGATATACAGACAGGGCCGCCACTGAACACAACCTGCTGGCAAATGCTATTAATGCAGTGAGCGCTCAAATACCCGCCGGCCTGAACATAGATTATAACAACGATGGTTATGTGGATAATATCTGTTTTGTTGTTTCCGGTGATGTTACTGCCTGGAGTACCTTATTATGGCCCCATCGGTGGAGTTTATATTCTCAGACCGTATTTATCCATGGGAAAGAGGTTTCTGCTTATAACTTACAGGTTCGAAACCACCTTCTTTCAAACGGAGCGGGTGTTTTATGCCACGAGATGTTCCATACCTTAGGTGCCCCGGATCTATACCATTACTATGACGGGCTCGACCTCAGTCCGGTTGGCGCCTGGGACCTTATGGAAGAAAACCTGAATCCGCCACAGTCAATGGGAGCATACATGAAATACCGCTACGGGAACTGGATATCTTCCATCCCGGTTATTTCTGCCCCCGGCACATACACGCTCAATCCTGTTACCAGTTCTTCGCAAAATTGCTACCGCATCAATTCCCCGAATTCCGGCACGGAATTCTTTGTAGTCGAATACCGGAAACAGGAAGGAGTTTTTGAAAGTTCATTGCCAGGAACCGGATTGATGGTATACAGGATCAATGGCGATTTTGATGGTTATGGAAATGCCGACTATGATGGTACCACCACACTTGATGAAGTATATTTGTACCGGCCTGATGGTACTGTATCCGTCAACGGAAATCTGGATGAAGCTAACTTCAGTACCAACGTGAACAGGAAAAAAATAAACAACACCACCAACCCTTCATGTTTTTTGTCTGACGGAAGCGACGGGACACTTGATATATCCAATGTTACCGTTGCCGGAAACACCATTTCTTTTGATCTCAACGGCGGTCCATCATTTCCTGTAAATGCGGGTATTGAAAACCTTGTGGCTCCGTCATCCGGCTGTGGGCTGGCAGTAAACGAGCCAATAACAGTCCTGGTGAAAAACTCTGGGACAAACCCAATCACCAGTGGCTTGCAACTTCATTATAAAATTGATGGCGGCCCGGTAGTTTCCGAATCCTATACAGGGCCTGCGATAACAGCAGGAGATGCAGTGAATTATACCTTCGCTCAGCCTGCGGATTTCTCGGCCACAGGAGTGCACAACATCATTACCTGGACATCCATTCCTTCAGACGGGCATTCCGTAAATGATACACTGATCGTTTCTGTTACCAATGGCGCCCTGGCATACACTGCCGTTAATGCTCAGAATTTTATTGACACTTATTTTGACTTGGGTACCACAGGATCTGTTATCAGCACCGCCAACTTTGACGATGCCAATTCAACTCCTGTAAATATCGGGTTTATTTTCCAATTCAATTGCACTGCTTTTACTCAATTCATTCTTAATACGAACGGGTTTATTAAACTTGGCAATACGCCTCCTTCCACAGCTTCACTTTTTTTTACGGGGGCACAGACCGCGGACGAAGGCATTTTTAACAGCACCAGTAATTCAGATGTTAATATAATCAGCGCGTTCAATCACGATTTAATGAGCGGAACATCTGCTCCTGAATACAGGGTTTACACTTCGGGTACGGCCCCCAGCAGGGTTTGTACGATACAGTTTAAAAATCTGCGTGAAAAGACCACCACACCTTTGCAGCAATATGATAACATATCGTTCCAGATCAAATTATTTGAAACCACCAATCAGGTAGAAATCATTTATGGTAGCTGGCAGGCTTCGGCCAATGCATCGGATTTCAAAACCTCCGCTGTAGGTCTGAAGGGGTCCTGCAGTGAATTTGGCCAACTGCTTGTGGCACGTAAAGGATCAGCCCAGGAATGGTCAGAAATTGTTTTTGATAACAGTAATTATAGTTCCACCGCCACTTTGAATTTCGGAAATCCTCCGCTTCGCCCGGCTCCGGAGACAGGCAGGGCTTTTTTATTTTCACCGGATCTTCCCCCGGAAGTCGTTACAACTGCTGCTACCAGCATTACCGGTAGTTCCGCTACCCTTAACGGCCAGGTCAATGCACATGGAGTACCGACGACTGTTAGCTTTGAATACGGACTGAATACAAGTTATGGAAATACCATTGCTGCAACACCGGGTTCTGTCAGTGGCACATCATTTACCTCAGTTTCTGCAAGCATTTCAGCACTCATCCCTGATGTGGTATATCATTTCAGGACTGTCGGTACAAATGCTTATGGCAACTATTATGGAAATGATATGGTTTTTATTACAACACAGCAAAGTACGGAAATAAAAATTGGTGAGACTACCTATGACCTGCAATCTAATAGTTCTGTTGACAACAGGCTGGTTGTCCATCCTGACAGTACGATATCCGCATCATGGACTTATAGCAGTTGGCTGAGCGACAATACGTTTCCTGACAGAGGAACGGGTTATAACTATTTTAACGGAACTTCATGGGGTGCAATTCCTGCTGCACGTATTGAATCTGTGAAAACAGGATGGCCAACACTTTCAACAACCGGCAATAATTACGATGTGATTTATTCGCATGATGCTTCATTGGGGCTGAAACAAATAAAAGGGCTAAAAGGTACCGGATCATGGACAGTCAACCAATCAACAAGCTCAACACCTTATTTGGCATGGCCGAGAATGAAAGCCAGCGGGCAGAAGATACATTTAATTGCTCTCACTAACACATCAACTGTTTACCAGGGACTCACAGGCGCGTTGGTTTATTACCGGTCGCTGGACGGCGGGGCGACCTGGGATACACAGATGCAAATATTGCCCGGTATGACAAGTAATGAATATGTCGGATTTTCCGGTGACAGTTATGCCCTTGATGTTAAAGGTGATACAGTAGCATTTGTAGTAGGCGATGAATGGTATGATGTTTTTCTGATGAAATCAACGGATGGAGGCACTACATGGACAAAACGAATGATTTGGCAATTTCCGCTTGCCAAATATAATGTAACTGCCGCCGGCACCATTTCGGACATAAATTCAGATGGAATTGCTGATACACTGTATACCTGCGATGGCAATCTGGCTGTTCTGATTGATAATTCAGGACTTGTTCATGTGTTTTTTGGCAGGACAAGGGTAAGGGATGCCGACCCTGCATCCGGTGGAAGCAGCAGTTTCTGGCCGTATACTGATAACCTTTTGTACTGGAATGAAAGCAAAGGTGCTGGGAATTTTACAACCATTGCTTCTGTTTATGATGCTAACAACTCAGGGGCTGTTGAATATCTGGCTGCACCAGGTTATTATTATAATTCATTATCTTCCATGCCAAATGCAGGTATTGATGCTGACGGGCATCTTTATTTGACCTATTCTAGTTATGTGGAAAATTCAGATGACGGCAATGGTAAGGCGTACAGGAATATTTATTACATAAAATCCGCAGATCACGGCGCTATATGGTCATGGCCGCCAATAAATATCACCCCTGAACCTTATTACGAATGTGTTTTTGGTTCCCTGAACCGTTATGTAGACGGGAACCTTCACCTGATGTACCAAAGAGACAATGTTCCCGGCATGGCCGTAAAAGGCGATATGCATGCGATAGGCAGTAATGATATCATGTACCTCAAATACAAGGTTACCGACGGCGCTATTATAGGAAACAATTTCGTTTGCCTTGGCAATTCCACCGACACCATGGCATTGATAGGATACTCAGGAACTGTGGTAAAATGGCAGAAAAGGATCAACAACGGCCTATGGTCTGATATTATCAATGTCAATGATTTTTATTTGGAAAATCCTGCAGTTGCAGGCACATGGCAATACCGCGCTATGCTTTTATTTAATGGCACCTACTATTATTCGGCTCCTAAATCGGTATTAGCCGACCTTTGCACAAGTATTGAGCATGACACTGATAAGTATATAGCTATCTATCCCAATCCGGCAAAAAACCATCTTACTATTGAAATGCTTCAATGGGTAGAAAAGACATCCATCTTTATTTATAATCTGCAGGGACAGCTTCTTTTGACTCAGGCTATGCTGCATTCCAGGGAAGAAATTGATATCAGCACTCTTCCTAATGGTGTGTATGTTATAAAAGTATCGGATGAAGAAAATATTAAAGTAAAGAAATTTGTGAAACAGTAGTCCGGAATGTGCGATCCCTTACGGTTTTTTGACTTATATACAAAAGAAGTAATGCAGCAAATTTGAATTTAAATTTCCTGCTGCAGAATTATTAATTCCCAAAAACAATGTCCAGCGTGGGCGGCAGATGCCATTGCTTGCCAAAAGGATAGCCGCCATAACAAAGTTGGTAACCACCTTTGAAACGTTCATTTTTAAAGGGTTAACTTCAAAACATTGTTTCTTAGCAAACACAAATGTCAAGCTGCGGCCAACCATGGAATTCACTCTAAATATAAAAAGCATATTAGAGACATTTTTAACAAGATAAATTTAACGTAACCTAATTGGCCTTGCGACCGTAAAAAATAGTTCTGTAATTGGCCATCTAATAAATGGATACATTGCGATTTTATTTTTTGTAATTATTATAAGATGATGAGTTCGGAATTTATTGAAATTATACCAAATGGAATTATAAAATTGTTTATGACCTATTTGGTATAATGCCGATGGACAGTAATGTATAGAACAATCGAGTTTGCGAATATTGGACTATTACATTACTCCAATCGGTATTTTCTTGCGATTTAACTAATTTCTTTTTTTACTGTTGTATTATAGCATAAATTATTGTATATTTGTACTTTATAGTATCTAACTAAAATTATTTATAAAACTAAAATTTTATTCTTTATGAAAAATAAACATGTTACAATTGTGATGAAAATGCTTGTGGTTGCGGCGTTATTGGTTTTTTGTGGTTTAAATTCATGGGGCCAGCTGCTTTATGATGATTTTACCGGATTTACGGTTGGCAATAATTTAGCAACACAATCTTCGTGGACAAAAGGTGGATCAGGTCCGGATGCCACTATAGGCAATACTACTGCACTGACATATTCAACATACAATGGCGGCGGGGGTGAATATGTTGTTATGCCAACAGCTTCAAGTACTGCAAGTAGAGTGTATAAAGGATATACTACAACAACCGTTAGCACCGGTACATTTTATGTGTCTTTTCTTTTGCGATTAACGTCTACGAACGCAACAGGAGATTACTTTATCTCACTTGGTGATGCCGTTGGCGGTACAAATTATTATGTGAAGATTTTTGCAAAGTCTTCTGGTGCCGGATATGTATTGGGTGTTTCAAGACAAAATAATGTTAGTACTGCTACTTTTGGTGCTGGAATTAATAATTTCAACCAAACATATTTAATATTGGTTCGTTTCACAGGTATTAGTGGAACAACGAATGATCAACTTAATTTGTGGGTAAACCCTACAATTTCAAGTGAACCATTGACAGCTAATGCCTATGTAACACATTCAGGTTCTGACTCTGACCCAACTTCTTTAGGTCAATTTATCTGGCATAATCGTAGTACAAATAATCCTGTTGGAAGTTTTGATGGAGTTCGGGTTGCTTATGGAGCTACTTCAGCCGCGGCATGGACAAATCTAAATGCCTATCTTGCATCTTCAAATGATGCCAATTCAAAAGTTGAAGCACCCGCCACTCAAGTAGCCTCCGGTGATGTTTCTTCAACAGCAACTTCAAGCGGAAGTGCAGTCCCGGTGTACTGCTTTAAAATCCGTGATTTGGCTACGTCCGATGCTTTATCTACAAAGGTAACACAGGTGAAAATTAAAAAGTTATCCGGCACTGCCGACTGGACAGACCATATTGCAGGTGCCGCCTTTGGGATGGAGGTACTCAGATAACTACAGGCACAGTTACAATCACTGATGCCGATATTACGTTTCCTATAACTTCCGGCAATCTTGATATTACCACCGGATCTAATAAAGATATTACTTTAAAGATTTGGCTCAACACAACCAACATTGTTGATAATTCCACAGTGGTATTTACAGTGAGCCCAACCTCACATGGATTTACTGCCGATGCAACCGGATCTACCTTTGCAACAGATTTTGGGTCTGCTGTCACAGGAAACACAATGACAGTAAGAGTTGCAGCCACAAAACTTCTTTTTGTTCAGCAACCCACAACCAATACTCAGATAAATACAAGCATGACTCCTGCTGTTACTGTAGAGGCTGTTGATGCCAATAACATCCGGGATTTAGATTATGTTACAGATGTGAGCATGACATCAACAGGCAGCTTGTCAGGAAGCCCGGTAACTGCCACTCCCAGCTCGGGATTAGCGACATTTGGCACCATACAGCATTCCGCAGTTGGGACTGGTTTGCAGCTTACAGCCGCGTCCGGCAGTCTGACCAGTGCACTCAGCAATCCTTTTGATATTATCAACCCGTTACCCGAAATAAATATTCAGTCGAGTTCATTTGATTATTTCACTAATAGCACTTATTCTTTTGGCAATGTTACTTCGGGATATTACTCATCTGCCATAGTTTTTACAATTCAAAATACAGGGACAGCCGATTTAAATCTTACAGGCACTCCAAAAGTTGTGTTAAGCGGAACAAATGCTTCGGAATTTATTATTAACGAAAGTATGACCACCACTCCGGTGACAGCAGGCAGTACAACCACTTTTACCATCACGTTCAGCCCGATCAGCCAGGGAAGTAAATCGGCACAGATCAGCATCGCCAACAACGATGGCACGGGTAGTGAAAATCCTTATATAATATATTTATCAGGAACAAGCACCGTAAATACAGTATCTGATATTGTTGCAAAATCAGGTTATGTATATCCATCCAATATTGCTTATGCTTCCTATCAGGCAGCGGACATCACAGGCGGTGCAAACGATATTGAAATAGCACAATTTACTATTCGCGACGGCGGTGCAATTGCGGATCTCGATAATCTCGGAACAAGTTTGAATCAAATTGTGTTCACAGTCGGGAACTCGTCTTTTATTAAACGGATAGCCCTTTACGATGGCGCTACAGAAGTCGGAACAGAACAGCCAGGAGCAGGAACGGTGACTTTCAGCGGGCTAAGCCTTACGGCTGCTGATGGAGGTACAAAAGATTTTAGTGTAAGAGTGAGTTTTAATAATACCGTAACCGATAATCAGCAGATTCAATTAACGGTGGCAGCAACCACCAGCGCAGCAACCACGGGTTCTACATTTTTGGCGTTAAATGCTGGCGGGGCTACAACCTCTGTTTCAGGTGATGACAACCGTATCGAAGTAACTGCTACAAAATTGTTATTTGTTCAGCAACCCACAACCAATACTCCTATAAATACCAACATGACTCCTGCCGTCACTGTGGAAGCTGTTGATTTCAATAATATCAGGGATCTGGATTATGCTACCCTTGTGAACATTACATCAACAGGTACCTTAACAGGAAGCCCAAGTGCCACTCCAGGTTCGGGTTTGGCTACATTTAGCACGTTACAGCATTCTATTGTCGGAACTGGTTTGCAGTTAACAGCCGCTTCAGGCAGTTTGACCAGTGCACTTAGCAGTACATTTGATATTATCAGCCCGCCTATTTATTTTAATGATTTTGGGACAACTTTATCACCACCGCCAAATGAAAATCCTCCGTCTATTTTTGCTTCAAATTTAAGTAATTCTTTATGGACCACAAGTGGTGTTTTTACAAATGCTACAGGTGGGGTAGGGAATTCTTACTGTTTATCAGTTGCTTCAAGTTCAACAACCTCAAAAACTTTCACATTGACTTTTACTGTCGCCAATGGCTATCAGTTAGATATAACTCATTTTAATTTTTGGAACAGTAGAAATAGCAATAACAATTCCTATAATAACTGGGCATTATCAATAAATGGAACAGCTGTAGGTTCGGGTTCAGTGAGCTATCCTGGTGGATATACAGGTGTAACAGCCGTATCTTCACCAATTGCTGGTTTAACAGGAACAATAACTATTGTTTATACAATGAGTACAGCTTCATCAACAGCATATAGCAGATTGGACGATTTTACCCTTTACGGAACCGTTACCGTATTGCCGCTCCCGGAAATAGATATTCAGGGAAACGGCAATTCCATTGTTGACGGTGATGATACACCATCAACATCTGATGGGTCTGATTTCGGAAACGCTGTAATAAACAGCGGAACGGTAGATCAAACCTATACTGTGAATAACACAGGTGTGGCCGACCTCAATCTGACGGGCACAACTAAAGTTGTCGTCAGTGGCACCACTGCCAGTGAATTTACCGTTACGGCTCAGCCGGGCTCACCCGTTGCTGTTGGTAACAGCACCACGTTCACAGTTCGTTTCGCACCGACTGCCACCGGGCTTAGGACGGCAACACTTACTATCGCTAACAATGATGCAAACGAGAATCCCTATAATTTTGACATTCAGGGAACCGGGATTTTGTTGCCTTGTTCGGGAACACCTAGTGGCGGAACTGCAGCGGCTACTGTTCTTTCGGCTACATGTATTGCTAACACAGATTTAAGTTTGACAGGACAATCAGTAGAATCCGGAATAAGCCTGCAATGGCAATATTACGATGGCAGCACCTGGCAGGACATCTCTGGTGGAACAACCAATCCTTACACCGTTACCGGAATTATTGCAACAACACAATACCGCTGTAATGTTACCTGTACAAACAGCAGCCTGTCAACACCTTCAACCACGGTAACGGTAACTATAAATGCACCGACAGGAGGCACAACTGCTGCAACGGTCAATCCTCTCTGTTCAGGATCATCAACCACCTTATCATTAAGCGGCGCTACGGCATCAGGTGTAACCTATATTTGGGAATCCTCAACCGACGGCGTAATTTATACTCCTATAGGTGGAGCTACAGCATCGACCTATGTTGCAAGTCCTATTGCAAATACTTATTATCATTGTAAATTGACTTGCACTGCCAGCCCTCAAAATGCGACTTCAGCGCCATTACAAATAACAATGAATACAACCGCAACAAATGTTACCCTCCTCGGCGCTACTGTTGATAATCTTCAATCATTGGTTAGCTGGACAGCGCCAGGCTGTTATTCCGAAGTATTGGTTGTTGCCAGTACAGGCATTGCAAATACGGGAACTCCGACCGGTGATGGTACTGCATACAGCGCCAACGCTGTATTTTCAAGCGGTACGCCTCTGGGCAATGGTTTCGTAGTATATAAAGGAACAGCAAGTTCGCAACTTGTCACGGGTTTGACTAATGGTACAACCTATTATTTTAAAATTTTCACAAGAAATGGTATGAATTG